>ORMF010890552.1_pt1 | contig 43716 bp, 44 predicted proteins | sample 1779871 | NCBI WGS metagenome assembly ORMF01 (sample SAMEA104232316, study PRJEB22302) | groundwater metagenome | biome: forest; feature: aquifer; material: groundwater | place: USA | collected 2011-08-07 | depth 5.4 m
AGGAAGGTAATTTTTTGAGTTGGATGGTCTTTTATTTAAAGTTTTTAGTATGTTTTGTATCTCGTAAACTTTAATTTTTCAATATATGAATTTAAAATTATTGTCGAATGCTAAAATATCAGAATTATTATTGAATACATTTAAATTTATTAATTTTTAAAAGGAGTATCATGATCAATCTTAAGACTCTTGGTCACATAAATATTGTCGTAGAAGAAATAAATGAAGCAACAGAATTTTATAAACAACTTTTTGGGGCAATTCCATTTCAAAATTTTCCTCATTTTAAGAATGAGGGGTTTGCAAAATCGGCTGGTTTTTTAGATAATCCAGAAGAAATAGACGTAACAATAAGGTTTTTAAAACTTCCTACTCAAGACAATATTGTTATAGAATTAATGGAATATCATAATCCATGTGGAAATTCTATAAAAAATATAAAAAAAGTTAATGACAGAAATTTAGTTGGGCATATTGCACTAAAAGTAGATAACATTGAAGAAGCATTTGAACATGTAAAAATGGTTCAAGGAACAAGAATTATAAATAAATCCCCTAATTATAAACCATATAAAATAGATTCAATCGATGTGTCTGACTTTCATTTTTATGATAAAAATCTTGAAGAAGATCGAGATGAGAAAAAAAAGGTTTGTGATATTATTGAAAATATAAATTTTTTTTATTTTATAGATAAATATGGTATTCAATGGGAATTAGAAGAAGGTCACTCTGATATAGGATGAAGTATAGTCATTAAGATAATGTTTGTCTACTCAATGGTATGCATCATTGTATGGATTCCCAATTTCATCCATTTTTTTGTCGTGAATCTTTAGTGATTAATATTTTAACTTAACTGCGTAAAATACATGTTGTTTTTATAGCTTCAGAATGTTTTATATGTTCTATTTTTTTCTTTTGAGTTTTATCGCCCAAAAGCTGTAAAGTTCTGCTTAATACGGCAAAAGCACAATATCTTTTGAAGCCTTTTTCTCCTTTGTCAGCGCATTTGTCAAGGCCATGGTTTTCAAGTGCGTTGATATCTGATTCTACTTTTGAATGAGCTTTTATAAACTTTATAAATTCTTCTGAATGTTCTCTCTCCGTAACTACTCAGGTAGCTTGAGAAATTAAAATTATGCGTAACATCGATGTTTAAATTCTGTTGTTTTTAACATTTTTGTTATTTTTATATCATGGTATTTTTTTTTGTTTCTTAATTTTGAGTTAAAATCATCTTTTATTTGTTGTTAAAATTTTGGCATTAGATTTGCTTCCTTATGTTCGTCGTTTAACAAATTTAATAAGGAGAATGCAAGTGTTAAAGAAATTGATTCCAATCACTGGGTTGATGATCGCTACAACTGCCTGTTACGCAGGTGATGGTACATCTGCCGAAATGTTCACTATTAACAATACATGGATTTTAATTGCGACATTTTTAGTGTTTATAATGCATTTAGGTTTTGCGACATTGGAAACAGGCCTTACCCGAGCAAAAAACTCGGTGAATATTTTATTTAAAAATACTGGCACTGTAGCTATAGGCTTACTTGTATATGCTTTTGTAGGGTTTGGATTAATGTATCATGGAGGATCTTGGATATATGAAGGTTTTTTAGGGTTTAAGGGATTTGGACTGGATGTTCCGAAGGGGGCAAACGGATTGATTGCATATGCTGATGGTCATTATACATATTTAACAGATTTTTTATTTCAAGGAATGTTTGCGGCTACCGCTGCTACCATTGTATCAGGAGCAGTAGCTGAAAGAGTTAAACTGAGTTCATTTTTCATTTTTTCTACAATTTATGTGGCACTTGTTTATCCTATTATTGGATCTTGGATATGGGGCGGAGGGTGGTTAAATAAAATTGGTTTTCACGATTTTGCAGGCTCAACGGTGGTTCATTCTGTTGGAGGCTGGGCTGCCTTAATGGGCGTTATAATTTTAGGACCAAGGATAAACAAATATATAAAAGGAAAAGTATATCCTATAATGGGGCATAGTATGCCGCTTGCTACTATTGGTGTTTTTTTACTTTGGTTGGGATGGTTTGGGTTTAATGGAGGATCCGTTCTCTCTGCTGATCCTGCTATGCTTTCTTATGTTTCAGTAACAACAGCACTTGCTGGAGCTGCAGGTGTTATAGGTGCGATGATAGTTTCTTGGAATGTACAAAAAAAGCCTGATTTATCCATGACTTTGAATGGTGCATTAGCAGGATTGGTTGGTATTACCGCAGGTGCTGATGTAGTCAGTATTAGCAGTGCTATTATTATTGGTTTTATAGCTGGAGTTATAGTAGTTTTTTCAGTTTTTGCATTTGATAAAGTTAAATTGGATGATCCTGTTGGAGCACTTTCCGTGCACTTAGTTTGTGGTATTTGGGGTACGATAGCAGTAGGAATATTTGCTGATGGATTTAGTATTGTCACACAATTAATAGGAGTAGGAGCAGTTGGTGGTGCCAGTGCTTTGTCTGCATTTGTTATATTTTTTATCATAAAGGTTACCAAAGGACTACGTGTTTCTACTGAAGAAGAATTAAGAGGATTGGATATAGGTGAACATGGTATGGAAGCATATAGTGGTTTTCAAATTTTCACTAACCAATAGTTTTTAAATAAATTTTTATATCTAAAATATTACAATAATTAATGGAGTTTATTTATGAAATTGATAATAGCATATATTCAACCTGAAAGATTAAATGCGGTCAAACAGGCATTGTATGAAAGAGATATTTTTAAGATTTCAGTAACAAATGCTTTGGGGTGTGGACAGCAAAGAGGGTATCATGAAAGTTATAGAGGCGTGGATGTCGAAGTAAACCTGTTAAAAAAAGTGAGGCTTGAAATTGCAGTAAACAGTGATTTTGTGCAGCCCACAATAGACGCAATAATTAAAGGTTCACGAACAGGCAAAATAGGCGATGGAAAAATTTTTGTAATCGAGCTGGTAAGATGTGTAAGAATTAGAACAGGTGAGGAAGGTCATGATGCGATAGGATAGAATTTGTAAACGCATTGCTTTTTCTTTAGAAATGGTGCTATAACACTAAAATAAGCGTTGAAGTTTTATAAAAAGGAATATCTATCTTACGCTAATAAGAAACATAACAATAATTTATTATTAATTTAACCTTTGGAGGTGAAAAATGAACAGTCATAGAGTTTTAGTGTGTAATGTAGAAAGCCTAAAGAAGAGCAATTTTACTGATTATTCAGGTAGGGTTTACAACTTGGATAAATGTAGCTTTGATGAATTAAAAAATGAACTTCGTAACTGTGGTGATGAATGGGTAATGCTTGATTACAAGCATAAATATAATGTTCTTTTGAAAGCAGGAGAAAAATTTGATTCAAGTAAAATAAAGAACTATTACAATAATTTTTGTGATAGTGAGTTTTGCGGTTTATGGTCGAAGACAATTATTTCCTTGAAATAGTTTTAATTGAAACTATTTGAGTAAGATAATTGAAATGCCAAAATTTAAGCTTCTGGTTATTTTAATCAGAGGCTTTTTTTGTTGCCTTATTTTATTTGTCCTTATTTTGACCTATATTAATGCCTTTGCTCTAATTTTAAAACGCACTTAATTCAAAATAGGTTTGGCTATGAATGACGATAAAACTAAATTTAATGATAAAGAAGAAGAAAACGATAATAAAAATGAGCAGTTTTCATTTGAAGAACTGCAAAAGCAGTTTCAGAAAGCGTTAAAGGGCTTAGGTTCTAATTCTTTTGTTATTCCTCTTGGCAAACAGCAAAAACCAGCGGAAGATGAAAAGAAACTAGAAGCAGAGCATAACAATAACGCTAATAAAGTTCTTGAAATTATAGAGAATTTTAATTTCAAACCTAGAGAAATAAAAGATTATTTAGATAGGTTTGTAATTAAGCAAGAAGAAGCAAAAAGAGTACTTTCTGTTGCTGTATGTGATCATTATAATCATGTTAGAAAAGCAGTCAATAATGAAGCTGATAACTCTTGGGAATATACAAAACAGAATATTATACTACTAGGACCAACTGGTGTAGGAAAAACATATTTAGTTAAGTGTGTGGCAAATTTGATAGGAGTACCATTTGTAAAAGCAGATGCTACTAAATATTCAGCTACTGGTTATGTAGGTCATAATGTGGAAGATTTAGTTAGAGATTTAGTGAAATTGGCTGACGGTAATACAGAACTAGCACAATATGGAATTATTTACATTGATGAAATTGACAAAATAGCTTCTAAATCTACAGAAAGTGGTGGACCAGATGTCTCGGGAAGGGGAGTTCAAATTAATTTGTTAAAATTAATGGAAGAGTCTGAAGTTCCATTGACTAGTCAAGCTGATATGCTTGGTCAGTTTGAATCTGTAATGGATGTTATGCATGGTAAGTCCAAAAAGAAAAAAAGCACGATTAGCACAAAAAATATGCTTTTTATAGTGAGCGGAGCATTTGAATCCATGACTGAGTTAATTAAAAAGCGCACGGATGGAACACAAATAGGTTTCAGTAAAGATATAAAATCCTCAAAAACAAAGTCTTTTTACTTGAAGAATGTCTCTACATCTGACTTCATTAAATTTGGTTTTGAACCTGAATTTATTGGACGTTTGCCAATAAGGGTAGCATGTGAAGAATTACTGCCTGAAGATTTGGAACGTATCCTTAAGGAGTCGGAAGGAAGTCTTTTAAAACAGTATAGGCATGACTTTGATGGGTATAATATTGACTTTAAGATTACCGATGAAGCTATATCTGCTATAGCATTAAAAGCTTATGACCAGCAGACAGGTGCAAGGGGATTGATGACTGTTATGGAAGGTCTTTTTAGAAATTTTAAGTTTGAACTACCATCAACTCAAATTAAGAATTTTATAGTAACAGATATTACAGTGAAAAATCCTGCAGAGTCATTAACAGAAATACTGTCAGGTAAAGAGACTGTAAATATTGAAACATTTAGGAATGAAATTGAAGAATATCTTACTGATTTTGAGAAGCAGACAGGAGTGACTTTAAAATTTACAAAAGCTGTTGAAAGAGCTATCGTTGAAGATGCAATTAAAGCAGGATGTAAAATTTATGACATTTGCAATAATAAATTTAAAGATTTCCCTCTTGGTCTTAAACTGATTTTTGAAAATATGCAGGAAAAGGTTCTTTCTGTAAGCATAAAAATGTACAAAGATCCTGATGGTGAGCTTTCAAAGAAAATATCAACTATATATAAGAAGCATCAGAAAAAAGATTAAACTACTATTTTTATCTTTGTTTGAGGTGAATAAACTTTAAGTTTATCCTTCTCAAAACATAATAAACTTTTGGTTGTAAAAGTAAGTTAAGTGCAAAAAAAAAGCTCCAAAGGAGCTTAAAGAAATTAATTGAGGTTGTTGACTATTTACTTACAGGGCATGAAAGTTTGTCAAATGTGGCTTTGTTTACAAATTTTGTTAAGTTGGTGCCGTCATTATCTTTTGATCTTACGGCATAACGTTCTTGAACCCCTTTGGTAGTTTCTTTTCTGTAAATAACTTTTGTACATTTGCTTTCAGCAACTTCGACTGATTCGCGTTTTTTCACATTGTAGAATTTTATAGCGGCCATTTTGCACACCTTTCTTAATTAGTTGATTAATAAGCCGGAGTTGAACTAAAATTAATATTAGCGGAAAGTAAATTTAATTGCAAATAGCTTTTTCACCATTTTTTTTGTAAATTATTGTATTTATTGGTAAAAACATATGTTTTTGGTAAAAAAACAGCTGTTTGCATTGATTGTATGCGAATTTACATTGAGAAAAATCATCAATTATTTCACTAAAAATTACCCAATCGCCATTTTCTTTAAGGTTTGATAAATTTATCTCAGCTGTTTTTCTTAAATTTTGCCTGAACTTAAGTAGTGGTTTACTGTTTTCACCTTTAGAAAAGTAATGTTTTCCAAAATTAAGATAATTAATAGGTATTTTTTCAGAAATTCCCAATATATAACCAGAGTCCATATTTGTTATAGAGATTCCATATGGTTCTGCTATTATCACGCTTGATCTTAGGTATTCTATGCCGCTTATGATTGTTTTTTCAATTGGAATTGTATGAAGTCCAACGAATTTTCTTTGCCCGTTTTCAATAAAGGTAAGATCTCCAGGATGGATATTTAGACAAGGAAAATCGCCAGTTAAATTTGTAAGTGGTATAAACCCAGCTAAAATGCCGAAATCTATTAGAAAAGGTCTAAGTGCTATTCGCAGTTCATCAGTCCATTTTTCGCGTATTTCTAAACCGTGAGGGATTGATAAAGAGATACTGTCTAATCCATTTTTTTTATAAAATTTTTTTATATCATTTATGATTATCGGTATATTGTACTTTTTAGATATTTCTATGGCTTTGCTTGTCTGTGGATTATCGGTAACAATAACTTTAGGAACCCATCTTTTATCAGAGCTGTATTTGCTAAGTATTTTATCTGCATTACTTCCTGTTCCACTTATAAAAATTGCAACGTTATAGAAATTTTTATTTTGTAAGAATTTTTTTATTCTTTCATTCATAAATTGACTTAAAGAATCTTTTATAGTTTTGTAATGTTGTCAATTGTCTTGTTTTCTCTTTGGAATGTAGGAATATCAATGTCTATACCGTAATAAATAGAAGGTGATGTGTTTGAAAAATAACCTCTAGTTTGATTTATGAAGGGAAGTTCTTGTTGCTGTTTTTCACTTTTTGTCAAAAATTTAATATCCTTGATAATGTTAGAAATAGATTTTTTATCTTGTATTTTGGGGATAGTATCAACTTGTGTCGATTCCTGTAAGGATTCTTCATATTTTATAGATAAAATAGTTATTTGAACTTTATTTTGATATAGCAGATCGCTGTTCGCTCCTACTACTATTTCCGTATTTACATTAACCAATTTTGTAATATTATTTAGCGTATGCTTAACTTCACCAATTGTCAGTTTAGAATCCCCAGTTAAGGATATAATCAGGGCATCTGCGTTTTTAATTTTCTGTATTCCTCCGAGTAATGGTGATTCTAGAGCTTTTTGTAGAGCTGAATGAGTACGTGGAAGAGATTCATCATTCCCATCTGAGATACCTGTGCCTACTGAGCAGAAAGATTTTGCCTTTGATACAGCGTTGTGAAGATCGCATAAATCTATTGGTATAAGGTTTGTACATCTTAATAGTTCTGCTAAGCCCAGCACAGATAGAGCCACTTCAGTGTTAGCTTTGGTAAATGCAGCTTCAAAGCTAGCTGAGGATGGCATTGAGTCATAGAGCAGATCATTTGGTATAGGTATAATAGTATTTGATGTTTTAAGTATCTGTGAGATTTGTTTTTCGGCTATATCACGCTTTGAATGTCCCTCAAAAGCGAAAGGAATTGTAACAACTGTTAAAGTAGGAATATTTTTTTCTTTTGCCATTCTGAGGATTACAGGCATCCCGCCTGTAGCAGTTCCTCCACCAAACCCACCGACAGTAATAAGGAGGGAAGCATCTGAGACAAACTCTTTTAATTGCATGTTTGATTTATGGGCAATTGCTCGTTCTCCTTTTATTATGTTTCCCCCACACCCAAGACCGTCTGTCCACTCTTCTCCTATTAAAAATTTAATAGGAACAGTTATTTCTTTATTATTTATGAAAAGTTTATCTGTGTCGACAGCCGCAATTTTTAACCACGCAGACTCAGCAAATTGAGATAGTGCATTTACTATGTTTATTCCTGCATGACCTATTCCTAATATCTTTACGTTTACATCACTATTCATAATTCTATTAACACAATACTTATAAATCAGTTTTCATTATTTGAGGAAAATGGAAGTATTATTTTTTTCATTCCAGGCCAAAGTTTTTTATCTAATTTCCTTATAATGGAATCGGAGGCTTTTTCGTCTATTTCTTCATATTTTTTTTGTGCGAGCTTAAGAAGTCCTAGAACTGTAATGAATCCAGGATCGTCTATTACTTCATCGTTTCCATCAAAACCTAACGGGCGCCCAATTTTGACTGGAATTTCAAATTGTTTTTTTGCTATTCCTATAGATGATCGTATTTTTGTAATGCCTCCACATATAATTGCGCCGTTTTTAACACGAGATAAGAGTTTTTTTTCATTTAGCTTTTTCTTTACAAGATCGTAGATTTCTGAAATTCTTAACTCTATCACACTATTTATAGAATGTAGTGAAAGGTCTCTGTTTTTAAAACTTCCAGGTATTGAAATTGTTGGCTTTTTCATTTTATTTGCTTCAGTTAATTCTTCAGATTCCAAAAGTTCTTTTGCTTGCTGAAAACTTAAGTCAAAAGCTGTAGCCAAATCATTTGCGATGTGTTCACAACCTACAGTGAAGACTGCAGTGCATTTAGGGACATAGTCTTCGAACATCATTAATTCAGTAGTCCCAGCTCCAATATTTAAAACTATTGTTCCAGTCCTTAAATCATCATCTGTTGTAACGGCTAAAGCAGTAGCCAATCCACTAAAGGAAGGTGTGAATTTATCAAGTCCTTGTCGCTTTAAAATTTCACGTAGTGTATCTACTTTGTTTCTTGAAGCAAGAATGGTATGTACAGTCATCTCTAAGTGCGAAGCGATGCTGTCTAACGGATCTGATATGATGTGCTCGCCATCAATAATGTATTTACAGGTTATTGTGTCAAGTATGACATTGTCATGCGACAGGAGTGTTTTTCTTGAATCTTCAAGTGCATCTTTAAGGTGTTCTTTAGTGATTTTTTTTTCTTTCTCATTTATTACTGCATCTCCTATGGTATCTGAAGATGTGATATGGTTTCCTGTTATAGCCACGTGCAATTGAGAAGGGTCAATTAAATAGCTGGTCTTTGTTTCTGCTTTTTTTATTGCACTATCTATAATTTCAGAAATTTTTGGAATGTCAATAATTTCACCTTTGATAACGTATCCTTCGGTGCTTTCTTCTGAATATGAAAGTATTTTTATATTTTCATTTTGTGAAAATTCTGAAATAACTACTCTTACTTTTGATGTTCCAATATCAATAGCAGAAAGAGTAATTTTATTTTTTATTAAGCTCATATTGTATAGTAAGTTAGTTTTTATTTAAAAAGTGATTAGTACCTTAAATACATTTTTAACTGCAGCTTTTTCGAATGCAGAGATTGCATCGTCAATATTAAATGTTTCGGTTAGAAGTTTTTCAAGCGGCATATCTTCATATGATCTCAATATTTGCATGGCATCTCTAAATTGACCGCATCTTGAACCAATTATTTTTATTTCATTTACCACCACCTTAGATAAATCTGCTACGATAGGTGTAGAAGATGTAGTTTTAAGAATAATTGTGCCTAGTGGCTTACAAATAGAGATAGCCTCCTCGAGACCATTAACAGAGCCTGTTGCTTCTACTACTATGTCAAATTTACTGTTTTCAGGTAGTGATACTGAGGTTGTAATTCCATTCCAAGCAGCGACATCTAGCTTTTCTTGATGATGACCAATTATTGTGACATCATCGGCAATAGTAGAAAGAACCCAAGATATTAAAACTCCAAGTTTACCATCACCTAGTACAGCTATTTTGTCATCTCTTCGTATTCTTATTTGTTCGCGTATTCTGCAGGCAGCAGCAAGAGGTTCAATAAAAATTGCTCTTTCATCAGTTATATAATCAGGAAAATCGATAAGATTTTTCACAGGTATCAGGCAATATTCCGCCATTGCACCGTCGATACCACGTATCCCTAAAACAGTTTTGTCAGGACAGTGTCTTCCATCTTCTTTTCTGCACCATTCACATACGCCGCAACCAAAGTTTATTTCGGATGTAACTCTCTTCCCTATCCATCTTTTTTCATTGCATTCTTCGACTATTCCAAGAAATTCATGACCTGGGATGCCTTTAAAACCTTCATATCCTTTTAATAGTTCGATATCTGTTTTGCAAATACCTGCTGTAAGGATTTTTACTAATGCAAACCCTTCCTTTAATTCAGGTTTTGGAAAATCGTTAACAAGTTTAAGTCCATTGTCAATAACTAGAGCTTTCATTTATTTTTACCCTTTTATTTAAAGTTAGTTAAACTCTATGCTTCCTATTTCTCTGTCCATTTGCTTAAAAAATAATTTCATAAATTCGACTTTTTCTTCAGCCATTAATCTTCCTGCCCTTGTGAACATTTTTTTGGGAATAAATCTTTGCTTTACTAAGAATTCTCTGTAGGCTGTATCATTTTCGCTGTATGATGGAGAATTTATTGCGTCTTCTTTTGAGTTATGGAGTTTTGCTCCTAGATGACCTGCAAACATAAATGCTCTGCCTATACCAATTGCACCAATTGAATCAAGCTTGTCAGCATCAAATATGATTTTTTCTTCAATGGACTCAGGTGTTTTATTATCATTGTATCTATGAGTCCTCACGCATCTAACTATCTGTTTTCTCATTTTATCATTAATATCGTATTTTTTCAGAATTTCGTCAGCTAATTTTGCCCCTCTTTTGGCATGGCATATTTTACCTTTTATTGCCATCTCATCGGCTCTGGCTATGTCATGTAAAAGTGCTCCTAATTCTATCACTTTCATATTTACATCTTTTTCAAGTTCGGCAAGTTTTTTTGCATTGCATATCACTCTTACAGTATGCTCCCACGCATGGCATCTAGGGGACTCTTTTAATATTTTTTTAACTTCATTGGCGATTTCATCAAATTTTTTCTGATACACTTTTTACCCCATTTTCCTGATATTATCTTAAATGTTTGTATTTTATGATATTATTAGAACCAGTATGAACAAAGCTGATTTACGTTATAAAAATAAGAAAAAACTTTATTGACTATAACACATATATTCCTTTTTTGTACTTATAATAATTGTTTTTCTCTTATTTCAATCTGATGCTTGAAATAAACTTGCGTTTAGGTTTTAATTAAGGGCATAAAGTTAATAAAAAGAGAGCAGGTTTGAAATGCACAATATAGTTTCATATATAAAAAAAGAAGATCTTTTAATATGTCAATTTGATGGAAGGTTGGATTCCGTTGTCTCAGAAATAATAGAAGATGATTTGTTGAATCATGTTTTGGATGCATCCTGCGCGACTGTATTTGATTTTAAAAATGTTGATTATGTTTCTTCGGCTTTTTTACGAATATGCGTAAAAGCTGCGCGGATTACTCCTTCAATGAAAGTTGACATCATAAATGCCTCACCTGAAATCAAAGAAGTATACGAGATGACTGGATTGGAAAGAATATTTGAATTTAAGTAATACTTCTGCCTTTTTACCCTTTTACTATTGGGAATTTTCCTTCTTTATGTTTTTCTGAAAATTCTACATATTCTTCAGCTAGAGTTTTAATATAGCTCTTGCTCTTTGCGGACACTTCTTTTACAGTTTTTGCAGGTACCCCAACAGTTAACATTCCTTCGTTTACTGTACTATTTTCTTTAACTAACGAACCAGCACCAACAATAGAATTGTTTTTTATTGTGGCTCCTGATAAAATAATTGCCCCCATTCCTATGATACAGTTATCTTCTATTGTGCATGCGTGAATAATGCAGTTATGCCCTATAGTGACATTATTTCCTATATAGGTCGAGCCTTCGTTATCAACATGAATTACAGAGCCGTCTTGAATGTTGGTATTCTCTCCAATTTTTATTTCTGTATTTTTAAAATCACATCTGATTACAGAATTGTACCAAATAGAACTGTTTTTGCCGATGATAACATTTCCAATTATTTTTGCTCCGTCTGCTATAAATACACTCTTATCTATTTTTGCTTCAAAATTCATTTCAACTCCTTTGCTTTGTTACCGCTTTTACTTGTTCAATAATTTCGTTAACTGATGTGTCTTTTTTTAAGTTATTTATTGTAATTTTGTTGTCTATTACATTTTTTATTATTGTTGTTAGTTCTTGTGGATACTCGATAAGAATAGCATTGATTATTTTAAAATCGTTAAGAGTGAATTGAGCGTAGGTCTTTTTTTCAATTTTTTCATAAGTAGTAGAATTGTCTGTTTCTGTTGAAAGTTTTCCAATGCTGGCAAGAGTGATTCCTGCTACTTTTAAAGTGAAGGCTTTAGGAGGTGTTTTTAGTTCACTTTTTGAACCAATAGCATTCATAGCTGCAGTTTTACCTTGTTGCAAAGCAGAGATCCATGTTCCCGTTATTTCATTGTTCAATTCCACTGCATCTCCAGCGGCAAATATATGTTTTTCTGATGTTTCCATGTAGTTATTTATCATTACGCCGATATTTGTTTTAATCCCTGATCTTAGGGCTAATTCTACATTAGGTCTTGTTCCTGTGGCAAGGATTATAATATCAGCTCTAATTTGTTTGCCGCTTTTAAATATAATGCTGGATACTTTTTCATTTTGTGAGATAACTTGTGAGACAAATTCAGAAGTTATCACATTTACTCCAAATGATTTAATGTATCTTTCCAATAGTTTTCCTGCTTCACGGTTTAACTGCTTAGGCATTAGAAAAGGAGTGTTTTCTATAACGTAGATATTTTTTGTTATGCTGGATAATGCTACCGCAGCCTCTAATCCAAGCACTCCTCCGCCAAGACACACATAGACTTTTTCAGGCGTTAAATTTTGCTTGATTTTTTCAGCATCGTTAAATGAGGATATTGTATATATCCCTTTGCTGTTAATACCCTGAATTGGTGGAACGAAAGCATTAGAGCCTGTTGCTATAATTAATCGATCATATTTTACTTTTAGTTCATTATTTAAAGTGATTATCTTTTTCTCTGGATCTATATGGGATGCACGTTGATTTAGAGTTAGGTTTATATTTTTTGATGAGTACCATTCTGAATTATGAATGTGAAGTTTATCTTTGTCAAGTTCTCCCACAGCATAGCGGATTAAATTTATTCTGTAATAAGGAATGTATTGATCTTGCGATATGATTGTTATCTCAGCACTACTGGAATTTTTTCTAATCGTTTCTGCAGCAGTTAAACCTGCTATTCCTGAACCTATTATCACAAATTTCATTATAAACTTCCTGGCATGAATATTGATTATTTTCTTGTATTTAAAGCCAATGCGTTTGTTAACCATGTGCTAAATGCTTTGATTTGTTTTATCCTTGAATTTTTTTCAGGGTAAACTAGATAATATCCGTCATCTGTTTTTACTTCATTATTAATTACTTTAACTATTTTTCCACTTTTTATAGCGTCATCAACCACTATTTTATGTGTTACGAATATTCCTTCTGAATCAATAACTGCATCAACAGCATTTGCTGTTGAAGTATAGTAGCGATGGTTTTCCGTTGGTGGTTCTTCCACTTTAATTTCCTTACACCATCTTTTATAATCATCTCTGCGTATGTTGGACGTTATTATTATTGTTTTAAATTCTTTAAAAAGATTTCGTTTGTTAATTTTTTGGTTTTTTAAAAGTAATGGTGAAGATACAATAATTAATTTGTCATCAATTATTTTTTCTGAACAACACTGTTCCCAATATCCTGAACCGTAATTGATTGATAAATCAAGCTTTTCCTTTTCAAAATCTTCAAAAGATGTATTTTTTTCTAAGTTAACAATTCTTAATTGTATTTTTGGATATTCAAATTCAAATTGGTTTAATCTTGTTTCTAGCCATTTTAGATAAAAGCTTGTTGGCACATTAATTGAAAGAGTAGATTCCTCTAGTTTTAGTTTTTCTGAAGCATTTGCTATAATCGTTAATCCTGTTTTTATCTGGCTAAAATATGCTTCGCCTACAGGTGTAAGTTGTACTGAATGTGTGCTTCGTTCGAGTAGAGTTGTGTTTAATTCTTTTTCAAGGTTTTTTATATTTTGACTCACTGCCGAGTGAGTGATATTTAATTCTTTTGCCGCTAAAGTAAAATTTTTAAATCTTGCTGCAGCTTCAAATGATAGTAGTTGTTTGAAATGCGGCAATGTCTTTTTCATGATATAGTTAACTCAGTTTTTGTTAAAGTTAACAAAGCTATGTTATTTATTTGATGTTAGATTAACTTACATCTAATATCTGAATTTTCATTCAATGTTCATAATGAAACTGTAATTATTCGGTTGATAAGTTAACTTTAATTATAGTTTATTAACAAGTAAATAGGAGTTTATGACAATGAAAACAGCTTTATTGGTAATTGATTACATCAACGACATAGTCGATTTAAATGGCAAGATTCCAAGTTGTGCGGAATATGTAGAAAAAAACGGTATAATAAATAACGTCAATACAGCTTTAAGTCGTGCCAGAGATAAAAGCTATCTTGTGATACATGTAAAAGTTGCTTTTAACCGCAACTATCTGGCAGCGGGAGATAAGTCGCCAATTTTTGTAGGAGCTAAAAATGCAAATGCACTTATATATGGTACTTGGGGGACACAATTTCATAAAGATTTGAATGTTAGAGAAGATGAGATAGTGGTAATTAAGCATAGGATAAGTGCAATTTATGGAACAGATTTGGACGTTTATCTTAGAGCTAACGAAATAGAGAGAATTCTTATAGCTGGGGTATCAACAAATATGGCTGTAGAGCTGACGGCGCGTGAAGCTCACGACAGAAATTATGTTGTTGAAATAATCGAAGATGCATGCGGTTCCTATAACAAAGAAATGCATGATTTTTCAATAAAAGTACTTTCAAATCTCGCTAAAATAACAATGAGCAAAGACATATAATTTATGATACTTAGACTTGGTGACATTTTCCTAAATGTACAAATATTGATTAAAAAGAAGAGAAAATTTCATCTACGTTAAACCTTGAGCTATGATATTGAAGTAATGAATACATAATAAAATGGAAGGTTGAGTTGTGAAAGAGTATACAAAAATTATTTCAAATTGGGTATCCACAAATAAGTATGATGACATTCCAAAAGACGTAGTGGATATAATGAAAATGATTATTTTGGATTCTATTGGATGTGCAATTCACGGAACTACTCTTCCAACAGTTCAGAAAGTTATAAAAGCGTTTGCAGATAAATATGAGTTTCCAAACAGTTCAATTATATGGGGAACTGATAAAAGAGCCAGACCAGATTTGGCCACTTTTATTAACGGAACGGCAGTTCAATCTGATGAGTTGGATCAGGCAGGACAACATACACATGCGTCGGCATCAAACATGACGGCTGTTTTGGCGTGTGCAGATGTGAATGAATGCGTTTCAGGGAAAGAGTTTATCAATTCTCTTGTAGTGGGAGAAGAAATACTTGCACGTTTAGGCGCCTGTTTTACGGACAGAGGATATGTTTTTCAAGATATTGGTCTGCATCAGGCTGCTGTTTTATCGCCAGCTGGCACTGTTGCAGCTTTAAGTCAAGCTTACAAATTGAATAATGAACAAGTATATAATGCATTCGGTATTGGACTGGATAGAAGTTTTGCTCTTGAGATAACTAGAGTAAGCTCAGAATATAAAAGATGTATGCAGGCACATGGCGGAATGATAGGACTTCAATCAGTGCTTCTTGCAAAAGAAGGGTTGACTGGTGTTGAAAATGTGTTTGAAACTGATGGTGGCTTCATGCAGTTTTTCACACAGAGTAAGGATAAATTCAATTTGGACGATCTTGTAGATTCTTTGGGGAAAAAATGGCTTACACTTGAAGCTGAGATGAAAAGATATATGGGAATGATGTATCAACATCCTCATTATCATTGTGCAAAATTATTGAGTAAAGAGTATAAAATAGATCCTAATGAAATAGAAAAAATAGATATTGATGTAAATGCGGTAGAGTATAATCATTCAAATGTGGTTTATAATAGAACTGACAGTAAGACCTTTGCTCAATTTTGCATCCCGTACGGAGTAGCAGCTATGTTCTTGGAAGGTAATGTTTTTATAGATCAATACAAAGAAGAAAAACTTAAGAATCCAATTTTTGTTAATCTAGCACAAAAAATATTTATGCATGTAAATACTGAATGGCCTAGAGATTTAAATTCAGGCAGTAGGCCAAGTAAAATTACAGTGCTCCTAAAAAATGGCGATCAATTTTCTAAATTTATAGAATATGGTTATAAAACATATCCATTAACTAGAGAAGAAGTGATTCAAAAATTTAAAAAGCTTTCGAGTGATGTATTTAACGAAAATAAAATATCCCAAATAATTGACCTAGTGTTTAATATTGAAAAAGTGACTGATGTTAAAAATTTAACGAAACTTCTTCAAAAATAAGCTTACACTCTTAGAAAACATAAAGAATTTTTTATTATGAATATCTTAGTGAAATTGATAAAATTCATGAAGAATGATTAAACTGTAGTGGCACCTGGAGTTTTTGATGCAGATATGCTTTTTATTGAAGATTTAGATTACGATAAAATACAAGGAGGAGATTATATAAAAATAGCTGACCTTATAGAACAGATGAAGTAGAGAACTAAGATAAAAGCTATTGCCAGGCATGATGATTATTGGGGTTATGAATTGGTTCTTTTACATGCTCTTAATGCTGCTGAAATCGATATGGTTGCAGTAGGTAGTATACTAAATCTTAAATAACTTAAATTCAGGTAGATATGAAAAAAAATATTTTGATACTTGGTACTGGTGGAACTATTGCAGGAGTAGCTTCATGCGCGGATCAAACTACTGGTTATAAGTCAGGTAGTATAGGTATTGATGACATTGTGAAATCAATTCCGCAATTAGCATCAATTGCTAATGTTAAATCTGAGCAGGTGATGAATATTTCGAGCAGATTGATGAGTCCGAATGATTGGTTGATTCTTGCTCGAAGAGTTAATGAGCTTCTTAAAAGAAGCGATGTAGATGCGATTGTGATAACTCATGGCACAAATACACTTGAAGAAACCTCATTTTTTCTTCATTTGACTGTCAGAAGTAAAAAACCGATAGTATTTGTTGGAGCAATGCGACCAGCAACAGCAATCAGTGCTGATGGTCCTATGAATATACTTCAAGCCGTTGTCGTTGCAGGAACTTCTAAATCATTAGGGAGGGGTGTCCTTGTAGTTATGAATGGAAGAATTTTTAGTGCAAGAGATGTAACAAAACACAATACAACAAATTTAGATACAATGATAGCTCCTAATTCTGGACAAATAGGGGTTATTGAAAACGGCTCAGTTCATTATAACAGCTTAATTGATAAAAAGCACACTTATAGAAGTGAATTTAATATAGAACAGATTGATATGCTTCCAAAAATAGATGTTGTATATGATTATGCGGGCTCTAAAAGTGAGGCTGTTGACGCTTTTGTATCAGCAGGGGCAAAAGGTATAGTAAATGCTGGAGTAGGCGATGGAGCTTTTACTAAAAGTATTCTTGACTCTTTAGTGGTCGCATCCAGAAACGGTATTGCAGTAGTCCGTTCATCGAGAACAGGTTCTGGTATTGTTATAAGAGATGGAGATGAAAAAGATAGTGAATATGGTTTTATAGTATCACATGATTTTAATCCGCAAAAAGCCAGAATCCTTTTAATGTTGGGACTTACATTGACAAACGATGTCAATAAGCTTCAGGAATACTTTTACGCTTATTAGTTTTAAGTATAGTTGACTATTCTAAAAATTTTATAATTAACCATCTAAAAACATTTTTTTCTTAAAACAATTTGTATTAGGTCCCCATGTCGTATGAATAAGGAAATTAATAAAAATCATATTTTAATATTGCTTGCTTCTATTTTTTTTCTAGGCATGGCTGCAACAGATATTTACATACCTTCGCTCCCAGATATGGTGAAATATTTTAGTTCAACGCCAAGCACTATAAACTTAACGCTTTCAGCATATACAATAGGAACAGGTGTTTTTGTGCTTTTTGCAGATGCGCTTAGCAGTTATTTTGGGCGAAGACCTATAGTAATTGCTGCCATATCTATTTTTATTATTACTTCAATAGCAATAGGATTTTCTGATTCAATATGGCTGGTAATTCTTTTGAGGTTTGCACAATCTTCGATAGGTATTCTTTTTGTAGTAACTAGACAGATATCAAAAGATATTATGAATCAGCGAGAACAAGTTCGAGCAAATGCTATAATGCTGTCAGGACTTATTATTTCACCAGCTGTTTCTCCTGTAATAGGTGCTTTTTTAGCTTATCATTTTGGATGGAGAAGCTGTTTTGTTTTTACTGCAATTATTGGAGTTTTAATTCTTTTATTTGCTATTAAATCATTGCCAGAAACTAATTTGAATAGAGCCAAATATTTTCCTAAAATGGGTGCATATTTTATTAAATATGCACATCTTGCTAAGAATAAATTATTTATAGGGCTAACCACAATTTATGCGTGCTCTACAGCATCATTTTGTGCTTTTTTAGGAATATCAAGTTATTTATATATAGATAAGCTTGGAATTACTCCAATTGATTATTCTTATGTGTATATTTTTATGGCTGTTGCATATCTTGGAGGCAATCAGCTTCTACTTTTTTTAAATAAGAGAGAATGTTCTTATTACAAATTAATTACCATAGGAATTTCATTGACTTTACTCGGTGGTCTTGTAACATTATATGCCTATTTTGTGCCGACAATTATTGTTATTTTTTTATGTGTGACAATTGGTTCAATCCTTATGAGAGGTGCTACTGCTATGACCAATCCTACGACACAAGTACTAACCATTAATTATTTTAAAGATGATGGCGGCATGGCACTTGGACTTTCGATGAGCATAAATAATATAATGATGGGAGTATCAGTAATACTTGTATCATTATTTGAATATCATCCATTGGAAGGATTGATAATAGTCTCTTTATTTTTTGCTTTTTGCCAAATAGCAGGTTTTTTAGGAATACGAAGGAAAGTATTAGAATTATAGGAAATTGTGTTATAACCATGAAGTTGATGCTGCATCTGGAGGCATACGCCAATCCCCACGAGGAGATAGTGAGATAGTTCCGACTTTTGGTCCGTCTGGAATACAGTTTCGTTTGAACTGTTGGGAAAAAAATCTAGAAATAAACAATTTAAGAAATTTAGATATTTCAGCTTCAGTGTATTTATCTTTAAACGCAGAGATTGCCAATATTTTAATTTTTTCTGGTGTTGCACCGTATTTTATAAAATGGTATAGAAAAAAATCATGAAGCTCATAAGGGCCTATAATATCTTCTGTTTTTTGTAAAATTGTACCGTTTTTGTCTGGTGGAATTAATTCTGGAGAAACTGGAGTGTCTATAATATCAACAAGTATTTTTGAAAGTTCGTTATCGCTTTTTTCAGCACACCATGATATCAGATATCTGATTAAAGTTTTTGTTACTCCGCAATTAACGGCATACATTGACATATGATCACCGTTATATGTTGACCAGCCGAGAGCTATTTCAGAGAGATCACCAGTGCCTATTACAATGCCGTTTTCATTGTTTGCAATATTCATGAGTAACATTGTGCGCTGCCTTGCCTGTACATTTTCATAGGTAGTATTTTTATTTTTTGGATCAAAATTGATGAGCTTAAACTGTTCATTGCATATATCATTAATGGTAATTTCTCTTAAATCACAATTTAAAATTTTGCACATTTTTATCGCATTTGAATAGGTTCTATCGGTAGTTCCAAATCCAGGCATAGTGACCGCTATAATATCATTAGTTGCTTTTTTTAATTTATCATATGCTGCTTTGATGACTAATAATGCCAATGTTGAATCCAAGCCCCCTGAAATGCCTATCACTGTTTTTGTGATTTTGGTATGTTCTATGCGTTTTGCTAAAGATGATGACTGAATATCAAATATTTCATTACAGCGCTCATCTCGTTTTGATTTGTTTGATGGTATGAAAGGATATGGATCAATTGTGCGTGTTATCGTATTTACTTTATTAAAACTATTTATTTTAATTGTGTGATACTTTGATATTCTTGAATTAATTTCAGGAACATTTAACATGTCTTTAGCTGATGTCTCTGTTTGCCTTAAAGATAAAAGTTTTTGACAGTCCACTTCTGAAAAAATTATTGTAGAGTTTAGAGAAAAACGTTCATTTTCAGTAAGAATATTTCCATTTTCAGCTATCATTGCATGCCCGCTGTAGAGTAAGTCTGCGGTAGATTCGGTAATTCCTGCTGAAGTATATATATACGCGACAGTGCATTTAGCACTTTGAGAGCATACTAAGCTTTTTCTGTATTCTTTTTTGCATACGAGCTCATTGCTTGCAGATAAATTTGCAATTACTGTAGCACCTGCAATTGCGTGTAATGAACTTGGGGGGATAATGCTCCACAAATCTTCACAAAGTTCAACAGCTAATTTAAATTCTTGATTCAATTCAAATAGCACGTCTGTTCCAAAAACTGTTTCTTCGCCTAAAAAACACAACAACTCACATCTGTTATGTGTCGGGGCAGGGGAAAACCAGCGTTTTTCATAAAATTCTCTATAGTTTGGCAAGCTGGTTTTGGGAATAATTGCGTGTATTATTCCATCATTAATAACGTATGCACAATTGTAAATCGAACTGTTATGGTAGAACGGAGCACCAACAATAACAATAATCTTACGACTTTTGGTCGCCTCTTTTATATTTAAAAGTGCTGTTTCTGTTTCTGCAATCAATTTTTTGTTAAAGAAAAGGTCTGCACAAGTGTATCCTGTGATAGAAAGTTCAGGGAATACAATAACAGTGGCTTTCTCCTTATCAGCTATAGAAATAAGGTTTATTATTTCTTCTGAATTTTTTTGAGGATTTGCTATTTCTAATTTTGGAACAGCAGAGGCTACTTTATAAAAACCGTGCATGAAATTCCTTGCAATTTTATTAATCACTGAGTTCACATGGAACTCAAAAAATTATTTTTTATTTAGGCTCTGTTTTTGGCAGTGTTACTACAAGTGAATTACCAGTTACTACAGCTGATATTTTACTCTGATCAACATCAAAAGGAATTGCAATTGATTCAGAAAACTGTTGTGAAGATACTGATGCTGCATTATCTGTTTTTGAGTTTTGTTTATTCTTTCCACTAACCGTCAATATTCCGTCTTCTGTCGTAACTTTTGTATTTTCCTTATTAAGATTTGGCATGGTTACAGTAAAAATGTATTCTTTTCCGTTACTTTGAAACGAAGAACCTGAGTCACTTGTTATAAAATTTGGCTGAACTTGGTTTGCAGCATTATTATTTTCCATGGCTTTTACGTTGCTAATTGCTTCTGTGAATTCTTTTTGTTCAGCAGAAGTTGCTGCTTGTTGAAGCTGTTCATTTTTCATTTTTTGAAAATTTGCTGCATTAACGGCATGATGTCCAGGTTGTTCAATTATGCCCGTAAACGGAATTGGATTTGCCATATAATTAAGTTCGACATTTAGTTTTATTATATAGAAGCTTTGTACACAGACGGCAATTACTAGAAGAAAGATCAATGTCAGGACAAGTTTACTTCCATAATAGCCTTTTTTTGTTCCTTTTATGGTTACATTTTCATACTCGTTCATATTTTTTTCTCCTTTTAGATGTTATTTTTAAATTAATAATATCGGTTGTGTTTAGTTTGTAGTGTGCATACTTTAGCATAGGAATTGTAATTGTACACTCTAATTATTGGATTTTAAAATACAGTTAAGGTGAAATTATATAGATTTAAGGTCTTTAATTATGAATTTTGAAAAAAAGTTGGAAAAACAGTATGTTGTAATGGGGGTTGCAGGTTGCGGAAAAACATCCGTCGCTAACTCTTTGGCGTCCGCTTTAAATGGATTTTTTATTGATGCAGATGATTTTCACAGCATTGAGAATAAAAACAAGATGAAATCTTGTATTCCTCTTACTGACGATGATCGAAAAGATTGGCTGGGTATTTTGCATGACGTTTTAGTTGAAAATTATCAGACTGGAAAAATAACAGTATTGGCTTGTTCAGCTTTGAAACAATCTTATCGAGAGGTTTTATCTAAAGACATTGACTTAGTTTTTATTTATTTAAAACTCTCATTAAATGAAGCTGTTAAAAGAATAGATAGCAGAAAAAATCATTTTTTTAGGTCAAAAATAATTGATAGCCAATTTGAGATTCTCGAAGAACCTGTAAATGCTATTATTGTCGATGCCTCTATGCCTTTTAGTGATGTTGTATCAGAGATAATTAATAAAATTGAAATAAGGAATCTTTAAATGAAAAACAATGATTTTTTAACATTAGTAAAAAAAAGGTTTAGTTGCAGAGCATATCTTGAAAAAGAAGTTACAGATGAAGACATTGCCTATTGTCTTGAGGCTGCACGAAATGCTCCATCTTCATGCAACAAACAACCTTGGCGGTATATAGTGGTAAAGGATAAAATTTTGAAAAGTTCAATCGCAGAAAAGTGTCTTTTGCCTGGTCTTAAAATGAAATGGATTCAAGATGCACCTGTCATTATTATAGCCTGTGCACAGACTTCTTTTGTAACTCATAAGCTTGCATCTCTTCTCTCGAAAAATAACTATTATCAAATTGATATTGGAATTTCAGGGGAACATTTTGTTCTTGCAGCATCTTCTCTTGGGCTTGCAACCTGCTGGATTGGTTGGTATAAAGAGAGGAAAATAAAGCGTCTTTTAAACATACCTAGAAGGGTAAAAGTTTTATCTTTAATTACACTTGGACATCCAAAATGTGAAAAAACATCAGCATCAAAACTTAGTTTAAACAAAATTTCTTTCATAGAAAAATGGGGTAATAACGGATATGAATAATATTGAAATAGAAATATTAAGAAGTTCTTATGGCGGAGACGGCATAGGGTATATCGACGGAGTTGTATGTTTTGTTTCAAAAGCTCTTCCCGGCGAAAAGGTGACAGTAAAAAACCTCAGAAAAAGTAAAAATTTTATACGTGCTGAAATAGATGAAATTTTAATAAAAAGCGAACATAGGTTGAAACCTTTATGTCAATATTGTGACAATTACAGGATTAATGCTGGTGTGTATAATTGTGCTGGATGCACTTATCAACACGTAGATTATCTTGAAGAGGTGAGGCTGAAATATGGGCAGTTTATAGATTTGCTTAAAAGGATAGGCGGAATTAATGAGCCTAACCTAGCTAATAAAATATTTGCAGATAATCCTTATTTTTATAGGAATAAAATTACTATTCATAAAGGTACAATTAATAGCGTGGTTGGGTTTTATACTGAAGATAATAGTTCAGTTATAAATATTGATAATTGCTTTTTGGCTATGCATCCTATAAATAATTCATTCAATGAAGTTAAGAGGATAGCTTTTGACAATCTTGAAGCAGATAGTGTGACTGTGAGATATACAGAATGTGACGGCGTTTACTTTTTTACGCCTTTTAAAAAAAATAAAATAAAAATATTAACTGAAAAAAACGATTATGGCACGTTTTTAGTTCCTGCAGAATCTTTTTATCAGGTTAACCATTACATGCATAATAAAATGTTAGACATGTTTTTTAATATTTTGAAAAGTTTAAACGTAAAACATGCAATTGATCTTTATTGCGGAATTGGCATATTTGGGATACTTGCTGCGTCATCTGGAATAGAAAAAGTTATAGCTGTAGATAAAGATGAATCTGCAATTAAACTCGCACAGACTAATGCGGATATCGCCAATATTACGAATATTGATTTTTACGCATCGTCATCGGAAGATGTCGCTGGAAAATGTTTTGACTTAGTTTCCCCTGAAAAAACAGTACTTATAATAGATCCGCCAAGAACAGGAATGAATAGTAAACTGGTTGAAAGAATTTTAAAAAATAAACTTAAACATTTGATTTATATATCATGTGCACCAGATACTCTTTCTAGGGATTTGAAACTTTTAACTAAAGAATTTTACTGTTTAGAACAGACTAATTTTATAGATATGTTTCCAAGAACAAAACATTTTGAGTCTGTATCGTTATTAACATTAAAAAAATGAGAAACCTTATGAGTTATGCTGAAATAAATAATGAAAAATTTTATTATGAAATACATGGGCAAAATAATGATCTAATTCCGCTTGTGATGATAAGTGGTTTAGCATGTACATGTGATGTTTTTGGTCTCTGTTATTCTAAGTTTAAATCTAAACGTAAAATTATTGTGCTTGATAATAGAGGCTCTGGCAGAACTGAAGCAAGTTTTAAAAACCTTACAATTGAAAAAATGGCTGATGACATAAATGATTTGCTGAGCTACCTTAATATTGAAAACGTAAACGTGCTTGGACATTCTATGGGAGGGGCGATCGCACAATATTTTGCATTTAAATATCCCCAAAAAACTGAAAATTTAATTCTTGTTTCTACATGCTCAAAGACATCCGAACGCAATAAAAGATACTTTTCTTATTTCGCCAAAGCTATGGAAGAGGGGATTTCTGTAGATACATGGTACAATCTTTTTCTTCCTATGATTTATACTGAAAGTTTTTGCAATTCAGATGATTTTGAAGGGTTAGTCTCATTTTGTACTATGTATCCTTATCAGCAGGCAGCCGAACAATTTAAAGAACAGGTAGAAGCGTTATCACATTTTGACTCATCTTCGTTTTTGAGGAAATTAACATCAAAAACTTTGATGATAAGCGGAGAATTAGATTTCTTAATTCCGATGAGTGAATCTAGAAAGCTTAATAAAGCTATTCCGAACAGTTCATTGTCGTTAATAAAAAATGCTGCACATGCTTTAACTGTAGAGGGTGTAGATGAACTTATTGCAATCGTAGAAAAATTTATTGGTTAATTTTATAAAAAAAACGGCAGCCATAATTATGACTGCCGTTATGAATTTACTAGGCTGAATTATTCAGCTTTATCTGCTTTTTTTTCAGGAGTTTTAAGCTGGACATTTAAAACTTCTACTTCCATGCTTACAGCAGGAGGCATATGTTTATTTTCCATTTTAAGACTTCCAGGTTTGCAGTTTATAACGCATTCATTACATAGAATGCATTTATAAGGGTTTATTGACCAAGTGCCGCCTTTTCTGTCAACTTTAATTGCCCCTGTAGGACATTTAATCTGGCATACAGTACAAAGTGTACAGACGGCAGGATCATTTTTTATTCCACCACGGCTGTTTGGATAGTATCTTGCTGGTTTAACAGGATACATTTCGCAAGCCGGTTTCTTTAAGAGCCGTGAAAGTACGGTTCCAGTCATTTTAAATAGATCAGACATATTTTACCTCTCTGTGCAGCTTATGCATGGGTCTATAGCTAATACTATAGCCGGGACGTCTGCTAAATCTACGCCGGCTAACATCTTAACAAGTGGTGGAACGTTTGCGAAAGTCGGAGTCCTTACTCTGAATCTTTCAAGATATTTTGTTCCATTTCCCTTAATGTAATAAATAACTTCTCCGCGAGGTTGTTCAAGTCTTCCAAAAAACTCACCTTCTGGGAAGCCTTTTATTTTCATATCAACTTCACCTTTTGGCATTTTGGCAACTGACTGCTTAATAAGATCAAGGGCCTGGAATACTTCTTTTACTCTAACGTAAGCTCTTCCATAACAATCGCAAGTGTCAGTTACAACTGGCTCAAAGTTCATATGTTTATAAGCGCCATAGCCTAAAAGTCTTGCATCAGTCCTTACGCCGCTTGCTCTTGCTACAGGACCTACAGCACCAAGCTTCATTGCATCATCACGGCTAAGCATTCCGACGCCAGACCATCTGTGTGTAACAGTTAGGTCGTCTGTGAACACTTTTGCAAGTTTGTCAAATTCGTTTTTGAATTTATCTAATTGAGTTAATATGCGTTTCAGCGTATCGTCGCCAATTTCTTTTTTCAATCCGCCAACTTTTGCGATACTGAATATAACACGACCGCCTGTGAGTTCTTCAAGTATATCAAGAACCAGCTCTCTTACACGCCATGAATGCATGAAAAGACTCTCAAATCCTATAGCATCAGCTGCAAGGCCAAGCCAAAGAACATGGCTTTGGATTCTTCCAAGTTCATTTAAAAATACTCTGAGAAATTGAGCACGTTCTGGAACTTCTATCCCCATAGAATATTCTATTGATTGACATGTTCCTATTCCGTGAGTCATGCTGCAGATACCGCATATTCTTTCACCAACCATTGACATTTGGTCATAGGTTTTCTTCTTGCAAAGTAGTTCAAGACCACGATGAATAAATCCAATATTTGGTATTGCCTGTACTACAGTTTCATCTTCCAATACCAAATCTAGGTGAATTGGCTCAGGCAGCACAGGATGGTGTGGCCCGAATGGAATAATTGTTCGTTCGCCCATAAATTATCCTTCCTGTTTAGCAGGGTTAAATGGTTGTTTTTCGTTGATTCGGTAAAATTTTCCACCGAAATCAATAGCTATGTTTGGTATAGTTATACCGAATAGATCATGAAGCTCGTTTTCGTAAGTGAAAGCAGCAAGATAAACTCCTGTAATTGTAGGAAGTTCAGCACCTTCTAATGGCAATTCAAGACGAAAATCGATAAATTTATTATTGGTATCGTCAAAGGAGTAGTCAAGTGTCAGTCTATCTGTTCTAGTTGCACAAATTTGAACAAGTCTATAATTTTGTGCTGCTAATTCAGAAACCTTGCCAACCAGCTCTTCCTTTTTAATTAATATGATTTCTTGTTTCTCTATCATTATAATAACCTCGTAAAATTAGTAAAATTCAGCAGGGAGAAAATTCTCCCGACATAAATTATGCTGTTTTTTCTTCCTTCATTTTTTTCTTTTTTGCTTCGAGAATACCCAATCCTGCTACTGCAGCATCAATTATAACTTCAGGACGAGCCGCACAGCCTGGAGCGTAAGCATCGACAGGTATTACTTTATCGACACCGCCTAAAGTATTATAACATTCTGCAAAAAAGTGCCCTGTGCATGCACATGCTCCGACAGCAACTACAACTTTAGGTTCGCCAATTTGGTTGTATATGTTTTTAATAACTTCAATATTCTGTGTGTTAACAGAACCAGTAATTAAAAATACATCAGCGTGTTTTGGGTTACCTGTATTAATTATGCCGAAACGTTCGATATCATATTTAGGCATAAGTGCAGCTAAAACCTCAATATCGCAACCATTACAACTTGAACCGTCGTAATGAATCACCCATGGTGACTTTTTAAAAAAACCCATATCTTAACTCCTTAATTAATATTTTAGGAAATACAGCAGGAACAAATTTCCGAAGCCGAGTATTAACGTTATGCCCCAAGCTGTTTTTATCATAAGTTCCCATTTAACACGAGCATTGGCGTTATCAATCACAATTTCTATAAAATACATTAAAAGTGCGATTATGACACCAAGCCAAGGTATATTTGCAAAGAACAGATAAACTATTGCCAAAAACAATACAGTTTCATAAAAGTGAGCTATTTCAAAAAGACCAAGTGAAGGTCCTGCAAATTCAGTAGTTAATCCTTTTACCAATTCCTGATGTGCATGATGAGAAGTGGAAAGGTCGAAAGGAGACTTTCTGAATTTTATAGTTAAGATATATGAATACGCTACAAAAATACCAATCATAGGTATAAATGCACAGTGGCTGTAGCTTGCGATGCTGCTTATATTGAAAGAGCCAGTTACCATAAAGAAACCAACAGCCGTAATAAGAAGCATAGGTTCTGCAGCTAGTATTTGCAGTAATTCTCTTTCAGCTCCAATTAAAGCATATGGAGAATTTGTGCAATAAGCTCCTAGTACGAGGAATACATCAGCTACAGTCAGCGCAAAAATAACAAGCAGTAAATTTCCGCCAGCAAAGAAGATGCAGCCAGAAACAATTACGAAAATCAGGAAACATTTTACATAGTCACCATGAAATTTGTTAACTACGAGATTTTGTTTTCCAAAAAGCTTGAATACGTCATAGAAAGGCTGGAACACTGGAGGACCTACACGGCTTTGCATACGTGCTGTAATTATACGGTCAAATCCACAAATAACTCCGCCTACAAGAGGTCCGATAATAATGAAAGCTAAAATCCACCAAATCATCTTAGAACCCCCTTTCCATAATAAACATTAGAACCCACAGAAGTGTCGTCCCTATTATTGTTATTTTCATTAATTTTTCTTCACTTACAAATTTTTCAATGTAATAATTCTTAAAGCTCCATTCAGCATTTTGACCGAAAGAGTTAAGATATTTTTTCCTATCTTCTGTGACGTTAACACCTGACAAGTAAGGTTCAGTGTAAACTATTTTCTTGCGTCCTGTAAAGAACAAAATAGGCGGTACAATGATCAAAGCCAGCATAATAGCTATGGTTAGTTCTACATTGTCTGTGAACATTGGCGACCAACCGTACATTGGTTCAACCCAAAATTTACCTATTAGCGGATAGCAAATGACTGCTGCTATTACCAATCCTGCTAAGCCTCCAATTCCCCACCATTCGAATGTTAGACCTTTAGTGTCTTCAGGTGGTTCTGTGCTTGAGACAGCGATAATAGTTCCGAACCATTTCATGTAGAAGAACAACATGATTGATCCGCCGAATATAACTATAGTTACGAAGATTGGATCTTTTGTTGCAAGAGCTTCGATTGCTGCCATTTTAGAGATAAGAAGACCAAATGGTGCAAGAAACATTCCGCCTAATCCTACTATCATAGCCAACGTAATCCAAAAATGTCTTGAAATTAAGCCAAACATTTTTTCGATATCTAGGCTTCCTGTAACCTGATCGACTGCACCAACGCAGAGGAACAGAAGAGCTTTTGCAAGACCATGAAAGATAATAAGAAGAAGTGCTGCGTCTAGTAAGAATGGAGAACCGATACCTGCGCAGAGAATAATTAAGCCTAATACTGCAATTGTAGAGTAGGCAAGGACTCTTTTGCTGTCACGTACAGAGATTGCCATGGCAGAAGCAGCCAAAAAGCTTACGCCACCTATTAATGCTATAACTGTACCTGCTGCCGTATTTTGAAGTACAGGAGAAAATCTGATTACAATGTAAACACCAGCTTTAACCATTGTGCTTGAGTGGAGCAGGGCTGATGAAGGAGTTGGAGCTACCATTGCACCAAGAAGCCAGTTCCCAAAAGGATACTGAGCAGCTTTATTCATGCCTGCAAAACATACAAGAACTACAGGAAGAAGTACTAGTGAATTTTTCATCGTCAGCATAGTTTGAATGTCAACTGTATTGCAATAAGTTGCTGCATATACTACGCCCATTGCCATTGCAAGACCGCCAAGCAGCAGCATCCACAAAGCTTTAAATGAGTTTGCTTTAGCTTCAGGTTTTCCACTGTATGCAATCATTATGAATGAGCAAAGTGTTGTTATTTCCCAGAAAAAGAATACCCAGTCAAGACTGTTAGAAAGAACAATTCCGTACATTGCGAAGAAAAATAAAAATATTGCGGCTATAAAATAGTGACTTTTATCTTTAATTTCCTTGTGTTCTTCATGATATTTTTTCATGTAACTTATTGTATAGATAGTGATTAAAGGTCCAACTATCCCAATGAGAAGTACCATTATTAAAGAGAGGTTATCTACGTAAATATATCTAGTCATATCAGGAATACGCCCTGAAAGGTCAAAGAAAAGTACCCAGAAATATTCAACTATTACTATTAGCGGCACCCAATAGAGTTTAAATGGAAATTTACGTTTGATAAAGCAAATGTAGAGAAATACAAAAGCGATTATGAAATCACCGAGTATTACTAGATTATTTGCCATGCTGGTGTGAATAGTGATGTAAGATCCCGGTAGAGCCATATACTCAAAAGCTAGCGCTATTGAGGCTATGATGATCAGAATTGACGATACTAGTGTAACCCATTTAAGAATTGCCTTGTTCTTGCCTAGGAGCACGAGTATTATCGCAGGGATCAGTGGGAACAAAATTAGGAATGTTACCCAATTCATAGATAATTACCTCTTGTTTTTTGGTTAATATTTGTTGCGAAAACCTTATATTGTATTGAAAAAATGGGAAAAATCAAATTTTTATCGTTAAAATTTGTTAATTACAGAGCTACTTGAGCGTAAAGAATTATTATGGACTCACGATAAACCTTTGCCGTTATATGTTATTTTTTATTCTTGATGAAAATAAGTGAGGGTTAAGGATAAATAGATAATTCTAAGATTGGATAGTCTATAAAAACGTTTTAAACTATACTTAACTCCCGATGGTTTCAATTAAAATATTTTTATTCTATTAGAAGTTTTGTATTTGATTAATTAAAGAATTAGTTTAACAATTATTAAATGTTAAGGTTTTTTTGTCCATAATTCAATATCTTAAGATATAGTTTCATATAAAAAATTTTCCTAATAAATTGGAGGTGTAGAAGTTAATGAAAAAAATTTACTCATGTGCCATCTTTTTTTTCTCGCTGATAATGGTTTTGTCAGCTAATCAAGTGGTTGTAAAAAAACAGGCTGAAATGTCTAACCCAAAGTTGCTTTATAAAGGAATAACAGGAGATTCTGCTTTTAATAAAAATATGCTTTCAAATTTACAAAAGTGCGGATGGTTTGACGTTGTAACTACTGGAAGTTCGAAATATGAAATATCAGGTACTGTTAGTAACGACGTCCTTAATATTGAAGTTTCTGGTGCCTCTAAGTTCAGATTATCGGAAAAACTTTCAAATAATAGGCAGATAGAATCTTATAAAATTACAGATGAAATATTAAATAAAATTTTTGGAATAAACGGTATTTGTTTTTCAAAAATAGCCTTTGTTGCACAAAAAGGAAAGATTAAAGAAATCATGACAGCTAATTTCGACGGAACTGATTTGAACCAGATTACACGATCAGGGACACTTTCTTTGGGACCAAAATGGGGACCAGGCAATAAAACTTTAATCTACACTTCTTTTTATAAAAATTATATGGATGTGATGGCATATTCATTTGCAAGTGGGAAAATCATGCAATTATCTAAGTTCCCAGGTATGAATACTGGAGTTATTTCACCTAATGGCAAGTATGTTGCACTGATATTGAGCAAAGATAAACAGGTTGATCTTTATTTGAAAAACTTATCTGATGGTAAATTGATACGTATTACTAATGATGAAGCAGTTGAAGGTACCCCATGTTGGTCGCCAAACAGCAAGGAGATTTGTTTTGTTTCAGACAAAAATTACAAAACACCAAGGCTTTTTATATGTAATTTATCTAATAAAAAAACAACGTACCTAAATACCGCAGGGGGTGAATCGGTTGATCCTTCTTGGTCACCTGATGGAAAAAAAATAGCGTATTCGCTAAAGGTTGCGGGGAAGTACACTATTGCAGTTTATGATATTGCCTCAGATAAAACAGAGTATGTTCCTAATTTATCTTATGGATCTGATTGGTTGACCTCATCTTGGTCTCCTGATAATAGACACGTCGTATGCTCGCGAAGAACTGGATTTAAAAATGAATTATATATAGTGGACACATGGCTTGGCAATACAAGAGCACTTTTTAATTCAGGTATGGATTTAAGTTCTCCAGGTTGGTCATACTTGTTTAAATAAAGGTTAAGAATTTTATGGTTCTTTTTTTAATTTTATTTTTATATAACATTTTATTTCCTGTTGTTTTTTTGTTCTTTTTGCCAGGTTTAATTTATAAGCTTGTTAAGCGTGGAGGCAGCAAAGATACTTTTTGGGAACGTTTTGCTGTTTATTCATCAATAAAAATTAAGGAAGTTAAGAAGTACCGTAATAAGTCAATTTGGGTTCATGCTGTTTCGGTTGGTGAAACTCAAATAGCTGTAGATTTTATTAGAAGATGGAAAGAACTTTATCCAGAATCTCTGTTTATTTTATCAACTACAACGACTACAGGGCAGGAGTTGGCTAGAAATAGAGCCCCTAAAAATACTATTATAATATTTTGCCCTATAGATTATTTCTTATTTGTTTTGAAAGTGTTAAGACTTATAAAACCATCTGTAATTGTAATTTTTGAGACTGAAATTTGGCCAAATTTGATTACTATGTCTAGTTTAATGGGGATCAAAACTGTTCAGGTGAATGCTCGTATTTCTGACCATTCATTTAAAGGATATAAAAGATTTCGAGTTATTATATCTAAATTCCTTTCTCAGTTGACGTTATCATGCGCTCAAACCGAAATGGATGAATGTAGGTTGAAGCAGATCTCTTCTAAATTAAATGTGAAGGTTACTGGCAACATGAAGTTTGATCAGTCTATTCCTGATAAAATTCCAGATGTGTGCCTTGAGAATGTTTTTCAAAATTATAAAGAATCTGTTATAATTTTAGCTGCCAGCACCCACAAAGGAGAAGAAAAATTTATAATTGAACAGTATTTAAAATTAAAACTTATACATCCAAAATTAAAATTGATTATTATACCAAGACACGCAGAAAGAGCACCTGAGATTATCTCAATTTTAGGAGAATTAAATATTTCGTATTTTAGAAAAAGTACTAATGATGGCGTAGGAAATGATTATGATTGCCTGCTTGCGGATACAACAGGTGAAATGTTGGCATTTATGAAAGTTTCGGACATCGTTATTATGGGGAAAAGTTTTGCTTCTAATACTGGAGGGCACAACATTATAGAGCCTGCTTTGCTTTCAAAACCAATTATTACAGGAAAAGAGCTTACAAATTTCAGACAAATATTGGGAATAATGAAAAATGATAATGCTATTTGGAGTGTTGAAGATGGAGAGGTTTTTGAAAAATTAAAAATTCTTATAGATTCTCCTGAATTGAGAAAACAGCTTGGAACCGCAGGGTATGAATCAGTTTCCAAATTTAAAGGTTCCACAGATAAAACAATAGAAATAATACAAAAATTATTAATATAACAGAGTTGGTTGATGTGAACTATGAATAATCAAAAAAACGATATAGATGTAGATTATATCGCAAAATTGGCGAGGCTCAAAATTCCTGATTTTGAAAAAGAACAGATTCAGCGTGAAATGACAAAAATTGTCGATTACGTAAACCTCTTGTCAGAATTGGAACTTAAAGATATATCTCCAACTATGCATGCCGCTGATATGGTTAATGTATGGCGAGAAGATTTTGCTGAAAAAAAAGAGTTGAAACAGCTTATTTTAGCGAATGCCCCTCAGACAGTAGGTTTAGACTTGGTAAAAGTGCCTCAGGTTTTACCAGGGGAGGGAATGGCGTAATATGAATAACCTGCTAAAAAATATTGGCATTGTAAAAGCGGGTGAGCTTTTAAAAAAAGGTGAAATTTCATCATTGCAGCTTTGTGAATATTATATTGAAAGAATTGAGGCAATTGATAAAAAAATTAATGCTTTTAGATATGTTGATAAAGATGAAGCATTAAAAGAAGCTGCAGATAGTGATAACCGTCGTAAAAACAAAAAACTTTTGAGTGAGTTTGATGGCATTCCTTTAAGTGTTAAAGACTTAATTATGGTTAAAGGACAGCCTTGTACATGCGGTTCTAAAATACTAAATGGTCTGAAATCTGTTTATGATGCGACTGTGATTTCAAAGCTTAAAAATAGTGGTTTTATTATTTTAGGCAGAAATAATATGGATGAGTTTGCAATGGGGTCATCTTGCGAAAATAGTTCGTACGGTACAGTAAGAAATCCGTGGAATTTGGAAAGAGTGCCTGGTGGCTCGAGCGGAGGGTCTGCTGCAGCTGTTGCAGCTGATGAAATAACGGCTTCTTTAGGTTCCGATACTGGCGGTTCTGTTCGTCAACCTGCTTCATTTTGTGGGGTAGTAGGACTAAAGCCCAGCTATGGAAGTGTGTCGCGGTATGGATTAGTTGCATATGCATCTTCTTTAGATCAGATAGGACCATTAACTAAGAATGTGGATGACGCTGCTGCGCTTTTTAATATTATTTCTGGTTATGACAAAATGGATGGGACTACTTTTAGTGAGTGTAAGTCTGTAACTTTAGATAAGAACTATACTCTTGACGGGCTGAAAATAGGCGTGCCAGTTGAATACGTTGAGCAGGATGGACTTGATCCTTTAATTAGGGAAAGTTTTGAAAATAAAATAGAGTTATTTAAAAACGCTGGAGCAAAAATTGTTAATGTTTCGATTCCTCATACTAAATATGCCATAGCAGCATACTATGTAATAGCCACAGCTGAAGCTAGTGCCAATTTAGCTAGATTCGATGGAGTAAGATACGGTAGCAGATCTGAAAATATTTCCGATTTAGAATCACTTTATTTAAAAACAAGAGGTGAATTCTTTGGCGCTGAGGTAAAGCGGCGTATACTTCTTGGTACTTTTGTATTAAGTAGTGGTTATTATGATGCTTATTACCTTAAAGCACAGAAAGTAAGAACTCTTCTTTGTAATGATTTTAAGTCCGTTTTTAAACAGTGCGATGTCATTGCCGCTCCAATTTCTCCAGTACTTCCTTTTAAAATTGGAGAAATAAAAGATTCTGTCCAAATGTATCTTGCTGATATATATACAATACCTGCAAATATGGCTGGTTTATGCGGAATTAGTGTCCCCGCAGATATTATTTCAGGATTACCTGTAGGTATTCAACTTTTGGGAGCCCCGAAGCAAGAAGGAATGATATTAAATGTAGGATCGTTCTTGGAGAAAAATAGAGACATTGCAGATTTTTTAAGTGATGTTTCTTTTGCTAAGAAGTGAATGATAAATTGAGATTGGTGTTTTTATGAATAAATATGATGTGGTGATAGGACTTGAAGTACATGTTCAAGTAAAAACTGAGTCTAAAATGTTTTGCTCATGTCCTAATAAATTTGCAGAAGAACCAAATACATTGATATGTCCAATATGTATGGGGTATCCTGGGGCAATGCCTGTTCCTAATAAACTTGCAATAGAAAAAACTGTTGCAGCTGGTTTAATGTGCGGATGTGAAATTTTAAAATTTAGTAAATTCGACAGAAAAAGTTATTTTTATCCAGACATGGCGAAGAATTATCAAATATCACAATACGATCTTCCGTTTTGCAAAAATGGAGCAATCAAGCTTTCAGGAAAAGGTTTTTCAGGGAAAGATTTGCCCGATAAAATAATAGGTATAACGCGTATTCATCTTGAAGAAGATGCCGCAAAATCAATTCATTTTAACGGGTGTTCAGGAATAGATTACAATAAAGGTGGTGTGCCGCTTATGGAAATTGTGAGTGAGCCAGATATTTCGACACCTGATGAGGCTTATGCATATTTGGTGAAAATAAAAGAGATAATGCAATATGGCGAAATCAGCGATTGTGATATGGAAAAGGGGCAGCTTCGCTGCGATGTTAATGTATCCTTAAAGCCTAAAGGTACCAAACCTTTTGGTACAAAAGTGGAATTGAAAAATTTAAATAGCTTTAGAGCTGTTCATGCTTCGTTGATTTATGAAATTGATAGACAGGCAGAGATGCTTGATAATCGTGAAATTATAATACAAGAAACTCGTGGTTGGAATGATGATGCAGAAGAAACTTATCTTATGCGCACTAAAGAAAGTGCACATGACTATAGATATTTCCCTGAACCAGACATACCACCGATAACATTTACTGATGAATATATATTAAATGTAAAACACAGTCTTCCTGAACTTCCTGAAGCAAAACGTGAAAGATTTATTAAACAATATTCAGTTACATCTTATGACGCAGGTGTTTTAACCTCAGATAAAGATATTGCTCGTTTTTTTGAACTCGGGGCTGCTCAAACTGAATTTTTTAAAATTTTGGCTAATTGGATAATATCGGAATTGTTAAGAGAAATATCTCAACGAGAAATTTTAATTTTACAGTCACCTGTGACTCCTATGATGTTGGCAGAAATGGTGAATATGATTGGAGATTCAAAGATAAATGGCAAGATAGCAAAAACAGTTTTTTCTGAAATGTTTGATACAGGTAAGCCGCCCGCTATTATAGTTAAAGAAAAAGGGCTTGGACAAGTTTCTGATAGCGGTGAAATTGAGAAATATGTGGAAGAAGTTATTAGAGAGAATCCTATTCAGGTTCAACAGTATAAAGATGGAAAGACAACAGTAATTCAGTTTTTTGTCGGCAATGTCATGAAACTAAGTAAGGGCAAAGCAAATCCGCAAATTGTTGTAAAATATCTTAAAGAAAAATTAGATGAATAGCTATTATTTGTTATAGCCAGCCTGAATTTTTGAGCATATCGATTGAAATGTTTTGTGGAGATTTGGTGTGCTGAAGATCGAAAAATCTGTTAAGATATTTACCTACAATATCAGTTTCAATATTTAAATTTTCACCGATGTTTCTAGAGGAAATAGCTGTGTTTTTGTAAGTTGTAGGTATGATATGGACTGTTAGTATATCCGATGTTATGTCTGCGATTGTTAATGATATTCCATCGAGGCATATACTGCCTTTTTTAACAAAAAAAGATTGAAGGTCGTGAGGATATTTTATATGATAAATGTAGTCTTTATCTATTTTTTCTATTTTCGTTATTTTACCTGTACCGTCTATGTGCCCTTGTACGATATGTCCTCCCATTCTGTCAGTAGGTAGAAGCGAACATTCTAAATTTACTGTGCTGTTTATTTTAAGAATTCCTAAATTTGATTTGCGAAATGTTTCGCTTAATACGTCAAAATGCAATATGTTACTTTGTTTTTGAACTTTAGTAAGAGTTAAACAAACTCCATTAATTGCAATACTTTCTCCGAGACGTAGATATTCCTGAGCAAGAGTAGTTTTAATCTCAATTTTCCCGCTTGTTCCTAATATTTCTCTATTTGAAATTTGACCTAAAAATTCTACCAACCCTGTGAACATTTTTGCTCCATCACCTTTTAAAAGTATAGACTAATACATTTAAACGAAAAAAGCTGACAGTCAATTAACTGTCAGCCTATAAAAAAATCAATAAACTTATTGTTTTTTAGCTGTATTTGTGCTTTCTACATTGAAGAAAGAAACAATTTTGCTGAATCCAGCTTCAGCTGTTTTCTTGTATTCTGTACAAGTTTTTTTGCATAAATCACTGTATTCATAAATAGGTTTTTTAGTTTCTTCTGGAACCCATGTCATTGCATCTAAAGCCATTTTAACAAGCTTTTCAGCGTTGTCTTGAACAGTTACGAATGCATTGAAATTAGTTTCAAATACAGCCTTGTTAAATTCCAAAGCTTTACGATTGAAGTCTTTTACATTTGCTATTTCTGTGAAGTTCATAATACGATTCCCTTTTAAAAGTTAAAATTAAAGACCAAAATACTTGATCACTTTTGCATAATTTTCGTCTACAGACTTTTTGAATTCTTCGCGAGCTTTCTTATAGCCATCAACCCATTCTTTTACAGCTTTTTTTGATTCTGCTGGGATATTAGGAATTTTTTCGTAAACAGTTTCGCCTAATACTTCAGCCTGTTGCTGCAATGTTACGATTGTGTTAAAAGTTGTGTCGAACGCATTCTTGTTGAATTCAAGCATGTCCTTTGTAATTTTTTTGTGGTCCATCGTAGGATCTCCTTTTATTTTTGTTATTAATTGTAATTAAACTCAATTAATATTGTCGTCTTTTGATAAAAAACAAATGTTTTGTATCATTTTTTGAAATTCTTTTCCCTGATTCTGCATAGAATTTTGTAGATTTTTAATGATTTCAGTGCCATCACTTACGTAAGTGGATTGTGCTAATGCAACATTTAGTTTTTCAATCTCAGCTTCTCTTGAAGCTATTACATCTTTTAATTTTTGATTTTCCTCTTTGGCTGTCATTAACTCACTTTCTGGAATATAACCCAAAACCTTCATGTATTGTTTTATAAAAGAGTCAAAATTGTAAACTTGAGTTAATGACTCTGATTTTTCTTTGTTTTGTTGTATTTCTGGTTTAAATATACCCATTAACTTAGCTGAATCAGCAGGAGTCATGCAATTTTGCATCATGGATGAAAAGTCATTAAAGTTTTTCATTCCTTTTGAGGTGTTAATTAGCATTTCTCCCAAAAATTGAAGTTCTTTTTCGTTCATAACTACCATTCTCGCTAAATTCTTTAATTAGTTTTTTTTGGGTGAATTAGTCGATTTGGTTCTTTTTGCTTTAGAAGTTTGGATGACTTTAGCTTTTTGTGGTGCAACTGCTTTATTTTGAATTGGTGTATGCTTAAAAATTTCTTCTTCAAGATCAAGATGAAAACGGACAGGACCTCTGTATTGTTGTTTATCACCAAAACGTTTATGGTAGGCATACTCTGTATCAGGGTTTGACCATGATGTGGCTATAGCTACGTGTCCTTTTGGGAAAGGAGTTAGTTCGGCATTAATATATTTAGCTATAGAAGTAGATGATTCTTTTTCTACCAAATCATCGCTTTCAGCGTAACATGCCTGAACCTTGATGCCGGCATCTTCAATGTGTTTCAAAGAAAGCTGCTTCCCAAATAAAGTAATTGGAAGAGTCCCATCGTTCGTTATTGGTGTGTTATATGCTGCAAAACTAATTTTTGTTATTTCAATAGGCACATCTACCCTGTCATATAAAAGCCAGTGATTAATTGCGGCAGCTGTTTTAGAAATTTCTACTTCTTTTCCGTCTGGCCTGTCAAACATAGCGAGGTCTTTGTAGAAATTGACTATAGGGGATTCATTTTCGATGCTTTTAAGCTTGAAAATTAAAGCCATTATTTTGCCATCAACAACCTTATTTCCGTTTGAAAGAGTTTTTGTTGCGTACTCAAGATTTTTAAATCCTGAAGGAGTTTCATCTAAGAATTCAGAAAGCCCTTTGCTTTTAGTTCCATCTATAGGCGTAACACATGTAATCACAGCGTCTACGTATTTATCAACTTTTCCTGATGCAGCAGCAAGTATTGCAAAAAAACCGCCTTGGCAAATTCCAAATAACGTAGCCTTTACTTTGTGTTTTTTGAAAATAATTTCACAAAATTTAGCAGTGTCGGTAATATCATCTTCCCCAGTCATTGTTTGTACTGCTGATGTGATTGCAATATCTTTTTCTATTCTTATATAAGTAGGTATTCCCATGTTTGCGAATGAATGAACAGCACTCTTCCTTTCACCAGGGAGGAATGCTAAAATATTTGGACCTAGAACATATGGGTGAATAAAAAGTATAGGTTTCCCATTTTCATTTATTTTTACATCTTTTTCTGTAGGTTGTATTTTATATAGGAAAAAATGCTCAGTTTCAGAAATTAACTCATATCCGCCATTTTCAAAGTGAAACCCGTATTCTGATTTTATCTCTTTTATTGCTTTTGGATATTCTACAAGCATTTTTTCTAAAATTTTATGTTGTCTTTTTGTGAAATCCGTAATGTTTTCCTGCCCATTTTGAAGGATAGTATTAGTCCAAGCGTTAGCTGTTTCACGCATTTTTTTGCAGAAATATTCGCTTGACGCCGCCATTGCAGAGTTTGTACTTTCTGTGGAAAGTTTCATGTTGTACTTTAAGAGGTTTATGTAATCTTTTGTCACATTTGGATCATCAGGATTTGAAACTTGAAGCCCTTTTTCTTTTTGAGTCTGCATAAAAGCATCAAATGCTGCCTGCATTAAAGATTTGAATTGTTCGTTATAATTAAACATTCCTTGATAAAACATTGGACCTAAACTCATGAAGTTGGTAGGCATAGCAAATGATTTGGTATAATCATTTGAAAATGCCCCTTTGCATCTGTTCATTATTTCTTCAAAACTGTTTGTTTTCTCGTCTGACATAGTATTCTCCTTGTTAATTATTAATATTATTCATAATCTATAGGCGCAAACATCATGTTTCCATTCCTCAAACAAAATAAAGAATTGTTTCAGAGTAGAATGCTTGAAGGTCACTAAAATTTTGCACGGATATGTCATTATTTGATATTCTGCCTCTTGTATCGATGCCGATTGGAATACAGCCTGCTTTTAGTGCAGAAGTGAGCCCAACAATTGAATCGTCAAATGCTAAAACCTTTTGTTTTTTGCTGATATTTAATGTTTGTAATGCCCTTAAATACGGATCTGGATCGGGCTTAGGGTTTATATAATCTTCGTAACCAATTGTAATTTTGATGTTTAGATTATAGCTTTTTATTATATGCTTAGCAAATTCTCTTGAACCATTAGTCACAATTGCGGAAGGATATGATGAGTAAAAATCTATTACATTCAAAGCTCCAGGCAATAGTGGAGGCAGATTTTCATGAAGGTGTAAAAGTCTATTTTTTTCTTTTAATAATGTTTCCAATGTTAACTTTTCTTTGACTTTATTTAAGAGAAGTTGTGCTATTTCTGCTGATGATGCACCATGTCCGTGGTATTCATTCTCAGTTTTAATTTCTTTGCCTGTTAGGTTTTTTACTGCTAAATTCCAGCATTTGTTGTGCATGACAGAACTATTTATCAGCACACCATCCAGATCAAAAAGCACAGCGGCTGGATTTTTAAAAATAGAATTTGATATATCTTTGTTCACTTTAGATTCCCTTTAATTTTTCAAATGGCCACAGAGTTAAGCCACCATCTAATACTTTTACATTTTTGAAGCCCTCAGCCTTAAGTATTAATGCGGCTTCGTATCCTCGAAGCGAAATGCTGCAGAATGTAATGATTTCAGAATTTTTATTTAGTTCATGCAGTCTGCCTCTTAATACATTCAGTGGTATGAGCACAGAGTTAGGTATTCTCTCTTCTTCAAACTCTTTTCTTGATCTTACATCTAATAGTATAATATTTTTATTTTCTTTTATTTTTGAATAAATTTCAAGTGGTGAAATCCCTTCAAAAATCCCTTCTATTTTGTTTCTAGCTACATTGATTGCAGTAATTAAATTATCGATTGCAAGGGAGCATGATGGTGCATAACATAAATCAAGATTGCTGAGTTTGTTAATTGTCAACCCTGCAGTAATAATAGTTGAAATTACGTCTATTTTTGAAAAGCAATCACCATCACCAATTGATTGTGCGCCTAGTATTTTTTCTGTATTCTTATCGACGATAAGCTTAAGCATTTGAGTTTTTACATTTGGCATGAAATGCTCTCTGTCAGGACCTGCAGTGAGAGTTGTTACTATGTCATAACCCTTTTCTCTTGCAGTTTTTTCTGTTAAGCCTGTTCTAGCGATGCAATATCCAAAAGCTTTGCATACTATAGAGCCAGTTATTCCTTCAAATTTTTCATTTCCGCCACAAATGTTAATAGCGGCAGTTCTTCCTTCTTTATTTGCTGTAGAGCCAAGAGGAATATAGAAAGGTTCATTTGTGATTAAGCTTAATTTTTCTGCACAATCCCCAGCAGCATAAATATTGAGATCGGAAGTCTGCATTTTTTTATTAACTTTTATTGCACCTGTTTTCCCTATTTTTAAGTTTGAAGATAATGCGAGAGTCACATTTGGTTTGACACCAGCTGCTATAATAACTATGTCTGATTGTATCGTTTCTCTTTCTGTTATTATATAAATTTTTTTGTTTGTGTTGTGCAAATTTTCATCATTTTTAATTGATTTAGCAGATTTAGATGAATGGATTTTGTGAATTTTCGAGTCAGTAATAATTTTTACGCCATTTGCGTCAAGATGCTTTTCAATAAGCATAGCAAGCTCACTGTCTAGGATATTTAATATGTTGGCATCTTTTTCTAAAATAGTTACCCGGCAACCTTTTGAAACTAATGCTTCGGTAATCTCTATGGCAATTAAACCACCTCCGATGATAGTTACATCTTTAATCTTTTTCTCGTTGACAGCGTGTTTTATCCCCTCAGCGTCTTTTACCCCATGAAGAGTGTAGATTCCCTCTGTTTTTTCAATTCCTTTTATCCTTGGGATAATAGGATCCGCCCCTGCAGCTAATACGAGCTTGTCGTACTCTAGATACGATTCGTGTGAGTTTGTCAGATTTTTAATCCTCACTTTTTTATTTTTTCTGTCAATTTGTAGCGCCTCAGTTCTATTTAATACTTTTACATTTTTTATGTTGTGGAAAAATACAGGGTCACGCACTTCTTTTACTGCAGTAGATAAAAGTTCACTTTGTTTTTTAACGACACCTGAAATGTAGTAAGGGAGACCACAGCCTGAATACGAGAGCAGATCACCTTTTTCAATAATAGTTACTTCCGTATTTGGTGCCAGTCTAATAATTTTTGAAGCTACTTTTGGGCCTGCAGCAACTCCACCTATTATTACGACTTTCAATATCTCTTTTTTATCTCCGTTTAAAAATTTGTTGTCAGCAGTAATTGAGTTAAGTTCCAAGATGAATTCAGCTCCGCCATAAATTGATTTTGAAACTTTGATGGTACCATTTAGTCTTGCAACTAAGTCTTTTACTAATGATAACCCTATTCCTGATCCTTGTATCGTTGTTTTTTTTGCATGTTCTGAACGGTAGTATGGGTGAAATATCTTATCATATTCTTCTTCTGGGATTCCAATTCCTGAATCTGACACAGAGATATATGTTTTTCCTTTATTTTCTTTGCAAGATATGCTTACATCTCCACCTGTTGGCGTGTATTTTAATGCATTATTGATGAGTGAATTTAATATTTCTATAAATTCTGATTCTTTACCTTCAACAAACTTATGTTCATTAGGCAGATTAATGTGCAGATTAACTCCATTAAATGCGGCAGTTTCTATATAGGATGCATGTATTTTGTGCAGTGTTATATTAATGTTTATGAGCGTGTTGCAACTCTCTGTAAATGTTTTATTTTGTCCAGTGATTTGAATTAGACGGTTTGAAGTTTCAAGTGCTTCTGATAGACGTTTATCAGCACGTTCAAGCAGATCCTTCTGCATAGGTGTAAGGGCTCCTGCATACTCCCCTAGAAGTGCCCTTAAAATAGCATCAGCTGCTGCTATTGGGGTTTTCATTTGATGTGCTATGATAGAAGATTTGTCTAATGATTCTTCTCCAGATTTATTAAAGTTTGAATTCATATCGTACCTTTAAAATACTTCTGATTAAATATAGCGAAGCTGTTTTAAAAATCGGTTAATTTACGATAAAACAGCTTCAATTTTTATGTAATTTTTCCTAAAAATCAATTAGTTATCAGTATATATGCAAACAGGATAACTAATCTTACAGATTCATTATTCTTATCAACCACTTTGATATGTTTACAATATGAGTTCAGACTTTATTTTTTATTTATCTGGGAAAATTTTACTAAATAATATCCATGCTCTGATATCTGCAACGCATAAAGCATGAGCAATTATCGGGACTACGCAGCCACAGGTATCACAATTTACGTTGTTTCCGATAACGCATGGTTTTTTCTCTTTAAGTGATGAACTAAAAGATATTACTTTATTATGATTTTTCATAAAACATTTTTTAGTGTGTTTTTTTGTTTTAAGAAGTTTTATCATATACGGAGTCATTAAAAGAATAGTTTTGTACTTTTTTCTTAATTTGAGAAGTTCATTAACCACATAGTCTAATTCAGATTCAGATAATAATAAATTGTCTTTTTCGTGAGTGTGAGAAGTGTAGGTGCTGAACATTATCCCGAAAGTTTCGCTCTCTTTAGCTATTTCCATGAATTCGTTGAGATACATATAATTTGTTTTACTTAAGGTTGGGGTGATAATAATGCGCTTATCTCCTTTAATATTGGCAACTGTTTTTTTGAATACGTCTCCGCCTCTAATTAAATTATGAATTTTTTCAGGTCCGTCTATACTGACGAAAATTCTGCAATTTAACGATTCTGATATTTTTGATATACCGTTTGAGACGATTGTTATGAAGTTGAATATACTATATGCAGATTTTATTACCTCTGG
>ORMF012267678.1_pt1 | contig 43680 bp, 40 predicted proteins | sample 1779871 | NCBI WGS metagenome assembly ORMF01 (sample SAMEA104232316, study PRJEB22302) | groundwater metagenome | biome: forest; feature: aquifer; material: groundwater | place: USA | collected 2011-08-07 | depth 5.4 m
CACCCGCGTGGTCGCGTTGTAGGACACCGTGCCCGCCACGACGCTTCCAGTCACCGTGAAGCTGCTGGTAGCTATCGTGGATGCATCCATGTCCTCGCTGAAGGTGGCGGTCACCACGCTGCTCTGCGCCACATCCGTAGCCCCGTTAGCCGGGGACACGCTCTGTACGGTCGGCGCGGTGGTGTCGCGAACGATGGTCGCCTCGGCCGAGATGCTGGCTACCGTGGCCGTGATGCTGTTGTTGCCTGACACCAGGGTGGCCACGACGCTCCAAGTGGTAGTCGTCGGGCCGCTGACCGTGCCAAAGGTGGTCCCCGTGGTGCTGCTCATGACCACCGTGGCGTTGGCTGTCCTGGTGCCGGTGAGGGTCTGTGTCGCCACGCTGGTTGGGCTGGTAACTGCGTTGATGGTCACCGACGGCGTGAGGAAGACCGTGATGCTCGCCGTAGCGGTGTTGCTGGCGGCGTCGGTAGCCGTGGCCGTCAGGCTGTTCGACCCCTGGCCCAGGGTAACCTGGCTGCTCCAGGTGGTCGTAGTGGGATAGCTGACGGCGCCGAAGGTGGCCGTCGCGCTGGTGAGGGCTACCGTAGCCCCCGCCTCCATGGCGCCGGTCAGTGTCTGGACCGAGACCTCGGTCGGGGTGGTGACCGCGTTAATGATCACCGTGGGGGCCGCCGTGTCCTTGGTCCGGCTCAGGGCGGCGGAGGATGCGCTCATGTTGCCGGCAGCATCCGTCGCTTTGGCCGCGATGGAAACGGCGCCCTCGGCCAGGCTGTTGACATTGACGTTGATAGTGAATGATCCGCTCGTCGCCGTGCCCGTGCCGATCGCCGTAGCGGACGCGCCGTCCGTGATGGTCACGGCGACGGTCGAGCCTGCTTCAGCCGTGCCGGTCACCGTGTAGGCCGCCTTGTTGGCGCTATTGATGTAGCTAGCCGCTGACAGCCCGGTGGGGGCACCCGGCGCCACCGTGTCCTTGGTGGCCGTGGCCGTGCCGGCAGTGCCGGCGTTGCCCGAAGCGTCCGTGAGAGTCACCGAGGCGGTAAGGGTGCCATCGCCCAGGCCGCTCACGTCGAGGCCGGTGATGCTGATGGCCCCGCCCGCGCTGACTGTGCCGGTGCCGGCGACTGCCGTGCCGCCGCCGCCGCTGCTGATGCTGTAGCTGAGGCTGGCGCTGGCCTCACCGGTGCCGGTGAGGGAAACAGAGGTCTTGTTGGCTGCGTTGATGGGACTGGTGAGGGTAAGCGTAGGCGCAGCCGGGCCCGTGGCATCCTTGGTGGCCGTGGCCGTGCCGGCCGTGCTGGCGTTGCCCGCGGCATCCGACACAGTCACCGAGGCGGTGAGGGTGCCGTCGCCGAGGCCGCTTACGTTGATGCCGGTCACGCTGATAGCCCCACCCGCGCTGACCGTGCCGGTGCCGGTAACCGCCGTCCCGCCCCCGCTACTGGTTATGCTGTAGCTCAGGCTGGCACTGGCATCGCCGGTGCCGGTGATGGCAACTCCAGTCTTGTTGCTGCCATTGATGGGGCTGGTAAGGGCAACTAAGGGAGCCGTCGGGGCCGCCGTATCCATGGTGGCCGTGGCCGATGCAGAGGCGCCCGTATTGCCGCCGGCGTCCGTCTGGGTCACCAAGGCCGTTATGGTCCCATCGCCCAGCCCGCTCACGTTGATGCCGGTGATGCTGATAGCGCCAGCCGCACTAGCTGTGCTCGTGCCGGTGACCGCCGTCCCGCCCCCGCTACTGGTTATGGAGTAGCTCAGGCTGGCGTTGGCCTCACCGGCGCCGGTGATGGCTGCGCTGGTCTTGTTCGTATTATTGATGGGATTCGTCAGGGCAAGCGAACCGGGAGCGGATGGCGTCACCACGTCCTTGGGGGCCGTGGCCGTCCCCGCCGCGCTGGCATTCCCGACGGCATCCGTCAAAGTAACGGAGGCCGTGACCGTGCCATCGCCCAGGGCGGTGACGTCTATGCCAGTGATGCTGATCGCGCCCCCGGCGCTGACCGTCCCCGTTCCGCTGACTGACCCGCCGATGCCGGTGCTCGTAATGCTATAGCTCAAGCTGGCGTTGGCGTCACCGGTGCCGGTGATGGCAACAGCCGCCTGGTTGCCGGCGTTAATGGGGCTGGTGAGGCTGATGGATGGAGCTGCCGGGCCCGTGGCATCCTTGGTGCCCGTAGCCGTGCCCGCAGCGCTGGCGTTGCCCGCAGCATCCGTGACCGTCGCCGAGGCCGTGATGGTCCCGTCGCCCAGGCCGCTCACGTTGATGCCGGTGATGCTGATGGCACCACCCGCGCTCACCGTGCCCGTGCCGGTGACGGCCGTGCCGCCCCCGCTGCTGGTGATGCTGTAGCTGACGCTGGCGTTGGCCTCACCGGTGCCGGTGATGGCCACGCTGGTCTTGTTGGCGTTGTTGATGGAGCTGGTGATGCTGATGGAAGGGGCCGCCGGCGCCCCCGTGTCCTTGGTGGCTGTGGCCGACCCCGCAGTGCCCGCATTGCCCGCGGCGTCCGTCTGGGTCACCGAGGCGGTGATGGTGCCATCACCCAACCCGCTCACATCTATGCCGGTGATGCTGATGGCGCCCGCCCCGCTGACGGCGCCCGTGCCGGTGACGGCCGTGCCGCCGCCGCTGCTACTGATGCTGTAGCTCAGGCTGGCGCTGGCCTCACCCGTGCCGGTGATGGCCACGCTGGCCTTGTTGGCATTGTTGATGGGGCTGGTGAGGCTGACGGAAAGCGAGCCCGGCGCTGCCGTATCTTTCGTGGCAGTAGCCGTGCCCGCAGTGCCGGCGTTGCCCGCCGCATCGGTCACCGTGACCGATGCGGTCACCGTGCCATCGCTCAGGCCGCTCACATCAATGGCGGTGATGCTGATGGCGCCACCGCTGCTGACGGTGCTCGTGCCGGTGACGGCCGTGCCGCCGCCGGTGCTGGTGATGCTATAGCTCAGGCTGGCGCTGGCCTCACCCGTGCCGGTGAGGGACACGCTGGCCTTGTTGGCTGCGTTGATGGGGCTGGTGAGGGTAACCGAGGGTGCGGCCGGCGCCACCGTATCCTTGGTGGCGGTGGCCGTGCCCGCAGCGCTGGCGTTGCCCACCGCGTCGGTCACAGTCACCGAAGCGGTAACCGTGCCATCGCCCAGGCCGCTCACGTCTATGCCGGTGACGCTGATGGCGCCACCCGCGCTCACCGTGCCCGTGCCGGTGACCGCCGTCCCGCCGCCGCTGCTCGTGATCGAGTAGCTGAGGCTGGCGCTGGCCTCACCCGTGCCGGTGAGGGAGGCGCTGGTCTTGTTGCCCGCGTTGATGGGGTTGGTCAGGGTAACCGAAGGCGCGGCCGGGACCGTGGCGTCCTTGGTGGCCGTGGCCGTGCCCGCAGCGCTGGCGTTGCCCGCAGCATCTGTCACCGTGACCGATGCGGTGAGGGTGCCATCACCCAGGCCGCTCACGTTGATGCCGGTGATGCTGATCGCGCCGCCCGCGCTCACCGTGCCCGTGCCGGTGACGGCGGTGCCGCCCCCGCTGCTGGTGATGCTGTAGCTGACAGTGGCGCTCGCCTCGCCGGTGCCGGTGAGGGAGACGCTGGTCTTGTTGCCCGCATTGACCGGGCTGGTCAGGGCCACTGCAGGCGCCGATGGGACGCCAGTATCCACCGTGAACGTCTGGCTGGCGTACCCCGCCGACGCCGTGGTGTTGGTGGCGCTGTCCGTCGCCCGTACCGATACGGTATGGCTCACGTCGGCCAGGGCCGACGTGGTGAACGTGTAGTTTTCGCTATGGCTATTGAAGGAGCCGTCGCTGGCCGTGGCCGCCGTCCAGCTCCCGCTGTCTACCTGGTACTCTACAGAGGAGATGTTGCTGGAGGCATCCGTGGCCGTGCCGGTGAAGGTCGGCGTGCTGTCATTCGTCGGTGTGGTAATGGCCGTCAGGCTCACCGTCGGCGCTATGGTATCCGCGAGCGTCAGGTTAAGCTGGGCAGGGCTGGGGCCTGCCGTGCTGAAGGAGGCCGTCTGGTTGGCCTGAGCGCCATCCACATAGAAGTTAATGGTGGAACCGTTGGCAAAGTCCCCCGAGCAGTTGAGCTTCGCGTCGAAGCCGCCCGAGCCGCCGTACTGGCCGGCCACCGTGGTCGTGATGGTGCCACACTGGACACTCCCGACCTTGGCGGTGACTACCGCCCCCGCTGCGCTGGCCGAGCCGCTGATCGTGATGGTCCCGTAGAAGGCGTTGGGCGGGGCCAGATTGTCGGCCTGGACAGGGATGGCGCCCAGGGCCAGCATCGCGATCACGATGAGCGACAAGGAGGCGGAGAGCCATCCTCTCTTGATTCTCATATGTCCTCTCCTAGTTCTTGCTTCGGGGCCCTTGTGGAACTCCCTGCCCGGGCCTCCCCTCCAGGCTCCCTGGCGCCATTCCAGTGCGCCCAGGGAGTCCGCAGGGAGCCGGGGCAACCGCCCCTGTTTACTGTTGTCCTTATGTTCACCTAGGCAGTGGGGGAGGGGGAGACCGTGGTACCCCCTCCCCCACCTCCTGGACCCATAGCACGTGTGCTAGGCCTATGGCCTGCCTAGTTAAAGTTTGGAACTATGGGCGTGATCTCGAACCCGGCCAGGGTGGCCGCGTTCTGCATGTAGATCCAGTAACCCAGGCCACTGTACATAGTGCCGGCTGTACCGCTCTGACCGTTAGACCAGGTCCACGCTGTGCCAGGGATGCCGTAGATGTCTGTCAGACCTGTGTTGATTGACGGGCTAACAACCTGAGAGTAGCCCGGCGTACCGGTCGCTGTCAGCTTCACCGAGGCCACAGCGTTGTCCGCAGTCATGCTGGAAAGACCCGCCAGGCCGATGAGATTCCACCCCGCGGTCAGTGCCCTGCTAGGCGTCGAGAAGGCCCCGGCGTCGAAGTAAAGCACTATAGTCTTGGCAGCGCTCATCTTCAGGTAGACGGCGTCACCCGGGCTGAGAACATATCCGGTGGTTATCTGCTGCCAGCCGCTGCTATTGTAGTAGTAGCCGATTGTCAGGCCGGAGGTGATGAGCTCATCTATGGCGTCTGCCGTAGAGATAAGCTTCACCGGCGTGGACAGGGTGTTCCAGCCCGCCACCAGGCTCACCGCCACAGCCTGGTATGACACGTTGTCAGCGACCACTGCGGGTGTCGTCCCATTCACCGTCTTGTACATCCAGGGACTGAAAGTAACGAGCGTCGTTACCGCTTGGCCGCTGCCCTTGGCGGCAGAATTGGCCGTACCACTGGCCGTACCTGAGCTACTGGTGGTCCCAGCGCTGGGCCCAGAGGCATCTCCCCACCAGTTGTACTTGGCATCAACACTCGCGAGGGCTTGCATCCCCCACCCCGTGTTTGACGTGATATCGTTGTACTTGACCTTAATGACGCTGCTGGCAACGCTGCCTATGTGAATGCCGACCAGGTTGTTCGTTACCGTGTTCTTTACCAGATCGAATGTAGCCGCGCTCCCGGTATAAGATCCCCTGATACCGTACATCGTGCTGCCGCTGATGGTATTGCTCGCTACGGCCTTCGACCCGGTCATGCCGGTTACAGCACCGTAAAGCCCAATGCCAGCAACGTTGTCCGTCAGCGTATTGCCACTCACCTTTATTGACGACACGGCGCCGCTACCCACCGCAACCTTGATGGCATACTCCGGCGGGTCCGAAGCGGGACCGTCAACATTGGTCACCGTATTGTTGGTTATGTTAATACCGCTGATGGCATTGCTACTATAGCTCTCCACCAGAATGCCATTCCTTGCAGAGGCCCTGCCTAGCCCAGTGATGGTGTTGCTGTCAATAGTCCCTGAGGTTATGGCACCCGCAGCTGACTCTACGAAGATATTGTCGTTCGCGATTTTGGAGAACTTGCTGTTCTTGACCGTGAACCCGCCATACCTTATGTAGGCGCCACGCTGGCTCGCGGTGGTACCGTTGTCACCCTGGACCGTCACGCCATCAAGGGTTACGGAGGCTGCTGTGAAATCCAGAATGTTGGCCGCTGTTGTAGCCGCGATGGTCGTGTAAGTCACGCCATTCACAGACTTGACAGTAATCCCCTCCTTTGACAACGTGAGTGTTGTGGAGGTTGTCTCGTAGGTGCCATCGCCCAACCGTACCTGGTCACCGGAGGTGGAGGCGTCAATCGCCTGCTGCACATAGTAACCGCTCGTGCGCTCCGCGAGGGTGGTTTGGTCGGTCTCCTCAACCGGCGTGGCCGAAGGCGCAGCGAACGAGTTGAGCAGGTTACCATAGCTGTCGTATTGTGTGACTGCCGGCGCAACCACTATCGTCTTGGTAACCGGGGTAAGGGGGCTCAAAGTCGCGGTTATGGTGTAGGTACCAGCGGTAGTGTCCATGTAGTATAGAACCATGGCCCCACTAGCAAGGTCCTTGGTGGAACTTATCAAGGTATACGAAGTGCCACCGTCATAATAAATGCCGCCGGTACTGGAGCTCTTGGTTAGCGTTACCGTTGCGGTCCCGTAACTCCCCCCGCTAACAAGGTTGCTGTACTGGTCCTGCACCTGCAAGGTGTCCGCGCTGGAGTACATGTTAATCATGGTGGCGGCATCGAAGCTGGACGTGAACGCAAGCTTCGTGGCGCTATCATAGGTAATCGTGTAGCCGGTGAGAACTTTGTTCAGCATGTCCTGACTGGTACGAATAAACCCAACTTTCGGTGCTGACGAATTGCTCGTGTCCGCCGCACCCCAAGCGGCGCTTATCTTGGTTGGGTTCTGCATACCGGCGTTGGTGGAGAATTTGACCTGAGCGCCCGCGGTGGTGCCGATATCAGCCGGGATGACCACCTTGACCGTCCGCAGGTCAGTATCAATGGTTGGCGCCTCAGTCACGGTAGACCAACCTACAGTCCCACCGCCAGCGTTGTATGTTGTGACAGTACTGGGAGCCATGGAAGAGGGCAGTGTTGTGCCGTAAGGGAACGTTACCGTTATCGAGTCGCCCGCGGCTACGGTCAACGCGGTAGCAACGGTAAATGTGAAAGTGTACTCTACGCTTGTCGCACCCGCCGTGGTGGGGCTGGCGATGACACTAGTCATTGTCGTAATGGCGTCGCCACTGGCACCAAGGTAGAACCCTTTTGAAAGTACTGGCGTAGTGTCTTTGCTGGTATACGCCCTGACCTTGTAGGCGCTCGTGCTCGCCGAGCCACCGGTAACCATGTTGGCCGCATCATCTATCATCACCCATACATCGGCGCCGGCGGGGATATCCACATCTACGGTCAGCGTAACCCGTTTCGACCCCGCGGCAGCGTCAAAGGCAGGGTAGTATGCCAACCCAGTGCCCCAGGCGTCACCGTCAATGCTGTAGTTGGCCGCCGTCCCAGTAGCGCTGCCCAGGGTGAACGCATTACCGGATGGTCCCAGCGCTGTGTCCACGCCATCGGGAAACTGGATGATAATGGTGTCGACCTGCCGCACCAGCGCAGTGGTAGTCTTGAGGTGTATGCGGTAGAGGCCTACGGCAGCAGCTAAGTTTCCGGTCCCCCCAGCCGCAGCGGCATCTATACTCGGAAACTCCACCCAGACGCTGTTCGCGACGAGGGAGGTAGCTGCAGACACGGGCGCTGGCGGCACCACTCCGACGATGAGGAGCGATACCAGGAGCAGCGCCAGGCCTAGCTTGCCTAGCATCCTTAGACTCTTTTGCATGATGTCCTTTCTCCTTAGCTAAGAGACCCTCTTGACCTTATTGATCCTGGTCCCATCCTTCCTAGCTAGGAAGGATGCCTCCCCTCCCGGACCGCCCCCTCAGCCCCGCCACCCCTCGCGGCACCTATCCGTCGCCTGCCATCACATCACCTCGCTTCGTGCCGCGACTAGGGCCTGTTCCGAGGTGCGGCGGGTCTCGGATGACCTCTTTCATCTTGTAGCTCATGCTCGGGTCCATGTCGGGCGCATCGCCGGCGCCGGTCCCGGGCTGGCGCGAACCTTCGGCCCTATCGAGCCTGATCGCCTCCATAAAGCGCCCATGTTGCGCCGGTAGCACCAAGATGCGGGGCGCATCCGTAGGCCCGTGGCTCCGGCCATCAGCCCTTGCCTTGAGACGATGTGTGGTGCTCATCGCGGTCCCCCTTTGCTCGGGCGCATGCCCCATATCAAAAGCGTAGTAGCCCCCTGCCCTCTCTCCCTGCCTCTCCCCGATGCGGGGAGAGGAGATGGCTTCCCCACCTTGCCCCCCTTCCCGCTTCGGGAAGGGGCAGGGGTTAGGGCCGTACCCCTCTCTCCCCTGGCGGGAGAGAGCGAGAGAGAGTCCCGACAAGTCGGGATCACCTTAATCCTCTCCCGTCGAGGGAGAGGGGAGACTCGACCCAAGCCATTTTCGTGAGAATCCCAACGCTAACCTCACTGCTTGCGCGGCTGCCCGTCCAACAGATGGACCGGGGAGCTTGACCGGAACAGCATGGAGACGGGCTGGGTGTTCTCTTCGTCGAACTCCGTCCCCCCAATCTGGTCGAACAGGTCCTGGAGCAGGCCCAGCACCTTGGCCCCTTTGCCGGTCAGGTGGTAGCAGCCATCATGCACCAGGATGAGCTGGACCCGTTCCATGTAGCGCACCCACCGGTTCAACTGGTACCCGTTGAGTGAGGCACGGAATCCAATATCCGTCTTGTGCATGCCGGGTTCGTCCTTGAGGCTTTGAAGCACCAGGAAGAGGATTTCCTCGGGCCACCTTTTCTTTTTTCCCATGTACCTCTCAGCCTCGGCAGGGACCACGGCGGTCACTGCTGATAGCCGCTCGCTCATGTCAGGCGGTATTGTGCGGTTAAGTACGTACATTTGTAAAGTCACAATCGTAAGTCGTTGTGTTACGTCACTGGGCTACGTCACACTGTTACTTTCAGCTTTGTAATCGGCTCTGTGTGGTGCTCCCCGCGCCCGCCGCGACTGCCAACTAGATATGTACGGATTGCAGTAACATTGTGACCTTTGCTAAACCAAACAGGCTTGTGGCATACTGGTCAGCACCGCCATGGTCACCGAAATGGCGCGCTCGACCTTGTAGGGGAGGAACTCCGTGTCCTCCCCACGGGGCGCGGGGCGGGCACCCCGACACGTCGGGGCCCCTACGTGCAACGTGGCCGAGTGCGTTTTCATCCCCCGGTGGCGACGGGGGCAAACGGAACCCCTCTCCCCGCTTCGGGGAGAGGCCGGGAGAGAGGGCCGAGGTCATGACGGACAGTGAGGAAACGCCGATGACACAGAGGCATACGTATAGCCCGCAGGAGCTCCAGGAGCTGCAAGCCGCGGTTTACTCCGGCGCGCCTCTCTCCGAGCTGGGCGCCCGGCTACAGAGACCCGTGGGCGGAATCGCCGCCAAGCTCCAGGCCCTCTCCAAGCGAGACCCCGGCAGGTGGGACCCCAGACTGATCGGCGATATCGTCAGGCAACGCCACAATGACAACTGGACGTCTCCGCGAAGGGAGCCGGACAAGGTGGAGCAGAGCAGGCAGCGCATTCGGGAGCACCTCGCCGCCCACCCTGACAGCAAGCGACGGGACCTGGAGCAGGCGGGGTTGGGATGGGACCTGCTCATCGGGTACAGTGGCCGGATAAACGCTGCCCGGCGCGAGTTGGCTCTACCGGAGAGACCTCGCGGCACAAGGGTTTCCAACGAGCAGCGCAAGCGACGGCTGGTGGCATACCTCGCCGAACACCCCGCCGCTACCAGCCACGACCTGGAACACATGGGTTACAGCCGCGATCTCTGTGCGGCCTATGGCAACTGCATGGATGCCGCGCGGAGGGCCGCGGGGGTGCTGCCAGCCGGCTACGTGTCCGCCGCCGAGGCAGCCAGGGAGCTACGTGTCTCGAGGACGTGGATATCTCAGCTTGTGGGGACTGGGCAGCTTGAGGGCTACAGATTGGGCAAAAGGCTGTATGTCAGGTCAGCCGGCGTGGGCCACCACAAGCGCCCGTACCCCCACGATGGCCATCAGCCCTGAACATGCTGCCGGGCATTCCCATGTCCGGCTGCGCACACGCGGCACAACCAACAGCACGCCTTAAACCCAAGAATCCACCACCCAGGTGGTGAGGGCGAGCGCCTCGACCATCCCCCTGTCCCCCGTTCCCTCGGCAAGCACGCGGCAAGCTCTTTCTAGGAAGCCTACAGGCCATGGGCCCTCCTTGGTGTGGGCAAACGTTGTTGCCATTCTAGCCCTCCGGGGTATACATATCAGCTACTTCCTCTCAGTGCACGCAAGGGCATTTTGTTCCATTCGAGGTTGGCGGCACCGCCATTCGTCCTAGCCCTATGGGTGTTGTCCACGATGCCGGAGTTATGCGTGTTGTGACCCCAGTCATGGCGCCTGAAGATGCTCGGGACAGGCCTGGCTCGGTCAGGTGGGGTAGGCCAACTCCCCACGAGTCATCCCGACGTGTCGGGACTACCAGTTCACGCTGCGTTCTCTTTGCTGGCGGGCGTATGGCGCCTCAAGCCCTCCAGGTACCTACGCACCTGGATCATGGCAGTATGAGGACCCGTGACTTTCGCCTAGCCCCTTATGCGGGGCCTGGACGACTCCGGGAAAGGTCAGTCCTCGCGGGGAAGGATCAGGCCGTGGCTGCCGCCTTGCGGCGGGCCCTCTTGACCTTGGGCTTCTCGGACGTGGCCTCTGGGTGGCCGTTGTCCGAAGGCGTGTCCACCTGGGCCGTAGGGGGATCGGATATGGTGCCCTCGGCGGCCGTGCCTGGGTCGTCGTCCGAGAACGGCGCGTCGGCCTTCGCCTCCCTGATGTAGGCAGCAACGGGGTCGGAGATAGGCCCGGGATCCGGAGCGGTCTCCTTCGGGGGCTCCGGGGGATAGGGCGACGGTGTATCCCACTGCACATGCATCGGCATGAGCACCAGGTTGGCCTTGCCGTGGTAGGTGAACACGGCCGGTGCGCTGGGGGTGGCCGTTGACATCTTGACCATCCCCTGTTTGCCCCGGGCGTAGTCCAGGAGATAGCGGTGGTCGAAGGCAATGTGGCCCTCTCCCTCGCAGGTGGCGGGGACCGCCATGGTGATGTCGCCCGTATTCTCCCCTCGGGCGCCGGCGGTGAGCTTGAGGTCGGCCCACTCCAGGCGCACTATGCCGGACCCCTCGTGGGCGATCCTGGCCATGCCCTGGAGCGCCCGGTACAGGTCCTCGGCCAGGAAGGTCACATGGGTGGTGAACTGCTGGGGGACAAGCTGCTTGTAGTTGGGGAAGGCGCCATCCACCAGGTGGGTGACCATGGTCACACGACCGAAGTTGATGCTGAGCTGGAGCCCCTTCCACCCCAGCCGCATGAGCCGCTTGGCCAGGACCAGGTCCGAGATGCCCTTGGCCCCCGTGAAGTCGGGCTGCTTGCCGCCGTACTTCCAGAGGTGGGCCAGGGGCTTGATGGCGGTGCGAGGGAAGAGCAACTGGCCCTCGCCGGGGAGCTTGCCGGGCATCCCGACAAGTCGGGACCAAACCAACCGGAAGCCATCGGCGGCCACCGCCTGGGGCATATCCCCGAGGTCCAGGCAGACAGCGGTGAGCGCCGGGCGGGTCTCCTCTTTGGCGGTGTATGGGGCCAGCGCGGTCAGGGCCACGACCAGGGCGTCGCCGTCCATCACCCCCTCGTGCTCCGCTTCCAACTGGGGGAACGGAGGGAAGTCATCGACCCCCGGCACGTCGAAGGTGGCCTCCTGGCCGTCCACCTTGACGTGTAGCAGCCCCTTGTCCTGCTCCAGGGTAGCCAGGGTCGCTCCGGGGACCCGGCCCAGGAAGTCGCCGAGCAGGTGAGGGGGCAGGCATCCCGACCAGTCGGGATCTGCCTCCTCCATCTCCACGGCGGCGGCCGTCTCCAGGTTAGTGGCCATGGCCCGGCCCTCGCCCAGCATCACATACTGGGCGGCCGGGAACGGCGTCCCTTCGCTACGCTCAAGGGCATGCTTCATGGGGACCACCGGCGCCAGCAGGGCCAGGGTCTGGCGCAGTCTCTCTACTGGGATTTGCATGGTTCCTCCTTTGCATTTGCGCATAGCCAGCGTTGCATTTGCACTGGCATTTGCAACAATCCCTTTCCAACTGGAAAATCCACTTTTCCTCTCGGCTCACCTCCATTCTTGTACTTTGAAGGACAAACCCATGACGGCCCTCCGCTAGAACATCGTCTGGGGCTTCTCCGCTGCGGGAACCTTGCACAACAAACGCCATTTTCAAGCCAGTTTCTGTGCAAGGCCGTGTATCCCATAGCAGTCTCCTTTCTAGAACATCCTCTCCTGGACAACCTCGACCTTGGTGATCTCTGCCGTGGCCGGTGCCTGCTCGCCCTTCGCTTTCTGCCTCAAGCGCTCCATCTGCTGGCGGAAGACCCAGCGCCGGAGGCCCACGAGCTTCTCCTCCTGCTGGGCGTTCAGCTCGGCGCGGTCCGGCTTCAGGTCATTGGCCTCCGCCACCTCGGGCTTCCAGCGCTGGAACAGCCACAGGTAGACCTGTACCCAGTCATGCTCCGGCGGCGCCACCAGTGTGGCCGAGGACACGTAGAGCATGGCCTCGTACTCCGTGCACATCTCCTCGGCGAAGATCTCCTGGTGGTGCCCCAGCCGGTGCAGCAGGACCTGGGTCCACCGGTCCTTGAAGCTCTCGTCCCACCCTGGGTACAGGATCATGGGCGCCATCATGAGGTACATCATCTGGTCCACGAACTCCCGATCGCCTCGGGGCAGTCCCCGTTCCCCAGTGCTCCCGACATGTCGGGATTTGGTCTGTTGAAGCACGTTCACCTCCCCGGGTTGGCTCGGAGGCGCTCGGCGGTCTTCTCCGCCCAGTCGGAATCCTCCCGGTGCCAGAATGCCCTGAATGCCTCTCTGTAGGCCGCAAGCTCCTCTTCTGAGGTAAGAGGGAAGGGCTGGCCACAGTAGCCGCAGCGGAAGATGGTCCGCGCCCGGTCCCCGGCGTCGTAGCGCTCTCCGTAGATGTTCACGACGTTGGACGGGATGTTGGCCCCGTAGACCACATCCTCTGCCGACAGCGGGCATGGTATCAGGCGGTTGATGCCGAAGCCCCCGCCCTCAGCGTAGAGGGGGACGCAGATGGATTTGTGTCCGGCGTGTAAGAGATCACGCAGGGGCAGGACAAAGGACACCGTGTGGAACATGTCTCGCTTGGCAATCTCGGGGGGGCCGTCGGCATCCTCGTGGGGGTAGGGGAAGCGCCAGAGGGCGCCGACGTAGCTGAGGTTACCCCGGAGCTCGCCGCCCACGTCCAGGGCCAGCAATCTCAGAGCCTCGTCGTGGCGCATGTAGCGGTCGTCTCCCGCCGTGCCGATCTTCGCCTGTGTGCCGTCTCGCAGATGCAAGTAGTCTCCCATTCGCTTGACCTCCTTTCGGTTCAGGTCGCCTCATCCTCTTCGGCGAATGCCTCGGCGTACCTCTTCTCGGCGCAATGCTCCCGGCAGAACCTCTCGTCGTCCAACTCGGGGATGGTGTAGTGCTCCTTCGGTAGCAGGCCCCCGCACTGGGAGCACTTGGGCAGGGTCTCATACCGCTCCCTGGCCCACTCGCGCGCCTCCGGGAAGGTGCAGGGGTCGAAGGGCATGGTCATGCCCCCGGTGGCGCCATAAGCCACTTTGGCCCGCCTCTCCCCGTCCTGGCGCCAGGCTTTGCAGATGGTGATGGCGGTCTCCACCGCCTCGCGGGGGTCGTCGAAGGTCTCGAACTCCCCGGGGTACTTTGCCACCAGGGCATCTGGGTTGGTGTAGTCCAGGGTGCCGGCGGAGATCTCCACCACGGGGGTCCCGTCGGGCCACTGGAGCTGGCGGGTTACTGTGTAGGGCATGGTTCACCTCACCAGTTGGGCGATGTGGTAATTGGGGTAGCCTTGACCGTAGCTCACCAGCGTCGCCTCGAGGTTAGCTTTGACCAGGGAAATGGCGTCGAGTAGTTTGGGATGTACCTTGCCCTGGCGGATGGGACTAGTGAGGACATCGTCCTCAATGTCCAAGACCCCGTGGGCCTTGGCCTGCCTGAAGAACGGGACCCAAACGGTCTCCACGTCCAGACCCCATACTCGCTTGGATGCATTCGTCTGCCTCACATAGGCCAGTGGGTCTCGCGGGTACTTGTCCATGGTCATCCTCCTTGCGCTAAGTCCACCCTTATCCAGGACACCAGGGGCTTGCCGTGCGGCAGCGTCGACCTCCACGACGCCAACTCAGGCCAACGTTCCACTTCAGACACACTGGCCGTCCTCAAGATGACGGGGTAGCCCGGTGTGCTCTCGAAATCCCGCCAGTCCCATCGTCCGGCATCCACCAATCGCCCCACGATGGACCTCTGCTGGTCTTCCATGGGGTGCATGCTGGCGGCCCGGCAACTGGCGTTGGCCGATTCCACCGCCAGCATCTGGTACATGTGGCTGGCGATGCGGCGAGTCCTGACGGGCTGTTGCCCATTCTGCGAACGAAGAATACCGTGGTTCTTGCCCCCACAGGCGCACCGGCACACGTCCTCGCGGGCGTGCCAACAGGCTTCTCCACACGTCTGGTCCGTGACGATTGCGTAGGCACGCCTCACCTCCTCGTTACTCCTCCAGCATGTCGGCGATGAACCGGATAGCCTCGGGGTCATCGGCATGCTTCCTGAGCAGGACAACGACCTCATTCCTGCTGTACGCCCCCGGCTCTATGCCCCCGGGGTAAGGCTCAGGCTGATCTTCGTCGTAGGCTGGGATCAAGAGCATGGTTTGCCCCCCTTCGCTCATGCCGCCTTCTCCCCGGCCGGCGTCCTCTTCACCAGGTCGTAGCCCAACTCCTTGGCCAGGGCGCGCAAGCGGGCCTCGGCCTCCATGTTCTTGTGCAGGACATGGGCTGCCTTGAGGCCAGGCTCATATGCCTGGAAGATGGGGACCAGCTCCCGGATGATGTCAGCCAGGATCTTCCCTTGATAGCTTGTGTCGTAGAAGTAGGACCCAGTGTGGTCCAGCCGGGTCTCCCAACCCATCCCGTGCTGGCTGAGGAACTGCTCGACGAAGGCCGGCAAGTCGTCCCTGTACGTCGCGATGAAGCCAGCATGGTCGAAGTGGGCGATGAACCCGCAGTGTGTGATGAGGAACTGGTAGGACCCTTTCTCCAGGATGTCCATGTTGCCCGTGGCCAACACCCCTGTGATGTTGGCCACCACTCGTTTCGGGTCCGGTGTGGCGTAGTTGCGGACCTGTTGGTTGATGGCGTACGCCATGTTGCCCCTTTTCTTCGTTCAAGCCAACTCCAGGACATCGCACTTGAGCGCGTCCTCCAGAAGCCGGTAAGCCTCGGCCTTCGTGATGTTGAGGGCGCAGGCGGGCGCCTGCTCACAGGAGGGGTAGGTCCGGGAGAAGTTGTACGTGAGGCCCAGACGGGTGACGATGGCCTGACCACCGTCTGCGAGCCGGTGGCGCTCGAGCTCGACGATGTTCGTTGTGCGCATATGCCTGCCTTCTATGCCGCCTTCTGGTCCCTGGCCCGTGCCTCTTCCTCGGGGCTGAGGTGATCGTCGTTCCAGGTCCGGGGCGCATCCGACTCGCACCGGAAGGCATACGCCTGTGCCTCTGGGTACACATCGTCGAAGTAGCAAACCACCTCGTAGTACGTCCCGAAGTCGTGGGGATTGCTCTTGATGGAGAGGCGGGTCCCCTCAGGCTCCGGCCCGAGCTTCTTCCTGATCAACTCCAGAAAGCGCCGGCACTCCGCCTTCATGGCATCGTGGTAGTCGCCCTGCGGGTTGACCTGGACGCATGCCTCGTCACAGGGAGACGAGCCGATCTCAATGTGGTCCCTCATGGTTATCCTCCTTCTTAGCTTTGGCAATGGCGCTGCGAGCGCGCTCGCAGCGCCCATAGATGCGGCGCTTGGCGGCATCGCTGGCCCCGCAGGTGCGGGCATATCCCTCGGCGTCGCTCAACAGGTCTTCGCACGCCGCCAGCAGTTCCTCGTGCGAGTTGACCGCCCGCACTATGAACTCGGCATTACAGGCCGCTTCCTCAAGCCACTTAGCCTCGTAGAAGGGGCTATCAGGGCAGTTGACGATGGTCCTGGCAATCTCCCGATCATTAGCGGCATGCACGTTGATGTTGGGTGAGTAGGCCCAGGGCGTTGGTGTGTGGTTCACCTTAACCTTCATTGGCTTCTCACCTCCTCTACGCGCTCGACGATGGCCTGCAACTCGTCCACTCGCACCATCCGGAACTGTAGCGGGCTTAGCTGATGCTCCAGGCACAGGGCCTGGTTTAGCCGGTCCACCAACTGGGCCTTGGTGGCGGTTGTGGTGTACTTCATATCGCTCTCGCCTCCCTTCTGTCGCTGGTTTGCTGCGTACAGCAGCGGGCTGGGCGGGCGCCCAGGTCCCTTTGGCCTGGCCACCTCTCTGACCAGGCCCCGGACCACCAGTCGGGCGCAGCAATCAGCTACCACTGCCGCCGAGGTGTGGCGGCCAAGAGCCGTGTTCGCCTGGCACTGGCTCACGCCTTCAGGGTGCTCCCGCAGTAGGGCCAGGATGGCCTCTTCCAGGCCCCGGGGCGCCTCGTAGGGTGTGGGGACCGGCTCCGCGAGGGACAACACCCCCTCCCACAGGTCCTCCGGTTCGTCACCATAGGTACCGAAGGTGGACAGCGTCCTCTCGGGCTTGATGAGGCCATCCACCCTTCCGCCAAAGGGCACAGCATGGTCCCGTTGGTTGCGGACGTAGCCATAAGCCCTGAAGAACGCTCGCAGCTCCCTGGTGGCTATGCCACCCATCTCCCGTGCGGTCTTGCCGTCCCGCCACCCTTCGAGGGAGATCCGGTAGATCTCCTGGGCCAGGTCCTCCCATAGCCCCCGCCGGCGCAGGTCGTCCTTCAGGGTGACAGAGAGGAACCTGAGCTTGGAGAAGCAGAACCTGGCGTGGTCCTCGGCAGGGTGTCCTTCGAGTGCGTTGACCATTAGCTATCTCCTTTCCCGCCCATAACGAAAAAGGCCAGCCCCCCTCTTGGGGGCTGGCCTGTGGGCGCTACCTTACCAAACGCCAAAGGCCAAGGCCCCCCCCTTTCGGGGAAGCCTTGGCCTTTCCGGGGAAGGACTGGCTCGGACTAGGCGGGGCTAGTCCGCCAGTCTGCTACGGCGGTGTCAATCGCCGTCTGTAGTACCTTGCCATACCGCCTGGCTTTGCGTAGGGCATGCTTGCTCGGCGTGGGTATGTCCACCCAGAGTTGGACGGGCGTGCTGGACACCCGCACCAGGGCCACCGGCTGTTGCCGAAGCACGTCTATGGTCTGGCCCATGGCGTAGTGGGACGGCTGGCCTTCCAGGAACACCTCTCGGGAAGTGCTGTCGAAGCCGCCTTGCCGGATGTACTCGATGGGGTGCAGCTTATGGCGCTCCAGCCGCCGGAGATATGCCCTTGCGTCACGGTCGTCTGCCACCCACTCAGCCTTGAGCCCAGCCTGTAGGCGCTCATAGTCGGGGTGAGAGATGCTGCCTGTGAGCAAGTCCACCTCGAAGCCGCCGGTGTCCCTGGAGATGTAGTTGGCCAGCTTGTAGGCCAGCCAGGCCCGTCTCTCGGGTGTCGCCCACTTGGGGAAGGTACGCATAGCTCACCTCTAGCCCCGTGTATTTTGCTTGACTGGGGCTAAGTCCCGACAAGGTCAGGACTATGCGCTGTCAATGATGTAGCTAGGCGGCGACGGGTAGGGCTTCGGCGGCGGGCGCCTGGGCAGCGGCCAGGGCAGCGTCCTGGGCAGCCTTGACCTCGTTCAGGTAGCGGGTCACCGCATCGGCGTCGGCCTGGAGCACGGGGGCGCCCGCGTCGTGGGACTTCTGAAGCTGCGCCTTGAACGCAGCGGGACTGGCCTTCTGGACGTGGGCGGTGTCCTGTAGCAGGATGGTGACGAAGTTCTCGCGCACCAGCTTGACGCAGTCGCTGAGCTCCTTGGCCACCTTGACCACGGGGGCGCCCTTGCTGTTGAAGCGCGGGCTGCCGTCCTTTTCCTTGGCCAGGCGGATAGGGGCACCCAGGGTCTCGTCGGCGATGGCCACGGCGCCCGCCACCTTCATGGCCGTGAAGTACGGCACCCAGACGGTGTTCAGGGGGATAGACCAGGCGCGCCGGTCGGCGGCCTTTTGCGGGGGTAGGGGCTTGAGCAAGCTAGCGGTGTTCAGGGTATATGCCATGTGCAACCTCTCTTTCGCCTTTGTGGAGATTGCGCATAGTCCCGCAAGTCGGGACTTAGCCCCAGCCAAGCGGTAGGCGACTTTCTAGCTTATTGTGGCGACAAGCCCGCTAGAGGGTGGTAGGGATAGATTGACGACTGCCTTCCACGTCACCCAATCCCGATACATCGGGATAGGTTTGTCGCTATAGTCCCACACTCGGCGCATACAACCTTGGCAAGCCAGCCATTTACCTATGTGGGCGCTTGTGTGACGCTTACGGGTATCCGATAGGTTCACCCCTTCTGGTGGCTATGCCGCGCTATTCCAGGCGCAAAGCACCTTCATTTAGCTTGGCCGTAGCTACCGCTTCCACTGGCTAGATTCAAGTTGAATCTAACATGGCTATCATCGCACAGGTGCCCTAGATAGTCACATATTAGAGGATAGTGCTATAAACTAATTAGTATTTGGGGCGGGTGGGGTAGCGGGCCTCCGGCGCTGTAGGCATAGGCCAGGGCGCCGCCGTCCGCCCCAAGGGCGCTCCCACGCCCAAAGACACAGGGTAGGGCTTAGACGGACCGCAGCGGGCAAAACAAAGGGGAAGGTCGGCCTGTTTGGGGCGGGTTGTGGCTACCGGCAGCAGTCCTTGAGGGCTTCCAGGGCCTTCCGGTAGGCTATGCCTTTGGCGCGGGCCAGGGCGGTCCTCGCTTCCTCGAAATAGCTGGCTGTCGTCTCCAACCTCGCGGCCAGGGTCTCCAGACGCTCCCTCTGTTCCGGCTCTCTGCTGCGCTCCTGGACCTCCAGCACCCGGTCGAAGAACGAGGTCATGTCTTGCTCCAGGGCGCCGAGCAGGTCCTTATTGGGCACATCCTGAAGCGACGCGATCCTGGGGATGAACGAGCGGGCCGCTGCCTCCAGGTTCACTGCGGAGCTGAGATGGTCCCATGGCCCCTTCGGCTTCTTCGGGACCTTGGGCGCCTTGGGGGCACGGGCCGGGCGAGGTGCTATCGGGACCTCGATGGGCACAGGGGTCTCCCTCACCTCCACCTCGGCGGCCTCCGGCAGCGGCGCCAGACCCATGGCCGCCTCTCGCATCGCCCATGGGCGGGCGGCTGTCATCTGGGCGAAGTCCGACCAACTCACGGCCAGGCCGGTCGCCCATTCAGGCACCTGGCCCGTGATGGCCATCTCAAAGACGACCTGGACCGCGTCGGTCTTCTGGCCGCCGGCGAAGCGTCTCAGGTGGGCGTACCGAGGGTCCACAGGCCTGGTTTCCTCGGTGCGGTGGATTACCCCCATGGTTTCCAGGAGCAGGAAGTACCGCACGGTGACCGGGTAGCCGTGGCCACGGAGCTGCGCGGACCGTGGGCGGGTGTTGTTCTCGGCGTGCAGGAGCTCCTTGTAGGCTTTGTGGACTTCGGAGGGCGTTGCTGGGCCAGCGGCCAGGGCATCCAGGATGAGTAGCCCGGGTGTGCGCCAACGCTCGGTCAGCTTTGGCATAAACTACCAGGGGGCCTGCTGGTCGAGGAACCTTGCTCTGTCCGCAGCCGTATGCCGGCCGTAGATTAATGCAGTGGTTGAGAGGCTCTTGTGACCGCATATCTCCGAGACCTGCTCCAGCGTCGCTCCTGAGTCCAGTAGTTGTCTTACCCTGCTGTGTCTGAGGAGATGGGGGTGAAAGTCGAACCCGAGCTTGTGGGCGGTCCGTGTTAGCCTCTGGCGGACCTGGCCTACGGTGTAGTCCATGAACACACGGTCATCGTGGGACTTTCTGATGCTCAGCCACTCTCGCAGTGCCTCCACAGACCTCTGGCCAAGGCTGACTTGCTCATCATGTCCACCCTTCCGCGTCACGACAGCTACCCCCTGGTCCAGCCGGAGGCGGCTCACCCGCATCTCCATGACCTCGGAGATCCGGCCAGCGGTGTCGAACATCACGGTGACCAACGTTCGCTCCAGTGGCAGGCTCGCCTCAATGAGGGCCTTTATCTGGTCCACGGTGAGGTAGTTGGGTTCGGGGAACTCCATTCGGGGTAGGGGCACAGGTATGCCCAGCTTGTTGCGGATGGCCCGGCCAGCCAGGATAAGGGTGTTATCTTTGCATCCCTTGTCCTTCAACGACTGGAGGAAGCCCTGGGCCAGCTCCAGGCTCGCCTCTCTGCCCTCCAGGAAGCCCTGGAAGCGGCCCAGCCAGTAGGCGTAGGCTCGCTCGGTCTGGGGTCTGGGCGCGATGTAGGGGACCATAGCGTCCCTGCTAGAGCCTCCGGCCTTGTTCAGGGCCCCTGACGCCCAGGAAGTCGCGGTAGAGGATATCCGCACCTGAGGTTCGGAGGGCATTGTGTCGGCTGGGCTCAACGGGAGGGGCCACGTGTCCTCACCCTACCCGTCACTGGGTTGTTGGCGACCGCGTCCGCCACATCGCCCTGGCCCCAAAGCCTGTCGTGCCAGGACCGCAGCTCCTGGCCGCTCACCTTTCTGTACCGGGCCGTGGTATTGAAGCTGCTGTGGCCCAGCCACTCCTGCAACAGTCTCATGCCTTGGCCAGAGTCATCAATCTTGAGCGCATGCACGGCGAAGGCGTCCCTGAGGCGGTGGGGAGACACCCCCCGGATGCGTCCGGTCTCGGGGTTGACCAGGCCGGACAGTCCGGCGCGCAAGGCGCACTCCTTGACGATGCGCCAGGCGGTGTTGCGGGCAATGGGGAACACGCGGTCACCAGGCCCTATCGCCTTCAGGAACGGTCGAACCATGGCCAGGGTGTCCCCGTCCACGGGCAGCGTCCTCACCCGCCTCCGTTCCACCTCTTTCTTCACGGCTTGCGCCACGGGCTGGCCGCAGCCGGGACAGAAGCGATGGGCTCTGCCCAGCCGGGCTTTGCACTGTGGGCAGCTAAGATTGAGCCGTTGCTTGAGGTGAAGGATGGTGACCGTGCCCATGGCCAGGTTGAAGTCCTCCGGCCTGAGGGCCAGCAGCTCGGAGATACGGCAACCCAGACGGATGAGAAGGTGGATAATCAGCCGGTCCCGGGGGTTGGTGGCTGCCGTCTCCATAGCCGCTACATCGGCCGGTTCGAGGTAGGCCTTCAAAGGGAGTCCCCTGTCGAAGCCCCATCTGATCCCTCTTCTGAGGTCGTCTGCGGGGCCGACAATTGTTTACGGTGCGACGTATCGGTCCTTAGCACCAGGTCCAGGGCTGCCAGCATGCGCTCATAGGAGCGTGGCGCGGTCACGGTCCGCACCCGGACCACTGGCGGGGGTGTGTCCTGGCTCGTGGTGCTGCGTATAGCCACATCGTCATCATCGGCAAGCCTCGGTCAGATTTCAATGAAGCCAATAGCTAACATTCCGCTGCCATGAGTTGACAAATTATCGCAAGTGTAGTCTTATGAATATGACAAGGAGTGACCGTTCATGTCTGCACGCAAGAACAGGCGGGGGCCCCGAATTCGGGCCGAGGAAGTGGAGAGGATGCTATCTCTCTATCGGGAGGGCAAAACCTTCAAGGCAATCGCGCGGGAAGTGGGGCGCCACTGGCAAAGCGTGCGCAAACACACGATCCAGGCCCTGCAAGACAGAGAAGGCCAGGAGCTGCGGCGCGATGCTTTGAGGGTAGCCCTGTCCCATCACTATCAGGACCTCGTGGGTGCCCTTGGATCGCTGCCAGGTCTCCTGGATATGCCGAGGATGGAATACCGCGGCCCCATCACACCTTGGCAACCGGCGACTCCGCAGAGGCGGGACCGGCTCCTGCTCGCTGCTCTCAGGGAGTGTCATGCCAGAGAATCGCCTCTGTGGGCTTGGTGGGAAAGCTGGAAAGAGGCCAGGGTATCCTGCCAGAACGCGCAGTTGCCGCTTCTGGAGCATATTGATGGGGAAATGGCGAGTCTCGGGGCATCCCCCGGTGTGTCTCTGACTGCAGCCCTACGCGAGATACTGGTCAACAAGGGTCTGATGGTAGCCCAAGGACACATGGCAGCCTACGACACAGGCCTTTATGAGGTGCGGCCTGCTGCCGGGGGCGCGGGCCCAGCAGGCCCTGAAGAACTTTGGTCGGGTCCAGGTCAGTCCGTCCTGCTGGCGCGAGGGCAGAATTTGGACAGACTCAAGCAGGAGCTTCCCGACCTTATGGCCAGCATGACCGGGTGGGCGGAGATTGAGGAACTGGCGCGCCTCTATGGTCAATTGAACGACCTGAAGGCGAAGATTGAAGAGGAGACCGAGGTCCTTGCCCTGAAGCGGGCCTACCCCGGTCACTGCCGTCTCTGCCCGGTGTAGAGGTTTTCCTGGCTTCCTTCTGCCAGAACAGCCCCCCGGCAAGCGAATCAATCGTGGGTGGCGGGGTTGACAATGCTGGCGACAACGAGCTTATTAGAGGGGAAACGAGAAGACAGGGTCCACGACACGAGACGGCACACGAGACGGGACAGCGTAGGCAAGAAATAGCGTGGCTGGAGAGGGAAACATGAAGGCGAAGGCCAGGGCAGCCATTTACGTCCGGGTCAGCAGCCGAGAGCAGGCCACCGACGACAAGGTAAGCCTGGAGGTGCAGCAAAGGGAGTGTGAGGCCTACTGCCAACGGAGAGGGTATGAGGTGGCCGGTCCGCCCTACGTGGACATCCAATCCGGCACCGACAGCCGCAAGGAAAGGGTCCGCTTCGAGCAAATGCTCATCGACGTGAAGCGGGGACGGTTCGACGTCATCGTAGCCTGGCGCCCTGACCGCCTGTTCCGCAGCCTGTGGCCCGCTGCCCGCCTCAAGCAGGTCATGGACGCCACGGGTGTGGAGGTGGAGACGGTTACGCAGCCTATGGACAAGACCACCCTGGGCCTGTGGGCCTGGGTGGCCGAGCGGGAGATCGAGAACATCCGCGAGCGCACCCGGATGGGAAGGGAGGCCATGGCCCGGGCGGGCAAGATGGTCACCGGGAACCCACCATATGGCTTTAAATACGATGCCTCGATACGGGGGCTGCGCCACGATGATACGGAGAAGCCCCAGGTGCTGGGCATGTTCAGTTGGGTGGCCCAGGGCAAGTCCATCCAGTCCCTGGTAACCAGTTTCAATCGCCTGGGCATCCTGACCCGGCGGGGCAGCCCCTGGACTCGCCAGCAGGTGCTCAAGACCCTCAGGAACCCCATCTACATGGGGAAGGCACATTGGGGCAAAACAGCCAGGCGCGACGGTCACCTGGTGGCCAGGAAAACGCTGGAGGAGCAGATAGTCGTACCAGTCGAGCCAATAGTCACTGAAGCGACCTTCCAGCAGGTGCAACGCCAACTGGACAGCAACCGGACCGAGTCGCCTCGCAATACGAAACAGGTTTACCTGCTCCAGCACCTGCTGAGGTGCCGCGGCTGCGGCAAGCCTTTTATCGCGCGTAGCCAGGTCACCAGGCACGGCAAGCCTCTCAAGGCCCCGGTCGGATACTATGGCTGCCTGGGCATGAAGAAAAGCCCCGGAGCCTACTCGTGCCGGAGGTCCGCTGAACTCCGCGCTTCCAGCCTGGAAGAGGCTGTCTGGGACAAGGTGGCCCAGGCCTTCGCTGAGCCTAAAGCCCTGGTGGAGATACTCAAAGCCAGAGCCGCTGCCTCAGCCCAGGAAACCGATGCAGTCCAGGCTGAGCTAACCAGGGCCAGGGAAGAGCTACAGCGTAAGCAACTCGAGCTGCAACACTTGCTGACCTGGGCCAGGCAAAGGCTGCTCACCGCTGAGGAGCTCAGACCTCAGCTAGCTCAGGTCCGCGAACAACAGGAGCATTGGGAACAGGAGGTTGACAGGCTGGGTCAGAAGCTGGAGTCTATTCATGTGGCCGACCAGGACCTGTCCAATGCGGAACAGGTCTGCGCCTCAGTGCGCGACAGGCTTCCACTCCTCACCCCACAGGAGAGGAAGGAGTTTCTGGCGCTCGTGGTGGAGCGAGTCTGGGTAGATGCGGAAAACAACCTGGATATCGAGGTGGTCATCCCCACCTTCAACAAGCCACTACCTCCTGGTGGCATTTGCGAAACCGCCCTCTCCCAGAGAGAGAGGGGATTCCCATACCCCAACCCTGAAGCCTTTAGCCTGGAGCCCGGTGCCCGGAGCCTGCCTACCTCTGCCGAAGCACGCCCACCGTGGCGGGGACCCCGTCCAGCTTCTGCTGTTCCGTATAGGCGCCCGCAGTCGGGGCGCCCTCCACCAGACGCAGAGAGAGAGTCTCCTGCTGGATATAGCCAGCGAAGCCCGTCATCGCCCGGCGCAGGTTGTCCCCACCCTGGTAGTAGGTAACAATGCGGTCGGTAAGCTCAAAGCCCGCCTTCTTGCGCATGGTCTGAACCAGGTGGACCAGCTCCCGCGCCAGGCCCTCGTCCACCAGCTCTGGGGTAAGCAGAGTGCTCACTGCCACCAGGTAGTCCCCTTCCGAAGCCACCGCATAGCCGGTCTTCGGTCTGGGCGTAGCCAGCACCTCCTCAGGCTGGAGGGTGTACTCCCCCAAATCCACGGGCTTGCCCGCCTTCACCAGGCGAGCTACCTCAGCGGGGTCCCGGGCGGACAGCGCCCTGGCCACCTCGCGGAGCTTGGCGCCGTACTTGGGCCCCAGGACCGGCGTCACCGGTAACACCTGCCAGCCGACCACCTGGGACTCGTCCTCCAGCGCGGCCACCTCCTTTACGTTGAGCTCGTCGGCCACGATGTAGCCCAACCGGCTCAGCCACTCCCGTTCGGAGGCGCTGCGCACCTTGACCAGCACCTTCGCCAGAGGTTGGCGAACCTTGATAGCCGCCTGCGCCCGGGCCGCCCGCCCCAGGCTGGAGGCCCTCATGGCCAGGGCCATACCCTCCTCCAGACCGGAGTCCATGAGCCGCGTGTCCGCCTCCGGATAGTCGCTCCAGTGCACGCTCTCCGGCCCCGACTTGTCGGGGTCCACGGAGCACACCAGGTTGCGGTACATCTCCTCCGCCAGGAACGGCGTAAACGGGGCCAGGAGCTTAGCCAGCGTCACCAGGCACTGGTACAGCGTCGAGTATGCGGCCCACTTGTCAGCGTCGTTCTCGCTCTTCCAGAAGCGCCGGCGGCTGCGGCGCACGTACCAGTTGGACAGTTCGTCCACGAACTCCTGGATGAGGCGCCCCGCCGTCGTTGGATCATACCTGTCCAGGTTATCGGTGACCCCGGCAACCAGACGGTGCAGGCGAGACAGCACCCACCTGTCCAACTCATTGTCCGGTCCCTCCAGGCGCGTATGCACCTTGGGATCGAACCCGTCTATGCTGGCGTAGGTAACGAAGAAGGAGTAGGTGTTCCACAGGGTGAGAAAGAAGCCGCGCACCACCTCCCCTACCAGGTTCAGGGAGAAGCGCCGGGCGCTGCCAGGCGGGCTGGCCGTGTACAAGTACCAGCGCAGGGCATCCGCCCCATAGGTGTTGATGACCTGCCAGGGGTCTACCACGTTGCCCTTGGACTTGCTCATCTTCTCGCCCTGCTCGTCCAGGATGTGGCCCAGGCAGATGACGTTCTTGTAGCTGGGGCGCCCCGCAATCAGGGTAGAGATGGCATGCAGGCTATAGAACCAGCCCCGCGTCTGGTCCACCGCCTCGCAGATGTAGTCGGCGGGGAAGCGCCCGTCCTCCAACAGGGTATGGTTCTCGAAGGGGTAGTGGGACTGGGCGAAGGGCATGGCCCCGGAGTCGAACCAGCAGTCAATAACCTCTGGGTGGCGGCGCATGCGGCCCCCACACTCACGGCAGGTGAAGGTCACGGCGTCAATGTGGGGCCGGTGCAGGTCTATGTCGTCCCGCCAGCCTTCGAGTCCAAGCTGTGCCTTCAGCTCCGCCCGGCTCACGATGGCCTCCTGGTGGCCGCAGCCCTGTCCTGAGCCTGACGCAGGACCTTCGCAGCGCCACACCGGGAATGGCGTGCCCCAGTAACGCTCGCGGGAGAGCGCCCAGTCCACGTTGTTCCGTAGCCAGTCCCCGAAGCGGCCATGCTTGATGTGCTCCGGATACCAGTTGATCTCCTCGTTGCCTCGGATGAGGCCTTCCTTGGCTGCCGTGGTCTTGATGTACCAGGAGGACTTGGCGTAGTACAGCAGCGGCGAGCTGCACCGCCAGCAGAAGGGGTAGGTGTGAGTGATGGTCTCGCTGCGGTACAGAAGGCCCCGCTGGCGGAGGTCCTCGGTAATCAGCGGGTCGGCATCCTTGACAAAGCGACCAGAGCCGGGCAGTCCCTCAGCCACCGTGCCCTGAAGGTCCACCGTGTGCACAACAGGCAGGCCCTCCGTCCGCCCAACTTCCAGGTCCACCTCGCCGTAGGCGGGAGCGATGTGCACAATGCCTGTGCCCTCGTCCAGAGCCACAAAGTTCCCTCCCACCACGCGGTAACCATTAGCGTCTGGTGGGGCTACCGAGTAGAGAGGCTCATATTGCAGGCACACCAGCTCAGCGCCGGAGAAGCGCGCCAGCTCACGGTACTCCTTGGCCAGTGCCGAAAGCCGTGCCTCTGCCAGCACCAGCCATTCCCTGCCCTTGGTGCTACCCTCCACCTCCACGACCACATACGACGCCTGGGGAGAAACGGCCAGGGCCGTGTTGGCAGGCAGCGTCCAAGGCGTGGTCGTCCAGGCGAGAAAATAGACCGGTTCTCCATATTCCCGGAGGCGGTCAAATGACTTGTTGAAAGCGGACCGTGTTCGTCGCGTGGCATCGTAGCCCGTCAGCCTGAACTTGACGTACACCGAGGGGTCCACAGCATCATCCCTGTAGCCCAGGGCCACCTCGTGCGACGACAGAGACGTCCCGCAGCGAGGGCAGTGGGGGGTCACCTTGTACCCCTGGTACACCAGGCCCTTGTCCCAGAGTTTGTTGATAATCCACCAGACGCTCTCAATGTACTCGTTTTCCAAGGTGACGTAGGCGTGGGCCATGTCCAGCCAGTAGCCGATGCGCTCGGTCATGGCCTCCCACTCTTTGACATAGCGGAAGACGCTGTCCCGGCACTTGGCGTTGAATGGGGCGATGCCATAGGCCTCGATGTCGCCCTTGGACTTGAAGCCCAGCTCACGCTCCACCTCCAGCTCCACGGGCAGGCCGTGGGTGTCCCAGCCGCCCTTACGGGGGCAGTAGTACCCCTTCATCGTCTTGTAGCGGGGGATGATGTCCTTAAACACACGAGAGAGCACGTGGTGCACTCCGGGAAGGCCGTTGGCCGTAGGAGGCCCTTCGTAGAACGTGAACAACGGCCCGCCCTTGCGCAGCTCCAGGCTCACCTCGAAGGCGGCCTTCTCCCGCCAGAAGCGGAGGACATCCTCTTCCACGTGAGGGAAGCTCGGCTTGTTATTTACAGGTCTGAACATGGCATTACCTCAAAGAACACGACCTCACCCCCGTCCCCCTCTCCCCGCATCGGGGAGAGAGCCTGCCCTGAGCGAAGCCGAATGGGACGGGAGAGAGGGCCCACGCTCTCTTTTCACTTGGTCATGCCGGTGACTACCGCGCATCGTGCATTACCTCGACAAAAAACAAATCCCGCCCCGCGAAGAGGTCCCGCAGGGGCGGGATGGTGCCACCCTTCTTCCCCGACATGTCGGGGCGCTTTTCGCCCCGCCAACACGGGGCTGCCCAACTAACGGTGGGCTACCGGCCCAGCCTACTGCCTGCGGCCCTAACCCCCTACCCCTTCCCGATACGGGAAGGGGGGTGACTCCTCTCCCCACATCGGGAAGAGGCCGGGAGAGAGGGCCCGCAAGTTCGGTGGGCGGCTCGGGAGTGATCTTCGGAGGGTGGGACGCATCGGCTCACACCGTACCCGACTCGCTGGGCGACCGTCGCCCCCTACTCGTCTCCGTCGTTGCCTTTGAATATAGAAGCTAGCAGAAACGTGGCCAGAAATCAAGGTAGAGCCACGTACCCTTCCCCTCTCCCTCGACGGGACAGGATTAAGCCTGCCCTGAGCGCAACCCGAAGGGGTGAGGGTGAGGCTGGCTCATCAAACCCGTTGGGGAGCAGCTCCAACGTTTGTGCAGCTTGGCCCACCACAAACCGAGGAAGCGGCAGTCCTCTTGTCGTTGCGAGGCCCCGTTAAGGGCCGAAGCAATCCGTGTCTCAGCGCATGACCAAGGGGATCCCGACGAGTCGGGACTTCGTCGCTCCGCTCCTCGCAACGACAAGGCGTGTTCCTTGCACCAGGGCGCAACTCGTCGTACCATAAGCGCCATAGCGGGCCCATTCGGCCCCGTTGCGCAGGCGCCCACAGCCAACAGTAAGGGGGTGATGCCATTGGCCTCTGTTGGTACACTCCAGATCACCATTGACCCCCGGAGCCTCACCCTGAAGGGAGCGAAGGGCGAGACCCTTACCGCCAAGCTGCCTGACCTATCCGTAGAGCTGCTGGAGGACGCCGCCTGCCTGGCGGTGCCAACCGACGCTAACCCTCCCGGTGAGGACGAGCTAGCGAAACGTGTGGCAGCGCTGCGGGACCGTCTCCTGAACGCCGGTGGCCCCGAGATTCTGGCCCAGAGCATGGGCGCCCGTCTCTTTGAGCTTATCTTTCCCAACCAGAGGTTTGTGGAGGCGTACCATTCGGCCCGCGACGCTGCGGGCTGTCTGAGGCTAGCGCTTGAGTTCGCCTTGGACAGCACGGACAGCGACTCGCCGGTGTCCCGCTGGGCAGCCTTGCCCTGGGAGTACCTGCGGGACCCCGGAAGCGGGCACTACCTGGTCCTGCTCCCGGACTGCCGCCTGGTGCGACGGCTGGGGCCAGGCGAGGTAGGACCATTCCGCGCCGAAAGTCCCCTCCATGTCCTGGCCACTTTCGCCGAGCCGTGGAACGAACCCCCTTATGGGCGAGATGAGGCGCTGCGGGCGCTGACTGAGGGCATCGCCCCGGGGGGAAACGTCCGGGTAACGGTGGAACCTCAGCCTACCTTCTCCGCATTGGTCCAGGCGCTGGCGGAGCACCACCCCCACGTCCTGCACATCGTGTGCCATGGCTCCTACCCCGGTGGCACCGAGGGCACCCTGGCCCTGGAAAACGACTATGGTGGGTCGGACTCGGTACCCGCCGATAAGTTTGCGGCCCAGGTGGCTGGCTCGGGCGTCGGGCTGGTGGTCTTGGTCGCTTGCTTCTCGGGCAGCGGGGCGGGAGTCCAGGACTTCCGGGGGGTGGCCCAGGCCCTGCTCCGCGCCGGCGTGCCAGCCGTGCTGGCCATGCAGTACGCCGAGCCGGTGGCCTCCGGGCACCGGCTGTCCGCCGTCCTGTACAGGGCGCTCGACAGGGGGACCCCGCTGGACGAGGCTATGGGTATAGTGAGGCGGACTTTGAGCGCTGCCAGCCCTTCCGTGTACCCCCTGGACTGGGCCATCCCTGTCCTCTACATGCAGACCGACCAGTGGGATATGGCCCCGCGCTCCGGCGCCGGTGCCCAGCCCCAGGTGGTGATGGCACAGCCGCCCAGGACCAACCTGGGTGACGTTACCACGGTGAGGCCCACCACCCTCTATGGCCGGGGTGACAAGCTAATCGAGCTGGCCCGGGCCATGAGGGAGCCTCTCCAGAGGCGCCGCTTTGTCACCGTCACCGGCACAGGGGGCATCGGCAAGACGGCGCTTGCCCTGGAGAGCGCCCACTGGCACCAGGACCGGGGCGACTTCCCCGACGGCGTGTTCTGGGCCTCGGCCAAGGATGTACCCTCCTACCCACAGCTCCTTTCCAACGTGGGCCAGGCCGTGGGCATAGCCGACGCCGAACGCATGTCGCCCCCGCTCCTGGAGCAGGCCCTGCTCGACGCGTTGAAGCGGGTGCGCCTGCTCCTGGTCATAGACAACGCCGAGAGCTTCCGCGAGCACAAGCCTTTCCTGGACCTCCTGGGCAGGATAGACCCCAGCCCGGCGGGGTGCCTGCTGCTCACCTCCCGCCGCCGGATGGAGGTGGATGGGGAGTCGGTGGTGGACCTGGTGCGCCTTCCATTGGAAGCAGCGGTCGCCCTGTTCATGCATGGTTGGAGCCCGGATAGGTTGTCTGAAGCCGAAGTGAAGAACGCGGCAGCCATCTGCGGACCCAGCCTGCTCAACGGCCACCCCTTCGCTATCGTGCTGGCCGCCGCCGTGGCCAGGAAGGAGCACCAAGCCAGCCTGTCCGAGCTGCGGCAACGGTTGAAGGACAACATGCTGGGAGTGCTCCGGGACCGCAAGACCAGAGACCAGGAAGACAGCCTGGAGGCGTCCCTGGGGTTATCCTTCAATGCCCTGAGCGGTACGGCCCAGGCAGTGCTGGTGCGGGCCTCCATCTTCGAGGCCCCTTTCAGAATGGAGGCTGTGGAGGCGGTGGCCGGGGAGCTTGGTGGCTGGCGGCAGGCCCTGGTCGAGCTTATGGACCACCACCTGCTGGACAAGGCAGACACAATGGCCTCTGACGGAGCTACCGTCGAACTGTACATCGTGCACCCCGTGGTTAGGGCCTATGGCCTGGCCATGGTGCCTGACACGAAGGGCCTGCACCTGGCGGCAGGCCGCTATCTGGCGGGCACCAGCTACGCCCAGGAGATCGTTGAGGGCATCCGCCACCTGGAGGCGGTCCAGGCCTGGCCGGAGGTGATCGCCGGCGCTGAACGCATTGTGAGATACCTTGACACGGCAGGGATGTGGGCTGAGGACGAGGCGGTGCTCCAGGCGGCCCTCAGGGCGGCCAGGGCACTTGGTAGCAAGAAAGACATCGGCTATGCTCTGGGCGAGCTGGGTAGCAACCACCTCCGAATGGGCGATGCCCGGGGGGCCATCGAGCACTACCAGCAGGCCCTAGCGATACACAGGGAGACCGGCGACCACAAGGGCGAAGGCGCTGCCCTGGGGAACCTGGGCCTAGCTTACGCCGACCTGGGGGACGTGCCCAGGGCCATCGAGCACTACCAGCAGGCCCTCGCCATTGCCCGCGACATCGGCGACAGGCAGGGTGAAGGCAACCACCTGGGAAACCTGGGCAACGCCTACGCCCGCCTGGGGCAAGTCCCCAGGGCCATCGAGCACTTCCAGCAGGCCCTGGACATCGCCCGCGAGATCGGCGACCGGCGGGGTGAAGGCAGCCGCCTGGGAAACCTGGGCAACGCCTACGCCGCCCTGGGAGAGGTCCCCAAGGCCATCGAGCACTACACGCAGGCCCTGGCCATAGCCCGCGAGATCGGCGACAGGCAGGGTGAAGGCAACCGCCTGGGGAACCTGGGCCTCGCCTACGCCCGCCTGGGGCAAGTCCCCAGGGCCATCGAGCACTTCCAGCAGGCCCTCGCCATAGCCCGCGACATCGGCGACAGGCACGGTGAAGGCGCTGCCCTGGGGAACCTGGGCCTCGCCTACCTGGAGATGGAAGACGCGGAGGCTGCTCTACGCCATCTGCTGCCGGGTTTCCTCATCCTCCAGCGGATAGGCAGCCCCGACGCGAAGCGGGCCGTTGGGAGCATGGCGCGGCTCCAAGAAAAGCTGGGCGAAAGGAAGTTCCAGGCGCTGTTGACCAGGGTGGCCCAGGAGCTGGGCCTGCCGCTCCCTGCGGAGCCACCCCAGCCGCCACCACCCTAGGTCAGCGGCCCATCGGGCGCGCCTGCCACCCGCCGCCGGCGCCCGCACCCCTAGCCCCACCCCTCACGGCGCGGCGTGAGGTTTTCTTTTGTCGTTGCGAGGCCCCGTTAAGGGCCGAAGCAATCCGTGTCTCAGCGCATGACCAAGGGGATCCCGACGAGTCGGGACTTCGTCGCTCCGCTCCTCGCAACGACATGACACTGCTCCCTACGCGGGTTCAGGTTTCCAACCTGAACCCGACCCTGCCCACGCCCGTCTGGTGTACGGCGGGGACACCTTCGGGAGCAGGTTACAAACCCGCTCCAGCCAATCAACATCTGTCATTCTGAGCCCATTCGCAGACTGTCATTCTGACGGAGTCCCTGCGGCTAAGGACGACCGAAGAATCTCGTCACTATGCATGTTCTCAACGCATGCCACTACGTTCCCCAGTCGTTGCGCCACCTCAAATTGGCCATCCGCTTGTGCCACCCACCCCTTGCCCATCATCGTACACATGTTCTATCATCTTACACACACTCTCAAAGGAGGTCCCCCATGCCACGAGGCAGCCCCAGGCCCAGCGCTCCCATCGTCAACACCGTCGCCCTTCGCCAGGGCGATCTTCCCCCGGCGGGGCCTTCCCCCTCTCCGCTTCGGAGAGGGGGCCAGGGGGAGAGGGCCGCCTTTCGCCGATGTCACCTCGCCCTCGTCCGCGAACAATCAAAAAATTTGGCCATTTTTGAATCTAAATTCCGCGAAATTCTGGCAAACAATCAAACCGCCAGGCCGGGCATAGAGAGGGACAATACACGCGCTTCCGCTTTTGACCGGGGCAACCCGAATAGTTTACACTAGGGATATTATGGCTCTGAGCACTGGGATGCTGGGCCGGTAAGGAGAAGGATTTGGTAACTATTACCCCAAGCGCGCTGGAAGAGCTGAAGCGGATCAGGGAGTCCAACGATTTCGAGCCCCAGCAGTGTCTCAGACTGGCCATTGTGGCGCCCCAGACGTTGGGGCTGGTCCTGGACGAGGCTGGCGAGGAAGACCAGGTTGAGGAGTTGGCGGGTGTGCGAGTGCTCCTCGTCTCGCCAGATATCGGCCAGGCCCTGGACGGCGCGAGCTTTGACTTCGAGTCCTCCGAGGAGGGAAAGGGCTTCCGCCTCGTACCCCCCGAAGGGGCCTGCGACTGCGAGCACCAGCACGCTCACGGGGAGGGCTGCGAGCACTGCGACTAGCGTCCCCCGCCTACTGAAGGCACGGACACTCCGGCCCTAGGCGGATTTGACCTCGGCGTGTGCCGTGGCTAGAATTAGATATGTCAACTCCGTATGGGCAACGCTAACCTGTTGGACTATCCAGTGCTGGTCCTGAACCAGAACTATGAGCCGCTGCATGTCTGCGCCGGGCGGCGTGCCGTAGTATTACTACAGAGAGGCAAAGCTGAAATCCTGGAAGACGGTCGGGGGGTAGTACACACCTCCCGCCTCTCTTTCTTGCTGCCCTCGGTAATCCGCATGGCCTACCAGATACGGCGCCCCATACCGCAACCCCGCCTCACCCGGCGCAGCCTCTTCCTGCGGGACAACTACACCTGCATGTACTGCGGCCGACAGGCCAGGGAGCTTACCATAGACCACGTCATACCACGACACCAGGGAGGGCCACACACCTGGGTCAATGTGGTCGCCGCCTGCATACCCTGCAACCGGCGTAAGGCCGGGCGCACACCCTCAGAGGCGCGGATGCAGTTGCTCAAAGAGCCCCGGCCACCCGTCCCTGGGCCGCTACCCTTTGTTCCCAGACCCCCCTGGCCCAGCCCCTGGGACAAGTTCATCGGCCCCTGGCAGCGGCGGCCTGCCTTGCTTCGGCAAGCCCACGACGGCATCCTTCGGCAGGCTCAGGACAGCGTCTAGCTTCGGCAGCGTCACCTCACCCAGGGGCACCTCCACAACTGCCTCGCTCTCCAGGCGCACGGACACCGTCTGCTTGAGGGAGTTGCCCCCCACCACTACACCCGGCCCCGCGGGAGTGGTCACCCGTTGCCCCGAGCGGGGCATGCTCCCCCGGAGCTCCCGGTACTGGGCGTGCTCGTACGTCAGGCAGCACATCAACCGCCCGCACAGCCCCGATATCTTGGCGGGGTTCAGGGGCAGATCCTGGTCCTTGGCCATGCGGATGGACACCGGGCAGAAGTCATTGAGGAATGAGCAGCAGCACAGCGCACGACCGCACGGTCCCAGGCCGCCGGTGAGTTTGGCCTCGTCTCGGGCGCCCAGTTGCCGCAGCTCCACCCTGGTGTGCAAGTTGGTGCCCAACTGGCGAAGCAGCTCCCGAAAGTCCACCCGCCCTTCGGCGGAGAAATGAATGGTCAGCCTACTGCCATCCAGGTTGTACTCTGCATCCAGCACTTTCATGGGAAGGTTGAGTTGGGTCACCAGCTCCCGGCAGCGGCGGCGCGCCTCGGTCTCCGCCTCCCGCAACTGGGCACGCTGCTGGATGTCCTCGGCGGTGGCCCGGCGGAGCACAGGCTTGAGTGGTTCTGTCAGCTCGCTCTCCACCACCTGATGCGGTGCAATCACCACCTGGGCCATCTCCAGGCCCCGTGCCGTCTCCACCACCACTTCATCGTTTGCCTTGAGGGGCAGGCCCGCCGGATCGAAGTAGTAGACACGGCCCCCCCTGTGGAAACGCACTCCGGCAACCTCAGGCATATCCTATGCCACCCTTTCTCGACACGGCAGATGCAGCAGCATGACCTCCAGGGCCAGCCTCGCATTGGCGTTGGCTTCCAGTGCCCAGCGCGTACGCTGAAGCCTCCGGAGGAACCCCACGATGTCCTCCAGGACCAACCCTTCGGCCTGATGCCGCACCTGCTCGGAATAGTCCCAATTGCTTATGAAACCCTGGCACCCGCTCTTGGCCAGCAGGAGGTCGCGCCACCAGTCCTGCCACAGCTCCAGCTCCTCAAACGCCTGCTGTCGGCGCCGCGGGAACTGGCCCGACCATTCAATAGCATAGTCGAGCCGCTGCCCGTAGGACGCACCCACCAGCCCAGCCAGACGCTCGATTGCCTGCTGGCGTCGCTGCCAAATATCCGCCGAGTCCTGCGCCGCGGCGACGGCCCAACCCAGACGCCCCCGGCACAGTCGGGCCACCAGGGCCGCCCGCTGGGGCTCCACCCCCCGACGCAGCAGCTCCTGCTCCACCTGCGGGCGGGGCATCGGTCGCACGGGCAACCGCTGACAGCGGGAGCGCACGGTGGGCAGCAGCCTGACCTCCCGGCTGGTTATCAGCAGGAAGAGCGTCTGGGGCGCTGGCTCTTCCAACGTCTTGAGCAGACAGTTGGCCGCCTCCGAAGACATATCCTCCGCCCCGTCAACGATGAACACCATCCACTGGCCCTCGGTGGGCTTGAGGCTGGCCCGGTGCTGTATGTCCCGGACCTGGTCAATGCTGATCTCGGTCTTCCCTTCCTCCCGCCGAACGGTAATCACGTCCGCGTGCTTCCCTGACGCAATCCGCCGGCAAGGACGGCACTCCGAGCAAGGCGCCGGACCACCCGACTCGCAGTTCACCGCCCGGGCCAGGTCCAGGGCGAGTGTTCCTTTGCCCACCTGGGGCAGACCCGTCAAGAGGTAGGCATGGGACAGACGGCGCGTGGCCATAGCATGCTCCAGCCAGCGGATGGCCTGGTCTTGACCTAGAGTCTGCCACACGGGTCAACCCACATCGCAGAGCATTAGGTCGTCGAAGGTCTCCCGCCGCCGGATAAGCGTTGCCTGACCGTCCTTCACCATGACAATGGCCGGCCGGAGGCTGGCGTTGTAGTTGCTGGCCATGGCAAGCTGGTATGCGCCCGCCGCAGGCATGGCGACCAGGTCGCCCGCACGCAGGGAGGGCAACGCGATGTCCCGAATGAGGATGTCACCCGACTCACAGTAGCGTCCGCACAGTGTGACTACCTCGCTCTCCCCCTCGGGGCGCCGGTTGGCGATGACCGCCTCGTACTTCGACCCGTAGATGGCCGGGCGGATGTTGTCGCCCATGCCGCCATCGAGGGAAACATACTTGCGCACCCCCGGGATATCCTTGATGGCGCCCACCTGGTAAAGGGCGACCCCAGCTCGGCCCACCATGGCCCGCCCTGGCTCCACCACCAGACGGGGCAGACCGATCCCCAGTCGCGAGCAGTGCTCGCCCAGGGCGGCGGCGATGCCTCCCGCGTATTCAGACAGTGCAGGCAACTGGGCACCAGCGACATAGGCTACGGGGAACCCTCCCCCCGGGCTAAGCTCCCGCAGGGAGAACCCGTGCTTCTTGCCCATCTCGGCGGCCCAGGGTAGGACGCGCTCCAGCGCCTCGAGATAGGGCTTCACCTCGGCAATCGGGGACCCCAGATGGAAGTGAAGGCCCACTAGGTCCAGCGCAGGGCTGGCCATAGCCCGGGCGAGGGCGCGTTCGGCCTGGCCGGTGACTATGGGCAGTCCGAACTTGCTGTCTACCAGCCCTGTGGTGGTGTACTGGTGGGTGTGGGGGTCAACGCCAGGCGACACCCGCAGTAGGATGGTCTGTCGGCGGCCCCGCCTCTTGGCAGCCGCCTCCAGCAGGCCAAGCTCGTGCTCGTTGTCCACCACGATGCGCCCTATGCCCCAGTCCAGGGCAAGCTCCAACTCCTCAGCCAGCTTGTTGTTGCCGTGGAAATGTACGCGCTCCAGGGGGAAGCCCGCCGAACGGGCAATGGCCATCTCCCCCGCCGAGACCACGTCCAGGCCCAACCCCTCTTCAGCAAAGAGGCGGGCCAACGCCCGGCAGATGAAAGCCTTGCTGGCGTACAGGACCTGGGTATCGGCATGGTGGCGGCGGAACTCGGTGACAAAGCCGCGGGACTGCTCCCGCAGGGTGGCCTCGTCAAAAACGTAGAGGGGCGTCCCGAAGCGCTGGGCAAGCCCCACAGTGTCACAGCCCCCGATGGCCAGGTGGTCCTGTCGGTCCACCCGCGTACCGGCGGGGAAGAGGTCTAGGGAAGAAGGCATGATAACCCCCTAGGGCAGTGAGTAGCGGCCATTCCTGGCCACCACCCTGCCCTCCTGTTCGAGTTTGACGAGGTGGGACTGGAGCTGGCCCCGGGCCATGTCCAGCAGCCCCGGCTGTAGCTCCGGGTAGACCTGTGACAGCATCTCCTCCACAGTGGCCACACCCCGTCCCACCAGGGCACACACCTGCTCCTCCCGCGCCTTGCGGTGCTCGATAAGCTCCTGGAGCTTGCGCTGGGGCTGGCGAATGGGTGGCCCGTGGGCCGGTAAGATTATGTCAAGATCGAGGCCCCGCAGGCGCTCCAGGGAGGCGATGTGCTGGCGCATGTCGCCGTGCGGCTGCCCTATGGCCGTGGTGCCCACCCCCAGCACCTGGTCGCCGGAGAAAAGCACCTTGGTCTCTTGCACCAGGACGCACAGGTGTCCGGGGCTATGGCCCGGCATATGCAGCAGCTTCAGGTGAAGGTTGCCCAGGTCCAGGACCGGCTCGTCCTCCACCCAGCGGTCAGCAGGGATTGGGGTGGAGTCGTCCCGGTACAGGCCCTTCTCCAACACATGGGCCAGCACCGTGGCGCCCGTGGCGGCGCGGAGCGCCTCTACCCCCGCCCGGTGGTCGGTGTGGTGGTGGGTGATGACGAGGTACTCGACCTTGGCTACGACTAGCTCGGCTAGTTGCTTGCGGCGGGCCGACAGAGCGGCCTCGTCGCCATAGCCAGAGTCAATGAGGGCCACCCGTTCCCCCTTGACCAGGTAGACGTTGGGTGGATAGGTGCCCATAAAAGCCCCGGTGTCTACCCGGAGCGAATAAACGTTCGGGAAGAGTTCCACTATTCCCGTATGGTAGCAGCCGCCCCCAAATACGTCAAGGCAGGCTTCTCGGGCTACAGGCTACAGGCTACGGACTTCAGGGGAACTTCCTCTCCCTCTGTGAGAGGGTAGGGTGAGCGGACCACAGTCGGGTCGGGTTTGAAACCCGCCCGTAGTTACATCACTTCACCCGATAAGCTTCGCCTTGAAAAGCCACAGGCCGCGGGGATGGGAAAACTGCCCTATACGATTGCTGTCGCCTGTAGCCCGCAGCCCGAAGTCTGAAGTCTATAGCCTGAAGCCTATCCGGTGACGGTGCGCAGGGAGCCCGCTGGCGCCTCCAGGTCCACCTGAAGAGCGACCAGCAGTCGAGCGATCAGCCCCCAGTAGCCCGCGCACAGGGTAAGCTCTAGGATCTCCCTCTCGTCCAGTTGCTGCCGCAGCCGGGAGAAGGTCTCGTCGGACACCCTCACCCGCTCCGTCACCTCGTCGGTGTAGGCGAGCAGCGCCTTCTCCTTCTCACTAAAGGCCTTGGAGCGGGGCCATGAGGCCAGGCTGTCCACCTGTTCCTGGCTCACGCCCACCTCCAGTGCGATGGGCAGGTGCTGCATCCACTCGTAGCGGCTGTCGGTCAACTGGGCCACTCGCAGGATGGCCAGCTCCCGGAGCTTGGCATCAAGGCCGGTCCTGGTAAGCAGGGTGTTGCCCAGGCCCATGCAGGCGCGCATGGCGGCGGGGCTGTGGCCCATCACCTTGTACACATTGAGCACCTTAAGGCCGCGCGACTCCAGTTTGGCGAGAAGCTCCCGGGCCTCCGGGGCGCCCTGCTGCTTGTCCACGTAGCTTATGCGGGCCATGTCTCTCCTTCCCTGTTGATGGCGTACCATATCAATACGTAGGGGCATGGCGCACCATGCCCCTACACCACGTTCAGGGCCTGTAGCACGCTGACCACCGTGGCCGCGACGTTGTAGGCGCTGTGCAAGGCGATCGCCGCCAGGAAAAACACCCAGTTGGACCGGCGGAAACCGCCCTTGCCCGTGAGTGGCGCCAGCACCTGGCGGTTGATGCCCAGCCCAAATATGAAGCTGGCCACGGTGTGCAGAGCCACCGGCACAGTATAGCGGTACAGCAGTTGGGTCTGGGTGTGCTCCGGGAAATAGACCGTCATGTAGACGGTGCTTTCCACCAGGCCGAAGGTCAGTCCTGCCAGCGCGCAGAGCACCGCGGTGTGCAGTCGGCCCTTGAGCGCCGCGGGCCACTTGATGAGCATAATGTACACGCCCACCGGCTTGAGGACCTCCTCCGCGACCGGCGCCCAGACGTATGGGGCCAGCAGCAGTGACGGTAGCTCCGCCTGTAACGCCCCCACAATGCCAAAGAAGCCGCCGCTGACGGCCAGCAACGCCGCAAACAACATGGAGGGTCGCGGTAGGTCCCGTTCGGGGGCCTGAAGAGCCGGCTGCGCCTCAACTGGCGCAAGCTGTGGGGGCGCAGGCGGCGCCGCAGGCGCGGGCGCTTCCCCACCATACAGCCTCACGCCACAGCTCATGCAAAGCACCGCTTGTCTTTTGACGATGGAGCGACAGCTCCAGCAGTACATCTCATCGAGGCCGGGCCTTGGTCCTGCCAACCCAGTCCCCTAGCCCAAACGGAGACAGACGGGGTGCAGCACGCTATTCGTTGTACCTTCGGAGGGGCTTGCCCCTGGCATCCTTCCAGTTCCCGCCGGCGATGATGATTATGCCCTCGATGAAGCCCCACAGGCTGCCTATGCCCAGGGTGATGATGCTAACGACAATCTGGAGGATGCCGATGCCGATGTTGCCCAGATAGAAGCGGTGCACCCCGATGCCACCCAGCAGTATTCCCAGAATACCCGCCGTGAGCCGCGACTTGTCGGAGAACTCCGTGTTCGGGGCCGCAATCGGAGGGCCCATCACCCGCACACCACACTTGACACAAATCTCGGCGCGTCGCTTGATAGTGGCGCCACAGCTCGAGCAGTACATCTCATCGGGGCCGAGTGGGGCTCCTTCTACGGGCTGCGCCGCACCGACTGTGGCGGCGGCTGGTGGGGGAGGCGGGGCTGCCGCCACCTTTACACCGCACTTGGAACAGAAGTCAGACTGCCTCTTGATGATGGTGCCACAGTTGGAGCAGTACATCTCGTCAACACCAGGTCTGGCGACTGCCATGGCGCACCTCCTCATGCATCAAGACGGGGGCAGGAAGACATGCCCCTGACCCTCGCCGCGCATTATAAGTGAGCGAGATAGCGGGCCGCAACTTGACAGACACCCACCCGCGCCCTTATACCTGGACTGTGACCCAATCGGACATGCCAACGGTGTCCCAGTACCCCCTGGTGGACACGCACGCCCACCTCGAGGAGTTGCCCGATGCAAGCGCCGTCCTGGAGCAGGCCCGACGCGCCGGCGTGGCGGCCGTGGTGGCCGTAGGCTCCGACTTCGAGTCAAACCTGAAGGTACTGGACCTGGCCCAGAGATTTACGGGTGTAGTCTATCCTGCCCTGGGCCTGCACCCCAGCGAGATAGGGCCGATGGGGGCCAGCGGAGTTGACCGCACCCTTCAGCAGATAGACGCACACCTGCCACAGGCCGTGGCCCTGGGCGAGGTTGGGCTCGACTACCACAAGCGCATACGCGCTGTGGCCGACAAGGACCGGCAGCAGGCAGTCCTAGGTCAGTTGCTTCGCCTGGCCCGCCAACACGGTAGGCCAGCCATCATCCACAGCCGCTACGCCTGGGCCGATGCCCTCGCCCTGGTCCAGGAGTCAGGCTTGGGGACAGCGGTATTCCACTGGTTCACAGGCCCATCCAGCGTGCTGAGGGGCATCGTAGAGGCAGGGTACTACCTTTCCGCCACACCAGCCGTGGAGTACCACGAGGAGCACCGCCGGGCCGTGCGGCAGGCGTCCCTGGACAGGCTGCTGCTGGAGACAGACTCGCCGGTATCCTACGCCCGGGCGGACAGCCCCGAGCGCTACCAGGCCCAGCCCGCCGACGTGCTCCGCGTGCTCCGGGTGGTGGCCGCCCTTCGTGGCCTATCGGAGGAGGCCCTGGCAGAAGCCACGACCGCAAACGCCCAGCGGCTCTTCGGTTTGGGTCGAGTTGTCTAACCTCATCTAGTGGATGGTCAGAAGGGAGAGGAATCATGGACGTCATGGAGGCCATCAGGGAGCGCCGCAGTATCCGTCGCTACCGCACAGACCCCATCACCAACGAAGTGCTGGCCACACTCCTGGAAGCCGCCAGGCTTGCCCCCTCCTGGGCAAACACCCAGTGCTGGCGGCTGGTAGTGGTCCGGGACCAGGCCATCAAAAACCGCCTGGCGGAGGTCCTATCCTCTGCCCACAGCGGCCGGGGCAACCGCTGCAATCAGGCCGTGCGAGAAGCCCCCGTTGTCATCGTGACCTGCGCCCAGAAAGGGCTTTCTGGAATCTACCGGAGTGGAGAGCACCAGGGGAAGCCCGCCACCGACAAGGGAGAGTACTGGTACATGTTCGACGTGGCCCTGGCCATGCACGGCCTCACCCTAGCGGCGCAGTCCCAGGGCCTGGGCACTGTGCACGTGGGCCACTTCGACCCGGCACTGGTGGCCAAGGTCCTGAACGTGCCCGACGACGTAGCCGTGGTGGAAATCATGCCCGTGGGCTACCCGGCGGAGGCGCCCCAGGCAAGGCCTCGCAAGCCGCTGGAGGAGATCGTCTTCTACGACGGTTACCGCACACCCCAGGCCCAACCGTAGGGTGGGTGGAGTGAAACGGAACCCACCACTAGGGACCGAGGGCTACAGGCTTCTGGCTTCAGGAAGTGCCAAGTATGTAGAACCCCGAAGCATGTCCTGAGCGCAGCGAAAGATCTGTAGCCTGGAGTCCGAAGTCGGACGTTGAGCAAAGGTGGGTTCCGCTGCGCTACACCCACCCTACTGGCTGCCCTACCAGGGCAACGCCACCAACACCCCGACCTGAATCGCCGAGCCTATGACCGCCGCTGCCACCGGCTGCCAGGGGGTGGTGTAGTGAAGGGCTTGGCGCACCGCGATGATCATTGCCAGCAGCATCCATAGAGACGCCAGTATGTTCACCAGAGTCGAGATGAAAGGGACCAGCCCCAGCACGCGCATGATGCCCGGAGAGCTGGAGAAGCCGATGACGCGCAGTAGCTGACCATAGGTCATTTCCGTCTGCTGGCTAGGCAGGAGACGCATGCTGACGAAGTAGATGACCACAGAGCCGACCATCCAGGCGACAAAGGCCGAGACCGTCACCAGCACCAGCCCGCTAGGCCCTAGGGCCAAGAAACTGCCCACACCGGCGGCAATGCTGGAGAGGGCCACAACGATTATCGCCTGAAGAGTCGCCCCCGTATCCTGCTCCACCTCATCATACAGGCCCGGCTCCAGCCAAGCCGCCCGGAGCATGCGTCTGATCAATCTTGACCTCCTGGGACCGAACGCCTGACTAGCGCACGTTGACATTGGCCACGCCCACCTGGATAACGATGTCCAGGCGGTCCGTCGCCTGCTCGTAGTCCTGGGTCACGTAGAAACCGCCAGACGAGGTGAAGCGGTCCGGGTCAACCTTGACCCGGCTCAGCCCAGAGTCCACGGTGATGCGGGCTGCCGCCCTCCTGGGCACCACCAGCTCAATGTCGGCAGCACCCGCCTTCACCACCGCATGCGTGGTGTCCTTGGGTTTGGGCAGCAGGACGGTGGCCTTGCTGGCGCCGAGGTCCAGCCGGAGGTTGGTGATGCGCAGGTCAGTAAGCTCCAGCTTGGCGTTGCTGGCCCCCACCACCACAGCGAGCTCCAGGGGCACATCTGGGGTAAGCTTCAGCTCACCATCGCTGCCAAAGCCAGTCTTGAACCAGGAGAAGCTGCCCTTGGCGCCGGCCTCCAGACGGAGCTCCGCCGTGGTATCGTGGGTGCGCAGCTCCCGCACCACCCGCTGTCCACCACCGCGGCCCTCAAACTGGCCCTCCACTAGCCGGCCGGTGCCCGCAGGCAGGCTGGTGAGAGTGAGGTCACCGGCGCCGAAGTTCACGTCAACTTTGGCCTGCGTCACGCCCCCCAGGGGCTCCCAGAACGTCTCAGGGGTGGACCGGCCCAGAGGGATGGCGCCAGCCAGGGCCGCCACGCCGATGGCTGCCACCACAATCACCACCATGGCAATGGCGGTGGCCATAGGCCGTGACCTGCCCCACAGTAGATACACCCCCGCCAGCACCAGGGCCACCGGCCATAACTGGACCAGGCTAGTCCACCACCCCCAGGGCAGCACCCCCAGGGTATTGAGCAGGAAAAGGACCCCCACCAGCACCAGTATCACACCCCACCACGGGAAGCCACCGCCGCCTCCCCCTCGATGCCCCCCACCCCCGCCTTCGGCGTGGCCCCTTCTAGCCTTGCCCATAGCTACCTCCGGACTCTGGAGAAGATTACGGCCAGCCCCGCCGCTATCAGGGCCAGGGGCCAGAGGCGACCCCACCGTAACCAGGAGAACAACCCTAGCTCGCCCATGAGGAAGACCGCCCCCAGGACGATAAGCCCACCACCCACCACATAGGGAATACGGTCAGCCGACTCGGTGGTGGGCGTCTGCGCCAGGCCCGACTCGCCCCCCACAGAGGCTGACGGCTGGGGCGCAGTCCCAGTATTGGGAGTCTGACCTGCCGCCTGAACATTCTCGCGCATGACCTGGGTGGGCGGCGTCCCGGCAGCGGAGGGCGTCTCAGGTTCCTTCTGCGTGGCGATGGCCAGCACGATGTACGCGATAAGCCCCACGCCATTGGCAAAGGCAAGCAACACGAACGCCACCCTGAGGAAAGCGGGGTCCACATCGAAATAGTCGCCCAGCCCGCCACAGACCCCCCAGATGGCCCTGTTGGTGCGGCTGCGATAGAGCCTTTTCCTGCTGCTCACTTTCCATCCTCTTCCAACTTGCGGCCCCAGTCTAGCCCCAAAGGGCAAGCACGGTCAAGGCGTAGTCTCTTCCAATACAAGATGAGCCTGGAGGGTGGGGCCATTTCTAACGCAATATGAGCCTGAGGGGTTTCGGCTGGGCTGTCTATCATCGGAGCCATGCGACTAGATATGGACGATACGCGGCTGGAGACGATTGAAC
>ORMF011845273.1_pt1 | contig 43574 bp, 38 predicted proteins | sample 1779871 | NCBI WGS metagenome assembly ORMF01 (sample SAMEA104232316, study PRJEB22302) | groundwater metagenome | biome: forest; feature: aquifer; material: groundwater | place: USA | collected 2011-08-07 | depth 5.4 m
CCTTGCTGAAATCATATTCCGGACGCATGGTGTCTTCGCCTGAACGAGGTTTTCGCTTAGTTTGGTTCCCCTTCATATTGCCTCAGTTCTGACCTGCCGGCACGCCGGGCACTGATAATTCGAATGGTGTCTTCGCGTTCAATATACGTTACTACGAGCAGCCTCCCACGATGCGAAAGGCCTAAGTCGGCGAAGCGCGCCTCGGAATTGGAATGGTCGGGATCGGAAATTGTGATCGAAAGTTGATCGCCAAAAATGGTTGTTGCCTCTTGAAAAGAGACTCCGTGCTTCTTGAGATTTACGATCGCTTTGCGGGGATCCCACTCGAAAGTATAACCCACCGGGACGCCTCGGTATCAGTCCATCAAACCTCCAGCGAGTACGACCGCACGGAACCTACTTCACCAACGCGGACACCTGCGCCTCGCGCTCCACCTTCCACGCCTCCAACCACGGACGAAGGTCTTTCATGAGCTTCGCAAACATGGGGAGCGTGAGCGATTGCGGACCGTCGCTGAACGCCTTTTCGGGATTGGGATGGACCTCGACCATCAAGCCGTCGGCGCCCGAGGCGACGCTGGCCTTGCACATCGACTCGACCAGCGACCGCTTTCCCGTGGCGTGGCTGGGATCGACGATGACCGGCAGGTGCGTCAGCTCGTTGAGCACCGGGACGGCCGAGAGGTCCAGCGTGTTGCGGGTATAGGTCTCAAAGGTGCGGATGCCGCGCTCACAAAGAAAAACGTTGGGGTTGCCGCTGGTGACGATGTACTCGGCCGAAAGCAGGAACTCCTTGATGGTGGAGCTGAGGCCGCGCTTCAGCATCACGGGCTTCGAGACTTTTCCGAGCCGCTTCAGCAGCGTGAAGTTCTGCATATTGCGCGCGCCGACCTGCAGGATATCGGAATATTCGGCGACCAGATCCACGTCCTGCGCCGACATCACTTCGGTGCAGAAGGGCAGGCCGGTCTTCTCCTTGGCCTTGCGCAGCAGCTTCAGTCCTTCCTCTTCCAGGCCCTGAAAGTCGTAGGGCGACGTGCGCGGCTTGAAGGCTCCGCCGCGGAGGATGTGAGCGCCGGATTTCTTTACCGACTCGGCGGTCTCCAGGATCTGAGCCTCGTGTTCCACCGAGCAGGGACCGGCGATAACAATAAACCCCCCCCCGCCGATCGTGCTTCCATTGACGTTGATGAGACTCTTAGTCACGCGGGACTCCTTGCTGACGAACTTGAACGGCTGGCTGACGGCAACCACCGACTCGACGCCCGGCGCTGCCTCGACGTGCTCCATCACCTGCTGCTTGCGTTCCGCGCTGCCCACCGCTCCGATCACCACACGCTCCACACCCTGGATGGTGTGCGCCTTGTAGCCAAACTCCTGGAGAAGCTCCGCCACGTGATCGATTTCTTGCTGTGTTGCTTCGTGCTTCATTGATATGATCATCTCCGTCCTTTCTGCAATTGCCTTCTAGAATCAGAGCCGCGACCGCGAGGGAGCGGTAACGAATCATGTTGTATTAAACCGAACGTTGTGACCGCTTGCTGGCGCGCGCGGCTCTGATCGGAAACAACTGCCTAAAAAATGAAAAAGCCCACTCGCTTGATCGAGTGGGCTGAACTCTGACGCTGCTGGGCTGGCAGTCAGCAGTCCACCCACCTCCCGGTAAAGTAAAATCGTGTGTAGCCCAGCACTATGATTACGCCTCCTAAACGCATAATCGAACAAGACGTCCAGAAACGATTATTGTAAGCCGGTCGGCGGCATCTGTCCAGTAGTTTTTCGTCGGCGTGTCAAATTAGCCGGCGGGTGGTGTCTCAGTTTGACGTAAGTGCATGGCTTCAGCCATGCCGAAAAAGCCAGCCGCCAACCGGGGCTTTGCCTCCGAGGTCCTCCCTCAGCGGTTAAAACCGCTGTTAGATTCGCCGTTGCGGCACGGTTCAAACCGTGCCCTTCCGGTCCAGAAAATTCAAAATGCGACACTACCAACCGGCAGCGCGCCTTGACCCGGCAGCATGGGCATGTTAGTTTTCCTTCAACTATGAGCCACAATGTGTTGCTGTTTCCGGAGATGGAAAAGACTTTGCGCGAGACGCGCCAGACCGGCGTGTTTCCGTCTCAAAAGATCGCCGAGTTCATTGAGTCCGGCCGTGTGCGAGCCTCGTCGCCGATCACCGACATTCAGATTCAGCCGGCCAGCCTCGACCTGCGTCTCGGCTCGGTCGCGTTCCGCGTGCGGGCGAGCTTCCTGCCCGGCAAATCCTCCACCGTTGAAGAAAAGGTCCGCGAATATGGGATGACGGAGATCGACCTCATGCCCGGCGCCGTGTTCGAGAAATACTGTACCTATATCGTCCCGCTCCAGGAGGAGTTGTTGCTGCCCGACGACATCTCCGGCAAAGCCAATCCCAAAAGCACCACCGGCAGGCTCGATCTCTTCACGCGGCTGATCACGGACTATGGGACCGGCTTCGAGCAGGTGGGAGAAGGCTACAAGGGAAAGCTCTACGTCGAGGTGATGCCCCGGACCTTCAGCGTCCGGTTGCAGACGGGAATGCGGCTGAACCAGTTGCGGTTTGTGCGGGGGACTCCATTGCCGCTGCGCGAGCAATTCACTCTGGGCAAGCTGCACGGGCAGGAGCCACTGGCCTACGCAGGCAACGACCAGCCCGCCGATTCGGAGTTTCACGGCGGCCTCCCGATTTCGCTCGACCTCGGGGGTACGATTTCATCGCCGATTGTCGGCTACAAAGCCAAGAGCCATGCGCCGCTCGTCGATTTGAGCAAGGTGAACTTCTACGACCCGGAAGAGTTCTGGGAGCCCATCCGCCCGACGAAACGGATCATTCTGGACCCCGGCGATTTTTACATCCTGATTTCCAAGGAGAAAGTCAGCATTCCGCCGCACCTGGCGGGAGTGATGATGGCGATCGACCCCTCGATGGGCGAGTTCCGGATTCATTATGCCGGCTTCTTCGATCCGGGGTTTGGCTACGGGCTGGAACAGGGCAAGGGCACCCGCGCGGTCCTCGAAGTGCGCTCGCACGACGTTCCATTCGTGATTGAGGACGGGCAAACCGTGGGCCGGCTCGAATACGAGCGCTTGATGGAGCCTCCCGACAAAATCTACGGCGTAAACATCGGCTCGTCCTACCAAGCCCAGGAACTCTCGCTCAGCAAGCAGTTCAAGCGGAACGGCTGATTCCCTGCCCGTCCGGCGCGCTGCGTATTGCCGGAGCCGGAATATCCTGTAGTGGTGCAGTTTGAGCGAAGACCACAGCTTCGGCGTAGGGACAGGCTTTCTAGCCTGTACCTGCTAAGCAGGACAGGCAGGAATGCCTGTCCCTACCCGGAAACTGCACCACTACCGAATTTCCCGCGAGCACAAAAAAAGTAAGCGATCCACAGCCGCGAAGCGTGTCTGGCAGAAGAGTTATGGCTAAAAACCCGAAGCAACAGAAACAAGCCGCAATCAAAGCTCTGGAGGAGAACTGGCGCGCCGAGAAGGAAAGCGCGCGGGTCTATCGCGAACTGAGCGAGGCGGAGCGGGACGAAAAGAGGAAAGCGATTCTCTTGAGACTGGCCGAGGCCGAAGAGCACCACGCCGAGCGCTGGGCGAAGAGAATGACGGAGCTGGGCGCCGCGCTCCCGGCGCTCGGCGATCCGTTGACCAAGCGACTGCGCCGATGGATTTACCGTCATCTCGGCACCGATATGGCCATCAAGCGCCTGGAGGCCTGCGAGGACCGGGATAAGGCGAAATATGAGACCCAGCGTGTGAATGTTCTCTCGCAGGACGAAAAAGCGCCCGTCATCCTGAAAGAGATCGCGAGGGAAGAAAAGGCCCATGCCACGGTGCTGCAAAAGCTCGCGCCGGTGTTGGGGCCGCAGACGGCGCTCGACGCCATGCTGAAGCGCGAGCGCTGGCACGTCCGCGGCGGCAACTGGATCGCCGACTCGATCTACGGCGTCAACGACGGCTTGGGCGCGGTCTTCGGCATCGTCTCGGGCGTCGCGGGAGCCACCGACAACCAGCAGCACTACGTTCTCATCTCGGGCTTGGCCGGAATGATCGCCTCCGCGCTCTCGATGGGAGCCGGAGCGTATCTGGCCGTCAAGAGCCAGCGCGAAGTCTACGAGGCCGAGATAGCGCGCGAGCGGCACGAAGTCGAGGAGGACCCCGAAGAAGAGGTGGAAGAGATGGCGCTCTTCTATCAGCTCCAGGGCTTCGCGCCGGAGGAAGCACGCCGCGCGGCCGAGCGCTTGATTGAAAATCCGGATCAGATGGTGCGAGCGATGGCTCAGAGCGAACTGGGTCTCTCCGAGCAGCGCTTTCCCCAGCCGTGGCGATCGAGCCTCTCCGCTTCGCTCTCGACCGCCGTGGGAGCCTTCATTCCCATCATTCCATTTTTCTTTCTGAGCGGGTTTACGGCCGTGGAGGTGGCGTTCGGCGTCAGCATCATCGCTCACTTCGCGGTGGGCGCCGCCAAGTCCCTGCTGACCACGCGCAACTGGCTGGCCTCCGGCCTGGAAATGACCGGAGTGGGAATCCTGGAAGCCGCCGTCACCTACGGCCTGGGCCTGCTCTTCGCCGGTACGCGCTAACGAGGCAGAGGAAACCGAGCCGCGACCTGTTTACACGATCTCACGACCGGGATTGAATGAGAACCATGCGAGGCAAAATCATCGATTTCAAGTTTGAATCAGATTCTGCGATACACAGGTCAACTCAGCCAGTGAGCTGCCGGTTTGGAAAGGAACTCTCCGAGTGTGATGCCCTGCCCGCCAACCAGCAATTGGCGCTTGGGCTTGAATTGCCGGGCAAAGGCTTCCATACCGGCGAGCGATTCGCGGCGGCGGCCGCTTTTGACTTCAATCGCAACCGTATTCTTGCCCTGTTGCAAGACAAAATCCACTTCATGATTTCGTTCACGCCAGTATGAGACGCCGATGTTGGTTCCGAAGCTGGAATTGAATAAGTGTGCGCCGACAGCGGATTCGACCCCCCGCCCCCAATAATCGCCCTCCTGTCTGGCCTCCGCGAGCGAGCGATGATCCTGGGCACTCATGAGGGCTGACCGCGGAAGAATACATCTTCTTGGAAGAGGCGCCGGCTCCGCACTTCGCGTCCATCAAGCGTTGATCCAGAAACCAGTGCTATCTGTTGCGCAGGCTGCGCAATCAACCGGCCTTACATTCCCCGCGGTGATAGCATCTCTCAAACGGCTTCGCGAAGTGGGTATCGTGCGTGAGTTGACTGGCCGGGCGCGGAACCGTCTGTTTGCCTACCAGCAATATGTCAAGATTCTGGGCAAAGGCACGGAACCAATAACTTGTACCACACCAGCCGTTCGTCCTACTCCCGTACCAGCATCAACCCTCCCCCCGGAAGTTACTCGTGATCCTTGAAAAACAACACGCAAGAACCAGTTGAAGGAGAGTTGATAGGGCTGTTTTTCGTTCTCACCCACGGGGTTTCTACCTCCTGAACACCATATTGACGCTGGAACCAGCATCACAATTGACTTCCCAGCTCAGCGGAAGTTATCTCTGTCTCGATGTCATCAGACCTGTATTCATTATCGGAATGTTCTGGAGCTTGAACGTCAACCGCTTTCCCTCTTCATCCGGTGCGCGCTCCGCAGAAAGCTGTTCGATACTACCCATCTGGCGCCTCCACTCCAGCCAGGTATGCTCGCTGACGGGGTATCTATGGCACGGTGGCAATCTCGAACTCGATCTTCACCTCGTCCTTCACGCGCACCGTTCCGCCCGCGATTTTGACCGGGACGATGCCAAAATCCCGTTGTTTCAGCATCGCGGAACCGCGATACCGTCCGTTCGTCTCTGCGACTTCCGCTTCCACTGGACGGCTCTTTCCGCGGAGTTCCAAGTTTCCGCGCACAATCCAATGGGAGGCAGTCTTCTGCACTGAAGTAGAGCGAAAGTGAATTTGCGGGAACCGACTAACGTCCAAAACCTCCGGTCCTTCCATGGTCCTTTGAATGTCTGCCCGGTCCTTGGCTGAAATGCCGGAATCCACAACTCGGAGCTTGCCAGCATCCACCCAAAGGTCTACAGAGGGACGAGCGGAATCGTCGACTTCGCCGCGAGCAATCGCAGCCCTGATACTGTGATCATGGGCGAAGGCGGAAAATAGCCCGGACTTGAAAACGCGGATGGTAATAACCGAATGTTGGCCGTCGATAGTGTGCTTCTGGCCGCGCATCTCAGGCGGCGCCAGAAAACCGACCATCAGAACTGTCGCGACCGCAGCGCATATCTTCAGTTTCCTGTGCATTCCCCATGTGGCCTGAGATGAAACGCAATCTTTGCCCGCATCCCTTGTCGGCATCGCTGCGCGAAATGCAGGTGCTTCCCATAAGGTGAATAATTCAATTGCTATGCGCCCGGAACGCGAGAACAGCATTGAGCCCTCCAAAGGCAAAAGAGTCGGAGACAAATGACGCCGATATTGGAAAGCTTCCCTGTGCGGCTTGCTTCGACGAAAGTTCCTTAACCCGCCGCCGCAGATAGCCGGGACTCGACAGTCTGCGCCCTGCTCTCAATGGGAGGCCGCAAATTGCTGCGACAGGGCAACTCTGACCGCTGGCGAAATCTTATTTGCGTTGGCCAGGAGTAACGAAACTTGCCAGAGCTGTGTCTCGGAAAGCGATCCTTTGAACGCTGGCATCCCGGTAAGGCGAATGCCGTTAGCCGCCTTCCAATAGGTTTCTCCCGGTGGATCATCCGTGACGCCCATTGTATTGAATAATTCCGGCGGAACCGGGTACATTCCCTTGGCAGCCGGGGATTTCTCCCGTCCGGGCAAGCCATGGCACATGGCGCAATACTCGGTGTAGATATGGGCACCCTCGATCAGGTTGGCATCATCGGGATGTAACGGAACGGTTTGGGGCATTTCCTTTTCAATGCGGGCGTTTAGAGCAATTTTGGCCAGTCGTTTTTCGAGCGGCATTGGAGGTGCCGAAGTGGCCACCGGGACGAGCCCCGACAAGAAATAAAAGAAGACTCCCATGGCGATCGAGGCAATGGTGACAACAATGCCGAGTATGAAATCTTTCACGCGATTCTCCCTATCGAGAGTGTTAATTGGACCTCGACCTCTATCACGGCGTCATTCGTGGTCGAAGTGGTTCGTACACTCCAGGGCGGCAGAGATGGTTGCAATTCGGCCTCCTCATAAAAAGCGACCTGAGAACGCTCCTTGATCTAAACTCCCGATTTGCTGCCCGTCCGCAAGTGAGTACCTTCTTCCTATTGGCTACGGCGGTTTCCGACGCGGGATGTACAGGGAGCAGACGCATCGACGGCACACCGGATTGTTGGGAATGTCTAGCTGTGCGCGGAACTCCATGGCTTGACGTTCATTGAGAACGCGAGCAAGCGGCTTCTCTTGGATATTGCCGATTGGCGGATGGAAAAAGCAAGGAAGCACCGCTCCCTCAGAATCAATCACTGCCGAGACCCACGGTGCATTGCACACAGGAGCAGTAGGCTGGACCTGGCCCAAAAGAGCGCGGAAGTGCAGCACGATGCTGCGGAGTTTCTCCGGATTTTCCGCAATAAAGCCTTCTAGAATCTCACGCGAATAGTCGGTAATGACCGATTCAATTTCTCGGTCGAGTTTTTCCACATCCTCTTCTATCAGCGATATGGCCCATTGGCGATCCGGCGGCCACCCTCCTGGACGATTGAACGCCTCCGAGGTGACATCGGCGGCCAGGAACGAAATGGAATCTAAAGCCAGGTCTTTAGCGGCCCTTACAGTATCGCGGAGCGCGGTACAGTTCTCCTTCTGGATCGTGCACCGTCCCTGGACCGATATACAGGGGTTCGCCACGCGCAACGCGCAAAGCCCCTTCGACATCCGCTCGAATGCTCGCAAAACGCCTCGTATCCGGTTATGCACGATTGCCGGGCCATCCAGGGATACGATGACTTCATCACAGTTCTCGGCGATCATCTTTGCTTTCTGCTCCAGAAGAAGTCCCGACGTGAGGATGGTTAAACGGATTCCTTCTGCTCGAATCGGTTTGCAAAGATCGGGCAAACAGGAATGCAGGAGAGGTTCACCCCCGGAAAGCACGATCCAGCGCACCTTCAACTGTCGCAGAGAGTCCAGGTGTGGCTGGAGGTCCGCTGCTGTTATTTCCCGGATTTGACGAATCTTCCAGATGTCGCACATCAAGCATCGGCAGTTGCATCGGTTGTGGGGCAAGATTACCAGGACCGGCAATTCCAGGATTTCGTTCTGGGTGTCAGTGCTCGTAGCAACTGCGGAATGCTGCACGACTTGAGGAATGTCAATCATACCTCCACCATTCTCGCTGCGAGAAATATCTCTCTGCCGCAGTGCTGTTTTGTAATTTCCATGAGAGAAGCAACGGGCGCCTGGATCAGCCGCTCGATTCCATCGATCCCAAGAGCCTGGTGGCCGGTTAACGCGAAACGGGGCCAACGGGCTGCTGCGGCCGGAGAAAGTAATTTCGGCTCACCTCCGACCATGCCAAGCTCGATTTCCGCTATGGTGATTTGCGCCAATCTCTCGCAGGGTGGGTCGCCAGTATCGGCAACGGCGATTAAGTCCGCCGGCCCACCCGCTGTAATAACGCCCGCCGAATTTGCCAGCCGGAGCACGTCGGCCGCCGAGGTTGTGACGAGGGGATAAATGGCTTCCGGAGTCATCTGTGTTTTTTGGCGAGCGAAACGGATTTCGTCCAAAAGGTCGCTCTGCGCGGTCAGCGCGGAGTCGCTCCCCAGCGCCACTCTGCTGTGCCGCGCGATGGCCTCCTTGCCGAGAGTAGTTCCGAGAGTGAAAATATTCGAGGTGGGACACCAGATCAATCCGGCGCCTCGCTGTTCCAATAATTTGTGCCCAGCTTCGTCTAGTCCTGTGCCGTGAACAATGGCAGTTCTGGAATCAAGAGCTCCGAGGCGGTCCAGTCGGAAGATTTCGTCACGGCTCGCCTCGTCGGTTCCCTCACCAAGATGGATCACGAATGGCGCGTCTGGGGGCGTTGCATGAAAGGCCTCGGAAATGTTTCGACTGAAACAAAGCGAATGCGACCATCCATATCGGTCCAGAACACGGACAGGCAGTGAATTGTTCAGAGGTCTCGGGATGGGGGCATTGTGGTGGCAGACGGTTGTGACACCCGCGAGAAGATTCTTAATAGCTCCCCACCAGAGGCGTACTGGCTTAGGAATCATTAACTGATCCCGAACAGGGGATCGTTCGGGATGATAGACGTCCGCCGCCCACTCTGCATAGTTGCGATAGGGCCCATTGCCCAGCCGGGGAAACAGGTTGAATTCCAGATGCTCGTGCGCATTGATAAGCCCCGGCAGCAACAGATAGCCGGACAGATCGACCGCCGATGGCAACGATCGAACTGGTAATCGATGACTCCCACCATTCTGTTCCGGGACAATCTCTCGTATGCGCCCTTCTCGAATGTCAACAGTTGCAGGAATAGAATGGCGAGCATCGAGACCCACTCGGGCGCCCGTCAACCTCCAAGACGTGCATCGGGGTGTAACCGCGTCCCATTCCGCACTTTTTCCGAGTAACGGAGTGCTCATCCGCTTTGCTTTCCCAAGCCCTGGCCGAGGGACAACCGAAAATGCAGAACGAAAATGGCTGGCCCCTTGCGAGCTGACTCATAGAATTGGAGTTTCCTTGATCGAGAGAAGAACTTGCGCTCCGGTTCATCTATGTTCGGTTCAATACAACGCATGACTTCGAAACCTGCACGAACGAAGGCCTCACGAATCGAGTTGATCGAATGAACATAGCTCGCAATCTCAATGACCTGGTCTCCATAACGGAATGCCCGCTTCCATCCCCGGTCATAGCCGCATGGATGGAAATCAGTGACGAAGACATGACCATGGCATCGTGAGACCCGGGCTAATTCGCTCGCGAAGGAGGAAAGATTTGGGAGATAACTTATCGCGAACGAACAGACGGCCAGATCGGTAAGGCCATCTTGAATCGGCAAAGCCAAGCAGTCTGCGCGAATTAACTTCGCGCGCGATGATAACTTCCCCGATGCAACGTGCAGCATCTCTTTGGAAATATCCACGCCGATGGTCCGCGACGCCCCTCTGCCGATTAGCCGGCCGAGCCAGCGGCCTGTTCCGCCCGGGACATCCAAAATCCCCCTGCCACTCACCGCAGGAAGGAGCGGATCCATCGTGCGTTCTTCCAGCGCAAGCAACGGATTCACAGGCAGGTCATAAGTTTCTGCCCACAATGCGTGGGCCTGTATTGCCGGAAGACAGATGCTCTCGCCATTCCCGCCAGCGAGCCGCGTATTCATATGCTCTCCACTTTCGGCTTCCGAAGGGCAATCAGCCGTTGCGCCCATTCGAGTTCCACGGGGTAACTATAGATTCCGAGCCGATATCGCCACGCGCTCAGCGCCCGCAGCAGGCCACGGCCCCACATGGACAAACGAAAGTCTTGAACCGTGGGCCAACGCGAGGCTACGACCAACTCAAAGTTGTCAATACGCTGTTTCGTGGATGACTTTAGCCATGGGGCGGCGGGCTCTTTGCGGAGAGTGAAGTTCAGCCAACGGTCGGTGGCCCATTCCTCGACCGTCTCCGGGAATTGAACTTTGTCCTCGATTTTCCCGTACATGCTTTGGCGCTGCGGCACTGGAACATAATGCTGGACGATGATTTCCGCATCAGGATTCAGTCGTTTGATTGTTCGAATAAACTCGAGGCACTCGCTGGTGTCACGCTCCGGATCATTGGGATTGCCAATCACAAAAGAAAATTCTGGAATGATCCCAAACCGCCGGAGCCGCCGCGCGAGCTCCAGAGTCTGTTCCGCACGCAGGCCTTTGTTCATTTCTTTCAGTACCCAGTCGGAGCCGGATTCCGCCCCAAAGAAAATCATCGTGGAGCCGGATTGCTTAAGAGCGGATAAGGTTTTGTCCGAGTAGCTCAGAACGATATCGACGCGCCCCTCGCTCCACCAGCGCATTTGAAGCGGTGTCAATCGTTCAGCCAACTCCTGCACATGGTCTTCCCGCAGAAAGAAATTGTTGTCATAGAATTGCAGGGCATTGACGCCGTAGGTAGTTGCCAAGTGGCGCAGGGTGGCCTCCGTCCGAGCTGGCGATTCCATCTTTTCGCGGCTGTCGTAAACCGTCACGACGCCGCAGAAATTGCAACGGTAGGGGCAGCCAATACTGGTTTGGTGGACGGCAGTTCTTTGCCCAAGAAACGTGGGTACGATGTAGCGTTCCGCCTCGAGCCGATAGTAGGGGAATACCGGGAACGCATCCGGCCGTTTCAGGGGCCGATCACAATTGTGCTGGTGCCTTCCGGACGTGTCTATGAAGGAGAGTCCCGGAATGGATGCGAAGGATCGTTTTCCCCGGAGAGCTTCCACAAGTTCGAGGAAGGTTTCTTCTCCCTGGCCGCGCACCGCGAAATCGACATAAGGCGCATTCAGCGCAGCCTTGGTATAGATGGACGGGAAATAACCACCCCAGACAATAGGCACGCCGGCAAAGCGGATTCGGATCTCCCGGCAGGTTTCCATCGCCGCAACCATTTGGGGGCCCGGCATCACAGAAACGGCGAGTAACTCGATCGAATGCCGTTCCATCAAGCCGACAATGGTCTGTAGCGGGTTGGGATCTACATTTCCATCGACGATCTCATATTCGTCGTGGCCTTCCAACACCGCCGCCAAGGCAAGAATCGACAGGGGAAATCTCCGGTTGCGCGGCCTCGTCGATTTGGGGTGAAACAGGATGATCACGTCTGGTTTAGGGCTCCTAATAAGATATAGAATTTGGCGGGCTCTCGGCGGCCCAGGAGGCAGGCCCGCATAGGCCGCAAATTATGAATTGGCGAAATTTCTGCCCACTCACCGGACGCAAGGCGCGCCAGATGCCATCCTGGCACCCCATGACGAAACCACATGCCCGGCAGGCTACGCCTGTTTTGGCATCCTCGCTGTGCACAGGTCCCAGGGACTCCCGGCAATTCGGACATTTCAAAAATAGAGTGCCCGGAAGCGGTCCTTCAGTGAAACTGGGCTCTGCCCGCAATCTTTCCTCGGGAATGGTTATTTCGGCCATATCGTTATTTCGGCAATATCATTGAACGTTCACGAACGAACGCTCAAAAACCATCAACGTGTGGTCAGCCACACTCCGGAACATCGGTAAACCGCAAACCGCCCGATCAAAACCCTTCGCGAAATTCAAGAACGGAACAAACCGAACTGCGTAGTCGTTGAGATACGAAGGCGGGACAACGATCCCTACTCCCCTTCGCTTCTTGATTCGAAAATAGGGGCTCAAGTCCTGCTTGAATCGGCGCAAGGAGTGGTAATAAATCCGGACAGACACACCGTTTGCAAGTCCGGCAGTGATTTCGGACCGGAATCGCCGAAATGCATTTCTGGAGTTTCTGTGAAGTAAATACCAAAACGTTTCCCAGGCGCAAAATCGGCTGAAGACATTTAGAAGAGCTTTCGCCCCCGGCTTTAGCACAAGCGCCAAGTCATGTGCGGTCGCAGCGAGATCTTGAACGCAGTTCAATCCGCCAAAATTGGAGAGTAGGCCATCGAAAGGCTTGCCCTGCGCCAAGCTCGAGACAGATTCTATTTTTAGGACCATGAACTCGATCTGCTTTTCTGTTCCCGTTTCCTTGGCCCGCAAGCGCGCTATACGGATCATTTCCGGCGATTCGTCACATGCAACCACCCGCAAACCGCGCGAAGCCAAGTAGATTGCATCGGCGCCGGTCCCACAGTTAATTTCCAGAATCCGTTGTCCTTGGCGAAAAGATCGATTCATCTCCAACTGCACAATCTCCCGCTGCGCCCGCCCAACGGGGGTGTGAGTGAAGACCTCGTCATAGACCTCAGCCAGCGCGTCGAAAGGTGCAAAATCTGCGCGGGGAACCGCCGATAAAACAGCCACGTGTGTTCAAGCCTCTGTTTCCAGGATCGAAGAGCGCATTCCTTCTCGCGCCTGCGCGATTTTCACCCTGAGATCCTCAGCCAAAGGATCAGCGCCGGGATCTTTCCGGTCGCTCATGAGCCGGCTTAATTCCACCTCGGCATGCAGGACCTGATCGGCATATTGGTAGAATCTTCGGGAGTGACGGCCGGCCACTCGGAATTCACGATCCGAACTCTCGACCCAGGGCTTGTCGCTCACGACGCGCTGGGCCACTTCATCGAAATACGGCGTCCCCTTGATGGGATACGCGACCGTGGTAAAGAAGATGTCGGGGTCGGATTGCTTGACATGGGTCATGGTCGCCTCAATATCCTGGAGTCCCTCTCCTTCATATCCCCACATCAAAAACATTCCGGTCTGGATGCTTCGCGACTTGCAAAGACGGACGGCAGTCTGAACCTGCTCAACCGTGACGCCGCGCTCCATCGCATCCAGAAGCCTCTGGGAACCGCTTTCAGAGCCGATCCAAACCCGAAAGCAGCCCAGCTCAGCAAGAGCGTCCACGATGCGTTCATTCAGACGGTCGGCGCGGGAAATGCACTCGAAAGGTATCTTCAGACCGCGCAGTTTCATCTCTTTTAGAAAATCGAAGATCCAGCCGTGATGGATGGTGAAAACGTCGTCCGCTATCCATAACATATCGGGCGAGTAACGATTAAGGATCCATTCGAGCTCGTCCACGACGAGCGCAGGTTTCCTTCTGCGATGAGTTTTGCCATAAACTGCATGGCTACACCACCGGCAGTGATAGGGACATCCGCGTGCCGTGATTATTGAAACCGAACCGACGTTGTGATGAGTGCGCCACGTCTCCAGATATTTCTCAATAGAAATCGAATTTCGGCAGGGCCATGGTTGCTGATCGAGATCGGAAATCTGTGTCCGTGGAGCGGTCCGATAGACCGTTCCGTCATCATCGCGAAACGCGATCCCGTCAATCCGCTTGAGATCGGCGGTCTTGCGTGTGGGGAGTGCGGAGAGCAATTCTTCCAGAGTTACTTCTCCTTCGCCCACGACTACGACGTCCGCTCCGGCCTTCAAATATTCGCTGATGTAAGCTGCTGGTTCCGGCCCTCCCACAATAGTTTGCCATCCAGCTTCCTTCGCTACACGGAGAATCTCGACCACTGTGCGGCGTGTCATCAAAGTTGCGTACACGCCTAAAACGGCGGGTGGCATTGAGCTGAGGAGCTTGAACACCTCCCGAAGAGAAGAGAATGTGGAGTCAAAGACCTCAACGCAGAATCCCTTTGAACGAAGATAAGAAGTGAGGTAGAGGATACCCAAAGGCGCGTACGGCTTCATAATCTGGAGTTCCTTCGGGTCCTCGTGGAGGAAGTAGCCGTGGGTTAAGAGCAAATCCAGCGATTTCATAAGACAACGCAGTCTTTAGGTCCACACACCGGACTCATAGTTATGCGCCCGTTGAAGTCATGGCGCGACTCATTGGGCGTTAGGCCAATACCGGCAATGGAGTCGGAGCCTTGTTCCTGCAGGTATTCTCCATCTCTTCAACTCTCGCCCACAACAGATCAACGCGCTCCGAGCTGGCACCCCGAGGGTTGGTCCCGGAAGACCCTCTGCCAGCTCGCTCTACTGGCGGCGAACTCCAAGTTTCGACTTCGGCATGAAGAGCATCATGGAGGGCCCGGTAAAACCTCGAGGTATAGGCCCCCTGAAACATCATGGAAAGATCTTCACTATCACTCCAGTTCGTTTTCAGGCCGAGTTGTTCTCCTACCTTATCGTAAAACCGCGTTCCAGGCAGGGGATAGGAGACCGATACTCCAATGTCGTCCGGCTTCGTCAGACGAACTAGTTCTATGGTTTGGCGAATGTCCTGCCAGGTTTCTCCCGAGTAGCCAAACTGAAGGAAGAAGCAAGCACGAATTCCCGCATTTCGCAGATGGTTGCGTGCCTTGATTACTTCATCCACTCGAAGGTCTTTCTCCATTGCATCAAGGATTTGTTGGGAACCGGATTCGACTCCCATCCATGCCTCTGAGCATCCTGCCTTGCGCAAAGCGTTGGCGACATCTTCCTGAATGAAATCTGCTCGAGTTTGCATCTTGAAAGGCAACACTGCACCGAGGCACGAAACATGGTCTGCAAGATCCATCACCCAGCGGCTTTTCAATCCGAAAATGTCATCCGCAAACCAGAGATGTTCCGCGCCGTATGTATTCTTCAGCAAGGCCATTTCTTCAGCTACGGCCCTAGCTGAGCGACAATGGAATGCATCGCCGAAGATGGGCTTTGCGCACCAGTTGCACTTATAAGGGCAACCGCGACTGGCCACCAGATTCAGGGAAAAAAAGTTGCGCGCGCCTCGCCATGCGTCGCGATAACGGTCCATATCGACAAGATCGCGTGCGGGAAGCGGGAGTTGATCCAGATTATTCAACAAGGGGCGTGGAGGAGTTCGGATCAGTCCCCCGGCCGGTTGTTTTAAAAAAATGAGTCCTGGAATCGTTTCCGGGTCTTGACCGGAATTTCCGGTCAGCGAGCTTACCGCTTCCAGAATTGTTCTCTCCGGTTCGCCCACAATGATAAAGTTCACCCCTCCCTGTAAGTATTGGGTTACGTGATCGGCGGCGTCGGAGCCATTCGCCAGTACGGATGCGCCGGCTTTCCGCGAGGCCGCAATCATTTCCAAGGCAACCTCGCGCATGCGGCCCAAGCACATCTTGGACAGAAAGTTGAAGTTGTCCTCACAGAGCGCCACAATTCTGGGTTTGTGCTGGCGAAGGGCTCGCGGAAAGCCGGATATTGGATCTTCCAACATCGTGTCGAATACCGCCACGGAATAGCCATGGTCTCTCAGCAGAGCTGCAGAGTAGAGCGTCGCCAAGGGCGGGTATGGCTGCATCTTCTGAGCTTGCTTTCGGTCGTAATAAAGGTGATACGAGTGAGTTAGAAGTACATCAACCATGCTTCACTCTCCTCCTGGGCGCGGCAACGAGAGTCGCGCCCGTTCCGACGGAGTTCAACAGACTTCGTGAATGCCTTGTGACAAGGGCTGACCCGTTAGAAGGGAGCGGCGCGCGACCAAGCGCTCCGTCGTTCGGGCTACCCACAGTTCCCATGGGAACGCATAACGACTTTTTCGCAGCCGCCACTGAAGCGGCACGTCCAACATCCTTCGCAACCCGGAGCGGAACCAGGGACCGCCCTTTTGTATTTGATTGTGCAGGAGGAAGTACTCCAGCATTCTTTTAAGCCGCTTCAGCTCGTCTCCCTGGAGCCAAGGCAGATGGTTACTCCCCAATGCCACGGTGCTCCACTCCTCAAGGCTTTGGGGCTCATGGACGCCCAGTTCTTTTAGTTCAGGCCATATTGGGATGCCGGGATAGGGAGTGAAAACATTGGGCGAAAACCGGACGTTGCGATGACGGCGAGAAATCTCGCTCATGATTTGGAAGGTCTGAATGCGATCACGCTCGGTCTCTCCGGGGTAGCCAAGGATCAAGTTGAACGTCAGCCGAATTCCAGCCTTCTCCGCCTTTCGCGCGGTTTCAAACATATCGTCAATACGCTGATGCTTCTTATTCATCTGCGCCAGAACCTCTTCGGACGCGGACTCAGTGCCAAAACCCATGTGACTGACGCCAGCGGCTCCGAGCAGCTGCACTTCCTCGTCGTTCATGCGGCAGAGTAGATCGGTGGAGGCTTGGAAAGTCCAACGGAATTTCACCTTCGATTCGGCAAAGCCCCGGGCGATCGCCATAGCACGCTCGACGTCCACTGGGAAGTTGGAATCGAGGAAAGCGACCTCATCCAGTTGGTAACGTCCAACAAGACTAGTGACTTCGTCCACAACCCGATCGGCTTTGTAGGCGTTGAATCGTCGTTTGTAAAAGACCATGTCGGTACAATAATTGCAGGCGTACGGGCACCCGACGCTGGAGGCATACGGTAGTTTCCGAACGCCGCAAACTCGCTCATAAGCGTCAAAGTCAGCGAGCTGGAACGCTGCTGGAGGCAGATCATTCATTGGCGCGACGGGCCGGCCGGGATTATCCACCTTTTCGCCGCGCAGCGTTGCGCCGCAACCCGCCACACCTTCGAGGTTCTTTCCCTCGCGCAATCGCTCGGCGATCTCCAGCAGAGTCACTTCACCCTGTCCACGGACCACGATGTCGCAGAGACTCGATTCGAGTGTTTGGGCCGGTAGCAAACTCGGGTGCCATCCGCCAAAAATGATCGGCAGGTCGGGACGAAGGCTCCGGACCAACTCTGCTGCGCGCAAGGTACTGAGAATCATCGGACCGGTCAGCAACGACACCCCAAAGCACAGTGCATCGCCGATCTCCCGTGCGATGGCCTTTTCGGGATCGGGAACAATCGCAGAGTCGATCACAGTTACCCGAAAACCAGCGGCAAGTAATGGCGAGGCCAAAGAGAGCAGGCTCAACGGTGGTCCCAAAGGGGGGCCGGCATACGGCGGATAATAAAGAAGGATCTTGTCCTTCATGAATAGCTTTCCCCCATAGCGGGTTCTAGTTGTTTTGCGTCCACTGCGGGTTTCGCAACCGGAATCAGACCTTTGAGTTTTCGGTTCAGCCATAGTTCAACAGGGAACCCGTATACGTCGTGATCCAGTCTCCATCGTGCTGGATAACTCAGCGACCGCTGTAGCTTCTTGACCAGGCGGTGGGGCATGTACCTGGCGATCGGCTGCCGGTCGAAGGCAACTCTCAGATAATCCCGCATGGTTTGTAGACGCGAATGCTCTCTTCCCTTGAGCCAGGGCAGTACGGTGTAGCGCGGGAAATATTCGGCCCAGCCTTCCAGAGATCGTGGCGTTTCAATCCCCAGTTGCTTCGCGCTGTGCATGATGGGTGAGCCGGGATAGGGCGTGAAGATATTTGTCCAAAACTCCGAGCCGGGAAAGCGGCGGCAAACGTCCATAATGAAGCGGACCGTCTCGTGACGCTCGGAAACGCCTTCGCCCGGATATCCAAAAATAATGTTGAAGGAAGGCCGAATCCCGGCCTGCAGGCATCGTTCTGCCGAGAGATAGATGGAATCAAAGTCCTGAAACGTCTTATTCATCAATTTCAGAATTTTAGGAGATGCGGAATCTACTCCCTGGCATATCTGACGCAGGCCGGCACGCCGCAGCAGGCGTAACTGTCCTTCCGTCAGCCGCGCTGTCAGGTTGGTCGTGGCCTGAATGCTCCACTGAAAACGTGCACCAGCACGGACGAGGCCCTCCGCAATTTCTATAGCTCGTTCGGGATCTACTAGAAAGTTGTCGTCGACAATCCAAAGCATCTCGAGGCTGTAGCGGGTAGTGAGGTCGCACGTTTCTTCCACTACCTGCCCGGCTGGCAATGCGTTCCATTTGCGGCCGTAGACCCCGGCATTGGTACAATAAGAACAATCGAACGGGCACGCCAGACTCGACGTGTACATTGCCCAGCGCCGCCCACAGAGTTTTTCGTAAGCGTCAAAATCTCCCAGATGATACGCCTTGGGGGGCAAATCAACGAGCGGTTTCAGTGGCCGCTCAGCGTTAAAGACAAGCTGGCCATCTTGCTTAAATCCGACGCCGGCGATCCCCTTCAACGAACTTCCTTCACGTAGATGGTCAACGATCTCAACGATGGCATCCTCGCCCTGACCCCGCACTACGGCATCAACGCAGTCCGCCTCGAGAGTTTGATCTGGAAGCAACGATGGATGCCAGCCTCCCAGGATGATGGGAAAATCTGCTTTCCAGGCCTTCACGATCCTCGCTAGCTCCACGGTTTCGCGAATCATGGGACCGGTTACCAGGGAAATCCCCAGGCAGATTGCGTCCTTGATCTCGTCGAGCACTTGCTTCTTGAAGTTGGCGGAAATCGTGGAGTCGACCAGCGACACCTGGTACCCAGCGCGGAGGAGCGGCGTGGCGATGGCGAGAAGACTGAGCGGTGCTGTAGCCTCCTGGCTTGAAAACGCCGGAAAAAAGAGAACTACCTTCTTGAACTTTCTCACGGCTTCACCGCCCACAGATTGGCGAATAATGAGGCTGATTAAAAACTAGCAACTATCTCCCTTGCTTGTGTCATGGAGCCGTCTAAGGATTGTAAAAAATTTGTCAGCTGAGTTTACACGCGAGCGCGAGCCGTGGCTTTCCGCAGAATGGCCGGATTCCCGGCCAAGGTGAATTTTGAAGAAGAATCGTCTTGCGGCCCTTCAACCTCGCGGTTTGAATGCGCGAGCGTTTGACAGGTACTGCGTCAAACGGATGGCGCTCAAGGCTGTCAGGCCCAGACCGCGACCACAGTCCGTTGCATATATCACAGTCTTGGAGTCCGATAGCCAAGCCGGGGCAATTGAATTGCAGTCAGCGTCGGTCAAGCGTTGCTCTCGACTGGACAAAATATGTCGCAGCCAAAGTTGCCAATTACCTTGACTTCGTCTGCTGAAAGCAAGCCATTGACCATCGGGAGAAAATGCTGGGTAGCGCACCGCATATCCAAATTCAAGCGTCTCGATCTTTCTGGTGGATATCTCCACTGAGAATAACTGAGGTTTTCCTTGGGGACGTGCGGAAAAGACAATGTTGTGGGTGCTAGGTTCGAAAGCAGCATCCAATACATCGAACTGACTTCCAACCAACTTCTGCCCTTGGTTATCACGAAATGTATCTGAACCAGCCGGTTCAAGGGTTTTCAGAAACAGGCTTCCCCGCCCGACCTCTTCTCGGATGAACGCCAAGTATCTTCCATCCTGACTCAAAGTCGGTTGTTCGGCATCTTCGGCCTCGGTATGGGCGCGCAATCGCAGGGTGGCCGCCGTGCCCATGTCCAGGGGTACGATTCGCGACTGTATGCCCGCAACCTCGGCAAACGCCGCAGGCACACCACCTGCGCACGCCGGATGAAACGTATCGAGACCGTGTTCAGAGTATGAAACTTTTGCCCCAGTTATAGCTGCTATAACATAGGAATCTCTTCGAAGATTTGTGTATAGCAGCTCGTTCTGTCCAACGCACGGCTCCCCGGCCAGGAGAGAGCCCCTGCTAATTACCTGCCGCGTTGCGTAGTTTTCATTCTGCCCATGCAAATGCTTTCGTGTCTTTAAGAAGCCCATTGTTGTCAGGAATACCAAAATCAATGAGAAGACGAGCGTCGGGCGAGAATCGAGCCGCGGTGTGCAAGCTGGCAATGATGCAAGCGCATAAAGGGAGAGACCCAGCAGCGCGAGCATCCCGTAAAGGCGGGGGAAGGCCAAAAACACTTTTGTCCCGTCGGAAAAACTGCTCACAAAGCGCTGGAGTGGCAGGCAGCTTATGGTATAGAGCACAATAACAATGCGGGACGCGTTCCTTCTACCGGAGGTCGCCAGGTAATTCACGATCATGGTCGCCGACAGAATCAAAATACAGTAATGGTACGAGGCAGGGCTGGTCGATAGCACGAGAAGCAGCACTGCGAATGCGCCCCATTCCAACGACTCAATTAGTGCGTCGCCGAGTTGAGGGGTGAGCAACCAGAAAAATGGGACAAACAGTAGAGCCTGAACAAGCGGCTGCAGCAACATATACATCGCCGGTGAATTGAACAGCGGATGCGGATTCAGCTCCGGCTCGAGGATGAAGAGCCGATGCAGCAGGGCGGTCGCGGAATTCCAATTTATATTGTAAGGATCGATATTTTCTCCGTATCCGATTCTGGGCAAGACATCCTGAAAATATACCCGGTTGGCTTCATATCCGAAAAGGTATAGTGAAAGCGTTGCCAGGATGATCCCGCCAAAGAATAAACCAGCGGCAGAGCGCCATTGTTTTTTTCGTAGGAAGTAGCAGAGAAACAATGCCGGGTAAATCTTCAGTGCTGAAGCCACGGCGAGGGCGAGCCCAGACGCGACCGGTTGGTTCCGCAGCTTCAGCCATAATGCAAGTGTGAGAAGAAACAGGACGAGGATATGGCCTTGTCCGTAAAGAAAGCTCGTTCGCAGTGGCTCTACGGCTAGCAATGAGAGCAGAAAGACCCTACGCGAACTTAGTTTGGTCACGAGGCACAACAGCCGGATCGTCAATGCCAGCAGGAACAGATTGAACACAAGCCAGATGCGCTTTGCCGTGAGGGGCGGTAAATAAGCCAGGGGCACCATTGGCATGCCCGATAGAAGCGTGAGCGGGATGTAGCCCACAACCTGCTGGCCGAGGCCGGCGTGGTCTTTTTGCCGCTGGAACCAGCCCCAGTCGTACACGCGATCCAGCGGATAACCCAGCCGGTAGAGTCGCGCCGTTAAATAATAATTGGGGAAATCTGTATTGAGCGAGCGCCATCCGGGAATCAATCCGCGCCAAAGAAACAACCCCACAAGAAAAGCGACCAACAACCACTCCCCCCAGACGATCGCTCCAAAACACGCTCGGGAAGGTATTTGCAATGACTTCTCCGCCGCCTCCTGGCGTGCCGGGTCCGCGAGCACCTGATTTTGAGTTTCGGACCCGCGTCCGGATTGCTGGTACATAAACTCACGAAGAAGGCTACAGTGATTCTTCGGGAACGCCCGCGGCGTGACCTGAAGTCCGCAAAGCCGGTAGTATCGCGAAGGTCAGTAAAATGAGCGCAAGAGAATGGCCGTAGGTATAGTCAAACAGACCGGCGATCAGAAAACCTATTAATGCATAGATCGCAGTTCGGCACAGAAAAACGTCTTGTGTCGAGGCCGCCGATTTCCACCTTCTGCTAAGATCGCTGAAGAGGATCACTACAAGCATGAAGGCCACCGCGGTGACCGGCAGGCCTAATGTTGCCGCAAACTGCACCAGGTTGTTGTGAAGATGGCCGTGATAGGCGGGCAAAGGTTCGCCAGCCCTCAGATAACTGCTGTAGAGTTGCTCGACTCGCCCAGGTCCGACTCCCGAGAGGGGTTTTTCTTGAATGATCCTCCAACCCACTCGCAACATTTCGATCCGCTCCGCGTTGGAGTAGTAACCTGGATCTAGGGATTCGGTGACCCGCGTGCGAACGATACCCGGCACTATCAGGAAGAGTGCCACCGGTAGAAGTGGAGTCGCCCAGACCCACCTCGACCGCTGCCACGCCATGTCAATTCCAATTAATAGGAGGCAAACAACCCAAACCATTCTCGTCAAGCTGAAGATAGCAGCCAAACAATTCAACAGGAGGGCGGGCCACCATCTCCTGCGTTCCGCGGGATAATGCGACCAGAAGCTGAGCAGACCTGCAAATACAATGATTTCGACTGTGCCGAAGACCATCCAATTATGGAGGAACCCGCCCGTTCGCAAATAGAAGCTGACAGGACCACCCGCGGCCAGTTCCTGGCGGTAATGGAAGAAACGTCTGGTAAAGTCGCCAAGCAGAAATAGTGCTCCGAAAGAGGACGTTACAAACACTCCCTTCCAGGCGGCGACATAGTTCTTCAAGGCTGGCATTACATAGAAGAGAACACCAACGAGGAACAGGCGGCGGATCTCGCTCCAGCCGGCATGCCGGTCTGGGGAGAGCACCCAGGAAATAGCGACAGAAATGGCCAGCGTGAGCCACATCCAGAAAGCGCGCGGCAAGCGTAATTCCGCTCCGCCAGATATGGAGTGAAGGACGCGCGCTCCCAGGGCCAGTGCGAGAAAGAACTCCGAGATGGCGATCGAGAGGGGCACGGCGGCAACCGCTAACGCCAAGAGCCCACCCTCCGCCAGCAAGCCTCTCCATCCGGTGCACTCCAGCAGGAATGTTGCTGACGGCGACACCTTCACGCGGTTGCCCCCCTCATGATGATCCCTGCTATTGGGCATCAACAATCTGCCGAGCCGTTCCGAAGCCGAAGAGCCGTCCCCCGTTCCATATTCGCTGCGGCGCAACTAACGCACGCCTAAGATCCTCTTGCTCTCCCTGAACGGATCCGGATGGTTAGTTCCAGGTGAGCAACCGACGGTTCGCGCTGGCTGCGTTGCGGACTGCTCTTGGATGTATTTTATGGTCAGAGATGCCCCGTCTTGCAAAGGAACAGTAGGCTTCCAATTCAGTAAGCGATTGGCCTTGGAGATGTTCAGGCAGATTTTGTCGATCTCGCCAGGCCGCTTAGAAACGAACAGAGGTTCCACGTGGGATTTCCCAAGAAGATTGCGCACCACGCAAAAAAGTTGATAATCCGTGGTCTCAATTCCGCTGGCGATATTGAATGTCTCTCCTGAGCCCTTGTCCAACGCAGCCACATTAGCCCTTACTACGTCTTCGATGTAAATGTAGTCACGAGTCTTCATGCCGTTCCCGTAAATGAGAGGCTGAATGGAAGCCATGATCTGCTCGCAAAAGAGCGAAAAAACGCCGACTTCGCCCCGAGGGTTTTGCCGAGGACCGTAAACATTCCCATACCGGAGCACCACCGAGGCAATCCCATAAAGACGCGAAAACGTATCGAGGTAATGCTCCGCAGCGTGTTTGCTGACGCCATATGGGGTAATTGGATTGGCCGGATGAGTCTCTGGGACAGGAAGTTTCTTAGGTTCCCCGTAGATCGCGCCTGCCGTAGAAATAAAAATAAACCGCCGTACTTTGTGCAATACGGCTCCTTCCAGTAGATTCAACGATCCCAGAATATTGACGCTCGCGTCAAATGAGGGTTCACACACGGCGCGACGGACATCGATCTGGGCGGCGTGGTGATTCACCACTTCAGGCTTCTCTCGGGCTAGGACATCATGAATAAACTCTCGATCTAAAATGTCACCCTGGTAAAACGTAGCCCTCGGATCCAAATTCGTCATCGAGCCGCGAGATAAGTTGTCGACAACGCATACGTCATGTCCCAATTGCAGATATCGATCGACGACATGCGAGGCGATAAATCCGGCGCCGCCGGTGACCACGATTTTCATTCTGCGCGCTCCCATGTCCCCGGTCTTATTTCACCATGCTGTCCCATGAACTTCGTCAACGCCGGGTATAGAATTTGTAAAATCTTTGTCAGCGAGCCACTTTATGGGAACAATATCGGTGCAGCCGATGAAGTTGACGAGGTACTCCTGCTGGAAGTTGGGGCCGTTGACTGAGTTCAAAAGCCTTTTAGCACCAGAGACTTTCTAGCAGTTGACGACTGCTTTTTGAACCTGCGAAAGAAACTCGAATCAGATCGCGACAATCCGACCAATTATGATGCCGCGCACGGGTTGAACTATACGTTCACTTCTTGAAGTCCCACCTCGGCTGGCGAAGCGCCATCCGCAGCGTTACAAAAACCCCTCATCCAGACCAAACTTTTACAAACTGGCTACAACGGCTTGACACATCCCCCGACGCCCAAGGATATGATTTTCTAAATGATCTAAGTGGTGCGCTCCGGCTTCTCGTGGTCGTGTGAATGATAGGTGTTGATCCGGATGGGCCATTGTCATGGGCCTCCAAAGGAGCCAAAGAATTGGAGTCCAAAGACTTTTTCCGAACTCGGGCGCAAACGCCGTTGAGAGAGCGATTCCTGATGACCGGCATGACTTGTCAGGTCTCCACCAACTCTGATCGAATCCTTGCATGGGCCCGCAAGATTTGGGTTCACCTACCTGCCAGCACGGGAGCCGACGAGTTGGACTTGTGCTTCTGGGTTGGACCCGACTCAATCCTTTCCACTCCTCCGTGGCCAAAACCGTATTTCCGCGGATGGGGTCGTTTTGTCTTCGCAGGCTTTGATGGGTTCAATTCCTTCGTCGTGGATCTAAGTCAGCGTCGAATCGTTGGGCGCTTCACCCCGACCTTTGTTGAAGACGAGGCCGTGTGGAAAAAAATAGTCTTTCCCGTCATACCAGGTGTATTGGCATCTTCGCTCGAGATTCCAGTTCTCCACAGTGCTTGTGTCGAGCGCGAAGGAAGGGGGTTGATGCTCGCAGGTCCTTCGGGGGCAGGAAAATCAACTCTGACTTTGGCTCTGAGCCAGGCGGGATTTGGATACCTCGCCGATGACCGGACGTATCTTTCTCTTCGCAAGGATCGACTCTGTGCATGGGGTGTGGGCGGGTTTTTGAAGCTTCGCTCCGATTCCAGCCGCCATTTTTCTGGTATCGCTGGGAGGACTTCGAGTCTCGACTGCAAAGGAGAAACTGTCTTTGAACTGCATCCAGAAGATGATCTCGGACTCAAGGTCGCGAAGTGTTGCGAGCCGCATTGTTTGGTGTTTTTAGAACGGACAAGGGTACCAGAGTCTCGCCTGGAGCGAATGGAACCTTCCGATGTTGTCTTTCGTTTAGAGCAACTCGTAAGCGAAGAGCCAGGCGGAGACTCCGGGTTTCACGGTGAAGTAATCCGCAGGCTGTCGAAACTCCCTAGCTATGTTCTCTACAACGAAGGTCCTTTGCAAGAGACTGTGAATCTCTTGGCAGATCTGTTGAACGATTCGCCGGCTCTCACCAAACCACGATTGCTTGCCCGGGACTCGACGATGGTGCTTGGTAAAGCGGTAAAGGAAGATCCGCTCCGGCGGGAGACCCTATTGAATTGCACCATGAAAGTGAGCGTGTTGGGCAGAACTGGAAAACTCGAAACCAATTCGGCTGCTATTCTGGACTCGTTCCATACTCTCTTCTCACGGCAGGCAGTGAGCATTAACTCCTCCCTCAGATTCAACTGGCGGATTGTAAGTGATCAGGACGGAGTGATGTCGCCACCGTGGCCTTTACTCACTGCGTTTTCCTCGAACGGGTTGCGCTTCGTAAACATCGGCCAGCGGAGCTTTGTCGCTGTTCATTTGGGAACCGGAGAAGCCGTTGGATTTGTTCCCGAGACCCTTGTCAAAGACGAACCTGGGTTTGCCGGGGTTTTCCTTGCCACCTTACTTCACTTAACAATGCCAGTTCTGGGGCTTACCGCCTTTCAGGCAGGATGCCTGTCGAGAAATGGTAAGGGATTGCTGCTTTTGGGTCCGCCCCGGAGCGGCAAAAGCTGTTGTGCATACGCAGCACGGAAATTGGGTCTTGAGTTTCACTCCGATATGGCGACTTTCTTGGAGCTAGGGGAAGGGAAGTTGCGCGCCTGGGGGGAGTTTTGGCCGGCCCTCTTCCGGGAGGAAGCTGTCCTCCTTTTTCCAGAGTTGAGGAATTTTGGGAGGCGGCTCGAGCATCAAAGCGAGACTTTTCTCTCCTTGGACAAGACCTTGTTCGGCGGTTGCTTCTCCCACAGCGTCACACCGGTTCTGGCAGTAGTTCTGGAGCGTGGCTCAGCCAAAACACCGGGAGTGACCCAGCTTGCCTCCCGCGAATATTACGATGCCCTCCAGGCCAGCTTGTCATTGGAAGAGGAGCCTTTGTATCAAGTGCAGCAAGAAAAACTCCTCTCCAAGCTCTGCGAGATTCCCGCTTACAGGCTGGCTTACGGAAATGATCCAGCCGACGCGGCCATGCTTTGTGACAACCTACTGACAGCACACGATACCCCGAAGGCTGCGCTATGAATATTCTTCTCGCGCGCGAAATCCTGAATACGCTTGAAGTGGGCGCTATTCGCCGTGACTCTGCAACACGCTTGGGCCAATTCCGCCCTGCCGATTGGGATGCGATCCTGAGCTGGTTGCGGCGAAGTGGGTTGGCACTGTATTGGTGGTCGCAGTTAAAGTCCTCCGGAAAAGCAAAAGCTGTTCCGGAGAAAATCTGCAACCAACTCGATAACGACCTCCGGGAAAACACGTCGAGACTCTGCGCCATGCAGAAGGAGTTCCAAGAAATAATCCTTTTGCTGGAGCACTCCGAAGTACCGTACGCTGTTCTCAAGGGATTCGCGCTGGTTCCCGAGTACTGTCCCGATCCCGCGCTTCGAAGTCAATACGATTTTGATTTTCTGGTGAGCGCCGATTCGCTGCCGCGGCTCGACAAGTCCCTCCGGGATCGCGGATTCATCCAGAAGCTGGAACACCGGAGTTATAACCCGGCCGTTTACTTCCATTCGGCTCGCGAGCCCGTGCTGCCGAACAGCCTGGACAACATCTTTTCGCCGGAACTGCATAGGCCGGTGGAAATTCACTGTTGTTTATGGCAACTGGACGCTGACAAAATCCGGTTTACTTTGTCGGAAACGAGCCTCAGCCGAGCTGTCATAAAAACGTGGAACGGTACCCGCTTCTTCTGCCTCCCGCCGGAAGAGATGCTTCTGTTTCAAGTGCTCCACACGTTTCGGCACATTCTTAACAACTGGTGTAGGATCTCGCTGCTTCTGGAACTCGCAGTATTTCTGCATCAGCATGCCGAACAAGAGCAGTTCTGGTCAAGGTTTGAGAAGTTGGTTTGCCGTGACGATCGGCTGATGGAAGCTGCGGGAGTGGTTTTTTCCCTCTCCACCGGATTATTCCAATCCGCCGTGCCAAATGAAGCGCGCGCTTTTACGATCAACCGGCTTACTACTGCTTCAGCATTCTGGTTGCGCCGATACGGTTTTTGCTCGGCGGTACAGAATTTTTCCGCTTCTAAGTCAAGCTTGTATCTCCACGGTCTTTTCATTGACAACAAAGCTGATTGGAGGGAGGTCCGGCGACGCAGGCTTCTTCCTTTGCGGAAGCCGGCCATCGCGACGCGCGCCACCACCGGAAACAGGATGTCCCGCCTGGCCACGAATTCCAGACGGTTGTTGCAGGTTTTTGGGCGAGTCTGGTTTCACGCTGCGGCCGCGGCGGAATACCTGTGCGGCCTTCCAGCTTGGAGGCGAGTTTTGAAGCACCCTACTTTAATACGTGCCGGAGAAATGACAGAAAATCTACGCTCTCAAGCTCTCGAATGAATGTCTGGATCGATACCAATGAGTTTGTCAGGACTGAGACATCGTGTTTAGGTTACGATTTCATCTCATCAACGCATGTTTGGCCGGTTTTGACCTGGCCATGTCGGCGGCCTGTCTGATTGCGAGTGGAATGGGCCAAGATCGCCCGGCGGAGGAGGGTCTGCGCGCTCTTGGAAGTTCCGGCGGCGTGCTTTTTCTGCTTGTTTTCTTTGCTGGCTGGTTAGGTTTGCTTTCTTCTTGCGGATTATACCAATCCCGGAGGGTGAGTTCCGTTTTTTCGGACGCGCCGATCCTTTTCAGGGCAAGCTGTGTCTGCCTGTTCCTGGGGGAGGCGGCAAATCGATGGCTCCCGGCGCCATTTTCCTCGCGCTACTTCCTCCTTCGTTTTCTTTTCACAACCCTGGTGGTGTTGGTCTTGGCACGAACGCTGCTTCGATTGATTCTTCGGGAGCTTCGAGAACGCGGGGTCAATAGGAAAAATGTCCTTCTCGTTTCGAGCCCGGAGTTGGGAGATCGTCTTGCCGAGAAGATCGCCCAACGGGAGGATTACGGATATCGAATTGTCGACAGGCTGGACTATTCCCTTTGGAGCGCAGATACCTCGGAGGCTTTTCTGGAGCGATTTCGCAACGCGTTTCGGGCGCATCGGATCGGCGACGTCATCCTGGCACTGCCGGCAGAGGCGGGCCAGCTCCAAATCGAATTGGTTAAGGAATGTGAGAATCTGGCAGCCAACGTTCGGATTGCTCCCGATCTGCTTCCGCTTATTCAGACCGATTTCCAGGTCTTTAGCCTTGACGGCATCCCTCTGATCAGCATACAGCCGTACCGCACCGAAGACTTGAAATACATCGTCGGGAAACGCCTATTCGACATTGTATTCTCCCTGATCACGGCCGTTTGTTTGCTCCCAGTTGTTGTTCTCGTTGGCGTTCTGATCAAACTCACCTCGCGCGGCCCCGTTTTTATCCGTCAAGAACGTGTTGGAATGAACGCTCGAAGATTCATGATGTATAAGCTCCGGACCATGTCGTTTGAATCCCTACAGGAAGCCGAAACTCACTGGACGATTGCCGGGGACCCGCACATTACCCGGCTGGGCCGCTGGCTTCGCCGCTGCAACGTTGACGAGCTCCCCCAATTTATTAACGTCCTGAAAGGCGACATGAGCATTGTCGGACCGCGGCCGGAGAGGCCGTTTTTCATCAGTCGCTTTCAGGAGCAGGTTCCATCCTACATGCTTCGACACTATGCCAAATGCGGGATCACAGGCTGGGCCCAGGTCAATGGCTGGCGCGGCGACACCTCCATCCGGGAGCGCGTGATGCACGACCTCTACTATATTCGCAACTGGGACTTCAGCTTCGATCTCAAGATTATGGCGCTGACAATAGGACGTGTTTTCTTCCATTCCGGCATCCCGGAAGGCAAACAAACTGTAGCATTGGCTTCTTGCGAATATGATGAAACTCGACGCTGATTACAACCTTTCGCGACGCCTCGATGCGATCCATGGATACCGGAAGTGGATTATCGGAGGAACGGTTCTGTGTTCTCTGGTTGTTTTGCTGATCAGCCTCCTTCTTCCTAAGATCTATCGCTCCACGACCTATTTATTGGTTTCAGAACCCAGAATGGATGCCAACTCCCAGAACCCTGTGTGGCAGTATTCACTCATCCGCACGTACGTTCCGTTTGTGGACAGCGATGCCTTGATCGCTCAGGCGATTCGAGACCTGCACCTTGATGGGGCACCTTACGAACTGACTGTGGATAGCTTTCGCCGGCATCGATATCTGGATGTTGATGTCCCGAAAGGGACTCGACTGTTAGAAATAGACGTAGAGTTTCCCAATAGCCAAATGTCTGCCAACCTCGCGAATTATTTCGCGCAGAACGCGTCGGACTTCAACAGAGACCTTACGTCGGCAGTAATCAAGAGCACTCAGGCATTTCTGGTGCAGCGGTTGGACCAGGCAAGTAAACATTTGACGGAGGCCGAGACCAAGCTGCTCGAAGTCAAGAAAACTTCCGCGATGGAAGACAAGGACAAAGAGATCAGCATTCTGCTCGGCGAAAAGGCCGAGATCTCAGCCGAGCTCGAGAAGTTGCGCATGGACATAGTGCAAAAGGAGGCACAAGTCAAAACGCTGCGCGAGGAGTTGTCGAAGGAACCACGTGTCTTCACTCTGAGGAAATCGGTAGTCTCCGATAATTTCGTGGAGCATGCCGTGCAGGGACTCCGCGGCGCCACGGATGGGACACTGGTGGTCGCGGAAGATAGTGTGAATACGATCTACGAAGAGCTTCGAAAACAATATGCGGAGTCGTTGGCGTTGGCGCGAGCACATGAAGCGGGGGCTCTTGCCGCCAAAACAGAATTGGCCGCTGTCAATTCCGAGATTGTTCGGCTTCTTGCGAAAAACACGGCCATGAAAAGTGAAATCGAACGGGCGGAGCGAGAGCACAAGCTGGCAACGGATTACTTCGAGAAAGCTGCCCAGAACTATAACAACGCCTCCATGGCCGTTGCGTCGCAATCGGAGGACTTAAAGCAACTCGCTGCAGCGAGAGCGCCGGGGCGTCCAGTGCGGCCCAATGTCTTGCTCAATGTTGTGCTCGCCGGCCTGTTGAGCTGTGTGCTCCTGAGCCTGACAGCCGTTACTTGGTCGGGTTTCCGCGCGATGCAGTCGAAAGCCGCGGGCGGCGCAGAGAGTATCGAAAGTCCGTTGACTCAGCAGAATTGATTCCCGGGGGCTAAAAGCGAGTTGTTAGGTGAAGCGAGGCGAACCTGATATGAACCGTACGATCGTCAATGCAGCAGCTATTTATATCGGGGAAGCTTCCAGCAGGCTCACGACTTTTGTTGTGGCCTTTATTGTAGCGCGCCGGTTCTCCCCTGCGACATTCGGTCAGTATGGCTACGCGGTGGCTGTTGCCAGCATTGTCGTTCTGATCCCGGACATGGGTCTTCATCTGTTTTCCACCCAGCGGGTAGCTTCGGATCCGAAGTCGTTCGGCAGCACATTTTGGGATTTGCACCGGCTGAAACTGATTCTGCTGGGAGGTGGCGTGGCTTTCGGCTTGCTCATCGGGGAACTGGCGATACACGATACCACGCAGCGCTGGCTGCTTTATATATTGGCCCTGCGAGCGGTGACCCAAAGTTTTTCGCTCGCTTGCACGAGTATCTTCAAAGCGGTGGAACGGATGCATTTTGTCGCCATTCAGCAAATGGGCAATGGAATCGCAACCGTCACAGGTCTCGCGATTTGTGTAATGTTCAACGCAGGGCTGTTATTGACGGTATCCACCTTGCTGGCAGGGCAAGCAATCGAGCTTCTGCTCGGGTGGGTTTTCATCTTCCGCTATTTCAGCCCCGGACCTGCGCGCCAGTGGAACAGCAGTCGTCTCGGCCCAATGTTTAGCGCGGCTCTTCCTATTGGAATTACCGCACTGGTGCAGGGCTTTGCCATTAGAACCGACGTCCTGGTACTCGGAATCTTCTCATCCAACGAAGAACTAGGGCAATTTCAGACAGCGGCATGGCTCATCGTCATCAGTTTCCTTGGCACTTCGCTGCTCATGGCCGTTCTATTTCCCAAGCTTGCGCGGCTCCTGCGAAATACCACTCCGACAGGAACTGCCTACTTGGAAAGTCTTCTGAAGTATGGGGCACTTCTAACAATCTTGGCTTCAATTACGGTTTGGTTGGGTGCTCCGGTTTTGGTGCAGGAGTTGTTCGGCCGGCCGCTAAGCCCTGCCACGAGTTTCCTGCGGATCGTCGCGCCAGCGGTTCCATTGGTTTCCATGAACGCTTCCATGTTCTATGTTTTTGTGGCAATCAATCATCGTAAACACTACCTTGCTACTCTGATTTTCACCACGGTCCTGGGGGTCTTATGTAGCCTTATTCTGGCTCCGCGCATGGGAGCTGCCGGCATCGCAGTGGCGGATTTGGTGCGGGAATTCGTGGGCTCTGTGATTTTCCTTTATCTTCTCGATCGTGAGTCGCTGCTTCCTTCCTTTGGACCGGCTTTGCTGAAGGTTGTTGTCGGCACGGCCAGCTTTGCTCTTGCGGGAATTCTGGTTTTGGGCATTGGAGGAAGCGCCCAGATATGGGCGATCGCTTGGAGCTTAGCGATGTTGGGAGGGATTCTCTTCGTAACAGGTAGTCCGCGACTGGAACAGTTAATGCTCTTGGCGCGAGAGGACTTATGACTACAGCAGGTGCCAGCGAGGAGGTGAGCAAAGTCTGGATCTGGTTGGCATCCATAGCCATACTTATCGCCACCGGCTGGCTTGCAACCACCTTTTATTCGCAGTCGATTATTGGATACGTGATCTGCGCCGCTCTTCTTTATGTTTTGTTCGTCATCTCTTCTTTTCGCGAGCCACTCGCGTTCATAACAGTATTTCTTGTGGTGCTGATCGTTCTTCCTCCTTTTTTTCTCGAACAAACCGGAGAAACTCCACTTTATGTTTCGTTGCTGCTTCTGCCTGCCGGGCTCGCCACGGCCGTGGTGCGGTGGTTCGATTTGCATCTTCAATGGGATTCCATCGCAAAGGGCCTCTGCCTGTTCGTTTTGGGAAGCGGCGCTTCGCTGCCGTTCGCGTGGTGGTTTGCCGGTTCCGAAATTGCCTCGCAAGGGTTGTTTCGGTGGCTGATGCTTGCTCAGACATTGCTCGTCTATGTGCTAGTGCGGGGCGGAATGCGACATCAACCGGGACGCGTGGAACAACTGCTGGTTCCCATCCTCATCGTCTCCTCCGTTATTTCAGCCGGCTATGGCATTTGGGATTTCTTTTGGCCGTTTCCCATCCCTCATCCGGCGGCTCCTCAGTTTCTGTATTTGGCGGGAGGCTTCCTTAGAAGAGCGCAAGGCGTTTTCTATGAATCGTCGAACTTTGGCAACATATGTGGTTTTTTCCTGGCCCTAGCCTCGGCGGCGTATCTTGCCGGTCGCGAAGATGCGATTGGGGTCTCCGGCAAATGGCTGCTGGTTTTTATGATCATTCTTTCAAGCGCGGCGGTTTTGGCTTTTTCCCGTAGTTCCTGGGCAAATATCGCAACCACGATGGTGGTGTTCACTTGCATGGCCCGCAGGTCTCGGTGGAAAAGGCGGCTTCCGGTCTTGATTGTCCTGTGCGTGCCATTGGTTTTTCTCGCCATCTATTTGCCGGAGATCTGGCAATACCTGTTGAGCTACCGGCTGGGGGGCCTCGGATTCCTTTTTTCCGATCCCAACCTTGCCTCCAGCGGGCGCTTTAACATATGGATTCGTATCTTTTCGATTCTCTATCATTATCCCCATTACTTTCTGCTCGGAGTTGGATATAAGACATTGCCGTTGACTAGACTTTTTGGTGAGCAGATCATCGCCGACAACGGTTTTCTGAACCTTTTACTCGAAACGGGAATTCTGGGCCTGGCCACTTTTATGATCTTCCTGCTTTCAATCCTGAAAACATTCTGGAGACGGTCCCGGACAACGAATCCTGTGATTTCATTTTGGGCGACCTTCTTGTTTGCATTTTGGTGCGGCCAGTCTGTCCAACTGCTTGCTGCGGATTCCTATACCTATTGGCGCAACATGGCTGTCTATGTCGCATTGATGGCCATGGTCGAGAACTGGGCGGAGCGCGATGCTTCCGCCGGTGCAGATGTAGACGACCCGAAAGCCTCAGTCCGATTGGGTCACGCTATATGACGAAACTACGGATTCTTTTCCTGGATCAGCAGAGTTGGCGAGGCGGAGCACAGCAAGTGTTGGATGCCGTACTCGGAGGTATCGCTGGACAGATTGAACCCATCGTTGCATTTCCGGACTCTGGCCCATTCCGGCAGGAGTTGACAGAGCGGGGGATTAAAACGATCACTTATCCCCTCGGGTCGTACCAGCCCGGAAAAAAGTCGGTGGTCGAAATCCTCTCCTTCGGCTTTCGTACTTTCTTCTGCGGAGTCAGGCTGATCCGTGTGATTGTAGCCGAAGATATTCAGCTTGTGTATATCAACGGCCCTCGCTGCCTGCTCGCCGGACTGTTCGCTTCCTTTCTGACCCGGAGACCTACGCTGTTCCATCTCCATAACATCTTCACAAGGCGGAGTGATCTTTTCCTTGTCTCGCGTTTGGCACGCTTTGCTACCAGAGTGCTGGCCTGCTCTAACGCAGCTGCGATGTCCCTGATTGCGGCATCCCCGAAGCTCAAGACGAACACCACTGTGGTGTATAACTGCATCGCGAACATTTCGAGGGAGTCCAGCGCCAGTCACTCAAGGCCGCGCGCGCCAAGGGAAGATGGTTCCAGCACGATTGGTATCGTGGGGCGAATTACTCCGGCAAAAGGTCATCACGTGTTGCTGGAGGCTCTGGCAAGGCTGGATCCAGGCCCCAGAGCAAAACTTCGGCTCTTCGTCCTCGGGGGCCCAGGAGCCGATTGCCGCGAGGATCATGCCTTCCTCAATCGTCTAATAGTTCGATCTCATGAGCTCGGTCTCGACAAGCAGATTGTATGGGCCGGCCATGTAGCCGATGTTGGTTCCTACTATGAATTGATGGACGCAGTAGTCGTCCCATCGGTTTGTGAGGAGGGATTTTCCTTGGTTGCGCTGGAAGCGATGCAACGGGGGATTCCCGTGATCGCCTCGGATGCAGGGGGCATCCCCGAATTTGTGCAGCACGAATTCAACGGATTGCTGGTTCCACCCGGCAATATCGAAAATCTCAAGCAGGCCATTAGCAGAATAATATTGACTGGCCGTGATTTTGAACACCAACTTGGAATCAGAGCTCGGGCTACAGTCGAAACGCGCTTCGCTCCAGAGTCTTTCGCCCGCGGGATTGCGGGGCTCCTGACGGAGTTGATCTCGCGATCGGCTCCTCGAGGTGTTTGCGCCCGAATCGAGGAGGCTGAAAGGAAATGAACGGGCTTTCTGAACTGAGAACGGCTCTTGTTCACCATTGGTTGGTCAATCGGCGCGGCGGCGAATCTGTTTTCGACGCTTTATTGCACATGTTTCCTCACGCCGATGTTTTCACTTTAGTTTACGACCGCGAACGAGCCTCTCCAGAGCTTCGGGATCGAACCGTGCATACCTCGCTTCTCCAGAAACTGCCCCGCGCGTCGCGTTGGTATCCGTTCTATCTCCCTTTTTTCGCCCAGGCGGCAAAGCGTCTGGACCTATCAGACTACGAGTTGGTGATTTCTTCCGATGCTGCAATCGTCAAGGGCGTCAAGACTGGCCGGGAGACCGTCCATGTTTGCTATTGCCACACTCCAATGCGGTACGTATGGAGCGGATATGATACCTACCGCGAGCGGCTTGGGCCTGTTTCGCGCCGACTCTTACCCATTATCGGAGAGTACCTTCGGCGCCGTGACTTCGAAGCGGCGCAGAGGGTTACGTATTTTGTAGCGAATTCCAGAAACGTTGCTAGCCGAATCGCCCGGTACTATAACCGCGAAAGCAAGGTGATCTATCCTCCTGTGGATACCCGATATTTTGTGCCCGCTCCAAATTTCAAAAGAACGGAAGATTACTGTCTGCTCGTTTCGCCCCTCGTTCCATATAAGCGCGTGGACTTGGTTGTGGAGGCTTTTAACCGAACCGGACGGCCGCTTGTTGTTATTGGCGATGGCAACGAACGTCCTGCCCTCGAACGTCGCGCGCGGTCTAATATCCAAATTCTCGGTCCACAATCGCGAGCAGCAATCCGAAGTTATTTGCAGAACTGCAAGGCATTTGTGTTTGGAGGGGAAGAGGATTTTGGGATCGTCTTGGCAGAGGCTCTGGCTTGTGGGTCTCCGATCCTCGCGTACGGTCGCGGAGGTGCTCCCGAAATCGTAGAAGACGGGCGTACCGGGATATTGTTCGAGGAACAGAGCGTTGATTCGCTGCTCGAAGGTATGTCTAGGTTGGAACGAAAACGCTTCGATCCGCAGGAGAATCGTCAGTCTGTGCTTCGATTTAACCAGGAAAGATTCATAGAAGAATTCAATGGCTTCATAAACGAAATTGGCAAAGCCGGGAGCAGGCGCGATATTGCCTAACTCCTTAATAGCTATCCGCGGATTCTATCGTGAAAACCAGCGCCAAAAAAGGAGAACATTGTGAGATCAACGTACAAAGTGTTGGAAAATGTTCTTGCTCTATTGATCATTTCCTTCGCTCTACTCGGGGCGAGAGCTTTCGCGTTGCCGGAATTTATGATGCGCTTTTCACAGGACCCTTTTTCCCGGCCTGAATTACGCGATCAATGCTCCACCTGCCACATTAGCCCGAAGGGCGGGGGGCCCCGGAAGCCCTTCGGGAGCGCGTTCGAGAAGAATAAGCACATTGTGACGCCTGAGTTCCGGCGAGCTTGGCCGGATCATTTCCTGCCCAGCGTTACTTCCAATCCAGTGCCGGTCCCGTCTGGTGGGGGAGAAATCAAAGCAACTTTTCTAGGGAACGAACGGGAGACGATTTTGGAAATCGACGGGCAGAAGTACCGCTTGATAGCGAAAGAAGCGAAGCTGGACAAAATTGAGCCGGAAGAAGCCGCCAAGCTGGTCGCGGCGCCGCCTCCGGCGGCTTACGAAGAACCGAAACTGCCGTTGCGAGAGCAGCCAACTTTCGACCATTATGTGATTGATCTTCCGACGACTCTGCCTTACCGGCCCGGCGTCCTCAGTCTGCGCTTTACTCACCGGTTTACTGAGCCTGTTCTTGGTTGTAACAAATGTGCCGGCATCGGAGAACTATACGGACTCGACAGTGTCTCGTACTCCTCCTTGGGTGTGGAATACGGGATTAACAATCGGCTCGCGGCCGTCGTCTATCGCAGTCCATTAAGCGACACGATTGAAATCGGAGGCGTGCTGCAAGTCCTTCGCCAGAAGGGCAGTGTGCCTTTTTCGGCTGACATCCGCATCAGTGAAGAGGGTAAGTACAATTTCACAGAGCAGTTCACGACGAACCTGGTTTTCCCCGTATCCAGAAGCATTTCAAACGTGGCCGAATTATTCATGGTTCCGATGGTAAACATCCATGCGAATGCTTTTGGCCATCTCGCGTCGCGGACCGACGCGGCGGGTGTAAGGCGAACCAATCAGGCGGAGATCGGACTGGGTGCCAGCATCCGCTTCCGGCCGCGTTCCGCGTTTGTCATGGAATGGGTCCCGCGGCTTGCCGGTTACCACGCGATCGGTTCCCGCAACGCTTACTCGTTCGGTATCTTGCGCACCACCAACGGGCATGTTTTCGAACTGGTACTGACGAACACGGTTGCAAGCACAACGAGCCGCTTTGTTGGTCTCGGAACCGAGGAATTCTCCCTGGGTTTCAATATTTACCGGCGGCTTCGATGAAGTCGGAATCCAATCGAGGGTGGCACGGTTTCTCGGCAAAGTATCGGAAAGACCTGACAAATCAGAAGGAATCACGCGCTCCAGTGCAAGCTCCTGCCAGCCGCCGGACGTGGCAACGTCGGGAGCAGAATACCGGCGTGTTGTTATGCGGCTCTTCGAGGAACGAATTTATAGCCCACTCCACGGACGGTGAGAAAATGAGTTGGGTTTTCTGGGTCCAATTCGAGTTTCTGGCGCAAGTTCATGATGTGGTTGTCAACCGTGCGGGTTGTCGGGTAGGACTCATATCCCCAAACATCATTCAGCAGTTGATTCCGTGAAATGACACACTCTGGAGTCTGTGCAAAGTATTTGAGAACCTTGAATTCCTGTGGAGTTATCTCGACGATCTGGCCTGATCGCTTGAGCTCCATTTTGGCGAAATCAATGGAAATTTCGTCAAACTCAAATTGGTCAAGGATCATGGGTTTCCGCGAGCGTCGAAGCATAGCCCGGACGCGCGCGAGAAATTCTCTGGGGCTGAAGGGCTTGGTGACGTAATCGTCCGCACCAAGTTCCAGAAGCAAAACTTTTTCGACCTCATCGGTAACGCCGCTTAGAACGACGATCGGAAGCGATGGCGCGATCTTCCGAATTTCCCGGCAAACGTCGCGTCCCGGCATCTGCGGCAACTTCAGGTCGAGGATCACAAGAGAGGGATGTGTCGACCGGAAAGCTGCGATGCCGGACGGTCCGTCCGTTGCGAATTCAATAGTAAATCCATCGTCAACGAACAGTGTTCTCAAAATCTTATGGATACTTAGATCGTCCTCGATGATTAACAGTTTTTCCATAAGGCGCTCCATGAAGAGGTCACAAAGCAAAGTTAGCCCTCGCGCTACTTTGACTGCACGTTCATCGAATTGGGCCTCATCTCGGGAAGCGTTGAGGCCTAACATCTATAGTAGATTTTAAACAAAGGTGGGTGCCTACGAACACAGCTGACAAAAGTTTTACAAATTATTTACAATTCACTGACAGAATTCGCCGAACGTGATTTTATCCAAGTACATGCAGTCGCGACGCTTGCAAATGTCTTTTCCGCTTCATAAAAGCCGTGGGCGCGGTTGGAAAAGACTCAAAATCTGGTGGAGCATTGCGAAGAAACTTCTGTGTCCTTGAAGCAAGAATACGCAGATATTGTTTAAGTAATCTCCGTTTTTTCGTCCATTTTGTACTCACAGAATCAGGCGCCGATGACTGAGTTACCATTCTACGCACGCTGTCGCGCATGCGAGACCCATTTCCTGCCCGAAACCTCCAAACAAAATTACGGAACTTTTACATTGTCATGACAAGTGCCGCGCGGTCCATCTTTAGAGTAAATAAGACGTAATCCCGTGAGCGGCTGGGAGCAGGTAACATGCGCTAGTGTTGGCCGAGAGAAAGCGAGCGCACGTGCGCAGTTGAAGACACTTCAAAACTTCTTCTGCCCGGAGTTGCATGCAGGTTACACCCATGTATCACAAGAACGAATTGATAAACCCGGTGCTTTGATCGGAATTTAATTGCCGAGATAATTGCGATGTGCAGTTCCGAAGATTATGGAAAAGATTTTGGTAATAGAGGATGACCGAGCGACGCGTAAGGCCCTGAAACAATTGTTCGAGCCAGAGGGCTACACGGTAGTGGACGCATCGGACGGGGCGGCGGGGTTGGAGGCGTTTCGCGCCTTGAAGCCCGATTTTGTGATCTTGGATCTCAAGATCCCTCAGGTTCCGGGCCAAGCCGTCTGCCGGGAAATTAGGAAGGAGTCGCCGGAGCTACCCATGATCATTCTCACCGGCTCTGCCGATGATGTGGACCGCGTCCTTCTTCTTGAGCTTGGAGCGGATGACTACGTCACAAAACCGTTTAGTCCAAAAGAGTTGATGGCACGTGTGCGTGCGGTGCTGCGGCGCTCAAAACAGGCGCCGCCTGGAGACCAGTTTAGTTTCGACGATGTTTCAGTTGACCTTCTAAAGATGCAAATCAGCCGGGGAGGCCGTCCCGTCTCGCTCACTCCTCAAGAATTCAAGGTGCTAAAATATTTTTCCCGAAATCCGGAGCGCGTAATCTCGCGCGACGAACTCTTGAATGAGGTCTGGGGATACAATTCCTACCCGTCCACACGCACGGTGGACGCTCACATTCTGGCCCTCAGGCAGAAGTTAGAAAAAGACCCGTCAAAACCGGTTCACTTTGTTACGGTTCACAACACCAGCTACAAATTTCTGCCTGAGAAGTAATAATGAAGAGCAACGGTGGGGCAATGGTGGCCGATGCAAAAACCTCCGCCCGCAGACTTGGCTATTTTATTTCTGTCCACGAACACGCGAGGCCGGCCGAGTCACTTCATGCGCCTAGCTGCTTCAATACCCGACTTCACCTGATCCCTGATCAGCCCATGGCATGGCAGTTTGCCATAGGAATGTAAAACTATTGTCACAAATTCCGACGAGTGTTGTATGGAGCCAGTCTGGCCCTGTTAACTTCCTTGGCCGGGATCAATAATTGAACGGAGTCCGAGGTTGATCGTTTGACCGGCCGTGCTAGTATTTCGATATGGGGTTAACGGAGGTACTCCATGAAGAAGAGTAGTCGTGCTTGGTTTCATGTAATTTGGCTTTCGCTGGCGCTTGCCGCTCCTCTTGTCGTCGAGGCGCAATTAGGTCCCCGCCCTAACATTATTCCGCTGCGAGACCCTCATTTTGTTCCCTCCACGCAGGCAAGCTTCATGAAAAGTACGGATCAGGTGCTCGCGTTGAGCCTGAATGGCGTCGCCAAAGCGTATTCGGCGCCCGCGGTCGCGGCCGGGCCACTTCTGCCGCTGCGATGGCCTTAGGCCGCCCGGTCTTTCTGTGAATTTGTCCTCGTTAGACTCTCCGGGCCCGTCTGCTTTTTAATCGCTCCAGGCTTTTTGGACCTGTGTTATACTCGGCCCGTGATGGACATTGTGCCAACCCGCGAAGGTCTGGATTCCCAGGCTGGCGCGGTGTCCATTTTGATGTCTGTTTTTCAATCTGACCAGGGGGTATTGGACAGACACCATGGACAGAATAGACAGAGCGGGAGATTAGTAAGTCCTTTATATTCTGCTAAGTGCAAGATTTACCAAAGAGCGGGAGTAATTCAGTGGTAGAATGCCAGCTTCCCAAGCTGGACGTCGTGGGTTCGAGTCCCATCTCCCGCTCCAAATTTCAATAACTTAGGGAAATGTATCTTAGACCTTCACTCCATTAAGCCGACATCACTTTAACTTCAAGCCTTTCGACGGCCTTTGCTCTTTGCTCCAAGTCGGAACTTCCGGGCTGTTCACGCTCGGCGATGCGCAAAGTGCCTTAAAACCATTTTCCCAACCGATTTAGTCGTGCGCCTGTTCCATATCGCTCCCATGAACATCGACACTCCGGGTATCACGGCGTTGACCATCGAGCGGCGAAGGAGCCTGTAACCCAGTTTTCTTGCAACTTTCTTAAGGACTTCAAAAGATTCCTTTCTTGCGTAGTATCGCCCAACCACCGCTTTTGAGAACTGTATCCCGATCTTCGTGACATGGTTGCCTGCAAGCTCCACGGCGCCGCCGCCAAAAGCGAAATTCATAATGGTCAAAATATCTTCCGGCTCATCCGGGTTGAGAGTGGTCGCGTACAAATTTCCAATTCTCGCGACAAGCTCCAATTGGATCTTAGCCGTGTAGAACACTTCCGCGCAGATGGCCATCGCGGCAATCGCAATATTTGCGGGCAGTCCAACGCCGGCTTCCCCTGCGGTGAACAGTGCGACCAGTTCATCGGCGGATACTGCGGCGCCGGTTATCGCACCTGCCAATGCAGCCTTCTTGGCTGCCGCCTCAATGAGCTTATGGGCGATCTGCTCGCGTGTATGGTTGGGGTATTTGGCGGACATGGATTCGGACGTGGCGTTTTCCGAATAACTACGGAAGGTTCGTTCTATCAAACCGAAAAGCCATTCGCCGCTCCCGAACCCCGGCCAACCGCCCAGGCGCATGATCTCGCTAGCGGTTTCTGCGAGCTCCTGACGAACAGAATCTCTTGCAAGTTTTTTATTCATTGCGCTTCCGTAATACCCTACAGACTGGGAAACCGGCGTTGCTTCCGCATCGCTTTCGCTTGGACTATTCCGCTGCACCAGCGATTTTGCCTTCTAGAGCATTTTAACAAATGGTGTAGACCGCAATGCGTATCCGTGGAGCTTGGGAGGACGAACCTCAGCGGCTAAAGCCGTATGAATCTATGGCGGTCACGGCATGGCTGAAGCCATGCCCTTACGGTCTACACCAAAAGTGAAAATGCTCTAATCGTTTATACAACTAAATGAAACCGTTTTGATATGGAAAAGCCGGATTTAAGGCGAACGACTCCTGGAGATCCGGACTTCATCGGCTTGTCAAGCGGACCTTCGCTTTCACTGCGGAAGAAACCCCTGCATGCCGCCAATTCTTGATACACTAGTACTGATTACAACACAGATGTCAATCGCAAACCAATCACCACGACGGACGAAATCTCTGTTGTCCTGGGTACCTGGAATTCTTGCAGGCGTATTGCTAACTATCGTTATTGCTGGGACAACAGTCTGGCTCGCCGGAGGAATGGGCCTTCTTCAGCTCATGGCGATTTTCCGGGGCGGGCGCACCCAGATCAATGTGGATCAGCCTACCGTGGTTCGACAAATACAGCGGTTACAGCGCCTTGAAACAGTCAGCTATACGATGGACAAAATTATTGCCGGCGCGCGTGACAATCCATTCTTGCCCAAGTTCTTGGTCGGAGACCGCCTGCTCCTCCTGGTGCATGGAGAGGTCGTCGGTGGTGTCAACCTGGCAAACATTCAACCCGGCGACGTTGCAGTGCAAGGGCGCAACATCTCAATCCGCCTGCCGCACGCCGAAATCTTCAGCACGCGCGTTGATAATGCAAAAACCCGCGTGTACTCTCGTGATACAGGTCTTTTCTCCTCCGCCGATCCTAATTTGGAGAGTGAAGTGCGGCAGGAAGCCGAGCGCCAGCTTCAGCAGTCGGCAGTGCAAGATGGCATTTTGAAGTCGGCCGATCAAAATGCGCGCAACACAATTTCCAGCATGCTTCAGGGTTTGGGGTTCAATCAGGTAACGATTCAGTAGTTGGTGAGCGAAACAGAATGTGAGCGGCACAAGAGGCGGTTCGCAAATGATTCTTCGGATTCTTCAATTACTGGCTTTTAGCGCGGTGGCGGTGGCGGTCCAGGCTGCTACCGAATTGGAAGCCCAGCCTGCCACCGAAGTGGAGGCTGTCGTTACCACGAGCCTCGGCACATTCCGGTTCGAATTATTCCCAGACAAAGCACCGAAACACGTCGAGCAGTTCGTACGCCTGGCCCGGCAGGGTTACTACGACGGCTCCGCGTTTCATCGTGCGGTGCTGAATGGAATGATCCAGGGCGGCGATCCGCTGTTGAAAGATTCGAAGACTCCCCGCAATCTATGGGGGAGCGGCGGCTTGAACATGCTGGCTGCGGAGATTTCGGATCTGAAACACGAGCGGGGCATGGTTTCGACCATACGAGTACCGGACAAGCCCAATAGCGACGGGGCGCAGTTTTTCATCTGCGTCGTTCCGCAACCAAGCGTGGACGGCCAGTATTCGGCGTTTGGACGCGTGAACGAGGGCATCGAGGTCGTCGAGAAAATTTCCCAACAGGCGCTCGACCCGGATGGCACGCTGAACGAGCCGGTGCGGATTCTGAAGGTCGAGATCGAGCCGAAGAAGCAGGAGCCATACCTCTCCGCGACGCCGAATGAAATGCGGCGCACGGTTACGTTGAAGACGACCCTTGGCTCGCTGAAGTTGAAGATGGAGCCGGACTGGGCGCCCAACAACGTCCGCAATTTCCTGAAGCTTGTGGCCACAGGTTGGCTGAACGGAACGGAGTTTCACCGCATCGCAAAGGGATTCGTTGTGCAGGGCGGCACGGGATACACCCGGTCCGGCGGACCTACGCATCCGGCGGACCGGTGGGTGCATTCCGTAAAAGCGGAACTGCGGGCAGACGTGAAGCACGTCCGCGGCGTCATTTCGATGGCGCATGGGGACGATCCGGATTCGGCCACCACGTCGTTCTTTATAATGCTCGGGACGGCGGAAGCTCTCGACAACAAGTTCTCCGCGTTCGCGCGAGTCGTGGAAGGGATAGAGGTGCTGGACGCGTTCGAGAAGGAAGAGGTTGAGGGGGAGAAGCCTAAACGCCGGCTGGAAATCATCGAGGCTTCGATCGACTGAAGAAGATACAGGACTCCATTGTGACTTCATTCAACAATAGACCTGAACATCGAAGCCCATGGGCCATCATCGAGGAGCGCTGGATTCCAATCAGGGCTGCAATTAGAGGTGAGAGTCAGCTACCTCAAATGAAAAGCAGATCACTCGTCGAAGACTCCTCGGGATGACATCGTCCTTTAATACTTCAG
>ORMF010030603.1_pt1 | contig 43534 bp, 47 predicted proteins | sample 1779871 | NCBI WGS metagenome assembly ORMF01 (sample SAMEA104232316, study PRJEB22302) | groundwater metagenome | biome: forest; feature: aquifer; material: groundwater | place: USA | collected 2011-08-07 | depth 5.4 m
CGCTTGACGGATACTTCAACCGATTAAAAAGCTTGCTCAATGTTCATCATGGAATGAATCCCCGAAGACGTTACCGAATGATCACAAAAATTTTTGCCGGTCGATAACGTTTCTAGCCCCACCAAATTGTCTATTAAACCAACTTCACTATGTTCCTTATTCTAATGTTCTCAAGAACATTAGAATAAGATGTTATACCTTTTTAGATATAAAAATTGTAAAAACTCTTGAAATGGTAACGGCGCGTTCGTTCCCGAACGCGCCGTCGTATGCGACCTAGCGTGATGCGAGTGCTGCGATCCGCTCCTCGTCGGCACGATTCCGCCCCTCCTCAACGCTCTGGAGATAGGCGACGACGTCCTTGTGCCCACGCGCGCGAGCGTGCTCAATCGCGGCGGTTGCGGTGATGTTGGCGCCGTGCTGGACAAGGCACCGAACAACATTGAGGTATCCCCTACTTGCCGCAGCGCGGAGGACGGATCCGCCACCCGCATTGATGCTGGCGCCAAGCGAGATGAGACGTTCCACCACCCGAAGGCGGCCCTTATCCGCGGCAAACTCCAGCGCATGCCCGAAGTAGACAAGCACCTCGGCGCCAGCGCCAACGAGTTCCGACGTGAGCTCGGCATCCTGCGCAAGGAGCCATGCCTCCCACCGCTCATACCTGTAGTCCGCGTAGATGGAAGCGGGATTCGCGGGGTTTGCGTGCAACTCCTTGACCACCGCAGCGAGCGACGCCGCCCTACCATGGAAGCGCCACCGAAATGCGTCGATTGATTCCTCACACGCCCCGAGCCGCTTGAGTTCCGTGAGGGTCAGCATCCGTTCCTTCCACTTAATTGTCCTCATGGCGATCTCCTTTCTATTGCGCCAAGAATGCTATTTTGTAATATAACAAAGAGAAATCCTCCTGTAAACACCCAAAACAGCAGCAAGATTGCTTCGCCCCACTCGCAATGATGCCCCATCCTACTTCTTACTTCCTACGCCTTACTTCTTTGCTTTCAGATACTCCTCCGCCTTCTTCAAATCCTCCGGATAGCCAATCGGAAGCCAAAAATCCGATCGCTCCACGACGAACTTATGGTCTTTCATCATCTGGCTGATTTGGTCCACGGCGAAATACTCGCCCTTCGCGTGCATCTTCATCGGGTAATCAAAAATCCTGGTGTCCAGCACAAACACCGCCGGGGAAACGAGGTTTGACTTCGGCGCCTCGGGTTTTTCTTCAAAACTGATAATTTCGTTTTTGTCGTTCACCTCCACCACGCCGAACTCTTTGGGGTTCGGATGCTCATGCACAAGCATGGCGAGATCTTTTTGCACTAAAAGTTTCAGCGCGCGGGGGCTGTGCAAGTCGTCACCAATCATAAACACAAACCGCTCGCCAGGCTTTAGGAGTTCCTTGCAGAGCAGCAGCGCATGACCGGTGCCCAGCGCCTTCTCTTGCCACACGTATGTGACACGGCGCCCTTCAAACGCATCGCTAAAATATGCCTTCACCATTTCGCCCTTGTAGCCAATAACCAAAATAAGCTCGGAGATTTCCGATGGCAAGCTGCGGATGATATGCGCAAGGAGCGGCGCTCCCGCCACTTCAATCATCGGCTTCGGTTTTTCGAATGTCAGCGGCCGCATGCGCTTCCCAACTCCTGCGGCAAGAATGATGGCTTTCATGGCAAAAGTATAGAGTATTTAGTATTCTGTATTGAGTATATACGGAGGTTTTTAGATACTAGATACTCAATACCAGATACTATATACTAACTGCGTCGGACTGGCTACGGTTGCGTTTTATGCTCACAAATGCTAGAGTAAACACAAATATAATTACAACATATGTTGAGCTACAACGACTTAAAAATCGGGATGACGTTCCTTTACGAAGGTGAGCCATATGAGGTGCAGGAGTACGGATTTTTGCGCATGCAGCAAAGGAAACCGGTGGCGCAGACGAAAATCAAAAACCTCATCACCGGAAAGATTCTGGAGCGCAATTTCCATCAAAACGAAAAGTTTGAGGATGTGGAAATTGAAAAGGTTCCGATTAACTTTATTTACGCGCACCGCGATGAGTTCTGGTTCAATGATCCGAACGATCCCAAGAAACGGTTCGAGCTCAAAACAGAAGTACTCGGGACTCCGGGGCAGTTTTTGAAGGCAAATACAAAAGTTATGGCGGTGAAATGGGGCGAGCGCATTATCACGGTGGAAATTCCGATTAAGATGGAACTGCTCGTGAAGGACGCGCCGCCGAATGAGCGTGGTAACACCGCGCAAGGCGGCAGCAAACAGGCAATACTTGAAACCGGAGCGGCGGTGTCCGTGCCGCTGTTTGTGAATACGGGGGATGTGATTAAGGTGAATACGCAGACAGGAGAATATGTGGAGCGGATGGAAAAGGCCAAATAAGTTTGCCGCCGCATCGCTTACCGCGACCCGTTCCGCCTCGGAAAAAATCTGTCGGTAACCCTCCTTTTGCTCCAGCGGTTTCCGCTCGGAGCACTGCAGCTCGCTACAAACCGTGCACGTTACCGGAACAAGGCGAACTCAACCTCCACCGAGCACATAACGCGTTATGTGCTCGGTTTCGGGATTCACACAGCGCCATTGTTCCGACGTCGCGGTTTTCCGCTTCGCGCAGTGCCGTCCTCGCTTCAACATGCTGGCTCAAAAGAAGGGTTGCCTCCTCACGAAAGGCTTCGGCTACACTTCTGGTCGCCGCAAGCGATGCGACGGCTTTTTACGCGTTTTCATCTTTGTGGGTGAGGGTGATGATAAGGTAGCGCCTTCGGCACCTTGATTTTACTTTTTTGTTCCTAAATGAGATACTTTAAAAAGCTTCAGGCTTCGTGGTTCAAGTAGGAGACTTACCAATGACCGGATCAATCGCCATGCTCATCTTGGGCGCTGTTCTGATTGCATCCATTGGGCTACTTCCTTTCAATGGTAAAAGGGAAAGCGCACGCGTGAAACTCGCCGCGCTCGCCCTCGGCTGCATCGGCATCGTACTGATGACTATCGGCTACATCGACGTCGAGGCTCGCGTCAGGAAGTCCGCCGCCACGTCTGACTTTCACAAGTAGCCATCCGCGAACGACCCCACATTAGCCACACGGCTGGTGCGGGGCGTTGTATTTTATTATTTCCTACTTCTTCTGCTTGGCGTTGCTTTTTCTTACTTCTTATTTCTTACATCTTACTTCTTACGCAACGGGGCGTTGAATTTTTACGATGTTTCTGGTACAATAGTCTCAGAATAGAACGCGCCTTTTACGGGAGGTTACCAATGCCGCACTTGGCAATATTCCTCATCAGCATCGCCGGCGGATGCCTGTTCGGACTTCTTGTGGCGTCCCTCGTAAAGGACATCATCTACACGCGGCTCTACAACCGCGTCGCGCACGCACGCGGAAAGCCTGAGCGGCTCTTCCGGCTGTTTTGGTGCCACACCCTTGCCGCGCTCTCGCTGGGAATCGCTCTGGGCTTCTTCGGATGCGCCTCCGTGACGGGCTGCATATTCATCCGCGACGCGCTCATTCACTGACCGCGCACAAACGACGCAAACGCCCCGTTGGGATTTTCCCTCGGGGCGTCAACTTTCTTACTTCCTACTGCTTACGTCTTATTTCTTACGGAGCGCTTCCTGAATCGCGTTCTTCAGCGCAGGAATATCCGCGTTTGATCCGGGCTCTATTTCGTCGCGCTTTCTCTCCGTTGGTTTCGTGTCCTTGGACGGCGCAGATTTAGGCGGTTTTTGCCCGCCTTCGCCAATGCTTCGGTGAGCAGGTCCGCCATCATGACGCCGATCATCATGGCGCGCTGGTCCGTTGTCGCTGTGCGGCCGTGGATGCCCGCCATGTGACGCACCACCCCCATCGCGATGCGCTGGCCCACTCGCAGGATGCACCGGTCCACCTCTCCACTCACCATGAGGAGCCGCCGCGGGCGCTCTACGCTCCGCTTTATATTCAATACCAAGCCCGGCCAAACCTTCCATGGTTTCCTGCGTCCTCCGTCCGGTTTCACGGCTCGCGGGGCGCTCTGGCGCCGCCAATTCCCCTTTTTGTATTTTTTCAAAACATTCCGAGCAATAGACGGGCTTGCCCGGAGTCGGCTTAAACGGCACCCGCGTTTCTTTGCCGCAGTTTGAGCATTTTGCCGGATACATTTCCACCGTATCTCCGCTCGCGGTAATGTGTTTCACGGGCGTGGAAAGCGCCTCACCCGCCTCATCCACCGCGCCGGAACCGCTCGCCCACCGCCGTATATTGTCCTCCACTTCCACCGATGGCCGCGCGTACCGATCACGCGACATCGCAATCACATCCCCCACCTTCACCGCTTCGGTGGTTGTCTTAAACGGAGGCAATGTCATCGCGGAAAACGGCCGCACGGTGATACCGTCCACCATGAGCTTCAGGTAAATCCGGTAGTTCGGCAGATTCACAATGTCCTGGATCACAAACTCCGGCTCAAACTCGTTTTCCAAAAACTCGGCGTCCGCGGCACCCACGCGGAAGATCACCATCGTCCCGACGTTGCCGAACACCGCGTCGCGGACTTTCGTGGAGACGTCCGTCACGAGCTGCCCCACATATTGGTGCGCGATGATGAGGTTCAACCGGTATTTACGCGCTTCGGAGAGCACGCCCGCAAATGAATCCGTCGCGAAGTTTTGGAACTCGTCGACGAATAAATAAAAATCTCTGCGATCCTCCTCCGGAATACGCACGCGTTCCATGGCCGCGAGCTGGATTTTTGTAATAATCATGGCGCCCATCAAGGAGGAGTTGTCTTCGCCGATGCGCCCCTTGGACACGTTCACGAGAAAAATCTTCTGCTTGTTCATCAAGTCAAAAATATCGATAGTGCTCTTTGACTGCCCCACCACATTCCGGACAATCGCCGTTGAAAGAAACTGACCCACTTTGTTCTGAATCGGAGCGATGGCTTCGTTGCGGAACTTATCCTGCCATTCCTCGTACTCGTTCATCCAAAATGCCTTGACCACCGGGTCCTTTAAGTTGTTGATGATCTGCTGCCGGTAATCTTTATCCACTAAAAGACGCGGGATGCCGAGGAGCGTCGTGTTCGGCGTGTCCAAAAGGGCAAGAATCGCATTGTTCAGAATGTATTCCATGCGCGCCGACCACACGTTTGACCAAATCTTCGTAAAAATGCCCATGAGGCCGGAAGCCACCAAGTGCTTGTACTTCGGGTCGGGCAGTTCCATCGGGTTAAAACCCATCGGAAATTCGGTATCCGCCGGATTGAAATAAATAACATCCTTCAGCCGCGATTGCGGAATTTTTTCCAGCACACCCTCCACCAATTCACCGTGCGGGTCAACCACGCACACGCCGTCGCCGTTCAAAATATCCTGCAGAATAAGGTTATGCAACAACACGGATTTTCCGGTGCCGGTTTTACCCATCACGTACATGTGCTGCCGCCGATCTTTCCGTTTAATGCCAAAAAGACGCTCGGCATTGCGGAAATCCGTTTTTCCAAAATAGACGACGTCCTTATTCGGCTGCGCTTCGGTTTTTATCTTCCGCTCCATACAATATTTCTAGTATAAGGCATACAAGCAAAAGTGAAAAGTGGCGATACACAGAAACGGCGCCCCGCCGCTCACAAAAGTTCCTCAATAGGACAATTCGCGCGAATTGTCCTATTGAACAGAATACCGCGGAACACCGGGGGTCGATTTACAAGTTGCGTGGCCTTGTGTTATTTCAACATCAAATCAACCGCCCTCTTAACGTCGGCGGGCATCTCGCGGTTTAATGAATAAAATACATGTCCCGCCTTCCCTACATTACGCAGGACATCCAGGTTGTGCAATAAAATAAGGTGCTGTGATGTCCCCTTGAACGTAACGTGAATTTCTCGCGCGACCGAGGCGACGGTGCGCTCATCACCATCCGCCAATAACCGGATGATGCGTAGGCGATTAATATTCGCGAGTGCCTTAAAAATTTGCGTCCAACGTTTCATATCGTTCTTGCGGTAACCCCGCTGCTATTTTCTTTAATAGGACAATTCGCGCGAATTGTCCTATTAACCATACATCGCGCGCGGCGCTTGCGCTACTCCTTCTTTTTGTCCGCTGTGCACAACCCGGCAATGCCAGCCCACCGAGCGGCAAGTTCCACGAAGTAACGCACGCCGAAGCCGACGGCGCCTTTTGAAAGATGTTCTTCGTCTGTAATTGCCGTCATGCGTGGCGCCATGTCCAAGTGCGCGAATGGCATCGGTTTCGCGAAGTGCCGCAAAAATGCCGCGGCAACGCTTGCGCCGCCGTCACGTGAATTTGCTTTGTGCGTATTCGTTACGTCCGCGAACTTGCCCTCAATGTCTTTGTCAAAATCATCGTTTAACGGCAGCGGCCACACATCGTCTCCGGACTCCTCGCCTACGCGCTCCAATGCGTCGCGCAGCGGCTTATTGCCGGCCACAAACAACCCGGCCATGCGTCCGCCAAGCGCAACGACAACCGCCCCGGTCAAGGTCGCAATAGTGACAAGCAGCGCGGGTTTTTTTGTCTTGGCATACTCAATGGCATCCGCCAAAATGACGCGCCCCTCGGCGTCGGTATCGCCCACCTCAATTGTTTTCCCGCCGTACACCTTAATGATGTCGCCTTGCCGATAACTCAATCCGCTCGGCATGTTTTCCGCGGCGGGCACAAGCCCAAGCACATTGACGGGAAGTTGCAGCTTCGCGATTGCGCCGACGGCCGTGATAACCGCGGCGCCGCCGGACATGTCCAAGTGCATATCTTCCATGGAGTCGCCGGTTTTAATATTCAAACCGCCCGAGTCAAACGTCACGCCCTTGCCGACGAACGTGAGCGGCTTCTCGCCATCTTTGCCGCCTTTGTATTCAAGAATAATAAGCCGCGGCGGATTTGCCGAACCCTTGCCCACCGCCAAAATGGCGTTCATTCCTTTCGCCTTCAGCCGACGCTCATCAAACACTGTGACGGTTACATTTTTTGTTTCTTTCGCAACTTCACGCGCGGCCTCCGCCAACCCTTCCGGCGACATTTCACCCGCGGGATAGTTCGCAAGCATCCGGCAGCGATTCATCGCCTCGCCCACAATACTCCCGCGCTTTATGCCGGCGTTAAGGTCGCTTGATTCGTGATGCGTAAAAAGTGTCACCGCGCTCACTTGCTTCCAACCTTCCTTCGGAGGAGTTTTAAACTGTTCGGAAAAATTAAAATGCGCGAGCAGCGCGTTCTGCGCCGCGAGTTCCGCCGCACGCCCCGCGGCAATATTCGCGCGTTCAACATCGTCAAGATACAAACCGACATTTTTCAACCCCTCCGCTTTTGCCGCGCGCACGAACCGGCGCACAAGCAACGCGAAAATCTTTTCGTCCATTCGTTCATGCACGGCTACAAATACATACGACGGCGCTTTATTGAGCTTTATGAGCTCGGCGTCGCCGTCTTTCTGTAATTGCGTTGCCGCAAACGCTTTTAAAAGCTTCTGGTCGGCGGGGTCAAGCAGGGCAAAAACTCCGCCCCAGGCCTCGATTTTTCCGCCCTTCAGCCATGCCGGCAAAAGGAACGCATCCAGACCCTTCATATCCGTTTTCTTGAGCTTCGTACCGAGGTTGAATTTCATAGCTATATTATAGCGAAATAAAAGCGGATTGACAAGATCTTCCCAAATTCATCGCGCACAGCTACGCTGAAGGCAGCAAACATCTTACGGAGGACAATCATGATCGGAACCGGAAAGACGAAACCGGTGCGACGGTACGCACATTGGCCCGAACAGTACGAGTGCGTACTCTGCGGCAGAGTACATGCGGCCGTATCAGAAGCAGAAGCATGTTTTGACCAGCACGATGATACGCTACGTGAACTGACGAGCGTACTCCATCACCAGTTCTGCAAAGGCAAGCACTGTGCCACGAACTACTGCGCTTGCCCCACCCACTGCCACTACCACCGCTACTTCTTCCCCGACGAGCCACAAGGGAAGGTGGCTGACGCGCAACGCAGACACTGGCGAAAAGTCGCGCTTCGCGTGAGGCGCTTCGCCCGCGAACACGGCATCCCCGCGCTCACGTTCGTCAAGTTCCTCCACAACCTCCATACGTAGCGACGCCCTCCGAAATGTATCGGAGGGCGTTCAATTTTTATCACATCCACTAGGAATAACATTCTAACATTCTATAGAATGTTATTTTGTCTCATTAATTATAAACCTGCTATTCCCTTAATGCGTTCGGCTTCGCCTTCAACGACTTCGCCGTCGTAGTCACCGCTATGCGCAGTTTCTCCTCCGTATGAAGGCCGTTTCTGATCAAGGTGAAGACTGAACATAAATCCATCAAGGAGTGTTTTCGTGACGTAACAATGCAGCCGCGGATAGTCGGCGCCCAGCGGCCGCACGCAATTCAGCTCCCCGGACGGCGTATACCCCAGCGGCCGATAGCCCAACCGCCGCATCGTATTCACCAAGCTGTCGCTTAACTTTTGTATTTTGAAGGTCATGTGTTCTGTTATTCCGACATTCTTGAGAATGTCGGAATGTTCTTTTAGACGATTTCAGCATTGTAGCAGCTTTCGTCCTCCTCCGCCCCGCTTAGCGGGGCTACGGCGAGACTGCAGTTGTTTTTATATAACCTCATTATTGTAACAACTTTCGCAGTATACATTATATTTTTCCTCTGGCGGAAAAACGCTTTTCATGGGGCTGCCGCATTTGCGGCAAGTATCGTCGTGGAGCTTCCACGGGCGACGCACGACGTAGCGCGCTTCAATGCGTTCCAGCGGATGAATAGTTGGGAGGGGTATATGCTTTTTCCGATAAAACGCGAGCTCAAACGGCGTGACGCGGAACGGCTTTCCTGTTTTTTCGCATACGATCGGACGCGCCAGAATATCGTCAGAAATATCGGCGATATCGTCAGGAACGTCACCCGCCGCAATGGCGTTTGCTTTTACAAGGTCAATGTCGCTCAGCGGCGCATCGTACCACTTCCAGCCGCGCGCGAGCACCTCGCCTTTCGTCAGCGGATAAAGCAACATCGCGTTGGAGTCATTATATGGAATATCTTCTGATGCAATCGAAAAAAACTCGCCATACTCCCCCGCTGCAAGCATATGCGTTTTTATCTCGTCAACGCGGCGCCAGTACTCGTCTTCGCTATATGGTTGATTAAATATATGAAACTTTTTATTCCGCAAGCCGAAGCACGCAAAACACCAACTGCAATCGGTGCACTCGGTTGAATATTCCAACCCCATTCCTCCGCGGATCATCACGGAAAACCTGATCTCGGAAGAACTAAGGATACCCGTCGATCCATAAACGCGCGACGACGTTGATACGCCGAATACATCACCGATGTCCGACACTTTTTCCGCGCTGTGCACATAGCGCATACGTTCCCCGCCGCCATGCGAATAAAAAACCTCGTAACAGTCTCTGCAGTTCCGCAGTCCGTCACCAATAGAATTTATGCTTTGCAACATATCGGTGCCCTTATGAATTGCACCGCGCATCGCGCCAAAGAACTTTTGGCTGTATGCGCGCACCGCGCTTCGCTTCCCAAGCCCAAACTCGCGCAGTCGTTTTTCGTATTCCTCTTTCGTCAGCTGATCATTTTCAAAACAATATTTTTTATTGCGCAAATTCGTGCAGCCAAAACAGTCGGCGCAGTTGCGGCAATCAAACAAAAACCAGCTATCCGTGCATCCGGCAACATAATAGCAAAAGTTACAGTTATACAGCTTCTCGCTCGCATAACACTCGTAGCACAATTCGCTGTCCGACGTGTATGTTACGTCTATACAATCTTTTGAGTCAATAACGATCGCGGAATAGTACGCGCGCTCGGAACGCAAAGGAACCGCGACATAGTAGCAATCTTTTGACGATCCGCCGGAGTTCGTGTATTCGCAATTTATTGACGTTAAATCACGCTGAAGAGATTGATGCGGAGTACGCAATGCAAACGCCGCGTATTGCTCAAAAAATCCTTTCGCCGGGTCATATGCTTGCCCCAACGTCGCCGCATCCCATGCGTCCGAAACATAATACTTGTCGTCATACACCAATGCCCTGCTCTGCGGATGATAAAACGCGATGATTGATTCCGCATGTCCTGGCGCGGCGCATTGACGCTTATAAAAAATCGGACGAAAACTGATACGATGCGCTGCCCGCCGCTGCATCCGGCATTCGGGGCACAACACCGACGGCGGCACGCGGAACATCTTGTAGAACTCAATGTCACCGACAAGTATCTGAAATGACGCGCCGCATTGTTTGCATGTGCGCTCATGCGGCGCGAGCATATCTAAAACTTTTCCTATCGCGGCATCAAATTGTGGAGTTTTTGAGGTCATGTTAAACAACTTCAGCATTGTAACATTGTTCGCAGTAAACTGTCTCGGGACGATCGGGGGCGTAGGAGGTTTCAAATTCGTTGGGGCACGGCGCATCGCCATGAACATGCTGGGCAGTATTGGCGTAGATGCTGTTTTCGGATTTTAAACCGGAACATGTACATTTGCGACGCCAAAGTTTTAACGGATTACGTTTTCTGAAACGATCATAATGGCGGCAGTTGGGACAAAGTCGCGGCAATGGAATATTCATCCGCCGGTAAAATTGCAGTTCGTATGGCACGAGGCGGAAAGCAACCGTGCACCGATCGTTGCACGCGCCGGCGTGCGCGCAAGCAATCACTTCTTGGAGTATAGAGTCTTGGACATCGCGGATATCATCAGGCAAACGGTCAGCGGCTATTGTTGACACGTAATTTTTCTTTTCTTCATCACGCCACCGATATCCCGCACCGATTGCCGCATCCCGCGTCAACGGAAAATGGTCATTTGCGAGCGTCTCGTTATAAGCAAAAGGTGAAAGTTCGATCGGAAAAAACTCACCATAGCGATAAACACGGCCTCCCGCATCAATGTATGGCATCGCGTTCATATGTTCCACAATTTTCGGCACAAGGGCATCATATTCAGCTTTTGTATATTGCTTATTTAACACACAATAGCTTTTTTTGCGGATACCGATGCAGCCGAAAAGATCGGTGCCATTTTGGCATGTATCGCTGTACCGGCTACGCTGCACCGCTTCCACAAACGTCGAAAACTTCGCGTCATATGTATCAAATATCGTAGCAACACCTTCATAGACGAGCTCGGCCGCATTGCCTGTAACATCATAGCTCTCCTTGGCGTTTACCGCGCGAGTCACATATTTCAAATTTTCTCCACCATGGATGTCGAAACAGTGATGCGCCGACTTCGCATTCATGATATTGTCGCCGAAACAATCTACTGATTTTACGATTTGCCCAAATTTGTGAAGCGACCGCGCGATCATCGTCATAAATTCTTCCCGTAACTGCTTCGCAACCGTAAAACTCCCCATGTTCATTTTGCGAAGCTCCTCGTTGTATGCGCTCTCCGTGTATTGCCGGTTACGCATAACAAACTTTTTGTTGCGCAAATTTGTACTCATGGAGCACTGCTGACAATTGACGCAGTCAAAAAGGTAGGCGGAGTTCAAGCATTCCCGCGAGCGAACAAGGTATGCCGAACGGGCATTTTTCGCGCCTTCAATATTTTCATACAGGAGTTCGCCGTCACCCATAGCAACGGCATCCACAACATCCCGCGAGCGAGCGACAATATGCGAGTAAAAGACATTTTCCGATTTCAGAATGCTTGTCGAAAGATATACATTTTTAGAATCTGCGATGAAACTTGCGTAGTCACAATCAACCGCGCGCGTCTGAAACAGCGACGCTCGCGGAACTTGCCGTTGCAACACTAAAAACTGGGGGAAAAACGGTTTTTCCAATCGTAATCCATTCCATATTGCGCGAGGTCCCATTTATCCGAAAACCAGCACTCGCGGCAATACACGGGAAATGGCGCATCGGGCGCGTACATGGAGAGCATTGCCGCGCCGCAGAGACCGCACGTTGCGCGATAAAGCGTCCGCTCATTGCGGAAACTCATGCGCCTCTGCATGCGACAATCCGGACAAAACGTCGGTGGCGGAACCTGCATTTTTTCGTAAAACACAAAATCCTCCGGCTCAATGACGAAGTCTTGCTTACAGTTTTGGCAGGTTTTTGTTTCTTGATTCATAAAATCAGTACGTCACGCTTGTACGACGCTCAACTTCTTTAATCTCAACAATGCGGGAAGCCGGGTATGCGGAATAGAGTATCCGATAATTTCCAACGCGTCTCCGCCATACATTATCCGTCCCTCTCATTCGCGTGATATCGCCACTCCACGGATCAACTGAAAACTCACGCAATACTTCAACAATGCGTTCGTAGTCGCGATGAGGAAAGCGCGCGATGATTTTACTGACACGTTTTGCGACGCGCACGCGCCAAGCGGTGCTCAAGTTCATTGAGTGTTATATACGCGTCTTTCTTAAACTCTCGTTCACTCGCGCGAATAGCTTTTTTCTGCCGCGAAGTAAGCATTGCTTGGGCAATCCCCTTCAGTTTGATACGAAGCAACATCTCATGTTCGCTCCGCGGAATAAGCACGAGGTCTCCTTTCCTCGCCAATTCTTTTGGAATAGTGATGGTAGTCATGCCATTAACATAGCACGGGGCGATTAGATTGCGCAACATTTATACCACTTCGCTGTTGTAACACTGTTCGTCCGCCTTCGCCCCGTCAAGCGGGGCTATTGCGAGACTTCGGCCTGCTTTCATCATACAACTTCTGCATTGTAACACGCCTCGCAATATACGATTTCCGGACGGTCGGGAGCGTAGGACGTTTCGAACTCGTTGGGGCAATGATTGTTCGACGCGTGAGATGGGTGTGACATTGAAGTATTCGCATAAAAGCCGCCTTCGGATGACTGCCCGACGCACATGCATTTCCGCCGATACCACCGCGGAAGATTTCGGTGATTGACCCGGTCTTCAAAGCGACAATTGTGGCATTTCCTTGGAAGCGACAATGCAAATCGCTTATAAAATGCAAACTCGGCAGGGACGATGCGAAAAGCGCGCCGACATGCAATACACCCCAGGACTTCCTTCGTCACCGCATCAGTTGCGTCGTCAATATGGTCAGGTAGGTCATTTGCTATCATCGTCACCTGAAACTCACGGGGGTTCGGTTCCCGCCACTCGAAACCGCGACGCAACGCTTCCTCCTTCGTCAACGGATAAAAATCCTGCGCGGAAGATTCATTATACGCAAACGGAGAAAATTCTTCAGGAAAGAATTCGCCATACCTATAGCTGTTTCCGCGCGCGTCCTTGTATGGCATATCATTCATATGCTGAATAATTTTTGCTCGAAGTACTTGATATTCCTCCGGTGTATATTGTTTATTGAAAATGCAATACGATTTTTTCTTTAGCCCAACGCAGCCGAAAAGACTGCTCGAGGAACTGCACAACATAGAATATTCAACATCGCGGCATGCGGGCCAGCAATCAACCGCAAACCGTACTTTCCGTTCATTTTCGCCGCATACAACCGCCTCATACATAAGTTCAACATTGTCACCCCACGAGAGATAATCGTAAGAATCCTTCACGCCGCGAGAAAGATTATGACCGTAGCTCACGCGTTCGAGGTCCATGGCTTCGTAGCAGTAGCGTGCATCTTTCGAATGGTAGAGGTATTCGCCGACGCTATGAACATTGTCAGTGCCGTGCATATATTTTGTCGGAAAACGCCGCCAGAAACCGGCAACCGTCGCTTTCACTTCTTGTAATGCTCGATAAGAGCCGAGGTTAAACTCTTTAATTCTCTTTTCATACTCATCTTTCGAATATGATTTGTTGAAAATATGATACTGCTTGTGCCGCAAATTGACGCAGCCAAAACAGTCGCTACAATCATTGCAGTTTAATGAAAACCACACATTCCGGCATTGCTCGCTTTCCGAAGTAAAGAATGTCCGATAGCATAGTGCGGAAGAAAATACCTCATAGCAACTTTCGATTTTCCTAACACTATAAAAATCCATGCTGTCTTTCGGGGCGACAAACGAAACTCCATAGAGACAATTTTCGGCGGCATTACCGCTAAAGCAAAGATAACAATTCTTCAATTCTCCAACTTCGTTGCAATAATCGCTGTTGACGAGATTTTTTACCGACCGCGAAAACCATGGAACATCGTGCATAAGATTTCTGAATTGCTCAAAAAAGGGACGCGAGAAGTCATAGTCTCGTCCATACTGCGATCCATCAAAGGCGTCCGACCACCAATAATCTCGATCATAGACCTTAATAGGCGCTGCCTCTGGATAACTTGAAAAAATTTCTTTGCCCGTCAACGCATCTTTTCTCCGAAACAGTTGCCGTTGATTCCATCGGACGAGCCGCCGAACCGCGCGACAGTCGGGACAAAACGTCGGTGGCGGAACCTGCATTTTTTCGTAAAACACAAAATCCTCCGGCTCGACAGTGAACCGGGTTTTACAGTTTTGGCAAACTTTGGTTTCGGAGCTCATATTGCTTGTCTCACTATGCGAGATCTGGCATAGCCAGACAATTTTGACAGGTTTTTGTTTCGGGATTCATTATTGCTGTGGATAACAACGCTTGACTTCTCAAACACGCTGTTCTATATTTAATATATTCACACGAAAAAGCACTTCCTTGGGTTCCGTCCCTTGGCGGTGCTTTTTCATTACTAGTCAACAACAAAAAGAAGCCGCAGCACTTTCAGGACAATGCCGAAGATAACGGCGTAGAAGATCATGCCGGAGATGGCGACAAGATCAATGGTAGAGCCGCCGACGGGAACATTCGGGAAAATGTAATTGACCGGCTTCAGCACATAATCGCTCCAGGTATAGACAAAGTTCACCACGCCCGCGCCGGGGTTTGCCTGCAATCCGCGGAAAATAATTCGAAAAATGAGCAATATCTCCAAAATTGCTAAAATATTGTTTAAAAGAACTTTGATAAATTTACGCATAGATTTATATTTTTTAATAATGTACGATTGCTTCTCCGCCGGCTGGCGGATCGCAATGACAATCTGCGTCCGTCTTACTTCTTATTTCTTACGTCTTACTTCTATATCAGCGGCTCCGGAGGCGTTTCCTCCCTCCGCGCTCCTCCGCCTTTGCCTTCAATAATCGCTTTTTCCTGCGCGCTACGCAAGATGCCGGATTCTTCCTCGGTCATCAATCGCTGCGCCATCTCCGCCGGTACGGCGTAGTGGCGGCGCGAGGCGGCGATAATTTGATCGTGGTACGACGGATGCGCGGGGGGAAGCACATTCAGTGTTTCGGCGGAGAACGGATCATATGCCTCGCCGTCAATCATCAGCTTGATATAAAACTCCTGACGCCCGAGGTTGATCATATCTTTCACCTTGAAAATCGGCGCGAACTCGTATTCAAGAACTTCCGCGTCGGCGCCGCCGACACGGAACACAATGAGCGACCCGACGTTTCCCAGCACCGCCGCAAGCACCTTCGGGAGCAGCTGTCCCATATACTGATGCGCAATGGTGATACAGATGCCGTACTTCCTTGCCTCCGAAAGCAGGTTCTCGAACGTTTCAGTCACGACATTGTGAAACTCGTCCACGTACAAATAAAAATCTTTTCGGTCGCGTTCGGGTATGCTCGCGCGCGCCATGCCCGCCTGCTTCAGCTTTGTAATGAACATCGCGCCGAAGAAGCTGGAATTTTCTTCACCAAGTTTACCCTTTGAAAGATTAATGAGGATGATTTTTTGTTCATTGATCAGCTTTTCCAGATCAATTTTATTTTCCTTTTGACCGAAAATGTTCCGAAGCATGGGGTCGGACAAAAACTGCCCGAGTTTATTGACCAGCGGAATGATGGCATCCGTGTCAAACTTTTCCGACCAGTCCGCAAACTCAATCGCCCAGAAGCGCTTCACCATGTCGTCCGTGATATATTCAATGACTTTCTGGCGGTAATTACGGTCGGTGAGCATTGCTATCATGCCGCGCATCGTGGCGTGCGGATAATCTAAGAGCGCAAGCGTCGTGAAGCGGAACACGTGCTCCAGACGCGGAGTCCAGTTCGCGCCGAACTGCTTTTCCATCACCTCAATCATCCCCTGCGTCAGCTGGTGCTTAAACGCCGGGTCAATATTCGCCAATGGATTGAACGACGCGGGATAGTTGATATCCGAAGGGTCAATAATCACCACGTCGTTGATGCGCTCCTCGGGAATAAACTTCAAAATCTCCTCAATCACGTCGCCGTGCGGATCCATAAAGCAGAGCCCGTGGCCAAACGCGATGTCCTGCCGCACGAGCAGTTCCAGCAGTTTTGACTTTCCGACGCCGCTTTTGCCGACAACGTAAAGATGGCGGCGGCGATCCTCGCGCTTAATACCAAATACGTACTTTTTCTCCTCAAGCGCGATGACGTAATTCGTCCGTCCGATAAAAGAAGCCTCGGCGGGATTCACCTTGCCGAGCATCGGAAGCTCCGGTGGCGGAGGAGCTAATTTAATTATGCGGACTTTGTTTTCTTCCATTGGGGTTGCGAGGTATTCCTTCGACAAGCCTGCCTACCGGCAGGCAGGCTCAGGAAATAAGCTTTTTCTGTTTTCTTGTTATATAGCTTCCACTTCTTTCAAAAATGCCTCATACACGTCCAACGCGGCTTTTGCGGCCTCGGGAGTCAGCACAAATCCGGGCGTATGCACTAAGTCGTTGCGCAGACGATGCGCTGCCCAAACGCCTTCCACGCTTTTGACTTCGCTGGGAAGCACGCGTGCCAAACGCTCGGCAAGGTTTTCGCCTTCGTAGCCGGCGCCTTTCAATACCACGTCAACCAACGCATCCGCCTCAATCACCGCGAGGCGCAGACTCTCAACTTTTCCGGTCGCAGCTTTGCCGAGCACCGCCTCCCACTGCGCGATAACCACAGCGTCCTTCTTTTTCTCCTCTTTTTTCCTGCGATGGTGGAACATGGACGGCACTGTTTGCATCGGAAAGATTTTTGTGAGGAGAAAAATAAATAACGCCGCGAGCAAAATGTCCAACACGATGACAATGGGCCGGATGATGTCCCGCCAAATATGCAGCAGCCACTGCATCAGCTCCGAGGTGCCCCCGAGGAGCCGCGGCAAGAGCGGGAAAAAGGCCAAAATGAGCACCGTGATGGCGACAAAGAAACCCGACGGCGTCAAAAATATTTTTGACGCGCTTTTCGGCTTTGGCGCCTTCGGCGACATATCCTTCATCATTTTCGGTTTCTGTGGCATGACAGAGGGTTTAGGGTTTAGGGTTGAGGGTTGAGCGTGCAAATCGTAACATGATACATGCCTGGTTATTCCGTAAACCGGTCCAGCACATCTTCATCCGCGAAGATATTCAAACCCGCCGGCGGACCAGCCTTCTTGCTCTCCACGCGCTTCATGTGCGGTGCCGTTACCACCACTTTCATCGGCGGGTGGAACAGCGTCGCCAGCTCCTCCACGTTAAACACGGACATTCTGCTCAAATTGTTCCAATTCAGCGGATGCGAGCTCAAAAAGCGCCCCATAAATGTTTCAACCGGAGTTTCGCGCTGGCGGTAAAAGTGGTACAAGCGCTGCGCCCGCATCCACGCGCGTGTTTTCGCAAACACATAAGGAAAATTCCAGATTTTTGCGCGTGTCCACACCTTCATATTGTGACGGAAGTAGTTGAGGTTCAGCGCCGCATACTGCTGGAACGCGCTCCAAATACCGCGGCGCGGATAACTGTCGTAAAACATTGTTTTCGGTGAAATATAGATAAAGCGGATAACGGTCTCATACGCCGGTTTTGAAAGATGATTTTCAACCGCCTTTAACACGTCAGTTTCGCCGGGGGATTTCGGGAGCATCATGGAGAAGCTGAACTCTCCGGCCGTGTCTTTTTCTTTTTTCCATTTCTTGAGCTCTTGCAACTCTTTCTCGTATTCTTTCATCCACGACGGCGGCAGCGGCACCGCAACAAGCTGTACGCCGACAAACTCGCCCGGCCGCGCCTTGCCCAGCACTTCGATCATGGAAGACAGCGGATCAAATTCCAACTCTTCGGCGGGCACTTCAAAATCCATGTATGTTTTGATCGGGTACATCCCGGATTTTGAAAGGATCATCTCCGATCCCCAAAACTCATTGCCCTGCTCGCCGAATTCTTCCACGTGTTCCGGCATTGCGTGCACGTAGTCCTCCACCTGCGTTACCTCAACGTCCGGATAAAACGAGAAGAATGCCGCTTCAATGATGGCGGTATATTTCCTCGGAATGCGGACATAAAAATGCAGTTCGCCGCCGACACTGGTCATTTCAAACGAAAACGTGCGGGTTTTTTCGCCGTCCCAATAGCGCTCTTCAATATCGCCGGGAGCGTTGCGCATGGTATGAATGGCCCGGAGCACCTGCTCCATGCCGCGCGGGTTCTTCAAAATCTCGCGCGGGATAGAAAGCTCCAACATGACAAACGGATCTTTTTTGTCCCAAATAAGGTTGCGCCAATAAAGCCACGTGGAATGCGTCACGGGAAGCGCCACGACAAAAATCCAAAACCACCAGGTCCATTCCCAAAAAATTGAGAATGCCTGGTAGTACTGAATTAACGCCGCGTGTATAAGTGCAAAAATTTCTGCGAACATCTTTTCAGGGTAACACGAATACTATAGCGGCATAACCGATGCTCGCGACGCGAGCTCCCAACTTATGCCTCCCTTACAGTATAACGCCCATCTGCATTTCTTTGGAAGTACTTCTTATTCTGCAAGTTGAGGAGAATGGTGTTCGGCTTGAACGCGCGCTCTTTTAAGATGACATCCACCAGCTGGTGCGACTTCAAGCTTCCGTGCTTCTTTAAGAAGTGCGCGATGACTTCACGCGCCGTTCCCGGAATGATGCCGAACTCGCGGAGACCGTAGAGTCCGCGGCCGACCAGCACAAAGCGTTCGTCTTTGATGAGCTCGTTATGCACGGTCTGATGATTCGTGCGCTTATTTTTCCGCACCGTGTTAATCAGGTTCGCGATGTCGGTGAAGTGGAGCGGTTTGCGCTCTTTCTTGAGCGTCAAATAGGCCCAATCACGCGACGTTTTCGGATTGATTTCCGACCACGCAGCCAATCCCGCGTCACCATAGTGGTTCACCATAAACCGTTTTGATGCCGAGACGAAATTTGCGCCAACCGCGTCGGTCACGCCGTGCTGTGCCGCGCAAGCGCCGAAATAGTGATTAAACTTTTTTTCGGCAAGCACTTCATCCTTCTTTGACGCGAGCGTTGTCGCGAGCTTCACCGCGAACAGTTTCGCGTGTTTCATGTGCTCGCTCGTAAGTCCCCATGTCGCATGTGCATCTTTATCCGCCGGAGCAAACGACAATTTCCCGCTCGCTTCAAGCAAAAAGCGCACGCGGTTCCCGAGGGTTTCCTTCGGACCGTTGTCGGAGGCCACATAGGCAACATCGGCAAACAACGCGTCCTCCTTGCGCACGCCGCCCAATGTTTCGAGATGTGCCGTGACCATTCCCGCAAACGCGTCAATGCCGTTTTTGCTTCCTTCCGCGCGGACCGCGTCAAGCCCGAGATTCTGAATTTGGCGGATGCGCTCACGCGTCACACCATAGCGAACCCCTAGCTCCGCAAGCGTCAATTCCCGACCGTCTCCCAACCCGTACCGGCAACGCAACACTTCCTGTTGCCGCTCGGGCAACGGCTGCAAACACTGCGCGACAATTTTGTTTACGACTAACTTCATATGGATAATATGGTGATTTTTGGCCATTTTCGATGGAAATAGCCCGGCCTATTTATAATGTCTCAATGATACAAAATTATTGACAAGAAGTCAATAGGGGTATGCAAGAAGAGAAGTAAGACGTAAGAAGTAGGAAATAAGATCGACGAAGAGGGCGCAACGAGCCCACTGTCTCTCTTGCTTCTTATATCCTACGTCCTACTTCTTCCCTTAGCGCTTCCGCCACATCGTGAGCAATGGGCTCGCGACGAAGATTGACGAATATGTTCCAACGACGGTACCCACAAGAATAGTAAGCGTAAAGTACGCAAGCGAAGATGAGCCGAGCACATACAATGCCACAAGTACCAGCACGAGTGTTAAGGATGTGTTAATGGAGCGCGCCATAGTTTCGTTCACGCTGATGTTCACCAGCGCGTTAAAATCAAATTTTGCCGAACGCTCCAGCCGCAAGTTTTCCCGTATGCGGTCAAACACCACAATCGTGTCATGCACTGAAAAGCCCATGACCACGAGAATCGCGACGATAAAATTGGTATCCACTTCCGCGTGGTAGAGATACCCAAGAACCGCGAAAAGTCCCGCGGGAATAATGGCATCGTGAAACAGCGTGAGGAGCGTGATGAATCCGTACTTCCACGAACTCACCGGGTAGGATACTTTGCGGAACGCAAACGCAATATACAGCGATATGCCGATGAGTACGAACAGGAACGCCCACAGCGCCCGCCGCCGCAGCTCCGAGCCGATGGCCGGACCAATACTTTCAAACCGCAATTCTTCAAATTTCGGATATGCCTTGATGAACGCCGCTTTGTAGGTGACATGATCCGCTTCCTGCACTTCCTTGACGCGGATGATAAAGCTTGCGCTTCCCGGCTCGGGCGTTACGACGGCATCCTGCAATTTCAACTCATCGGTCAAGAACGCCTTCACCGCATCGGCATTGACTGCGTCATCATGAACGCCAATTTGCCACATGGTTCCGCCGGTAAAATCAATCCCCTGCTTCAATCCGAACATGCCGATCGTGACAATGCTCGCGACGACCAAGAGTCCTGAAAAACCAAGAAAGAGATATTTGTTGCCGATGACATTCATACTGGTAAGCGTTTAGCGGTTAGGGTTTAGGGTTCAATGAGCTCTCCGAACGGGTGAAGACGCGTAAAATCGTGCGGGTGACGGTGATGGCGGAAAACATACTCATCACGACGCCGATGAAAAGCGTCAATGCGAACCCTTTCACAAAACCGGTGGTCGCGTAATACAAAATGATGGAGGTGAGCATGGTGCTGACGTTGGAGTCCCGGATCGGAAGCCACGCGCGAGCAAAACCTTCATCCAACGCGCTCATGCGCGAAAGGCCTTTGCGCATCTCTTCTTTGCTGCGTTCAAAAATCAAAATGTTCGCGTCCACTGCCATGCCGATGGAAAGAATGAAGCCGGCAACACCCGAGAGAGTCATGGTGATACCAAACAGTTTAAACACGCCGAGCGTCAATGCGATATATATTGTAAGCGCCAGCGCGGCGTAAAGACCCAGCACGCGGTAATACAGCAGCATAAAGAGCATCACCGCCGCGGTGCCGATGAGTCCGGCGTAGAGAGTCTTTTTGAGCGAATCCGTGCCGAGCGAGGCACCCACGGTTTGCTGGCTCACGAGCTTGACCGGCGCCGGCAAGGCACCCGCGTTAAAGCGCTCAACAAGCGTCCGCGCCTCCTGTACGGTAAACCGTCCGGTGATTTGCGCGCGGCCTCCGGAGATTTTTTCCTGCACGGTCGGCATTTCAATGAGTATGCCGTCCAAGAAAATCGCGATCGGCTTCCCCACGTTTTTCGCGGTAATTTGCTCAAACAGCTTCGCGCCTTCGTCGTTGAACGAAATGCTCACCTGCGGCTTGCCGGTCAGCTGGTCAAAATTGAGCTGCGCGCCCGACACATGGCGGCCGGAAAGGTCCAACGGGAAAAACTTCGGTTCCGTTGCTGCCGATGTGGTCGCCGCGCCAGTTTTCGGCGCTGCATACTCTACCTCCGCGAATGTCAGAAGCGGCGTTTCGCCGATAAGTTTGATGGCTTCGGAAACGTCTTTAATGCCGGCAAGCTCCACTACCAACCGGTACGAATCCGCGCCTTTTGCGATAAACACCTGCGGCTCGGATACGCCGAACAAATTCACGCGCTTTTCAATCACGTCACGCAAACCATTCAACACGCTGTCGCGATCGGCGCCCGTCACATTCGCCATGTCCACTTCGTACACCAAGTGCGTACCGCCGACGAGATCAAGACCCAGCCGCCACGGCCGCACATTCGCGCCGAAGTTTTTCGGATATACAAAAAATCCGACCAGCGCGGCGAGGGTAACGATTCCTATTAAGAGTACGGCTGCGTTCTTCTTCATGGAAACAATTGTTTTGAAGCATAACGTACCAAAATAAAAAATGCAATGGGTTGTGTTGGTATGCACAAAACCGCCCAGGAGAAGGGCGGTTTTGTGCTAGAGAAGAGTAACGTTCTGGTCGCTTCAATTAATGTAACCGCGACCCCTAGGATTTGGTTTCACCCCGTGGCGCAGCCGTCGTCCGACGCAGTACTTCGTAGGAAACAATAGCCCGTTTGATGCTCCAGAGGAACAATCCGGCGAACACCGCCGCAATCGCCATCTCCATTTTAACCTCAAAACGCGTACTTAAGAACGCCGACCACAAAAACGAAATCAGGTGCCTTTTGCCTCCGCCGACCGCCGCAGCCGTATTCTGCAGCACACGAACGACATACACGCTCCGCGAGAAAAGATGCGCGCCCAAAATCACCGAGAACACCTCAAATACCACCACAGGCAGCACTCGCCGCATAAACCATACGCGGTAGATTTTGAACATCAGTTTTTTGCGGAAATCCATATTATTCTTCCATGAGTTTTCTAAACAACCGTTTTGCCCTGAACAAACGCATCTTGAGGGTTGTAAGCGTAATCCCCTCCAGTTTCGCGATATCGTCATACGACTTATCCTCCAGGTAATATAACTTCATCACCCGCCCTAAATGTTCCGGCATCTTTTCAAGGGTTTTCGCGACGATGGCGCGGTTGTCGGTGTTTGCCGCCAAGGAAGACGCCCCTTCGTCCACGAGAGCGTCGTCGTAGAGCACCGGGTCAAGATAGGACACATTTCCCTGCTGCTTTTTCAACTTTTGATAATGCGTGAACGAGGTATTGACAAGGATCTTATACGCCCAGCTTTTGAATGTCGCGCCGGGCTGTTTTTTGAACCGGCGACCGTTCACATAAATCTTTGTGAATGCCTCCTGCAAAATATCCTCCGCTTCGTTGTGGCTACGCGTAATGCTCCGCGCCGCGCGCATAAACGCCTCACGATAACGGTCCACTAAAATACCAAAAAGCGCCGGGTCATCCATAGATAACTTCAGCACTTCATCGTCGGGCAGTTGTTGCGGCTCCTTTTCAACCGCGCCATCATCCTTCGGCATATACCAATATAATACAGTAAAACACTGCTTATTGCAAATCCAACGCGCGTAGCGCCGCCACGCGCTCCTCTATCGGCGGATGGGTCATAAACAAACCGTGGAACCACGATTTTTGCCTACCTTTGGTCAGCGGATCGTCAAACCACAAATGCGCGGTGGTGTTTTGCGCGACACGCAGCGGAGTGGTGTCGGCATGAATTTTGAGGAGCGCGCTCGCAAGGCCTTCGGGATAACGCGTGAGAATTGCCCCGGAGGCATCCGCTAAAAACTCGCGCTTGCGGGAAATGGCGAGCTGCATCAGCGTTGCCGCAATCGGCGCCAATATTGAAAGCACGATTCCCAACAAAAGAAAAACTCCGCCCGATGACTCGCGGTCATCACGGCGGCGAGCGCCGCCCCAAAACATAGAACGCAAAAACATATCGCCCAGAATGGAAATAAATCCGACAAGAATCACGATAACGGTTCCCAGCAGCATGTCGCGGTTGCCGATGTGCGAGAGTTCGTGCGCGATGACGCCTTCAAGTTCGGTTTTATTGAGGCGCTCAAGCAGCCCGCGCGTCACCGCAACCACCGCGTGCTCGGGATTACGGCCGGTCGCGAACGCGTTGGGCGCCGGTTCATCAATAAGATATATCCGCGGCAACGGAAGTCCGGCAGTGATGCAAAGATTTTCAACAACATTATAAAGCTCGCGCGCGCTTTCACGGCTTACCGGATGCGCGTGCGACATCGCGAGCACGATTTTATCCGAATACCAATAACTCACCACGCTCATGACGGTGCTGAATATGACCGCGATGAGAAGTATGCTCGGGTCGCCATACATGCGCGTGAATACCCAGCCGATACCGATGACGACGACAAAAAACACCGTGAAGATGAGCCACGTGCGGCGGATATTTGAATCGCGCTGAGTATATAAGGAAGCCATTGCTAAAACGACACGCGTACAGGCTTGGACTCCTCCAACGACGAAAGCTCAAAAAACTTTTCCTCATGAAAGCCAAACGTGCGGGCGATGATGTTAGATGGGAACGATTGGACTTTTGTGTTCAAGTCCTGCACGACGGAGTTATAGAACCGGCGCGCGGCCTGCATTTTGTCTTCGGTGTCGGTTAATTCGCGCTGCAATTCCAAAAAGTTTTCATTGGCTTTGAGCTGCGGATAATTTTCCGAAACTGCAAACAGCGTCTTTAACGTTGAAGCAAGAGCGTTTTCGGCTTGTGCTTTTTCCAGCGGCGCTCCCGGAGCCATCACGCGCGTCCTGGCTGCCGTCACATTTTCCAACACGCCCTTTTCGTGCGACATGTATCCTTTTACCGTTTCCACAAGGTTGGGAATCAAGTCGTAGCGGCGCTTGGACTGCACATCAATGTCCGAGAGCGCCTCCTTTGCGCGCATCCGCAGCCGAATAAGGCCGTTGTACATGCTAATTACCGCAAAAACGACGACCGCCGCGATGATAAGAATAATGGTGACTGGGCTCATATTTGTTATATAACCTTCTTACTTATTACGCTTATTATACCGCGATTGTATAAAAATGAAAACGGCCAGGTGTGCACTTGCACACCCGGCCGTTCGTAGTCGCTTTTGTCGGATTAATCGGTTTGGATGCAGTTGTTACGCCACACCCTTGCCGGACTTCCGTTCCTTCCGCGCTTTGATGCGCGCGAGGGCCCTGCCCCGCAGCTCCTCTTCGCAGATGCGTTCCAGGTAATCGCCGGAGAAAGTCATATCCGCGAAATCACCCGGGCACATGAAGATGAAGTGCGCACCCACCGTACGGGAAACGGAACCTGCCAGCAGCGCCGACACCGGGCCGTGGCCCTGCATCGCCGCACACCGGTAAGCCAACCCGATCTTGTTGCGTCCCCTGCGGAACAGCAACACACGGTTCTCGTGCGTGTGGCCGGCATACGCCGCGTGGGCGCCATTGGTCCGCGCCGCACCGACGACACCGTCACTTTTGCCCATCTTCTTCGGGTCATGCTGCATCACGATCCGCAGCGGGCCGAAGAGCGGCTTGCCGTTCACGTCCAGTCCGTAGTCGTCGATACGAAGAACACGGGCACAACTGAAGCCACCAAGCCAGAGACGCGGATCCCTGCCCGTCGCCGAGCTATAGTGATTGGACTGCCCGACCTCGTAGATGCCGATGCCCTTCGCCTCGCACCACTCGCTGAGGAAGTCGGTTTCCTTCTCTCCCATATCACGCAGTACGTCGTCGGCATGATTGCCCGGAATCGTCGCCTGCGCGACCCTCAACGTACTGTGCTTCAGCGTCTCACCGAGGAACCCGTAGAGGTACCTCCGCACGAACCTCTTCACCACGCGCATGCTCTCCACGGATCCGCCCATGGAGTCGTTTGTGCACTTGGTCGCATGCGCCAGAACCGAATCCGGATCCTCCGGATTGAGTTCCGTGCCCCCGTCGATGTTCTCGTTCATCACATCGTCAGGATCACGCTCGTCGTAGCCACGGAACGTCCACTTCCGCGAATTCGCCTCTCCGGTATCGCCGACGTTCAAGGACCCCTTGAGTATCGCCGGACGACCGCAGAAGCTGAACTTTTCGCCCAGATACTGGCTGTGCAGCAGGGAAAGCCCCCGACGCACTGCCGGCCGCGACTCACGCGAACCGATGTGTTCGTCGCCGGAGAGCGTCACGCCGACATACTCATCCGGCTGATTCAGGACCGTCCCGTTCAAGACGCGGTCGTACTCGATGAACCTGGTCATCACCATGCCTGTGGGCGCGCCCGGGAACTTCCCGATGATCGTGACCCCCGAGACACTGTCGTTTGAGTCGCGATCGAAGGCCGCATGTTTCCGGGTGCCCATGGGCTTGCCCAAACTCATGCGCACGGGTTCCTTGCCCTTCTTGAAGTCCCCGATCTTCTCCTGATCCTCGAACGGAATCGCACAGACGAGCGTCACGTGCGTACCAGTGATGCGGCCGGTGCCGTACTTCGACTCGTCCTTGAAGTTCGCGGCATCCTCGTCCACCTCGATCAGCTGGAACTGCTTGAATCCCACGCCATCGTGTCCGCTGTTCAGCACAACGTCCACGCTGCCGGTCTCCATCGCGGTTTTCCCCAGCTCACGAAGCGCGTCGGCGTAGGCCTGATGAAGGCTCTCCTTCTTTCCGTGGACGTGAGACACGAGCTTGTCTCCCGCGTCCCGCATCGGAGCCCACGACCGTTCGTTGCGACTGTGAGAGTAATCGATCACGAGGTCGCCGAAGACAAGTACCCCCGGCTTGCTTGTGAATTTCACCTTGTTTACGTCGCAGATCGCCCTGACTGATGCCTCAACCATGCGCACCACGTCCGCCGTGACAAACTGATGCGTCGGACGCGTCTTCTTCTCACGAAAAAGACCTGCCTCATCCGTGAGCCCACCGATCTTCTGGTTGATCTCGCGGATGTTCGTGCCTACCATCGCGAGGTTCGCCGTCAGCTTGTTCAGCTTCTGTTGCGCGGCCGGTTTGGCGTTCACGCTCTTTGTCCTCTTCCGGAGCTGCTTTGCAACATCACGGCTCACCTTATTGAGTTCCTTGGCTTTCGCGATGAGCATGCTCCGCTTCCCCTTCAGCGAGTCAATCGAACTCTCGATCTTCACCTGCCGGGAAATGAGCAACTCATGCAGCTCCGCCGAGACGGAATGATGCGTGTCGTCGCAGTAGATGGACAGCACGATCTCCGCATCAGGCGCCGCGGCACGAAGCTCAGCCAAACGATGCCCGAGAATCTCGAACTGAGTGCGCTGCATGCTCTGCACCTGCTCCCAGTTCGGGACACGTTCGGACGCCTCCTTACACTCCTCCTCGGACTTCAGATCCCAGTAGGTCATGAGGGTGTCCAGAATCTCCGGACGATCCAGGCGAGTCCACGGACCATCGAGAAGGATCCCGGTGATCCACGGACTCTTCTTCAGGAACTTCAGAAGATTCTTCCACGCCAACGGGTTGAAGTAGGCGGCGTCGAAGGCCGGTTCGGAAAGTACGATGACGTAATCTCCGCCCACCTTCTTGATCATGTCAATCCACTTCGGCGTTTCCATGACTTGCCTCCCAAAAAGGGGCTGCCGAGTTTCGGCGCATCGCCAAAGTCGCTCCGCCACAACTAACACTAATGTTATTTAATTGTGAAGGTGCGGCTGCGGCGACATTCGCCGCGTACACAAGCAACGAGCTCATGTACCACTACTTTCAGTGTATGCTGTTACGAAAAAAAGTGTATATCCGTTATAGAAGTCGGGCTGTGGATAACTTTAGCGCTCGGGATTTCACTCTTCCTCAACTAGCTCCGCACTCGGAAATAATCGTACGCTCGCGACGGAAATGCGCCACCCTGCTTCCGCCTGGTGCCCGGCACATTTCCTACTCGCGCACTGATTATTTAGCCTCGCGCTATCACTATGTTTCGTCAGAGCGAAATCCCTCGCTTTTTGATTGCAGACAAGCAAACGCTTACAACTCCTTTCTATAGCAATCCGTCTCGCGTTTCACGAAGCCAAGTGAAAGATAAAACTTTTCCGTGTTGCGTTTGGGGTTGCTGGTGAGGTCAACGTGCCGCACGGCGAGTTTTCTCGCCTCCATGATAACTTTTTCCATCAGCATTTTGCCTAGTCCTTTTCCGCGATAAACGGAAGAAACCACAATATCGTGCACATACCCTTGCGTACCCATCATCGTTTCTCCGATTTCAAGGGTTGCCATGCCAATGATGTTCTCCGCATCGTACGCAATAAAAAGATGCATCTGCGGGGCAGCGCAAATTTTTTTGAGCCGCTCCATCGTCAACTCCGAAGCACCCGCATTAAGCTCCCGCAACAAATCGTTAATTGCTGGGAGGTCACCGGCAAGCGGGGTGTGGTATTCCACAATCTCCATGTGCCCCCACTTGGACGCCGCGCTATCGGACTCGCCGCTTCGCGTCTCTTTGAAACCCATCGGTTTCAATATTTCCTCCTTGGGGAACCTGCCTACCGGACAGGCAGGCTTCCGTTCCCCATCGCCCCTCCCGTCCGATTCCATCTGTGGTCCCATAGTCATGTGCCCTCAGATGGAATCGGACCATCGTCAACTGCTTAAAAGGCAGCTGCTCTACCATTGAGCTATGAGGGCGTCAAATTTTTATTTAGTTTATAACAACATTTTTCAAATGACAATCTATAATAATTTCATAAAATCTTCCGGCGATAGTTCGATCTCCCGCAAAATCTGGCGAAGCAGACCGCGGCCAATCTCTTCGCGACCGTGCATGGGCACAAGCGTTGTCCTGCCGTCGGGATGCTGAAAGAAAAGATGCGAACCTTTTTGCCGCATCTCCTTAAAACCCAACTCACGCAAAATCCGAATGAGCTCCTTCGGTTTCAAAATCGGCAAGCCGCTCATACTTCCACCATATCCATACCGATAAATGCCGGCTCGTGCGCCATGGATTTTATGCGTGCCCGGTATGCGGGATTTCCCGCCGCTTCTTCAAGACACAACGCGATGGCATCTTTGACGCGCAAACGAAGTTCGGGCAATGTTTTTGCCTGCGTATGGCATCCCGGCAGCATGGGAACGGAGGCGATAAAATATCCGTCCTCGTCTTGCTCAACGATAATTTTGAATTGCTGTTTCAGCATTGTTTTAATGTAACATGACGTTGCGAATAATGCAATGATTTGTAAGCCCCTACTCCATCTCTCTTTTCAACTCCTCCAGCAGCTTCTTCGCGCTGACAGAAAGATGTTTCGGGGTTTTGATGTCCAGCTCCACATACATTGCTCCATGGCCGTAACCACCAAAGCGGGGCATGCCGGCGCCGTCAATCTTCAGCTTGCTTTTCAAACTGAAGTGTTCGGGAATAGTCGCCGTAACTTTTTTACCCGCGATGGTCGGGAACTCCAATGGAGTCCCAATAAGCACGTCCACGAGCGACACTTCTTTTTTTATAAATAGGTCATCGCCCTGGCGCGCGAAGACGCCGTGCGGCTTCACCCGCACGCGCACATATAAGTCACCCACTCCCGCGCCGCGCTCGCCCGCCTCCCCCATGCCGACCAGCTTAATGATTTGGCCGTCCGCGACGCCGGGAGCGATTGTTACATCCACCTGCCGCTCGCCCGTGGCGCGCCCAACCCCTGAACAACTGCCGCACACTTTTTTCGAAATCTTTCCAAGCCCCACGCACTTCGCGCATTGCCGCACCTGCGAAAAATTACCAAAAAATGTGGAGCGGCTCTCGCGCACTTCGCCTCTGCCATCGCACGCGCCGCATTCCGAAAATCCCGCATCGGGAAAATGCCCCACGCCGCCGCATTTTTCACACACCACGGAGGTGCGGTAGCGTAGCTGTTTTTTGACACCCCCAAAGGACTCCTCTAGCGTCACTTCAATCACCGCCTCAATATCCGCGCCGCGCTGATACGTGCGGCGCTTGCGCTTCATACCCAAACCTTCAAAAATTGAATCAAAAATATCTCCGGCGTCGCCGAAATCACCGAGGTTTGACGGGTCAAAACCAAATCCGAAACCGCCATCGCCAAATCCGCCAAACGGCCCCTGCCCGCCACCCATACCCGGTTGCGCCTCGCCAAACCGGTCGTAATACGCGCGCTTATCTTTATTAGAAAGCACCTGATACGCCTCGTTCAGTTCCTTAAACTTTTTCTCGTCGCCACCGGCTTTATCCGGATGATGCTCGTGCGCCAAGCGCCGATATGCTTTTTTGATATCATCTTCGGACGAGCCTTTTTGAACTCCGAGTGTTTTGTAGTAGTCTTTCATTGGCTCGAGTATCTAGTATTCAGTATCTAGTATCTAGAAAAAGCGCGGCGGGCGCAACGCAACCCAACAGATTATAGCACGATGGTTTCCTTGCTCGTGGGTTCAGAAACTACATGGAGAAATCCGGCGCCGAGCAACAGCTGATACAACCCCCACGCCGCCCACTGCACCGGATAGCTCACTAAAAATCCGAAGCTCTTGATAGTGAAGAAAAACAGCAGTCCGTAGATAACAATAACAAGCGTGTGCCACTCTTCCGGCACACGGCTTGCCCACTGCCCAAAAAGCAACGCAAGCACCTTACTCACTGTGGTACGCGCTGCGATGGGCGCTCCGACGGCACTGCTGATTTGTTCAAGAATCGCTCCGCGTGACTGCGCCAAGAGCCCCGCGCGCGCCTCCGGCGAAAGCTCACCCAACCCAGGTACAAGGCCGGAGTTTCCGATGGCATCAACCACCTCACCTACCGACATATTCAGCGAAAAATTCGGCACAAACCGCCGCAGCACAAGGTCCGTCGGTCCGGCAATACTTGCAATGGTTTTTTCCGTGACGCGCCACGGAACCCCCACGAGCGGCACCGTGTAGAGCACGGCGGCAAAGAGAGACAATGCCGCGATGATACCCGGAAGCGCCGCGCGGCTCATACGCGAAATGGAAACTTTCAAGTCATTTGCCGAGGACTCCTGCGCCCGCCGACCCGCTAAAAGCAGCAACACATACATGAGCACCGCGCCAAGAAGCGTGCCTTGCGAGAAGTGGCTGTACAACGGAACGATGAATGCGAGCGTTTGAACGGCAAGCACCGCAGCGTACACCGTTCCTCCTTTAATGAAGGAGGACTCCAGTACGTCAATCAGCATAAACACGGCGGCAGCACCCAGTACTCCCAAGAGCATAGGCGACCCGGCAATCATCGCATTCAACGCGTATCCGAACGCAAATGCGGCCAGCGCGCCAAGCGCCGCGAGTACTCCGATTTTTATTTTTGAGCGGTCAACGCCCGCTGCGACTTCCGGCTGCATTGTTTTATTGTCTCCCTGCGGGAGATCCCCCGTAGGGGGACTTTATTGTTTTTGCTCATCGCCCTTGCCGTCTTGCGGAGCATCTGCCTGTCCGGAAGACGGGCCCGCCGAACCATACGCGGCTTGGCCGATTTTCTGGATCTCCGCGGAGAGGTCGTCCATTGCGGAACGGATTGCCACAGCGTCTCCCGCGTCCTTCACCCCTTTCAGTTTATCAATCTTTTCTGTAATTGTCGTCTTCACTTCCGACGGCACTTTTTCTCCGGCGTCTTTCAGCGCTTTTTCTGACACATACACCAGCTGCTCCGCCTGATTTTTTGTTTCAATCGCTTCCTTTTTCTTTTTGTCTTCATCCGCATGTGCGGCCGCTTCCGCTTTCAATTTTTCAACCTCCTCTTTTCCTAGCGCGCTTGATGCTTCAATGCGCACGGTTTGCGCTTTACCGCTCGCTTTATCTTTTGCCGACACGCTCAAAATTCCGTTCGCGTCAATGTCAAATGTTACTTCCACTTGCGGCGTTCCACGAGGTGAGGGCGGAATACCGTCCAAATTAAATCGCGCGAGGGTCTTGTTATCGCCCGCCATTTCGCGCTCGCCTTGCAGCACATGCACTTCAACCGAGGTTTGGTTATCCGCCGCGGTTGAGAACACCTGGCTTTTTGCCGTAGGCACCGTTGTGTTCTTTTCAATCAAACGCGTGAAGACACCGCCCAGCGTTTCAATACCCAGCGAGAGCGGGGTGACATCCAACAGCAACACATCTTTGACTTCACCGCTCAAGACGCCCGCCTGCACCGCGGCGCCGACGGCAACCACCTCGTCCGGATTGATCCCGAGGTGCGGCTCTTTGCCAAAATACTTCTTCACCGCCGCGATCATTGCCGGCATGCGCGTCTGACCGCCCACCATCACGACTTCATTCAAATCCTTCGGCGCGAAACCCGCCTCTGTGATTGTCTTATCAAGCAGTTTAATGGAAAGATCAAGATAATCCTGCACCAGCTCTTCCAGCTTCGCACGCGTGAGCTTCAGCAAAAAGTGCTTCGGACCCGCCGCGTCCGAGGTTATATATGGAAGGTTCACTTCCGCCTCAACAGAAGTGGAGAGTTCATGCTTCGCTTTTTCGGCGGCTTCCCGTAATCGCTGCAGTGCCAACGGATCTTTAGAGATATCAATCCCCTCCTGTTTTTTGTATTCGGCGACAAGGTGTTCAATGATGCGCTTGTCAAAATCGTCGCCGCCCAGATGCGTGTCGCCGCCGGTCGCCTTCACTTCCACCGTGTCGTCGCCCACTTCAAGCACCGAAACGTCAAACGTGCCGCCGCCGAAATCATAGACGACGATTTTTTCGTTCTTTTGCTTATTGAAGCCGTATGCGAGCGCCGCCGCGGTCGGTTCATTCAAAATGCGCCGCACTTTGAGGCCCGCGATTTCACCGGCGTTTTTCGTCGCCTGCCGCTGGCTGTCGTCAAAATATGCCGGAACGGTGATGACCGCTTCTTCAATTTTTTCCCCCAATCGCGCTTCGGCGTCGGCTTTCAACTTTTGGAGCACCATCGCGGAAATTTCCTCCGGCGTAAACCACTGATCGCCTCCGCCCAAGGCGGATCCGCCCGGGGCGGACATTTTAATTTCTACGCCGCCGGTCGCGGAGGCGCGGAGCTCATACGGAAGCCACTTTTTGTCGCGCTGCACTTCAACGTCCGTAAACTTACGGCCAAGAAGGCGCTTCACCGAAAAGATGGTGTTCTTCGGATTCGTAATCGCCTGCCGCTTCGCAAGCAACCCGACGCTCCGCTCGCCGGACTTTCCGACTGCGACAATAGACGGCGTGGTGCGATTACCCTCCGCGTTTTCCAAAATCTTCGGGGTGCCCGCTTCCATCACCGCGACCGCCGAATTGGTGGTACCGAGATCAATTCCGATTATTTTTGACATAGTTATTGTTTTTCTTTCGCTACTTTTACTCTTGCCGGACGAATAACTCTTCCGTTCAACGTATATCCGCGCCCCAGTTCTTCCACAACCGATCCGGGCGACTCCACGGATTCCACCGCGACAACCGCTTCGTGCACCGCCGGATCAAACGGCGCGCCAATCGTAACCGCCATCCGTTCCAATCCCTGCTTCTTCAGCACATCTTCCAATTGTGTCCGGATCATCAGCGTTCCCTTATCAACCTTATCGCCCATTGCCGTAATGGCGAGGTCAAAGCTGTCCATCACCACAATCAGATCCCGTATCAGCGCTTTATTCGCATACTTCGCAAACTCTTCAAGCCGTTTTTGTTCATCCTTCTGATAATTGATGAGGTCGGCTTTCGCGCGTTTCCAGCCGTTCAGATACTCATCGCGTTCTGCGGTGATTTTTGTGAGTTCATCGCGCGCGGTTTTTGCTTCATCGGCAACATCCTGCGGCACTTCGTTTTTTTCTTGTTCGTCGGGCATAAAATTATTTTTTCTTGCGTTTTACTTCTTTTTTATGTTTCCCCTTCGGCAATTCTTTGAATACATTCAACGCGCGTTTATAGTCCATGCGCTTCGGGCCGATCGCCGCCAAGAATATTGGTGCACCCCCTACATTATACCGCGCGGCAACAACCGAAAGATGCGGGCTCCGCGTTATAGGGCTTTTACCGATAAATACCCGCGGCTTGCCTTCGCCGACATTCGCCGCAAGACGTGCCAGTGAGGCGTCCAAACGGTCAAAATCACGGACCACCTCCAAAAAATCTTTGCGCGTATTGAAATCAATGTGCTCGCATAGTTCGTCCAGCCCGGATTTATACACCTCGGAAGCGTTCGGCTCGTAGCCGACGCCTAGCACCTGAAGCTCCTCCACTACCGGATCAACGATGCGGTCCAAGCCGCCATGCAGCATTTCGCCGAACATTTTACTCATGAGCGGCGCCGCCTCGGTTTCCTCTGTGCCGAAAATATCCCGCAACAGTTCATCCACCCACAATGTGTATCCCCGCTCGGTCGGCACGCGCCCCCCTGAAGTATGCGGCTGTTCCAAAAATCCGGCGTGCGTCAAACGCAAAAGCTCCGCGCGGATGCTGGCGGGCTTAATGCCGAAATTGTAGTCGTTATACAGCTCCTCGGAGCTTACCGGAGCGCCGCCCTCCACGAACTCGCGGATGACGGCTTCCAAAATGCGCCCGGCGCGATCATTCAACATATGTTCAGTATAGCAAAATTGGCACTCGTCAGTCAAGAGTGCTAATCTAAGACAGCGGTTAGCGTATAGCGTGTAGGGTTTAGATGGGAAAGCGAGCCGGAAAGAAGTTGAGATCCCTCTACGCTAAACGCTCTACGCTCAACGCTAATTATTGAGCGCCACGCTGTCCCATCCCCTTACGGCGCCGTTGCAGATGTACAAGAGATTGTTTGTGGTATCAATCACCATGCGGCCGCGTTCAGCATTGTCGTTGCAGTCGGTTGCGAGAGGCGCGCTGGCGGAAGTTTTATCAAACTGCAAGTATCCTCCGCTCCCTACTTCCAACAGCGTGTTCGGCGCAGGAGAGGCAACGCCGACACCCACTTGCGAACTTGCCCCGTTCACGATTAAGTTGCCGGAAAAATACCCGTTCACCCAGCGATTCGCGGCGGTGCCCACACTCCGGACGCCGTCCGCGCCGGGCAGAAGGTCAGAATCAAATGTCGCGGCGCTTGCGCGGCCGATGGCGCTTTGGATTGTACGCGCCACCATGCCTTCCGGGGTCGGCGCGTCGTACACCAGCGTCAAATCCACCTGCACCACGTCGTGACCGGGCGGGTTGGAAAATTTGCGGAATTGGAGATCGCTTGAAGCGGAAGCGACTTTCGCAGTGGTGAGATCGGCAGTTGTCATGTTGCCGCCCGAACCCTGTTGCAGCTTCACCACCTTTGTCACCGGATCAAACCAAAGAACCATCGGGTCGCGGTCCGTGGCGCCCCCGGCGCTATCGCGCATGCGTAAATGGAGGTACGGCGCGGAATCGCCAAGCGGCGCGTCGTTGTCGTTGTCGCTCAACGAATTATTCACAATAATCGCGCTTGCATCGCGCGTCAGACGCTGCAAGGTTTGCATGGTAAAGTTCAGCTGCGTTGCGACTTCCGCGGATGCTCCGCCGCGCACCTCAACCCGCGTGACCGTCGTCACAATGCCGGTCAGCAATGTTCCCACCACCGCAAAGATGGCGATGTAGATAAGAATTTCTAAAAGAGTAAACCCATATCTCGTATGCATATTTATCAGTATAGCAACTGATGGTGTATAATAAAAAGAACAACTATGGAAAATAAATCTCCGATCACGTGGCTTGATTTTCAGCACCCGTCCAAGGCGGACATTGACGCCATAAAAAAAATCCACGACTTCCATCCGATTATTTTGGATGAGTTGCTCCATGCTTCCACCCGCTCGCGGGTGGAGCAGTACGACGACTACCTCTACCTTGTGTATCACTTCCCAATTTACGACGCGAAAACCCGCACGTCACGGCATGCCGAAATTGATTTCTTGATTACCAAGGATACCGTCGTCACCATTCACTACGAGCCGCTGGAGCCGATTGAACACGTGCGGCAGGCAATCGCGGAAAGCCCGACGCTACAGAAAACATATCTTTCAAACGGAGCGATGTTCATGCACAATTTCCTTCAGGCGGTGCATGAATTCTGTTTGCGCGAACTCCGGCATATTGACCAAAAAGTGACGGCGATTACGAAGGACCTGTTCTCCCATCAGGAATATCAAATGCTCCAGCGCATCTGCTACATCAAGCGCGACGTCCTGGATTACGGCGTCATCACCAAACCCCAGGCCCTGCTCCTCCACTCGCTGCGCGACGTCGGCGTGAAATTCTGGGGAGAGGAAACACGCATCTATCTTTCCGACCTCATGGGCGATCACTTGAAAATCACCGAGCAGCTGGAAAACTACCGCGACACCATTGAGTCGTGCGAGGAAACAAACGCCCAGCTGTTAAACGCAAAGACAAACGCGGTCATGCAACGGTTCACCATCCTCGCATTCCTCACCTTCCCTTTAATGCTCTTCACCTCGCTGTTCAGTATTGAATTCGTATCGCGCGAAGTGACAAACCCCCGAATATTCTGGGTAGGGTTCGGCGCCGTGCTGCTTATTACTTCTCTTATTGTCTATATCTTTAAGCGGAGGGGATTGTTGAGGGATTAACCGAGGCAAGAAGTAAGACGTAAGAAATAAGAAGTAGGAGGATAGGCGCGAATGTCAAAGGCCTCGATGGTGTTATCCATCGAGGCCTTCGTCGCTTCTTGCGCGTACTGTGTCAGCGACTACTTGACGCACGCGCACTGGTGCTCGCTGATGAACCTGATGACCGGCGTTCGCATGATCGGCTGCGGCGCATTCACCCCGCTCGCCCAACGATCCACCGTTGACTTTCCGATGCCAAACTCACGAGCGAGGAGCTTCCGGTGCTTCCGCCGTTGCCGCAGAAACTTCGCGACCATCTCCTGGAAGTCCTTCTTCGCCTTTTCGCGCACCATGTAGATGTCCACGTGCATTCCTCCTTTCATGGGTAAGAGTTGTGGCGAAAACTACTTCGTACCCTGCTTGCCCGGGTTGCAGATCGGGCAGTTCTCGTAGGACGGCACGTGCAGGCGATGCACCTCCCGCCTGACGTATTCATAGCGGCCGCGATCGTTCCCGGGAATGAGGAAGACGGCTGCATCGGCCGTACCGTTTCCCGTCCATCCGGCAAGCCGGATCGTTGCGAAGTCCTTGCCGTCGGTGCGGTACTCCACGGTGACGTTGTCCGCCGACGGCACGCGAACCTGCACTTCTACGTCCGCGTTCGTCTCACCGTGCACCATCACCTCTTTCGCCGTCGGATGGCGAGACTCCTCGTCATCGTCGAAGATAGGATCGCGAACGAAGACCCAGAGCTCGTTCCCAGCCATGCCGTGGATCTTCGCCTTGACCTCATCTCCACATCGCGCGGCATACCGGACCACACCGACGACGAGCACAGCGGCGACCACGATGGCAACGATAGCGATGCCCGCAGTGACCCAACTCGGCCAGCTCTTCGGCTTGTCGCCCTTCTCCACGTACCATACCATGACCGACTCCTTCGCAATGAACGCCTTCCAAAACCGAATGCTAGGAATATAATACACTGCCGAAGCGAAGATTGCAACTCATCGTTGCGCATTTATTTTTGGGTGAGCGTAATTGGAATATAATGTCCACTATTATGCCCGATCGGACATGATAGTGGACATGATGATTCTATCGCATTTTGCTGCGCTTCATGTTCAACGAAGTTGGCGGAGCGTCCCTTCTTTGGTGACCGCGAGCACTTCAACGTTTTTTGTAATTCCTCGGCGATGCAGTATATCAAAAAATTCCTCCGGTAAAGCAAGCTTTCCTATCCAAAAACTTTTCTGAAGCATGGTGAATCCGGAATCTTTGAGAAATACGCGAAGCCACCGGCGATGCCGGGCTTTGGTTTCCGGTATGTCAAAAGCGACAATATTCACGCTGCGTGATGGAGTTATTTTTTCACGCACCGTTGATGCTTCGCGGTGGTACTCCAACGCAGATACTTTTTTGTTGCCTGTTGCGGTGAGCTCCAGTGCTGACCCACTATCCTGTTCGGCGATGAGACCTTCGGAACGCAACTTTGAAACAAGCTTGAGCACTCGTCGCCGTTCTTCGCGTGCCACGATTGCATTTTCCAAAATCGGCTCGTGCTCCGGAAACGGCGTCGATGCTCCTCGCAACCGCGCATAGTGCGCATCACGGCCATAATACGTGAGCATGTCGGCGACACCAACCGCCGTCATCACCGAAGCTTGAATAACTTTTAGGATCGCAAGCGTAATATCGCCTTTCATTGTTCAAACATATCACCCCATACACGCGATGTCCACTATCGTGCCCGATCGGACATAGTAGTGGACATCTCGAAAAACACCAAAACAATGTCAAAGGCCTCGATGAGTAGAACTCACCGAGGCCTTCTACGCGAACTTGCGCTGCGTGACTACCACTCGATGAAGACACCGACACACAGACCTTCTCCCGATTGTGCGTAGCACCGAACGACCGTCTCGAATCCCCACCGGCTACCACACGCCTTGCAAATCCTCTTGCCCGGCTCGTTGAGGCGGTCAATGCTCAGCGTATCGCCGACAGAGAACTTGGGTTCTGCCACGTCAACGACGACATCCGCGACCAACGCCTCACGCACCCCCTGCCTCGCCGCGAGACGCGCCCTATACGGCAGAAGCTTCAGCGCCTTCCGCACAGGATCCTGATCCGTGTTGGCCTTCATCGCCCTTGAGAGGAACCACTGAGCCGTCTCCACTTGGCTATTCCGTCTGGAGGGCGAAAGGCGGGAAGAATCCTCTTCCAGCAACTCCAGATCGTCGATAAGCGTCATAACACCTCTCCTTCTGTACGTTTTCGCGTTGATGCACGAAACGCCAATCGCTCCGCGTCATCATTACTGAAAAAGAATATAGCATGCCACGACCATGAAGTCAACCATCGTCGTTGCGCATTTATTTTCCGGCAAGTACAATTCTAGTATCACGTATTGAGTATTTGGTATTTAGTATGGGAAGCAAATCGCTTTTCTTTTGAGCCCATACAAGATACTGAATACTGAATACTGAATACTTATGGTGCTCTACAATACTCTCACCGAAAAAAAGGAAGAGCTTACAAAGCTGGCAAAAGGTCCGCTCAAGATGTTTGTCTGCGGACCGACGGTGTATGACTATCCGCACATCGGGAACGGCCGGACGTATGTGACTTATGACATGTTCGCGCGCTATCTCCGCAGCCGGGGCTTTGACGTATTTTATCTTCAGAACATCACTGACGTTGACGACAAAATTATCACGCGGGCGAAGGAGGACGGCGTGAAGCCGGAGGCAATCGCAAAAAAGTTTGAAAAAATCTATCACGCAAACGAAAAAGCGCTAGGCGTCACAAGCATCACGAAGTACGCCCGCGCAACGGCGTATATTCCGGAAATTGTGAAACAAGTGCAAACGCTCATCGCCAAAGGACACGCCTATAAGATAGAAGGCGATGGCTACTATTTTGACATTGCAACGTTCCCCGACTACGGGCATCTCGCAAAGCGGACAGTGGAACAGGCGGAGGATGGCGTTTCGCGCATTGACGAGAGTATAAAGAAAAGGAACAAGGGCGACTTCGCGCTTTGGAAATTATCAAAATCCGCGGATGAGCCGTCATGGAAAACGCCGCTCGGCTCGGGACGGCCGGGATGGCACATCGAAGACACCGCAATCACGGAAACATTTTTCGGCCCACAATATGATGTGCACGGCGGCGGAGTGGATCTGAAATTCCCCCACCATGAAGCGGAGATCGCCCAGCAAGAATCCGCTTCCGGAAAAAAGCCGATGGTGCGGCTTTGGATGCACGCCGGATTTTTGCTCGTGAACGGAGAAAAAATGTCCAAGAGCAAGGGGAATTTCGTTTCTATGGAAGATTTCCTGAAGAAACATTCGGCCGCGACGTTCCGCTGGATGGTCGCGAGCCACCATTATCGCTCGCCGATGGACCACACCGAGACGCTTGTGGCGCAAGCGGAGGCCGCCATTCGCGGCATACAAGAATTTTTCGCCAAACTGACGATTGCGTCATCCTCGCGAACGCGAGGATCCAGTAATATAAATGCTGGATTCCGGGTCAAGCCTGCCTACCGGACAGGCAGGCCCGGAATGACAGACGGGGCGCAACATCTAGCGGATGATCTTGCAGCTGCCGAGCATGCGTTTATCGCGGCGCTAGATGATGACTTCAACACGCCGGAAGCGCTCGGAGCGATATTCACGCTCATCCGCCGCTACGAACCTATGACGTGGAAACTGACGAGGGCTGACGCGAAAGTGCTCACCGACGCAATTAAAAAACTCTTCGCTATGCTCGGAATGGAGTTCAAAACAGAAAAAATCCCCGCTAAAATCACCACGCTCGCAAAAAAACGCGAGGTACTCCGCACCAAGAAAGATTTTGCGGGTGCCGATGCCTTGCGGAAAACAATTGAAGGGCTAGGATATAAGGTGGAAGATACGCCGTTGGGGCCCTTAACAATGTCATCCTGATTCGTCAGCGGACGAAGAAGGATCTCTCGCCGGAGATTCTTCGGGCGTTACCCTCAGAATGACGGCTCAATAAACATGCCTTCCCTCAAACTTCCTCCACAACACATTGAAGCCGAGCAGTCCGTGCTCGGGGCTTTGATGATTGATAAGGACGCCATCATCCGCGTTGCGGACATTTTGAGGGCGGACGATTTTTATAAGCCGGCGCACGCGAGCATCTACGGCGCAATCATCGGATTGTACGAGCGCCATGAACCTATTGATATTTTGAGCGTCACGACGCGCCTCAAGGAAAGCGGCGCCTTTAAAGACGCCGGCGGCACCTCATATCTCACCGAACTCATCAACGGTGTCCCTTCGGCATCGCACGTCGCCCACTACGCGAAACTCGTCAAAGACAAACGCGTGCTGCGCGAGCTCATTAACGCGTCGGCCGAAATCGCCGAAAGCGCGTTTGACCCGGGCGAGGATGTTGACGCGGTGATTGACCAGATTGAACAGCGTATTTTTTCCATCGCCCAGCGCTCAACGGCGCAGAAGTTCGTGCTTTTGAAAGACCAGCTTTCCGCCGCGTATGAACGCATTGAAAAAATCCACGCCGGGAAAGGCGCCATGCGCGGCGTTGCCACCGGATTTCCCGCGCTGGACAGCTATCTTTCGGGATTACAGAAATCCGACCTCATCGTCATCGGCGCGCGGCCGTCGCTCGGTAAAACATCGCTGGCCTTGGACATTGCTCGCCACGTGGGTGTCAAAGAGAAAAAATCCGTGGCGATATTCTCGCTTGAAATGTCCATGGACCAGGTTATTGACCGCTTCATCGCGGCAGAGGCACGGGTGCCGCTGTGGAACCTCCGCACCGGCCGGCTTACGAGCGACGTGGACTTCCAGCTGATTCAGGCCTCACTCAACACCCTATCGGACTCCCGCATCTTTATTGACGACACCGCCAGCGCGAACATTCTGCAGATGCGTTCTGTCGCGCGGCGGCTCCAGGCGGAACACGGGCTTGACCTTGTCATCGTTGATTATTTGCAGCTCATCACGCCACGCACAAAAAGCGACAACATGGTCGCACAGGTGACGGAAATCTCCCGCGGATTAAAGACCCTTGCCCGCGAACTGAACGTGCCGGTGCTGGCACTCTCGCAGCTTTCACGCTCCGTTGACTCGCGGGAAGACAAAACGCCGCGGTTGGCGGACCTCCGGGATTCCGGCTCCATTGAGCAGGATAGCGACGTTGTGCTGCTTATTTTCCGCAAAGACAAACAGCGCTCCAATCCCGAGCCGCAGGACTTGAACATGGCCGAAATCATGGTTGCCAAACACCGCAACGGACCGATCGGGTCAGTGAAACTCCGCTTCAACCCCGACGCGGTGAGCTTTGAATCCATTGACACGCAGCACTCTGATCAGCCGTATGCCTGATCGGAAGAAATAAGATATAAGAAGTATGAAGTAAGCGATGCTACAAAACATTCGCCCTGCTCTTAATTCTTACTTCTTATTTCATACTTCTTACCCCCCTATGCTTCCCGCTCCGATAAAAACTTTGATCGATCTTCTGACCGAGCTTCCGTCCATCGGCCCGCGCCAGGCGACGCGGCTCGCGTTTCATATTACCAACCTCGGCAAGGCCAAAGCCGCGGAGTTTGCCGATGCGTTCGCGGGACTCGCCGGCGTGAAACCCTGCGCGCAGTGTTTTCTTATTCATCAAAACGCCGGAAACCTCTGCGCCATTTGCTCCAATCCGAAACGCCGCGCGGACATCATCGCCGTGGTTGAAAAAGAAACCGACCTGATGTCGCTTGAAAAAGCCGGCAACTTCATGGGCCGGTATCTCGTCATCGGCGAGCTCACCAAGGGCGCGCTGCTACAACCGGACCAAAAGCTGAAACTGCAGCATCTGAAATCCACTACACAGAAACTCCCCGGCGGTGTTGCCGAAGAAATCATCCTTGCCACCAACCCGACAACGTACGGCGATTTAAGCGCCGCTGTCATCGCGCAAGAACTGAAGGGTTCGGCAAAAAAAATGACCCGCCTCGGTAGAGGCATTCCCACCGGAGGAGAAATTGAATTTGCCGACGAGGAAACGCTAAGGCAGTCGCTGCAGCACAGAGACTAGCTTTTTAGCTTCGTTAGGTTCTTAGCTTCATTAGCCGCGCACAGGCTACATCAAATTTTGGTATACTTCAAATTAGCGTCTATTTGAGAAAGGAGTTTTGACATGACCATGGGGCGATGGATTGTCCTCGCGTGGGGCGCTTCCGGCATGGTTGAGATCGTCGCTGCAGCCGCGGGATACCTTATGCAGCGGCAAGATTGGATAGGGTGGGCCATTGCCGGCGCCGTGTCGCTCGTGGCGGCCACAGTCCTTGCCTTTCTCGTCTCAGTTTCCTCTCCTCGCGATGAGGATGACGAAATCGACGACGAACCGCCCGCGACGAACAACAAGAAAACGGATAAGACGACGTAACTCGGTTTACTCTGTCTCTTTTTTGTGGAGGTCTACCGATGAAGAAGTCCTATGAGTTGGTGCTCGTGCTCTTGGCGATGGCACTCGTTGGCGCCGGCATCATCACCTACCGCAATCACAATCCGGACTGGTGGGGGTGGGCGCTTGGCGGCGGATTGGTCTTCGTGGTCATTCACTGCAAGAATGCCACAAGCAAAATCACCTCGCCGCTCGCCTCGATCGCCAGCATCATCACGGGCGTGACCGGAGTCATTGTGGCGATGGCTGCCCTCAGCTCGAACTACAATTCCCCCGGATGGTGGGCTATCGGCGGAGTCTGCATGGCCATTCTCGGCGCCGCCAGCGCCGAAGACGACAAGGCCGGTACATAGCCAGCCAGAAAGAACACGAAAGAGCCGACCCCGCACCGCGAGACCGGCTCTTCCCTTTTTTCGTATTCACACTTGGCGCTTCACACATGAACTCGCGGAATGGATGTTGCATTGGAATGCGCAATGTTTTAGTATAGTTTTAGTCTTATCTTCATAATTCCACAAAGGAGGTCTCCGTGAACAAGCTCGTTGTTCGGCTTTGGTGGTTCTTCCTCGTCGCCACGATTCTGGCCAGCGGCGCTTCGTTGCCTTTGCATCCGACGATGCCCTGGCTCTTCTCCGTCTTTGGAGGATGCTTGATGGGCCTCGTCATCACCACGATGTTCGTAGCCCCGCCCTACCCCGCCACCGATGGCGAGAGACGGGAACACGAATTGCGGAAGCGAGAGGCGAAATCCGAGTTAATGGACAATTTGGTGGGGCTGAAAAACGCATTTTGTGTAATACTGAATTGAAAAAACCAATAACTAATTCAAATGACTTGTAAAAAAGGTGTCCGAAGTGCCTCAAATATGGCGTAAAAAGGAACGGCAAACGC
>ORMF011479209.1_pt1 | contig 43520 bp, 34 predicted proteins | sample 1779871 | NCBI WGS metagenome assembly ORMF01 (sample SAMEA104232316, study PRJEB22302) | groundwater metagenome | biome: forest; feature: aquifer; material: groundwater | place: USA | collected 2011-08-07 | depth 5.4 m
AGCGTCCGCACAGCGCGCTGGGGGGCAAGACCCCGGCCGAAGTGGCGGCCGCCCACCGGGAGGGGTATACCCCTCCCGGTGGGGATTCAGGCCATGGCTTCAACTAAAGCCGTGGACCAAACAATGGGGGCAGGTCAAGATCACGAACCATCGCACCATTGGTACAGACTTTATCACAACGAAAATGGACGTTGTATTTACACAGGAATTGGAAAGTCAAAGCGCGGAGGATTTAACCTCCATTCAGGTAGTGCGAGCGATGGCTGTTGCACAGTAGATTACGACGAGCCGCTAAATGGGCCATTGAAGCCGTATCCCGAATCGCGTTGTTTTAATGCTGTCAGGGAAATGCTCAACAGTTCGGAGCTCTCCTACAAGGGAGATAAAAACTATCGAGGGAAGCTTTATGTTCAGAAGTAGCTCCCGCTCTGGTCTTGTCTTCTATTTATCCTTTTTATTGGCCTGTGGGTGTTCAAATTTGAGCAACAACAAAGAGGATGCGTTTGTTCTGGAGGGACCTGCAGAGTCAAAACAGATGAACGCTGAAGCCAGTATTCTTGTCAAAAATATGACCGTGGAAGACCTAAGCCATTTGATCGGGCGTGCTCTCGGTGGGATATCTCGGCACGCAACAAATCATGACGGGATCTGTCTAGAATGTGAGCGCAGGGAGATTCTCATGGAATCCGCTTTTCAGGCACTTGCCTTACTGCATTCTCCAGACGCTTCGCATGTGCTTGTGAATTGCTTGGCATTTGGAAAGCTTGATGCAGGGCCGCATTTGTTGCTCTGTCGGGCCATTGTAGTTGCTGGCAAAACTGCAATTCCATTCCTCGAAGAGTCGGGCAACTCCCGCGCTGCCAATCTAATTGATTACATAAAACGTGGAGTTTCTCATCCTTGACGTCTACGCCAAAGGCTCAGACCTGTGACCTTTCCCCCTTCAACGGAGCCAAACCTATGTTAGGGTCTGCAAGCTCATCCCACCCCTCCCACGGTAGAATCCCCTGATGCCTGACCGCGCCAGCCACAAGTACCTCGATCCGAGGACTCTCAACAAGCTCTCGCGCCTCGAGATGAAGGCGCGGAGCATCGTCGAGGGCTTCATCAGCGGCCTCCACCGCTCCCCCTACCACGGCTTCTCCGTCGAGTTCGCCGAGCACCGCGAGTACGTCGCCGGCGACGACCTGCGCTACATCGACTGGAAGGTCTTCGGCCGCTCCGACCGCTTCTACATCAAGCAGTACGAGGAGGAGACCAACTACCGCTGCCACCTCCTGCTCGACACCAGCGAGTCCATGGCCTACGGCTCCGACCGGGAGAACGGCGGCGTCACCAAGTTCGAGTACGGCTGCATGGTCTCCGCCGCCCTGGCCTACCTCATCTCCAAGCAGCAGGACTCCGTCGGCCTCGCCCTCTTCCGCGAGAACGTCGTCAAGCAGGTCCCCCCGGGCTCCAGCCACCAGCACCTGATGCAGATCCTGCATGAGCTGGAGGTCGCGAAACCGGACGGCAAGACCAAGCTGGCCGCCGTCCTCCACGAGGTCGCCGAGAAGATCACCCGCAAGGGCATCGTCGTCATCCTGACCGACGCCCTGGACAACGTGGAGAACGTGTTGGAAGGCCTCCAGCACCTGCGCCACCGCCGCCACGAGGTGGTCCTGTTCCATCTTCTGGACCACGAGGAGATCACCTTCAGCTTCCGGGACATGACCCGCTTCGAGGGCATGGAGGCCCTGCCCGAGCTCCTGGCCTCCCCCCAGGCCCTGAAGAAGGCGTATCTGGAGGCCCTCCATGACTTCCAGGCGAAGCTGAAGAAGGGCTGCCGCGACTACAACGTGGACTACCGCCTCCTGGACACCTCCGAGCCCCTGGACGTGGCCCTCACCACCTACCTGACGAGCCGCTCCGCCGTCCGCGCACGGACGGGGACGGCGAGGATCTAGCATGGGAGGACTGGCAGCCTTCTTCGGGACCCCCGCGATGCTGGGCTTCACGGCCCTGGCCTCGCTTCCCGTCATCATCCACCTGCTGAACCGCCAGCGGTACAAGCGGGTGCGCTGGGCCGCCATGGAGTTCCTGCTGTCGGCCTACCAGAAGACCTACCGGCGCCTGAGGCTGGAGAACCTGCTCCTCTTGATCCTGCGCACCGCCGCGGTCCTCCTGGCGGCCCTGGCCCTGGCCCGGCCCCATTCGGCGGGGGGGCAGGCCGGCTTCCTGAGGGATCCCGTCTCGGCCCTGATCCTGGTCGACGACTCGATGAGCATGGGCTGCCGCACCCAGGGGACCGCCACCCGGATGGAGCGTGGCGTCCTCAAGCTCAAGGAGATGGTGGACCACCTGCCTGACCACAGCCTGGTCACGCTGGTCCTGGCCAGCGCCCCCGGCGAACCCCTCCTGAAGGACGGCACGATGGAGGAGGCCCACGAGGCCCTCGACACCAGGCTCAAGCCCTCGGACCTTCCCTGCGACATGATCTCGGCCATGGGGCAGGCGGCCGGGATCCTGAGGAAGTCGACGCTCTCCCGACGCGAGATGTGCATCCTGACCGACCTCCAGACCTCCTCCTGGGCCACCCGGAGCCCGAAGCTGGATCCCGAGCTGGAGGCCCTGGCCAAGGACAAGGTCCCCCTGCGCATCCTGGACGTGGGGGAGGGGCAGGCCGAGAACGCCGCCCTGACGGACCTGAGGGTGGTCTCCAAGATCGCCGTGGCGGGAAAGCCTCTCAAGGTGGAGGGGAAGGTGCGCAACTTCGGCACCGGGCCCCGGCAGGACCTGGAAGTCCAGCTCCTGGTCAACGGCGTCACGCGGGACCGCCAGGTCCTCTCGCGGCTCGACGCCCAATCCGAGGCCTCGGTGCCCCTCTTCGCCACCCTGCCGGAACCTGGCCCCTACACGCTGGAGCTCCGCCTGGGCGAGGACGTCCTGCCCCTGGACAACCGCCGCTTCATGGGCCTGAGGGCCCGTCCCGGCATGGAGGTCCTGGTGGTGGACGGGGATCCCAAGCCCGCGCCGGAGGATTCGGAGGGCTATTTCCTCGTGCCGGCCCTGGCCCCCAAGGACACCCGCTCGTCCATCCGGGTCACGGAGCGCTCCATCCTCCGTTTCGGGGCCCAGGAGGACCTGAAGGCCTACGACGCCGTCTTCCTGCTCAACGTCTCCGCCCTGTCCCCCGACCTGGCCGACCGCATCGGCGCCTACGTGAAGGAGGGAGGCCACCTCATCGTCTCCCTGGGGAGCAATACCGTCGCCGGGGAATGGAACGAGCGCTGCTACAAGGACGGAAAGGGTTTCCTGCCCGTCAAGGTGGGGGAGGTCAGGGGGCCCTCGGACCCTGCCCAGGAGCGCTTCACGACGCTGAAGGTGTCCGATCCCAACCATTTGGCCGCGGCTTCGCTCAAGACCTCCCGCTCCCTGGCGACCATCAACATCCGGCGCTTCCTGGCCTGTCAGGGCGCCGAGGGAGCCGACGTGAGGATCCCCTGGCGCTATGCCATGAAGGACGGCCCGGACGGGACGGAGGATCCGCCTGCCGTGGTCGAGCGTCCCTTCTTCGCCGGCCGCTGCCTGGTGGTGACCACCGCGCTGGACATGGAGTGGGGCGACCTTCCGGCCTCCATGACGGGGGAGTACCTGGCCCTGGTCCGCGACCTCCTCTATGCCTGCGTCCAGGGGGCCCAGGGCCTGGAGGTCCCCGTCGGCCGCACGGTCACCATGACCCTGGGCGGGGAGCATGCCGGCGCGGCCCTGCGCGTGGTGGCCCCCGACGAGACGACCGAGCGGGTGGTGCCCGAGCCCCCCAAGGAGAAGGAGGACGCATCCCGTCTCTTCGTGACCACCGCCGTCCTGCGCAAGGCGGGGCCCTACCGGCTTGCCCACGGGAATCCGGAGGAGGTCCTGGAGTGCTTCTCGGCCAATCCGGACCCCCTGGAAAGCGACCTCTCGCGCACCTCGCCGGACGCCCTGAAGGCCGCCATGCCCGACCTGAGCCTGGAGATCGTGGACGCCTCCGCCAAGGACGCTCCGGCCGGGGGGGTGACGGAATTCTGGCGTCCCATCCTGATGGCCGTGGCCGTCATCCTGGCCCTCGAGTCCCTGCTGGCCTGGCGGTTCGGGAGGACCTGAGATGACCCTTTCCATGCTGGGGGCCGCCCGCTGGGACTTCCGCTTCGTCTATCCCGCCGAGTGGCTGCTCCTGTGGCTGCTGGCCGCGGCGGCCGGGGCCTGGCTGCTTTACCGCAGGGACGGCTCCTCCCTGTCCAAGGGAACCCGGCTTCTGCTGGCCGGCCTGAGGGCCTGTTCGCTGGGCCTGGTCCTGTCCCTGCTGTTCGAGCCGGTGCTGGCCACCCTGCACTCGAAGTCCCAGGAGGCCGTCGTGGCCGTGCTGGTGGACACCTCCAAGAGCATGACGATGCCGGCGAACGAGTACCAGGACCCCGCCGACCGACTCGCCGCGGGGCGGCTCGCCGGACTGGTGGACGCCTCGGTCAAGGAGATCAAGGCCGGGACCCTGCCGCCCCAGACCGAGGCGGCCCTCAAGGCGCTCACCCGCCTTCAGACCGTCGAGGGCATCCTGAACGACCGCGACCTGGCCTTCCTCAAGCGCCTCGAAGCCCTGCATACCGTGAAGCTCTACGCCTTCGACGCGGGGGCCGTTCCCGTGGCCGCCTCCTCCGCGGCCGCCGTGCGCATGCCTCCCGCCGAAGGCAACTCCAGCCGTCTCGGGGACGCCCTGCGCAGGATCCAGGGGGAATGGCACAACAGGCTGGCCGGCATCGTCCTCATGACCGACGGCAGGAGCAACGCGGGGGAGGATCCCGAGGTCTCCGCCAAGGCCCTTGCGGACCGCAAGCCTCCGGTGCCCGTCTACGCCGTCGGGATCGGGGAGTCCGCGGCGGCGCGGGACGTCGCCCTGGGCAACCTCCTGGCTCCCGCCATGGCCATCCGGGGCGGGGATGACATCCGCTTCCAGGCCCGGCTTACGGCCACGGGCTTCGAGGGGCAGCGGGCGACGGTTACGCTCTCCCGGGGCGACACCGAGGTGAAGCGGACGGAGATCGTCCTGCCCAAGGATGGCGAGGACCTGCCCGTCGCGCTGGTCTACAAGCCCGGGGAGGAGGGGAGCTTCAGCTTCCGCATGGCGGTCCTCCCTGTCGAGGGGGAGCTGGTCACCGAGAACAACTCGGTCGTCCAGACCGTCAAGGTGGTCTCCGGAAAGATCCGGGTCTGCTACCTCGACGAGCGCCCGCGCTGGGAATACCGCAAGCTCGTGAACTTCCTCAAGCGCAACGCGGAGACCTACGCCTCATCCTGCCTGCTCTTCTCCGCCACCGACGACTTCAAGCAGGAGGGGACCCACAAGATCTCCCGATTCTACCGCGACTACAAGGAGCTGGCCGAGTCGACGGACGTCCTCATCCTGGGGGACGTGGACCCGGCCCACTTCAACGCGATCCAGATGGATGCCATCGTGAAGTTCTGCGAGACCGGCGGCGGGGTGATCTTCGAATCGGGGGAGGAGAGCATGCCCTCCGCCTACCACAACACCCCGCTGGGCGCCAAGCTCATGCCCATGCGGCCGGCCTCGGAGAACTGGGAGCGGAGGATCTGGCTGGAGGCCATCACCGAGACCTTCCGGATGAAGCTCAGCACGCGGGGGGAGGCCCATCCCCTCATGCGCATCCTGGAGCAGGAGGAGGAGAACCGGCGCTACTGGGAGGAGCTCCAGGGCCAGTACTGGTTCTTCCCCATCGAGCAGCTCAAGCCGGTGGCGGTGCCCCTGGCCGTCCATCCGGTGCGCAAGAACCGCCAGGGGGAGCCCTATCCCCTGGCCGTGACCATGAACTTCGGGCGCGGCCAGATCTTCTTCCTGGCCTTCGACAGCACCTGGCGCTGGTCCTACATGGATCCGGGCGACTCCTCCTTCCAGCGCTTCTGGGCCAAGGCCATCCAGCAGCTCGGCTCGAACCGCATGAAGGCGGGGAGTGAGCACGCCATGGTCTCCACGGACCACACGGACTACGCCCAGGGCGACCGGGTCCTGATCCGGGCCAGCGTGCTCGACGCCAACTACGACCCCGTGAAGCAGGACTCCGTGAAGGTGACCGTGCTCGGCCCCGACCGCCTTCCCCAGGGCGTCTCCCTGTCCCGCAATTCGGATTCGGGGGACTTCGAAGGGACCTGGACGGCCAACCGCCCCGGCGACCATGAGGTCACCCTGGACCCGGCCAGCGTCCAGGGCGTCAGTTCCGGCAGGACCCCCTTCACCGTGCGGACCGTGACCGCCGAGTTCCAGGACCCCCGCATGGACCGCGGGGCCCTGGAGCGCATCGCCCAGCTCACGGGGGGGGCCTTCTACACGCCCCGCGACCTCACGGGGCTGGTGGAAAGGATCGCCGCCCGCAGCGAGGACCTGGTCACCGAGGAGAGGCGCCCGCTCTGGGACCATCCGGCGACGCTCTGCCTCCTGGTGGCCCTGCTGTGCGCGGAATGGATCCTGAGGAAATGGCTGAGGCTCATCTGATGACACAGGAAATGACCGAAATCCATGCGCGCCTGGCCGCCTTCCGTAGAGGGTTGAGGATGCGCTTCCTCTGGGCGGGGGCATCCCGCCTGCTGACCGCGGCCGTCCTGGCCGTCCTCTGCCTCGTCACCCTGGACTGGGCCGTGCATGCCGACGACCGCTCCGTGCGCGGGGTGCTTCTGGCCGTGGCGCTTGCCGTCCTCGTAGCGGTCGCCCGCCGCGCCCTGATCAGGCCCATGCGGCTGGGCATGTCCGACGAGGACCTGGCCCTGGCCGTGGAGGCCGCCCATCCCGAGCTGCAGGACCGCCTGATCTCGGCCGTCCAGCTTTCCCGGGGCACGGATCCCCGCTTCAACTCCCCGGCCCTGGCCGAGAAGGCCCTGGCCGAGGCCCTGGAGGCCTGCCGCCCGATCTCCTTCCCCAAGGCCATCCGCATGCCTTCCCAGGGGCGATGGACCGCCTATGCCCTGTTCCTGTCGGCCCTGTTCGCCCTGCTCGTGTGGTCCTCCGCGGCCTTCCGGACCGGCCTGGCCCGCATCCTCTTCAACCGGGCCTGGCCCAGCGCCTATGCCCTCGACGTCCAGGTGCCCTCCACCCACGTGGGCCAGGGCGAGGACCTTCCCGTGACCGCCGGGCTGCTGCCGGGCAGCCGCCGGCCCTCCCGGGTCCTCCTGCACTACCGGGCCGCTTCCGGCGAGGACGAGGTGACCATGCCCCTTCAGGCTGATGGGGTCTATCTGGGCGTGCTGGAGCGTCTCCAGGCGGACCTGACCCTCTGGGTCACCGCCGGGGACTTCCGCAGCCCGGACTTCTCCGTCCGCGTGCTGGAAAAGCCCGTCGTGACCTCCTTCCTCGTCACCGTGGCCCCGCCGGCCTATACCGGAAAGGGGCCCGAGGTCCTGGCGCCCAATGCCGGGCACCTGAGGGCCCTGAGGGGCAGCATGGTCCGCATCGAGGGCGTGGCCACCAAGCCCCTCGCCTCCTGCGTGCTGCAGTTCGCCAAGAAGGCCGTTCCCCTGACCGTGGCCGAGGGGGGAAGATTTTCCGGAGAATTTCAGGTCGTCGACAACGACAACTACGTCATAGGGATGGAGGACACCCAGCACGTGAGGGCCAGCCATCCCGTTTCCTACCAGGTCACGGCCATCAAGGACCAGGATCCCTTCGTCCGCATCCTCAAGCCGGCCAGGGATCTTCAGCTCATCCCCACCGCCCGGCTCAACCTGACGGCCGAGCTCCAGGACGACTGGGGCCTGGGCAAGGCGGACCTGGCGGTCACGCTCAACCGGAGCACCCCGCAGGAGAAGAAGTTGAGCCTGCCCCTGATGGCGGCGCCTGCCGCCAAGGACTTCCGTGGCCCCTTGAAGCAGTCCATGGTCCTGGAACTGGCTCCCCTCAAGCTGGAGCCAGGGCGCCAGATCCGTTACCAGGCCGAGGTCTGGGACCTGGACACCGTCAGCGGCCCGAACCGTCAGTCCTCCCAGGAGTACGGCATCACCGTCGTCTCGAGGGAGGAGCTCGAACAGCAGATCCAGAAGCTCATCGAGGAGATCGTCTCCGACCTGACCCGCTCCAGGGAGGATGCCCGCAAGGCCCGTGCCGATCTGGAGGCCCTGATCGCCGCTCCCGCCAACGACCCCGGCCGCGAGTCCTCGGCGGCGACCTTGAGCCTCTCCCTGGGACGCCTCGGTTCGGCCCTCCAGCAGACCTCCGATGCTGTGGGAGCTGTCCAGGACCTGATCGCGATGAACGGTGTGGAGGGGGCCCAGCGGGACGGCATGCTCCGCATGGCCCATGAGACCCTGGAGAGGCTCTGTCAGGAGCGCATCCCCGCCGTGGCCAAGCAGGCCCAGGCCGGCTCCCGCGGGGATGCGGCCGCCTGGACATCCGCCCAGGCGGGGCAGGCCACCGTGATCCGCGAGATCGAGGAGATCCTGAAGTCCCTGGTGGGCGCAGGCAAGCTGAGCGACCTCTTCCGTCATCTGGAACGCATGATCGAGCAGAGCAGGCAGATCAAGGACAGGGTAGGCCGCGAACAGGGTGCCGCACCGGCTCCAGGAGGACAGAAGCCATGATCCGACGCATCCTTTCAGCCGGGTGTCTCCTTGTCCTGGGGGCGTTGTCCGCCGACCCCTCCAGGCCCGGCGTCTCGGAGGTCCAGGACCTCAAGAAGGACTACCAGGAGCTCCTGGCCCTCATGCCCCAGGTGGCGGAGGCCCTCAAGACCAGCGACCCGGAGAACGCCGAACGCATCCAGGCCGCCTACAAGACGGCCATCACTGCCCGGACCGACGCCGAGATCGACGCGGTCCTCCAGGCCCTGCTGGCCTCCCGCTTCTTCGATGCCAAGGACCATCAGCAGCGCGTGACCGCCGGCCTGGAGGCGATGCGCAACCTCCTGTCCAAGCCCGTCAAGGAGGAGGACCTGGACAGGAAGATCGCCCAGCTCGCGGAACAGATGAAGGAGCTGCAGGCGCTCCAGAACCGCGAGAAGGAGCTCCAGAAGCAGACCTCCCCGGAGGCCCAGGTTCAGAACCTCTCCGAGGAGATGGAGAAGGCCATGGCCGCGCTCGACGCCATGATCGCCGAGCAGAAGGCCCTTTCCGCCAAGGCCGCCAAGGATCCCGAGGGCACCCGCAAGGAGCAGGACGCCCTGGCCAGGAAGGCCCAGGAGCTTGCCGAGAAGCTCAAGACCCAGATGGGCAACAACGAGACGGCCAAGCAGATGGGCATGCAGGAGGACATCAAGGACGCCGGGCGCAAGACCCAGGGCGCCTCCGAAGAGATGAAGCAGGCCTCCAAGAACCTTCCCGGGCCGAAGAGCGCTGAAGGGAAGAAGGGAGATCCGGAGTCCCTCCTGAAGGATGTCGAGAAGGCCCTCCATGATCTTGCGGCCAAGCTTCCTGAGGAAGCCAGAAAGGGGGACCTCGGCCAGGCGCTGCAGCAGGCCGAGAAGGACCTCAAGGCCATGCAGGCCGAGCAGAAGGCCTTGGACGGCGGCAAGAAGGATCCCGAGGCTAAGAAGAAGCAGGAGGATCTCGCCCAGAAGGCCCAGGACATGGCCAAGAGCCTCAAGGAGCAGGCGGAGAAGATGGCCGCCGGCGAGCAGGCCCAGCCGTCCGGAATGAAGCCCGGCCTCCAGGCGGCCGGGGAGAAGGCCCAGTCCGCCGCCGAGGCGATGAAGCAGGCCGCCGAGGGGATGGAGCCTCAGAGCCCGGACGGCGGCAAGCAAGACGAGAAGCCCGATGCCGCCGAGGCCAAGGCCCACCAGAAGGAAGCCGTGCAGAAGCTCGAGGAGGCCAAAGAAGCGCTCGCCAAGAAGAAGCAGCGCCTCGACGAGCAGCTGGCCAAGGCCGAGGTCCAGAAGCTGAAGGACAAGCAGGATAAGCTCCAGTCGGACACCGAGAAGACCGCCGAGAACCTCGAGAAGGGGGAGAAACCCTCGCCCAAGGCCTCCGAGAAGACCAAGTCCGCCGCCAAGAGCATGGGCAAGGCTTCCAGCTCCATGTCCAAGGGGGACTCCGCCCAGGCCGAGAAGGAGGAGCAGGAGGCCATCGACGAGCTCCAGGCCGCCGTGGACGATATCAAGAAGCAGATGGACGATGCCGAGGAGAAGAAGAAGAAGCAGGAGCTCTTCCAGCTGGCCGAGGAGCTGAAGAAGGCCCTGGACGGCCAGCGCCAGGTCCACGTCGCCACGGCCGAGCTGGACAAGGCCGTCAAGCCCTATGGCCGGCCCGAGCAGCTCAAGCTGACCAAGGCCAAGACCGACCAGCGCGCCATCGCCGGGAGCCTGGGCTCCGTCATCCAGAAGCTGGACCAGGAGGACGCCGACATCTTCTCCTGGGCCCTCAAGCAGTGTCAGGAGGACATGGGGAGGATCGCCGCCCGCCTGGACCAGTCGAAGACGGACGCCTTCACCCAGCAGATCGAGTCCGACGTAGAGAACAGCCTGATCAAGCTGATCGAGGCCATGAAGGAGGAGGCCCAGAAGCCGGGTCCTCCTGGCGGGGGCGGAGGCGGTGGAGGGGGCAAGAAACCCCTGCTTCCCCCGACGGCCCAGCTCAAGTTCCTGAAGGCCCTCCAGGCCGATGTCTACGAGAAGACCAAGGATACGGACAAGACCCGCTTCGCCGACGGGGACTACGAGACCCTGACCCCCGAGGAGCGCGAGCGCGTGGACCGCATCGCCCAGGAACAGGGTCGGATCGCCGGCATCACCCAGGACTGGTCCGAGAAGCTCTCCAAGGGAAAACACTAGGACCGATCAGGAGCTCCCCCATGAAAGCCGTCGCCGCAATCGCCGTCCTGATTTCCCTGGCCGCCTCGTCCGCCCTGGCCAACGCCGAGGCCCTTCCCTGGGGGGATGACCTCGAACAGGCCCTCCAGCGGGCTGCGAAGGAGCAGAAGCCCGTCCTCGTCGAGTTCTCCGCCGCCTGGAATCCCTGGTGCCAGGCTCTGTGGGAGAAGACCTATCCTGACGAGTCCATCCAGGACCTCATGGGCCGCTACATCCGGGTGAGGGTGGACGCTGAGAAGCATCCGGAGCTGAAGAAACGCTTCGGGATCAAGGCCGTCCCCACCCTCGTGATCCTGGACGCCACCAAGGGCGGCGCCGAGATCCGCCGTGCCAACGGCTTCCAGACCATCGTCCAGCTGGCCCAGGAGCTCTCCAAGGGGCTGTTGGGGGACGGCACGGCCCTGACCCCCGATGGGGCGGCCCCGGCTGCGGGCCAGTCGGATCCCGAGAATCCCCTGCCCGGGATGGCCCAGGAGATGAAGAAGGCCAGGGACAGGCTGGACTCCGAGGACACCAGCCGCGGCACCCAGGACATCCAGCAGAAGCTCCTGAGCCAGCTCGACGAGATGATCAAGCAGGCCCAGCAGGCTTCCTCCTCCAGCCCAAGCCCCAGCCCGAGCCCCGGGGACCCGAAGCCTGGGGATCAGCCGGGTCCGCCACAGAACAGCGACAAGCCCGGTCCTGGGGGCGGGCCTGAAGGGGCCCCTTCCTCCTCGAATGCCTCGCGGGACGGCACCCGAAACAAGTTCAACCCCGTCGACGAGAAGGCCAAGGAATGGGGGAACCTGCCGCCGCAGGAACGCGCGAAGATCCTTCAGGAGCTCCGGGAGAACTATCCGCCGGAGTACGTCGACGACATCGAGAAGTACTTCAAGCAGCTCTCCGAGGGGGGGCGCTAGGACCGTTTTCTGGAATAGCCAAAACCGGCGCGAGCCGTATACTGGAGAAGTTCGCTAAGCAGACTAAGTCAGGAGGAAGAGCCCCATGAATCGCATCGCCGTCCTGTCCGTACTGCTGGCCTCGGCCGCCACCACCGTCCTGGCGTCCGAAGCCGTTTCCTGGGATGAGGACATCGACCAGGCCGTTCAAAAGGCCGCGAAGGACCGCAAGCCCGTCCTCGTGGAGTTCTCCGCCGCCTGGAACCCCTTCGGCCAGGCCCTGCACGAAAAGACCTTCCCCGACGAGTCCATCCAGGACCTCATGGGTCGTTACATCCTGGTGAGGGTGGATGTCGAGAAACATCCCGAGCTGAAGACGCGTTTCGCCGTCAAGTCCGTCCCCACCCTGTTGGTGCTGGATGCGAAGGGAACCGAGATCCGCCGGATGAGCGGTTTCCAGACCATCGCCCGGCTGGCCCAGGAGCTTTCCAGAGGCCTGCTGGGGGACGGTACGGCCCTTCCGCCCGAGGCGGAAGCCCTCCAGTCGGATCCTGAGAACCCCCTGCCCGGGATGGCCAAGGACATGCAGAAGGCCAAGGATCGCCTGGATTCCGAGGACACCGGTCGCGGCACCCAGGATCTCCAGCAGAATCTCCTGACCCAGCTCGATGAGATGATCAAGCAGGCCCAGAAAGCCGGCACCTGAAGCGGCGGCTGCCCTGAGCCGGGCGAGAAACCCGGCTCCCCCCAGAGCGCCGACAAGCCCCAGAGCAACGACAAGCCCGGACAGGGGGGTGGGGCCACGCCGGCTGCCGCTTCCTCGAACGCCTCGCGGGAAGGCACCGCCAAGAGGTTCAACCCCGTCGATGAGAAGGCCAAGGAATGGGGTAACCTGCCGCCTCAGGAGCGTGCGAAGATCCTGCAGGAGCTGCGCGAGAACTACCCGCCGGAATACGTCGACGACATCGAGAAGTACTTCAAGCAGCTGAGCGAAGGCGGGAGGTAGCACTTCCCCCACTTTCCGCAGGACCTCGGAATAGCCGGGGGCTCTCCCGCGTCATCCTGCTGAAGGAGGACGCAGGATATGAACAAGGGAACCCTGATTCTGGTCTCGACCGGGCTCTGCCTGATGTTGCCGGTTCTGGGCGACGAGACGCGCAGGTGTGGAGTGCCGGAGACCCAGGACCTCGCCAAGGACTACTCCGAACTCCTCCGGTTCATGCCTCAGGTGGTCGAAGCGCTCAAGGTCAGCGATCCTCAGAACTCCGACCTGGTTCTGAAGACCTACAAGGCCGCCCTGGAAGCCCGCACGGAGGCCGAGATCGACTCTGTCCTCCAAGCCCTGATGACCTCTCGGATCTTCGAAGCCAAGGAGCGTCAGGACAAGGTCACTGCCAATCTCCAGGCCCTGCTGGCGTTGCTGACCAGGCCTGAACTCAGTGGAGATCAGCCCGGAAGGCTCCAGGATCTGGAGCGCCAGAAACAGGCACTTGAGGCCCTCAAGCGTCGTGAGCAGGACATCCAGCAGAGGAGCAGGAGACTGCGTCCCGACGAACAGCTCACCAAGGGAGATACCAGGCAGGAAAGGAAGGAGCTTCAGGAGGAACAGGACAGTCTCCAGTCGGACACCGAGAAGACCGCCGAGAACCTCGAGAAGGGGGACAAGCCATCGTCCAAGGCCTCCGAGAAGACCACGTCCGCCGCCAAGAGCATGGGCAAGGCTTCCAGTTCCATGTCCAAGGGGGACTCCGCCCAGGCCGAGAAGGAGGAGCAGGAGGCTATTGACGAGCTCCAGGTCGCGATCGACGATATCCAGAAGCAGCTGGATCAGGCCAACCAGGAGAAGAAACAGCAGGCCCTCTTCCAGCTGGCCGAGGAGTTGAAGAAGGCCCTGGATGGCCAGCGCCAAGTCCATGCCGTCACAGCGGAGCTTGACCGGGCCGTCAAACCCTACGGACGTCCGGAACAACTCAAGCTGGCCAAGGCCCGCACGGACGAACGGTCACTGGCTGCTGGCCTTGGCTCCGTCATCCAGAAGCTGGACCAGGAGGACGCCGACATCTTCTCCTGGGCCCTCAAGCAGTGCCAGCAGGACATGGGGAGGATCGCCGCCCGCCTGGACCAGTCGAAGACGGACGCCTTCACCCAGCAGATCGAGTCCGACGTGGAGAACAGCCTGACCCAGCTGATCGAGGCCATGAGGGAGGAGGCCCAGAAGCCCAGACCCCAACCCCACGGCGCCCAGCAGCCGGATCTGATCACGCTCGGTCCCCCAGGCCGGTCGCCCCTGGTCCCGCCGGCGGCCCAGCTCCGCTTTCTGAGGACCCTGCAGGCCAGGGTCTACGAGAGGACCCGGGACACGGACGCCGTCCGTCTTGCGAGGCCCGAGGGCTATGAGACCCTGACGCCAGAGGATCGCGAGCGCGTGGACCGTCTCGCCCTTGAGCAGGGACGCATCGCCGAGATCACCCTGGAGTGGGCAAACCGATGACAGGAGGATTCGCCATGACTACCCCGATCGCAGCCCTTGCCGTTGCCCTGTTCCTGTCCACGGCCATGCTCATGGGCGAGGAGGTCCCTCCCGCCATGCCCCCCGAGATCCAGACCTCCGTGGACCGCGGCCTGGACTGGCTGGCGCGGACCCAGTCGAGGGAAGGCGGCTGGGGTCGCCCGGGGGAGCACGACGTGGCCTACACCGCTCTGGGCGGCATGGCCTTCCTGGCCCACGGCGACACCCCTGGCCGCGGGCGCTTCGGGGACAGCCTCTCGAGGGCGGTCGAATACCTCCTGGCCCGCTCGGATCCGGTGACCGGCCTGATCTCCTCCTCGGGGGAAAGCCATTCCATCCACTGCCACGGCTATGCGACCCTCTTCCTGGCCGAGCTCTACGGAATGGAGACCACTCCAGAGCAGCGGAGGCGTCTGAAAACGGTCCTGGACCGGGCCGTCCACCTCTCCTGCGCCTCCCAGACTGCGGCGGGGGGCTGGGGATACCGGCCGGGGGACTCCGATGACGAAGGGTCCACCACGGTCACCCAGATCGAAGGCTTGAGAGCCTGCCGCAACGCCGGGATCACGGTGAGCGTCCTGACCATCGAAAGGGCCCTTGGCTATCTGCAGAAGTCTCAGAATCCCGACGGATCCGTGCGCTACAAGCTGAGGCAGGCGGGGGCGGGAACCCCAGCCCTGACAGCGGCCGGACTCATGTGCTTCTACAGCCTGGGGGATTACGACAAGCCCCACACCCGCTCGGCGCTGTCCTTCCTGGATGCGTGCCTGAAGAACGGGACCCTGGAGCAGGGGTACGTCCCCGCCTACAGCCTTCTGTACGCCGCCCAGGCCTTCTGGCTTGCGGGGGATGCGTCCTGGGCCAGCTTCTGGGGGCGCCACGGGAACCGCTTGGTGAAGGCTCAGGCACCCGACGGATCCTGGAGCGGGGAGCCCCATCCGGTGTACGGCACCGCCGCGACCTGCATCATCCTGCAGATCCCCTGCGGATATCTGCCCTTCCTTCAACGATAGACGGCGTCAGGTCCCCCTGCGCTCCCGCCAGATCCGCTTCAGGATCACCCAGGTGTCCCAGGCGCGGATCTTGGACTCGCCCAGGCGCCGGATATAGCCGCAGGGGATCTCCTCGATCCTCATCCCCTCCCGTGCCGCGATGCACGAGATCTGGGCCTCGATGTCGAATCCCTCGGCCGTGAGCAGGCCGGCGAAGGCGTCCACCCGGATGGCCCTCAGCCCCGAGTTGATGTCGTGGTAGGAAGCCCCGTAAAGACGGTTGATGGATCCCGTGTGGAGACGGTTCACCAGACGGTGCGAGAAGACGACGTTTTCGAACGGGCGGCAGCCGACCACCATATCCGCCCCGGAGGAGGTCATCTTCGAGAGGACCTCGGGGATGTGCTTCGTCGGGTAGGAATGGTCGCAGTCGATGAGGACCAGGACGTCGTGACCCAACTCCCGGGCCGCCTTCAGCGCGGTCTGGACCCCACAGCCCTTCCCCTGGCCCGTGCGCTGGAAGACCCGTACGGAGTTCTTCGCGGCGACCGCCAGGGTCCCGTCGTCGGAGGCCTGGTCGCTGATGAAGAGGGGCAGGCCCAGGGCCTTCACCTCGTCGATCATGAGCTGGATCGAATCGATCTCGTTACGGGTCGGGAGGCAGACGACCGGGTTCATCCCTCGGCTTCGGCTCCGTCGTGGTCCTGGTACCAGAGCCAGGTCTTCTTCAAGCCCTGCTCCAGGGTGTGGCCCGCAGTCCAGCGGAGGATCCTCTTCGCCGCGGCGGAATCCAGGGACTGCTCGGGGATCTCGTGCTTCGCGGTGTTGAGGATTTTGGGCTTGATGCCCTTCCTCCCGGAGATTCTGATGAGGGCCTCCACGACCTCGAGCACGGTCTGGGGCCTGTCGGTGCCGATGTTGAAGGCCCGGCCGACGACCTCCTTGCGGTCCATCTGCTCGGCCAGGGCCAGGTAGCCCGAGACCGCGTCCTCGATGTACAAGTACTCCCGCACGGGGCTCCCGTCGCTGCGGATGGGAGGGGGCTCCCCCCTGAGGAGGGCGCGGATGGACTCGGGGATGATGCGGTTGAAGTTCAGGTCCCCTCCGCCGTAGAGGTTCCCGCAGCGGGTCACCGACACGGGAAGGGCATAGGTCGCCGCATAGGACTGGGCGATCAGGTCGGCACAGGATTTCGAGACGTCGTAGGGGAAACGCCCCGCCAGGGGCGTGTCCTCGGTGTAGGGCAGCTTGTCGGCGATCCCGTAGGCCTTGTCGCTGGAGGCCATGACGATGCGCTTGACGGTGGGGGAGCGGCGGCAGGCCTCCAGCACGACCCAGGTGCCCCGGATGTTGGCCTCGAAGGTGGAAAGGGGGGAGCGGTTGGCCACGCCTACGATGGCCTGGGCGGCCAGGTGGAACACGGCCTCCACGGCGTACTCGTTCAAGGCCCTCTCCATCAGGGCCTGATCCTCGATGGAACCCCGCACCACGGCGCAGCGTTCGGCCAGCTTCCAGCGGGAGAACAGGGTCCCTGGCACCTCGTCGCGCACCAGGGCGACGACGTCCGCGCCGCGGTCGAGGAGGGTCCTGGTCAGCCAGCCGCCCAGGAAGCCCGTGGCTCCGGTGACGAGGACGCGGCGGCCCTGCCAAGCGAAGGACGTCACCGGCTCCCCCACACCTTCCAGGGGGCCTTGCCGTCGTGCCAGGCGCGGTTCAGGCGCAGGTTGTCCTGGTAGGTGTCCATGCACTCCCAGAAGCCCGCGTGCTTGTAGGCGCCGATCTCGCCTTCCGAGGCCAGGCGCTCGAAGGGGACCCGCTCCAGGATGTCGTTGTCTCCCAGGTAGCGGAAGATGCCCTTCTCGAACACGAAGAAGCCGCCGTTCACCCAGGAGGTCATGCGGGGCTTCTCGTGGAAGGCCTTCACGGCGTCCTTGGCGCCCAGCTCGAGGATGCCGAACTGGGAGGAGGGACGGACGGCGGTGAGGGTGGCCAGGCGGCCCGAGCGGCGGTGGAAACGGATCAGGGCGGAGAGGTCCACGTCCGAAAGGCCGTCTCCGTAGGTGGCCAGGAAGCTCCGGCCCTTCACGTAGCGTTCCACCCGCTGGATGCGGCCGCCGGTGTTGGTCTCCTCGCCGGTGTCGGCGAAGGTGATGGTCCAGGGCTCGGGCTCGGGGGCATGGGTGCGGACCTTGCGGGAGTCCGGGGAGAAGGTCAGGGTGAAGTCCTCGCCCTCCCAGGGCTGGTGGTCCATGAACCAGCGCTTCACGGCCTCGCCCTTGTAGCCGAGGCAGAGGATGAACTCCCGGTGGCCCTGATGGGCGAAGAAGCGCATGAGATGCCAGAGGATGGGACGCCCGCCGATCTCGATGAGGGGCTTGGGCACGTCCTCCGTGAGCTGCTTCAGGCGGGTGCCCTTGCCTCCGCAGAGGATGACGACGGGAAGGGGCTTCATGAGGGGGAGGATTCTAGGCGGCGGCGGGCGAGGGACGCAAGCCCTCGGGAGAGGGACAGGGCCAGGGCGGGAAGCTCCTTGAGGGGCAGGCCGCGGCTTCTGCGCAGGAGGTTCCCGTCCCGCCAGACCCCCGAGACCCGTCCCAGGAGGGCCTCCGGGGGCAGGGCCTTGTCGAAGGCCGGGGCCCGGTCGCCCTTGGTCAACAGGCGGATGCCGCCGCAGGCGCGGCGGGCCCCGAAGAAGCGGTGGAGGACGGTGCTTCCGTCCTGGGTCTGAAGGGCCACCAGGTCGCCGATCCGGAGTCGGCTCCAGGGGCAGGGTTCCAACACGGCCTCGTCGCCATCCTTCAGGAGGCCGGCCATGCAGGGGCCGACCTGGATGCGGACGGGCGCCAGGGCCAAGGCGGCGCGCCGGTGGACGTCCGACAGGGGGGGGGGCACGGGTCCAGTATAATCCCGGACATGACCCGCGTCCCTGACGCCCTGGCGAAGGATCTGGCCTGGGAGGCCGAGCTGGGGCGCGTCCTGCGAAGCCTGGCCACGTCGGGGGTCGAGACCCTTCTGCTGAAGGGCGCCGCCTACCGGGGCCGGGAGTACGCCCTGGGGGAGCGTCCTGCGGAGGACGCCGACTTGCTGGTCAGGCCCAGGGACTTCCGCAGGGCCGCGGCCGCGCTGAGGACCTGCGGCTACACGGTTCATCTGAGGGCTGAAGCCCAGGCCGAGCGGCCAGGCCCCTTCCCGTTCCGCATCGATCTGCACGAGAGGCTCTATCCCGGCTCCGACGCCGGGTTGTGGGAGAGGTCTGAGCCCGTCCTCGTGGCCGGCGCCGCCGGACAGCGGCTGAGCGCCCCGGACGCCTTCGCCTATGCCCTCTGGCACGGGGCCATACGGCACGCCGCGGTGTCGGAACGCCTTCTCGAGGATCTCCATCGCATTGCCCGGGGGGGGAAGAAGGATTTCTGGGTCGGGGCTCTCGCCGAGATCCGCCTGAGGGGCCTGGTTCCCGCTGCGGCCGAGGTCCTGCCTCTTCTGGTCGGCAGGGGGGTGCGCATCCCCAGGACGCGGCTGAACGGCAAGGCCTGGATGCGGTGGGGCCTGCGGCGGGGACCCCGTGGCGGGACGGGGCATCTTCTCATGGCCCTTTCCTCCCCCGATCCCTGGAGGGCGGCAGGCCGCCTGGCCCGAAGCGCCCGCAACCGCATTTGCCGTGGCAAATAGGGACCCCGCCGATACAATGCGGTCTCACGTTTCCTAAGCGGAGGATCGCGATGAGCCTGAGGCGAATCCTGTCTGTTGCGGTCGTATCGGTCCTGTTCGCCGCACAGGGCGACGTCGTCCTGTTCAAGGAAGGGGGCCGTATCGACGGCACCGTTTCCGACGGCGTCCAGCCGGGCACCCGCGTCATCGTCACCCGGGATCTCGAGCAGGCCAGGGCCATGCAGGCCAGGGCCGAGCTGGCGATCAAGGCTGCGAAGAAGGCCGGCAAGAAGGGCGGCAAGGACCAGGATCCCCTGGCTGTGCAGTGGCTGGTCGAGGTCCGCGAGGCCGACGCCTCCATCACCCTGCCCGCCGATCAGATCGAGGAGGTGGTGGATCCCAGCAGGGACGCCTCACCCCTGCTGAAGGCCCTGGAACATCCGGACAAGCGCGTCCGCTATGCCGCCTCGGTGGCCATGGCCCGGATCCGTCCCCGGCACGCCGTCCTGGGAGCGGACAAGGTGATCCGCAACCTGGCCGACGCCGCCGGCGAGGCCGGCATCCGCGTCGTCCTGGTCGTCAGCGACGATGGGGACCTGCGCAACCGCCTTGGAGCCCAGGTCCGCAGCGCCCAGAGCATCCCGGTAGGGGCCGCCTCGGCCTTCGACTGCCTCTCCTGCCTCTCGAGGGCCCCGGGCAAGGACCTCATCCTGCTGGACGCCAGCCTGGGCCGCAGGACCCAGGGGGGGGACCCTTCGTTCAGGAGCCGGACTGCCGAGGAGAATCCCGAGCTGGCGCGCCGGCTGGAGGAGATCACCCACTACCGGGAGGGCGACCGGGAGCTGCCGCCCGAGAAGCGCTATGCCCGCGAACTCTACCTGAGGCTTCAGGACGACTTCCGGGCCAGGACCATTCCCGTGATCGTCGTGGCCGACGCATCGGAGCTGGATCTCGCCAGGAAGATCTATGCCGGCCAGCGGGTGGCCGGTTTCCTGCCGACGACCGCCTCGGATGACGACGTGAAGAGCGTCCTTGCCGGCGTCTTCACCCGGGACGACCCGGCCCTGCGCGACAGCAAGGATCTGGCCGACGAGGCCTCCCGGGCCGCCTGCCGGGCCCTGGCCGGCCTGGAGCGCCACGACCCCGTATTCCCCGTGGCGGATGCCGAGCAGGCCCTCGTGCACGCCTTTTCCGAATCCACCGAGCCCCGCCGGGTGGATTCCGTCCGCATCGCCGCCATGGATGCCGCCGGGGTGATCGCTTCCGGCGCCTGCTACGAGGATCTGCTCAAGGTGCTTTCCGCCTCCGCCAACCCCGACGAGGTGCGCCGGGCGGCCGCCAAGGCCATCGCCGACATCCTGAAGGCCGAGGGGCGGCCCGCCCCCGTGACCGTGGTCGACGGGCTGCAGAAGGCCCTCCAGGATCCCGATGCCGGCGTCTGGACCGAATCCGCCCGCGGCCTGGGGCTTTCCCAGACCGACCTGGCCAGGATCCGGGACGTCTGGATGCAGGAACGCCTGGAGAAGTCCCTCAAGGAGTAGGTGCCCTGGCCATCCTGGCCCAGGACCTGGAGCTGGTCTCCCGCTGCAAGGAGGGGGATTCCCAGTCCTTCGAGCGTCTGGTGTTCAAGTACCAGGACCGTCTCGTCAACGCCCTCACCCACTTCCTGGGGGATTCCGGCGTCGCCCAGGACCTGGCCCAGGAGGTCTTCCTGAAGGCCTACTTGAGGATCCGGGACTTCCGGGGGGAGAGCCAGTTCTACACCTGGCTCTATGCCATCGCCCGCAACATGGCCACCAGCCACCAGCGCTCGGCGGCGCGCAAGGGCCGGACCCTGGCGCTCCCCGAGGAGAATCTGGAGGGACACGAGTCCCAGGAGGCGGATCCCGTGAGCCGGGCCATGTCCCGGGACAGGGAGCGGATGGTCCAGCAGGCCCTCCAGGCCCTGGACGCCGACGCCCGGTGGATCGTCGTCATGCGGGACATCGACGGCCGGGAGTACGAGGAGATCGCGGAGACCGCCGGGGTTCCCGTGGGCACCGTGAAATCCCGCCTTCACAGGGCCCGCATGCAGTTGAGACAGCTTCTCGAGGGGAGGGTATAGATTGGAACTTCCAGGGAACCGCAACACCCCCTCCGGCGTCAAAAGGGCATCGAGGACACCATGACCTGCGAAAACGTCCGCAACCGTTTCTCGGAGCTGCTCGACGGGGACCTGCCCGAATCCATCGAACGGGAGGTCCAGGAGCACCTCGTCTCCTGCTCCCCCTGCCGGGCCGAATGGGGTCGCTTCCAGCGCACGGTTTCCGCGGTCAGGAATCTTCCGCAACATCCTGCTTCCAAAGGCTTTGCAGCTGGCGTCATGTCCCGCCTCGAAAGGGATCAGATCCTGACCCTGCCCGAGAGAGGGCAGGGGCTGAAGCGCTGGAGCTCCCCAGGTTTCCTGCTCAAGGGCTTGGCTGCGGCAGCCGTCCTCCTGCTTGTCGTGAAGATCGGGACCCAGGGGCCGAGTCCCTCCCCGCAGCCTACACCGTCCCAGCTGGACTTCTCTGCGATTCCGGAATCCGGTCGGGAGTCGGCGTCGAAGGAGGCTCTGAAGTCGAAGGGGGACGGCCTGGACTCCTTCAACTGCCTCGAGACCGGAAATCTCGAGGCACGAAGGGTTCTCGAGGACGAAAAGGGCGAAAAGAAGATGGCTATGAAGGACGAGGAGAGGGTTTTGACGCTGGACGTAACTGCGGACAAGAACAAGGCCTTGTCCGATTCCGTGGATCTGCCAGATCGTACCCAGGACGGGCTCCTTGCGGAGAGCGCCTCCAGGCCTCCTGCCGATGATCCGGTCGCCCCGGCCCCTTCGCCTTCCGGGGCGCTTCCCGAGCCGTTCCTGCGTCCTGCCCTGGAGACCTCCCTGGCCTGGGCCTGCACGACGAAGGATCCCGTCCGGGACACGGAGCGGATCCAGGAGGCCCTGGCCGGCCTCCTGCCTCTGTCCGCGCCGCTATCGTTGGGCATGGATCGTTCCTCGATCCGTCAGGTGCAGCAGGAAGGCGCCGAGGATGCCAGGAATGCCAGCAGGAGGGGAATGGCAGAAGCTTCCGGAAACGAGAAAGGCGAAAAGGAGGGGGAACGCCTCCGGACCGAGGATCTCGAGAAGCAGCGTGACGCCTCTTCCGTCGAGGAGAACGGGCCCGGGGAAGCCAAGGCGAGTCTCGGTTACGCCGGCGCGTCCGCGAGCAGCCGGAGGATCCTGGCCTTCCGCATCCGGAAGTCCGATTTGGGCGAGGCGGCCCAGCGCCTGTCCGAGCTTGGCGCCAGGGCCGTGGCGTTGAAGGACGCCAAGATCACCTACCGCAAGAGAGGCGAACCCAAGGTCGACTGGGAGGATGCCCCGCGGGCCAAGACGCCAGGAACGGCCGGTCCGGAGCGCCCTGTTCCAGCCGATGCGGACGAAGCTGTCCAGAAACTGCAGCGGCAGCAGGAGGATCGGGAAGAGGACTGGGTGGAGCTCACCGTGACCCTGGAGATCCTTCCGTCGGAGCTTCCTGCGCAGCCCGCTGCGAAACCGCCGGCGCCTTAGCCCGGCGGCCAGGCCATCCGTCGGCCGCCCATCAGGTGGAGATGCAGGTGGGGGACGGTCTGCCCTCCGTCCTCACCCGTGTTCGCCACCAGTCGGAATCCGCCCTCCGCCAGGCCGCCCTCGCGGGCGATGCGGCAGGCCGCTTCGACCAGGCGGGACATCACCGGGGATCCTGAAGGAAGATCCAGCACGCTTCCGTAGTGGGCCTTGGGAATCACGAGGACATGGGTCTTGGCCTGGGGATGGAGGTCATGGAAGGCGACCAGATCGGGCTCGTCGAGGACCTTCCTGGCCGGGATGCTCCCGGCGGCGATCCGGCAGAAGACGCAGTCCGACATCCCCGCCTCAGTTCCCGTTCGTCCAGGAGAGGATTCCTCCGCCGGGGGATTGGTAGACGACGCTCAGGTCATCCAGGACCGGGGAATCCAGCAGGGGAACGTTGGCCGTGAGGGCAGCCGGCCTGCGGAACACAGCCTGGATCCGGAACGGGCCCGGCACCATCCTTTCCAGGGTCCAGATCTGCCCGGTCAATGTTCCCGACGTGGACCGGCTCGACGCCTCGCTCCAGAGGTATCCGTCCGCGCCGGGACGGACCAGGGCGATCTCGGCATAATCCGCCGGCTGGGACGGGGAACTCAGCCAGGTCCAGGCCACCTTCTGGATCTTCGCCCCCGCAGGGAGCTGGATGACCGGGGAGAAGTAGAGGGGCGCCAGGTCCACGGTGGCGGCGTCCAGCGGGTTGTAGATGCCGGGCTCCGTCAGGTTGACGTAGCGGGAACCCTTGTAGAAGCGCCCGTCCTGGTAGCGGGCCGCCGAGAGGGTCCCGGGACTTCCCTGGTTCGTTCCGAAGTCGTAGATCGCGAACTCGTCGATCGTCGCATCCGCACTGGATCCGACGTAGCCGCCCAGGACGGAGTAATTCCCGGATCCGGTCGGCCCCCGCCACCCGAGGTTCAGCATGTGAGGACCGTTGTAATTGTCCTGGGTGATGTCGTAGGGCACGGGCCAGCCGTTGCCGTTGGGTTGTCCGTAGATCTGGTCGTCGTCCTGGCCGGGACGGAAGCCCCTGTCCTGGGCGGCGGTCCCTGCATCCACGTGCATCTCCCCGGAGAGCTTCTCGTCGGTCGCCTGCAGGTTCCAATAGTGGCTGAACAGGTGCCAGCTGTGGGCAGCGTCCGCCCGGGGTGGGGTCACGAACTCGAACTCGGCGTGATCGTCCAGCATCTCGGTGGCCGTCGAGACGTGGCAGGTTTCGTAAAAGGCCGCGAAACTGCTGACGCCCGCAGCCGCATTCCCGATCTGGCCCCGGATGTTGCAGTATCCCAGGAAGAAGAACTGGGTGAAATCCGCGCCCCCGGAGCCTGTCCTGTGGGTCCAGTTCAGGAAGGGATGCCCCCGCGCCCGCCCCCACGTCGCGCTCGCGAGGTTGTGCTTGCGGATGTCGAAGTTCGGCTTGACCCAGAAGGAGATCACGCCGCGGAAGCCGTTCGCGTTCAGGCGGCTCAGGTAAGCCGGGACCCGGGTGGGTTCGGAGTAGGCGCCGTCCGGGTAGAGGGTGTTCATCTTTCCGGCCGCGGAGCTCATCAGGCTGTTGCCGAGTTCCCCCGCCGTGACCTGGGAGGTATCCGTTTGACAGTCCTTTCCCAGGGGGTTCCCTGCGCTGAAGGCGTCGGACACATCCAGGTCGAAACTGTCGTCGAAGCGGGCCAGCATTTTCAGGTCGTTCGGAAGGGGGACCCCGTAAAACGCCTGGTCAGGCGTCTCCAGGCCGGCGATCTCGAGGAAGCCGTCGAAGTCGGCGGGACGGATGGACGGGGCCGTCCCGGGCCCGCCCGGGGTGGTATCGAAGCAGGGCTCTGGATAGCTCTGGAGAGCGGCACCCGGGGAGTCCCCGTCCATCCAGTTGCCGTTGGCCAGGCTGTAGTTCTGGGCCGGGAGGCAGGCGGTGGTGTCCAGGCGGTGTCCCCAGGCAGGGAGGTTTCCTCGGCACAGGGAGATGAAGGCGGGCTTCCTGGTGGTCGGGTCGCAGTACCCCGGCATCCTGGTGCCCTGCTCGTCCCCCGGATCATCCAGCCTGCCGAGGCTCTCGCAGACGAACTCGCGCTGGGTGCTCAGACGGGCGACCGAGGGTCCCGGGAGGGAGACGCGGAGGGCGCGGCTGGCCAGGAGCTTCCCGTTCGGGGCCAGGACCCGCCCCAGGCTCTCAAGATCCCGTCCCCCCAGGGGGTACAGGCTGAACTCCGTGGAGTAGACCGCCAGGTCCGACTTGTCGACCATCTTCCGGATCGCCAGGCCGGGGTTGAACTTGTTCAGGTCGCTGTTCGGGTTGAAATTCGCCTTGAGGATGTCCCGCTTGGCCTGGGGAAGGTCCGAGACTCCCGTGAAGGCGATGGCGTCGCAGAGCTGGTTCCATTCAGCCCAGCTGGAGGGCAAGGGGGCATTCACGATCGCCTGGGCGGCGACGTGGCAGTCGTCGGCCGGGTTCCAGCTGTTCTGGATCTCGGCCTCTCTCAGGGTTCCCATGACGTCCCCGAGGGTCGCGTTGGTGGCCGTCCACTCGTCCAGGTAGTAGCCGCGGAGACCGGCCAGCAGGGCGATCAGGGCCGGTCGGCGGGTGCGGGCCCAGGCCAGGTCCACGGGGGCCCTTCCCACGATGGCCCCCAGGGGCTGGAGCACTGCGGGAGCCGGCACGCGCTCGAAGTCCGGTGCGAGCGTCGCCACGCTGGCGTGGGGGCGGTCCGCCTTGAGGGCCCCCCAGCTGGAATAGGAGCGGTCCGCGAGCGCGCCGCGGACGTTGGACGTGATGACCCGCTTGTCCACCCAGGCTCTCAGGCACAGGTAGGGCTTCAGGGCTTCGAGTTTCGCCTGGCTTGCACCCAGGGCCACCGTGCGGATCTGGTCAAAGGAACTCCATCCGGAAAGGGGGCGGAGACTGACCAGCCTCTCCCCGTCCGTCGTTCCCACGGGGAGGTTGTCGTCGACCCCGTCCACCTCCCGATCGATGGCTTCGGCCAGGATCCCCAGCATCCGCTGCAGGCGGGTGTTGTAGTCGGTCGTGAGGGTCGGGTTCGAGAGCACGGCGGGGTTTCCCCCGTTGACGAAGAAACCGCCCGCCTGGGAGATCTTGAGGGCGTAGTGGTTCCCCTGCGTGCTGAAGTCCCCCTTCAAGCCGCCCGAGTAACCCCTCAGGCGCCCGTCGACACGCGCATAGGCCGGGTTCGATGCCGGTGAGGCCGGCGATATCCGGACGTGGAAACTGGGGCGCATCGCGAAGTGGAGGGGGCAGTCGTCCCGGTCGGGTTGGCCCGGACGGTGGATCTCCTGTCCGGCCTCGAAGGCATCAAGGGCCCCCCCGGATCCATCCCAGTCCTCGCCCTGGTAGAGGTTGGAGATCACCATGGAATCCTGTCCGCCGTCCAGTCGCGCCAGGGCATCCTCGATGCCCGAGCGGGCCAGCAGATAGGCCTTGGTGGAGAGCAATCTCTGCCGACTGGCCCCACGCTCGAGCCTGGCCATCATGACGAACCCCGTCGCCATGATGGCCAGGACGCCCAGTACCCCGACCACGATCAGGAGGGCGATTCCCCTCCGGTCGGACAGGCCTTGCCGGCATTTCACGGTCATCACGGCAGGGTCCTCCAGCGCACCCGGCGGAATTCGATCTCCCCGCCCCAAGCCTTCAGGCCCGCGCCCTCCACGGCCTCGGCGGGAAGCCGTGTTCCGAGGTCGTGCTCGGAAAGATCCAGCACAACCTGCTCCCCCGCCGTGACGAGGATGCGACCACCCGTGCAGGAAGTCCGGAGCAGGGTCCATTCCTGCCCTACACCAAGGAGGTTGGCCCCCAGCGCGACCAGATGGCCCCGGCCTTCCGTCGGAAGCAGGATGCCCAGGGCCGCCTGTTGGGAACGCTTCCTGACCTGGACTTCCAGCACGTATCCGCCTTCCGGAGACGGTGGGGGATGCGGCAGGAGGATTTCCAAGGCATTGAAGATCTCGCCGCTGTCCCTTGCGGGATACGTCCAGGAGGGCCCTCTCCATAGGACAGGGGCGCAGGGCAGGAGTCTGCCGTCGTCTGCCCGCACCGAATCGCCGGGAGAGATCTTGACGGAATCAGGAGCGCCGTCCGGGCGGACGAGGGCATGCCCGGACAGCAGCGTAAGGCGGCCCTCCGGCGATCCGGAAGCCAGGGCCTCGGAGACCAGTCCGGTCCAGGCCGAGGCACCGGCAGGAGCCTGGATTTCCGCGGCCAGGACGCCCTCGACAGACTCTACGACGAGGCCTGGCAGCCGAAGGAGCACGCGTTCCCCGAAGGTCTCCAGAAGCAGGGTTCCACGCTCCAGGAGCAGCGTCCCGTCCCCGGTCCGGCTCCAGGCAGAACCCGGTGCCGCACAGATCTTCACGCTGGCACCCAGGACGTTCTCCTCGACGCCATCCCGGGGGGCGAAAGTTAGGCCCGAGGGGGGGAGAGGAGGATCCCCGGTGCGCGAGGCCCTCCAAAGCACCCCGGCAGAAACAAGGAGGGCCGCCGCCGCAGCCCAGCGCCATGCCAGGCCGGGCTGGAGCCCGCCCCTCCGGCAGCTACGGCTCAAAGCGACCAGGGCGGACCGGCAGGCGCCGCAGGCCGCCAGATGGATCTCGGTTCCGGGATCATCGACCCCGTTCAGGCAGGATTCCAACGCCGCGTAGGGCAGGTGGTCCTCCTGCCGTTCCATCCGTTCCGTAGCACGGAGCCAGGCTTCCCGCAGATCCGAGTCGAAGGGTTCCATATCCTGGATATCCACTATCCGGCCCGCGGAACGAATTAAGGCTGGAAATCCGATTTCCCCAGGATTTCCCGTAGCCTCTCCAAGGCACGGTCCCGGATCGCATAGACGCTTGCCGGCTCGACCCTGAGGATTTCGGCGGCCTCGATCGCGGGCAGTCCCTGCTCCAGGAGCAGGGCCAGACAAAGGCCTTCCCGTGCAGGGAGGGACAGAAGGGCGTCAGCAAGCCGCTGGCATTCCTCGCGGCGTTCGGCCTCGTCGGCGGGGGTGAGGGGCTCCATGGTGCCTGCGGAGCGCGGAGGTGGCCTGGCGTCACGCGTGCGTCGCTTGGACGTCACCTGCCGGGCGATCCGGGCTACCCAGGATGCGGCGGAGCCCTTGGCCGGATCGAAAGCCCTGAGCCTCCGCGTCCCGTTCTGCAGCAGGGCCAGGAGGACCTCCTGGCGCATCTCTTCCAGGTCGGCGGCCCGGACGCCGACGTCCCGGAGGACCTGGGCGATGAACGGGAGGAATCGCTTCAGGAAGGGATCCGGCTCTCCGGCCAGGCAGGCCCGGATGGCCTCCGCGTCACCGGCGTCCTGTGCGCCCTTCTCGCACCCGACGGCCACTCTAAGCCCTTCAGGCATGCGTGCGTTTTCCAGCGATGGTCCGGTGGTAGAGGTTCTCATAGCGGGAGATCCCGGATTCCCAGTCGAAGTGGTCAGCGGCCCGGCGGCGCGCAGCCAGGGCCATCTTCGCCCCCAGATCCACGTCCGTGAGCAGGCGGCGAAGGGCCTGCCCCATCGCCTGGACGTCCCCGGGAGGGCACAGGAGTCCCGTGCGGCGGTGCTGGACCACCTCGGGCAGGCCGCCGACGCGGGGAGCGACCACCGGGACTCCACAGGCCATGGCCTCCAGGGCCGAGAGACCGAAGGATTCGGACTCGCTGGCCAGCAGGTAGGCCGAGGCCCCGCGAAGGACCTCTTCGACCGCTTCCTGGCTCCCAAGGAAGCGCACGCGGCCTGAGACGCCCAACCGGACCGCTTCCGCCCTGGCCCTGGCGGCCTCGGGGCCGTCCCCGACCATGTCCAGGCGGGCGGAGAGCCCTCGCGACGCCTGGGCGAAGGCCGTCACCACATCGGCGGGGCGCTTCACCGGGCGGAAATTCGAGCAGTGGACCACCCGCATCATGCCGGCGGGGGGCGGGGTCGGCACGAAGCGGGTCAGATCCACGAAATTGGGGAGAACCGCCGGTAGCGGCACCCTGAACAGGCGTCTCGTTTCGCGGGCCAGCCAGCCGGAGACCGCCGTAACGGCCTCGCTGTGCCGGAGGGTCCAGCGGATCAAGGGGGCGAACCCGGGGTCGCCTCCGGCCAGGGAGACGTCCGTGCCGTGGCAGGTGGTGATCAGGGCGAATCGTCGGGCGCCCTCCCCCAGGATCGCGCGCGCCACGAGGGCGCTGGCTCCGTGGGGGACGGCGTAGTGGACGTTGACCACGTCGAGGCGATGGGCCCTGGAGACCTCGGCGATGCGTGCCGCCAGGGCCAGGGTGTAGGGGGGGTATTTGTGCAGGGGGTAGGCCGTCACCTCCACCTCGTGCACGTGGAGCCGGGGATGGAAGGCAAGGCGGGCCGGACGCTCATAGGAGAGCAGGTGGACTTCATGCCCCCGCTCGGCCAGGCCATGGGCAAGGTCAGAGGCCACCACCCCGCTGCCCCCGAAGGTCGGATAGCAGACGATGCCGATCCGCATCCGTTTCCTCATCGCGCCGCCGCGCCCCCCGAGAGGAGCGTCCAGGGGTCCTGGGCGATCAGGGGGCCCTGGAGCCGGTAGGCCTCGCCATGGGAGGCCCCGATCCGGAAGCCCAGGATGCGGGCGCGGGCTTCCAGGGTCTCCAGAAAGCCCGGCCGGTTGATGTGGGTGAGGGCGCCCGGCCTGGCGTTGGAGGAGAACTGGGAGGCGTAACAGCGCATGGCCTGGACCTGGGTCTTCCAATGCGCGGAGATGTCCACGATGAGGGAGGGCTCCACGCCCCGGTACGGGCCCACGGCGTGCAGCACGGCCTTGGGGCGGAAGGGACGGCCCTTCAGGCCCTGAGCCCTGGTCATGCCGGCCATCCAGCAGGCGTTGAAGACAAGCCCCGCGGCGGCACGGTGGTCGGGATGGTGGTCGTCATCCTCCATCCTGGGCATGGTGACGACCAGGGCCGGCCTCAGATCCCTCAGGGCCTGTGCCAGCTTCCTTCGCGAGGGGAGGTCATCCTGCAGGGCCCCGTCCGGAAGGCCGAGGTTCTTGCGGACGGACAGACCCAGAACACGGGAGGCCGCCTCCCATTCGCGCCTGCGGTCTGTGGGCGTGCCCAGGCTTCCGCGTTCTCCCCGGGTCAGGTCCAGGATGCCGGTGCGCCGGCTCTGGGAGACCAGGAGGGCCAGCAGGCCTCCGGCCAGGATCTCCATGTCGTCCGGGTGGGCGCCGATCCCGAGGCAGTCGAGCGGGGCGGGCATGGCCTCCTCTATACCAGCCTCAGCGCTCCGGAGCCAGGATGCAGGGCAGGGGCCTCAGGAGGGGGATGCGGCAGTCGGTCTTCCCCCTGGCCTTGACCGTCACCGGAACTCCGGCCATGCGTCGGTTTCCCACGGTCAGGAAGACCTCGTAGTCCCCGGGTGCCAGGCGCTCGAAGGAGAAGCTCCCGTCCCCCCTGAGCCGTGTCTTGGAGACCGAGGGCCCGATGGCCAGCACGAAGCTGTCGTCGAGGAGGGCCGGACCCAGGTATTCCGGCCTGGCGGGATCCAGACGCCCCTCGCAGGCCTGCCCGTCCTCCAGCACGGTCTCCAGCGTCCAGGGCCGCGCCCCTTCCTTGGGAAGGGGCGGGACCTCACGCCCTTTGAGGAAGGCCCATGCTCTCTCGGGATGGCCCACGACGAGGTCGACCTTTTCCCCGGGAGGAAGGCCGGGGAGGCGGCAGAGGCCCTTGGCGTCGCTGAAGCCTACGGCATAGAGGTCGACGCTGTAGGGGTCCATCAGGGATCCGGAGGGGTAGGCCTCCACACAGGCGTTCTCCAGCACGGCCCCGTGCGCATCCTTGATCCACACGTCCAGGGGCACCCCGTCCGTCTGCCGGAAGTCCACGCCCTCCACCGGCCGGTCCTCGGGGGGGACCGTCAGGATGCGGATGGCGCCGGCCTTCCCGTCCGGGGCCGGCATGACCTTGAGCTTCCCCTGGGGGATGTGGGGGAAGACGTAGCGTCCCTCCCCATCCGTGAGGACCTCCCAGGATTCGGCGCCGGCCTGCTCCTCGACATGCCTCAGGGAGAATTCCGCACGCCAGGCCAGGACGGCATGGCGGGGCAGGGGCCTACCATCGGCGTCGAGGAGGCGGCCCGAAACCCGGCTTCCAGGGCGGAGGATGCAGACGGCCTGGCCCTGTTCGTCCTCTCCCAGCTCGACACGGGCATAGCCCGGCGCCATCCCGGGGCGGGAGGCGACGATCCCGTAGGCGCCGGGCGTCAGGCGATCCACCCAGGCGATGCCGTCGGGGTCGGTCGGAAGGGGGGGCCTCAGGGGATGCAGGGCCAGGATCTGGACCTGGGCGCCGGGCACGGGCAGGCCCTGAGCGTCCCGGGCGAGCACCTTGAGCGTGGAGAGGCGCTGGCGCGTGGTGCGTATCTTCAGGCCGGCCACTCCCTGGCCGGACCGGGCCAGGAAGGCGTCGCTGGAGGCCGCCACAAAGCCCCATTTCTCGGCGATCACCCGCCAGCGTCCCGGGAAGGGAAGGACCAGGTCGAAGGTCCCTGCGGAGCCGCTGCGGCCTGTCACCGAGAGGTAGGGGTCCCAGGGTTCACCGACCCGGCCGTCGAAGTCCTCCGGGTACGCCGTGAGGTCCGCGCCGGCGCAGGGGCTGGCGTCCTGGTCCGTGACGGTACCCTCGACGGGGATGCCGGCGGGAACCAGGAGCTTCAGCTCCAGGGTCCTGCCCTCTTCCAGCGAGACGTGCTGAAGGGTGCCCAGGCCCTTCCCTTCGGCGGTCGCCCTCAGGTTCCAGGATCCCGGGGCGGCATGGGGGATGCTGAATCGTCCCTCCCGGTCGGCCCGGAAGGACATCAGGAGGGAGGTCTCGGGCGTCCCGGCCTCCAGACGACCCGGGTGGTAGTGTCCGATCTCGGCCTGGGGAAGAGGGGATCCCGCGGCGTCCACGACCGTGCCTGAGAGCACCCCGCCCTTGCCGAGGACCACCGTGACCTGGGGGTTGAGCCCGGGGGCGAGGCAGACCGGGCCCATCGTGGAAGGGGCGCTGTCCGGCAGGGTCGCGGAGAGCCAGTGCCGGCCCGGAGGGACCAGGGCCTGGAAGCGTCCCTGGGCGTCCGCGCGGGCCTCCCCCGTGTGTTCGGGCCATCCGCCGATCCCGTCCAGGAAGAAGACGAGGCGTCCGGAAAGGGGGCGGCCCTGGGAATCCACGCAGCGGCCGGAGAGGATGGCTTCCCGCATCCATCCGGGATCCCCCGCAGGATTGTCGGGCAGGATGATGTCCAGGGGTTCCGGAGGCTTCTCCTCGGAAAGGATCATGGAGCGCTTGAGCAGGATCTGGGGATGCAGGCTCCCGGCGGCCTCCACAAGCAGGCGGTACTCCCCTTCGGGAACCGGCTCAAAGACGAAAGCGCCTTCCGCATTCGTTACGGCCTCGCGGCGGCGGGAGCGCTCCGCGAAGCGGTGGATCTGGGCGGGCTCCAGGCAGGGGAAGAGGCCCACCGCGATCCCGGCGGCGGGCTTGGCGTCCGAGAAATGCAGGGTCCCCGACACGCGGATGCCCCGTTCCAGGCGGACGGAGACGGTCCGCTCCCCCCCTGTCAGCACCAGGGGATCGATGCGCAACGGGAGGAACCCCTCGACGGCAAGCTGCAGGAGGTAGGAGCCGGCTTCCAGCGTGAAGGGGCCTCCGGGACGGTCCCAGGCCTTCCAGAGGCCCTGGGCATCCGTCGCGGCCCCTTCGGGGGATTCCAGGCCGGGGCGTCCGGACCCTTCGGTGGAGACCAGGTTGAAGGAGAGGGGGAGGCCGGCCGCGCTCTTGCCGTCCACGGTCCTGAGCGCCAGGGTGAGACGGGTACGGGTGATGACGGCGAGGATCCTGCGGGCCCTCCAGCTCAGCTCCTCGTCGCCCTCGCGGGAGGCGGATTCGAGCAGGGGCCGGGCCGGAAGCCCGATCTCCAGGAGCTTCGCTTCGCACCGGTCGCGCTCCTTCCAGTCCGAGCCGCCCAGGCCCCGGACCAGGCGCTGCATCTCGTCGGGTTCCGCGCCCTGCAGGAGCAGGGCAGGCAGGAGAAGGAGGAAGGCGAAGCGGCGCATCTGCGTCGTATCCTAGCACAACCCCTAGTTGACCGGGGCGGAGGTCCCGTACCGGTTCAGGAAGAAGGTCCGGTCATAGGAGGTGCCCGTTCCGCCTTCCCCATCCTGTCCCTCGGCCGGCAGGAGCGTGAAGCTCAGGCGGACCGCCCAGGGCAGGCGCTTCTTGTCCTTGCTGTCGTAGGCGTCCGTCCAGGCCATCCCATCGTCGGAGTATTGCAGGGAGAAGGCGCCCAGGCTTTCCGTCAGCAGCAGATACTCCCCGCCCTGGGTGGGGTTTGCGTCCACCAGGGCCTGCTCGCGGCGGTACAGCTTCCATCGTGCCCCATCCTCCGTCGTGACCCGATAGCCGGCCTCGCAGTAGTCCGCCTCCCGCCCCTTGTCGTCCGTCTGGCCATCGGCCAGGGTGACGAGGTCGAGCCGGATCGTGGCGGGCGATCCCTCCACCCGTGAGGCCAGGAAGCGGGGGGGATCATCCGCGCCGGGGAGGAAGGCGTCGCGCACGTCGGCCCCGATGCGGTCCGTCAGGGCATCCGCCAGACGCTGGTCCGCCCCATGGGTCCGGAGGAATTCGTGGGTTTCGAGGGACTGGACCAGCACCGAGGCGACCAGGACCAGGATGACGGCCAGGATGGCCATGGCCAGGACGACCTCGATGAGGGTGAAGCCTCCCGGACGGACAGGTCTCACGGGGCCGCCGGCGCGGGCGGGGGAAGGAAGGTGGACAGCCGGAAGGAGGCAGCTTCCGGATCCTCCTCCAGGCGCACCGTGACCTCGAGGAGGCGGAGCGCCTCCACGGGATCCGGTGTGAGGGCCTGGCTCCCGATCGGGGAGGCCAGGGAGATCCTTTTCCTCCATTGCGGATGCAGGGCCAGGTCCGAAGTGTCCATGGGCGTCCAGGGGCTCTCCTCGGGATCCTTGATGCCGCCGGCCTGGACCAGCTCGGCCATCTTGCGCTGGGCCAGCTCGGCGGCGACGGAATGTTGTTCGGCCGTGCCGACGGAGGAGAGGGCACGCGTCGAGACGGTCACGATGAGGGCGACCCCGATGGCCAGGATGGCCAGTGCCAGCAGCACTTCGATCAGGGTGAAGCCGGGCCGCTTCATGGGATCGGGGCCGGCTGGCGGTCGTCCTGCAGGAAGCTGAAGAGCTGGTCGAAGGTCCTGGATTCCTCGAAGACCTCCACCCCGGGGAAGAGGGGATCGACGCGCAGGGTCCTCACCCAGGGCTTTTCCGTTACGCCCAGGACCACGGCATGGGCTGGGCAGGCCCCCGAACCCGTCAGGCGCATCCTCAATTCCCCGGTGGTGGTGTCGGGGACGCCCCGCCGCTGGATCTTCAGGATGCGGATCCCTTCCGGAAGCTCCGTCTCCAGAAGGGACTCCATCGCGGGGGCCTGAGGATCCGGCAGGACACCCGGTTCGGGTGCCGGGGGAGCCAGCTCCATCCGGCAGGTGCCGGCGGACAGGTCATAGACCAGGGTGGCCGGTTCCCCCTGAAGGACGGTGGCATGACGCATCTCCTCCAGCTGGCTGCGCAGGGTGCCGCTGGCGCTCTCCAGGGCCCGCTCCGGGCTCAGGGTGTCCATCTTGGACGCTGCGATCATCAGGCTCAGGCCGATGAGGGCCAGGACCAGGAGGATCTCGACCAGCGAGAAGGCCCGACTACGGCTTCTTCGCGGCATCGGTTTCCCAGCAGCTGAAGTCGGCATTCTCCTTGTCCCCCCCCGAGGCCTGGTCGGCCCCGTAGGAGACCAGGTCGTAGGCCTTGGCGTTCTTGCCGGGGATGCTGTACTGGAGGGGAGTCCCCCAGGCATCGTTGATCTGGGCCTCGTCCAGGTAGCTCTCCGAACGGTTCGCCGGCGCCTGGGTCAGGACCTTCAGGCCGTCTGCAGCGGAGGGGTACTTGTGGTTGTCGATGCGGTAGCGCTCCAGGGCCGTCTGGACGCCGTTCATCCTCAGACGGGTGGCCGTGATCTCGGCGTTCGCCTGGACGCCCGCGAACTTGAAGGCGGCCACGCTCATCAGCAGGCCGATGATGGCGACCACCACGATGATCTCGATGAGGGTGAACCCTCCCGACCTCGACGCAGGTTTCGACATGGATCCTCTCCTTTTTCTTCCTAGGGGGAAATGGGTGTCAACGATGCTTCATGGTATCGACCATGTTCAGGATGGGCAGCAGGATGGCCAGGACGATGTAGCCGACGACCAGGGCCATGACGACGATCATGATGGGCTCCAGGACGGAAAGGAGCTTCTGGGTCGAGACCTCGACCTCCTCCTCGTAGGCCTCGGAAAGGGTGTTCAGGATGCTCTCGAGCTGTCCCGACTCCTCGCCCACCGCGATCATGTAGCCCACGACGGGGGGGAAGATGCCGCTTTCCTTGAGCGGGGTGGAGATGTCCGCCCCTTCCACGATGCGGTCGTGGACCCGGTTCACCGTGTCCGACAGCACGCGGTTCGACAGGACCTGGCCCACGATCCTGAGGGCGTCCAGGGCGGGAAGGCCGCTGGCGAGCAGGGTGGACAGCGTCGCCGCGAAGCGGGCGATGATCTGCTTCTTGAGGAGATCCCCGACGATGGGCAGGCGCAGCGAGAGGCGGTCGCGGAACATCCTTCCCCGGTCGGTCTCCAGGGCGGCCATGACCGCCAGGCCGAGAGCGGCGAGGCCCCCGAGCAGGAAGAGCCAGTCCTGTCGAAGGAAATGGCTGGCGGAGATCAGGCTCTGGGTGATCCAGGGGAGTTCGCCCTTCTGGGCCTTGACCACCAGGGCGATCTTCGGCACCACGAAGGTCATGAGGAAGCAGACCACCGATGCCGCCACGGCGGCGATGAGGCAGGGATAGACCAGGGCGGCCTGCACGCGGTTGGCCACCCGGGCCTGACGCTGGGTGAAGTCGGCCAGGCGCCTCAGGATGAGGTCCAGGGTGCCGCTGGCCTCCCCGGCCTTCACCATGCTCACGTAGAGGGTGTCGAAGTGGACGGGATGGCGGGCCAGGGCGTCGCCCAGGGGCATGCCCTCGAGGACCTTCTCGCGGACGTCGCGGAGGACCTTCTCCATGCTCTCGCGCTCCACCTGCTGGACCAGGGCCGTGAGGGCCTCCGAAAGGGGGATGCCCGCCTTGAGAAGGGTGGCGAGCTGGCGGGTGATGAGGGCGATCTCGCCGACGTTGCGCCGGGCCGGAAAGGCCAGGCGGCGGCGGGGCGCCGCATCCGCCGCGGCATCCTCGACCGGCCGGATGTTCACGACCAACAGGCGCTGGGCGCGCAGGCGGTCCCTGGCGTCTCGGGCGGTGTCGGCGTTCAGCAGTCCGACCGCGTCCCGGCCATCCTCGTGCACCGCCTTGTATTCGTAGGTCGGCACGGGCGCGTCAGAAGCCGTCCCGCTGGGTCATGCGGGCGACCTCCTCCACGGTCGTCAGGCCCGCCAGGACCTTGTCGGCCCCGTCCATGCGCAACGTGCGCATCCCGCGCTGGACAAGGTCCCTCTTGATGACGGTGCTGGAGGCCCTGGACATGACCTGCTCCCGGACGGCATCGCTCACGATGAGGAATTCGTAGATGGCCGTCCGGCCCTTGTAGCCCGAGTTCATGCAGTCGGGGCATCCGCGGCCCCGCCAGAGCCGGGGGGCCTTGACGGGATCGATGCCCAGGTCCGTCAGCGGCTTGGCCTCGGGGACGTACTCCTCCTTGCAGACCACGCAGATCAGGCGGACCAGGCGCTGGGCCACCACGGCCACCACCGAGGAGGCCACCAGGAAGGGTTCGACGCCCAGGTCGACCAGGCGCGTCACCGCGCCCGGGGCGTCGTTCGTGTGCAGGGTGCTGAAGACCAGGTGCCCCGTCAGGGCCGACTGGATGGCGATCTCGGCTGTCTCCAGGTCGCGGACCTCGCCGACCATGATCACGTCGGGGTCCTGGCGCATGATGGACCGGAGGCCGGTGGCGAAGGTGAGGCCCTTCTTGTTCGCCACCTCGATCTGGCTGATGCCGCGGAGCTGGTACTCGATGGGCTCCTCGATCGTGATGATGTTGAGCTCGGCGGTGTTGATCCGCGAGAGGGCCGCGTAGAGGGTGGTCGTCTTGCCCGAGCCCGTCGGTCCCGTGACCAGGATGATGCCGTGGGAGAGGTCCGTCAGGTGCCTGATGATCCCGAGGTTCTCCTCCGAGAGGCCGATCTTCTCCAGGGCGTAGACCCCGGTCGACTTGTCCTGGAGACGCAGCACCACCCGCTCCCCGAAATTCGTCGGGACCGAGGAGATGCGGATGTCCACGTCGCGGTCGCCGGCCTTGATGGAGCAGCCGCCGTCCTGGGGAAGCCGGCGCTCCGCGATGTCCATCTGGCCCATGACCTTGATGCGCGAGATCACGGCCTCCTGGGTCTTCTTGGGGACCGTCATCATGTCGTACAGGATGCCATCGATGCGGTATCGGATCTGGAGCTTGTCCTCGTAGGCCTGGAAGTGGATGTCGCTGGAGCGCATCTTGAGGGCCTGGAAGATCACCGTGTTGACGAGCTTGATGATGGGGGCCTTGTTCGCGACGTTGAGGAGGTCCTCGCCGCCGGTGGTCTCCTCCAGGGCCGCCTCCAGGTCGTCGGTCTTCAGCCCCTCGAGCATCTCGTCGACCACGCCGGAGTCGTTGGCATAGGCCCGGTTCACCAGGGCGCTGACCTCCTCGCGGGGGGCCAGGACCACCCGGACCGGGGCGTCCAGGAGGGCCGACAGCTCGTCGAGGGGGTGCAGCGAGAGGGGGGAGGAGCAGGCCACCCGGAAGGTCCCCCCCGAAAGGCCGATGGCCACCAGGGCATTGTTGCGTGCGAAGGCCGAAGGCACGCGGGAGGTGAAGGCCTCGGGCACCGCGATGCCTGCCAGGGAGGGCTCGTAGGCGAGGTCCTGGGCCTGGGCGAAGCGTTTCAGGAACTCGCCTTCCGGGACGCCGCCCTTTTCCAGGACGACCTGCTCCAGGGGCTGGCCGGACCGCTCCGCGGCACGGCGGCACTCCTCGAGGCGCTTGGCCGTCAGCAGGCCCTCGGCCAGGAGGCGCTCCAGTACGGGGGAGCTGACGAGGGAGCTCATTCCGCCGCCGGTTTGGGCCCAGGAGCCTCGGCCTTGGGCTCCTGCGCTTCGGGCTTCGGTTTCAGGTAGAGCGCGCGGAGCTTGCGCTCCCGTTCCTCCACCGCCTCCGGAGTGGTCAGGCTCCTGCCAAGCGCTTCCATCTCCCCGAGATCCGTGATGATGTGGGGGGTGATGAAGAGGAAGACGTTCCTGCGGACCTCCGTCGTATTCTTGTTGCGGAAGAGGAATCCCAGGAGGGGGATGTCCCCCAGGAGGGGGACCTTCTGCACGGTGATGCTCTGGTCCTTGCGGGTGAAGCCGCTGATGACCACCGTGGCCCCGTCGGCAAGGGTGACGGTGGTGGTGGTGGTCCGGCTCTCCTTGGCCGGAGGCACCCCGTTGGATCCCGCGCCCACGAACTTCTCCAGCTTCTGGAGGACCTCCAGCCTCAGGTAGGGGTGGGGCTTCCCGTCCGGGCCGGGCGCCATGCTGATGTGGGGCGTGATCTCCAGGCTCGTGTCCGCGGACTGGTAGCCCCCGAAGGTGTTCTGGGTCGTGGCCGTTCCGGTCTGGGTGGTGGTGGTGGGCTGCTGGTCGGAGATCACGACCGAGGCCTTCTGGTTGTCGTTGGTCATCAGGCTCGGGGTGGCGATGACGTCCGCATCGTCGTTCGTCTGAAGGGCCCTCAGGACGAAAGGGAGGTGCTGGGAGTCCCTCAGGATCCAGTTCAGGCCGGCGGAGGGGATCAGGGTCTGTTCCGCGGGATCGGTGCTTCCCGAGGTAGGCTGGGTGAAGCCGAAGTTGGTGCCCAGGATGATGTCCTTTCCGTCGCGATGCCCGATCGCGGCGAGCTGGACCCCGAGCTGTCTCGTGGAGTTCTCTCCGACCTCCAGCAGGGTCGCTTCCAGGAAGACCTGGGGGCGCCGGGTGTCCAGCTTCTCGATCATCGACTTCAGCTCCTTGAAGGCCCTGGGCTGGCCGATGGCGATGATGGAGTTGGTCTCCTTGTCCGCCACGACCCTCGGGACCAGGTCCCGGGAGGACTCGAGGGAGCCTCCTGCGCCGGGGGGCTGGGGCACACCGGCAGGACGGGGAGGCAGACCTGGCTGGACGGCCGCACGGGCGGCGTCCTGGGCCTCCGTGTACATCTGCTTCAAGACCGCGACGACGTCCTCGGCGTTGCGGTTCTGCAGGGGGAAGAACTGGATGCCGTTCTGGTCGGCGCCCAGGTCCTTGTCCAGCTGGGTGATGATGCCGGTCGCGGTCATCTGGTCGGCCTCGTTCCCGATCACGATCACCGAGTTCGTCCGCGGGTCGTCCGTGACCAGCAGGGTGGGCTGGGCGCCCCCTCCGCCGGTGTTCTTCGAGCCGCTCAGGCTCAGGGCCATCAGGAGCTGGTTGAGCTTGGGGGCCAGCTCCGAGGACGTGGCGAACTTGAGGGGGAAGACCTGGGTCCTGGGCGGCTGGTTCTCCTTCTCGATGACCTCGAGGATCTTGAGCAGGCGCGGCAGGTTGGAGGCGTATTCGGTGAGCACCGCGACGCCGGTCTTCGGGATGGGCTTGAAGCTGCCGTGCCCGTGCATGAGGTCCTGGAGGATGAGGGAGACCTGGTTGGGATCGACGTTCTTGATCGGGACGACCACCGTGACCAGGCGCTCGGTGCGGGGGATGCCCTCGATCTCCTTGCCGCTGTAGATGGGAAGCGGCTGCTGCTTGAGGCCGGCCGCAGGGACGATCTTGAAGTATTCGCCCTTGTCGTCGCCGGAGGCCGCCAAGCCCAGGGGGGGGGTCTGCATCTCCAGGACGGATTCGAAGAGCTGCAGGAGGTTCTCGCGGGGGAAGTCCGAGGTCAGGATGGTGACCTTCTTGCCCTTGAGCAGGGCCGGATCGTAGACGAAGCGCTTCCCGGACACGGACTGGACCAGCTTGAGCAGGTCCTCCACGTCGCCCTCGGGCCAGTTCAGGGGCTCGGCCGCCGGGGCGCCGCCCTGGAGCAGGAGAAGGAGAAGCAGGACGGGCACGAGCAGCTTTTTCGTCATAGGCGGGAGGATAGCCCCCCCGTGTCACCGCCGGGTCATGGCCTCATCCACGCCCCTTCTTCCCGGCGCTGGGGCCGGAAGCGGCAAAACGGTAGCCCACCTTGCGCACGGTCTGGATGAGGCGAGGGTCCTCGGGATCCTCTTCCAATTTTTGGCGGAGCTTGGTGACGAAGTTGTCGACCGTGCGGTGGGTCCCGAAGTAGTCGTGGCCCCAGACCCGGTTGAGGATCTCCTCGCGGGTGAGGACCCGGTCCGGGTTCCGGACCAGGTACAGCAGGAGGTCGAACTCCAGGGCGGAGAGGGGCACCTCCTTGCCTTTGACGGTCACCCTCCGTGCCGCGACGTCCATCTCGGCCGGCCCCGCACGGTGGCGGGCGGTGGCCTGCCTTGCTTCGGAGCGGCGGCGGAGCACGGAGTGGACCCGGGCCACCAGTTCGCGGATGCTGAAGGGCTTGGGCAGGTAGTCGTCGGCCCCCAGGTCCAGGCCCATGATCTTGTCCACCTCCTCGTCCCGGGCGCTGAGGATGATGATCCCGATGACCGGGTGCTTGGCACGGATGAGCTTGCACAGTTCGAAGCCGCTCATCCGGGGGAGGTTCACGTCCAGGACGACCAGATCGGGCCGCTTCCGCTCCACCAGGTCCCAGCCCCGCTCCCCGTCGGGGGCGGACAGCACCCCGAAGCCCTCGAAGCCGAGGTTCTTCTTCAGGCCCATGGCGATGGACGGGTCGTCCTCCACGACTAGGATAGTCGGAGGGGGAGTCTGTGGGGATGCATCAGGCATGGGCGGGCTCCAAGGCTTCTGTCGAGGGGATCCAGACCAGGAAACGGGAGCCTCCGCCCTCGGCGCCTTCCACCCAGGCCCGGCCGGAGTGCCCCTCGGCCAGGGCCTTCACGATGGCCAGCCCGAGACCCGTGCCTTCCGCGCCGCTGGCCGCCGCCGCGCTGCCGCGGAAGAAGCGCCCGAAGAGCCTGCCCCTCTCCTCGGCGGGGACCCCGGGGCCGGAGTCGGTCACGCCCAACAGGAGGCCTCCGGCCTCCGTGCGGGCTTCCAAGCGGATGCTGCGTCCCCGTCCGGAGTATTTCACGGCATTCGAGAGCAGGTTGGTCAGGACCTCGCTCATGGCGCCGCGGTCCATGGGGAAGTCCTGAGGCGCCCCGGCCAGGTCCCGGGCGATGCGGATCCCCGCGCCGCCGGCCTCGGCCTGGACGGAATCGCAGGCGTCGTCCAGGAGCCCTGCCAGCGCGACCCGGGAACGGACGATGCGACGCGCCCCGCCTTCCAGGCGGGCCAGGGTCAGGACCTGCTCGATCAGGCGGGAAAGGCGCTCCGTCTCGCGGGAGATCATCGAAAGGCATTCCCGGGTCTCCTCGGGGCTCTCGACCCGGCCCATGAGCAGGGTGTCGACGAACATGCGGATGGAGGTCAGGGGGGTCTTGAGCTCGTGGCTGATGCTGGAGAGGAGGTCGGAACGGAGCTGGACCTGACGGGCTTCCCGGCGCACGGAACGGATCACCACCCAGCTCCCGGCGGCGACCAGGGCCATCAGCAGCACCACGGCCCAGACGTAGAGCACGGCCCTCAGGTCGCCCAGCCTGGACGGCGCGGGGCCGCCCAGAGGCAACAGGTGGACCCTCAAGCCCTCCACGGAGGCGACGGGTTCGGAGAGTTCGGCCGGCCGGCCGGCAGAGGGGGAGGCGGCGCAGGTCAGGCCCAGGGCCGAGGAGCGGACTCCGGCAAGCTCGCCCATCAGGACGGCAAGGGCCGCGGAGGGGATGGCCCCTCCCTTCCAGCCCGAGGCCTCCTTGCGGGCCAGGGCCAGGGTGCCGTCCTCCAGCAGGGCCATGCGCCAGGCCTCGGCGGGAAGGGTCTTCCCTGCCCAGGCGGCGGTCCGTTCGCAGGCCTCCAGTTCCGCGGTCCGCCGGGCCTGGGCACGGCGCAGGACGCCGAGGTCCTGGTCCGGGAAGCGGCGGGCGAGATCCTCCAACAGGCCTGCTGAGACGGCGGGGGGGGGGTCGGGGAGAGCCCTTTGCCAGGCCATGGCCAGCACGGGGCCCTGGGCGGAGGGGACCTCCAGCCCGAGGCGCAGCAGGGCTTCGGCGCCCCAGGGGGAGGCTCCCAGGGCCTGGGAGGCTTCGGCCAGGACGCGTTCATCGAGGGCGGCCATGGGAGCCCCGGCGCTGGCGGCCCTCTCGCGGGCGTGGAGGAGGCAGGCGAGGCGCTCCGCGCTGCCGGCGGGGAAGGCGTCTACCATCTCTACGGGGTCTTCCAAGGCCCAGCGGCCGGCCAGGTGGGCGCGGGCCGTGGACCAGGCCAGGTCCCAGGCGGTGGGCAGGGTGGGGCGGGGGAAGCGGAGGCCGTCGGCGTCGCCCTCGCAGGGGACGGAGAGTGAGGCATGTCCCGCATCCAGGTCCCGGCACTCCTTCAGGAGCTGGGCCTGAAGCCTGGCGGCCACATCCAGGGCCAGTTCCCGGGCGGACTCCCGATGGCGCTGTTCGACGAAGGTCTTGGCCTCGGAGACGTAGAGGAGTCCGATGGCGGCCAGGGCGATGCTGGGGAGGCCGACGAGGAGGAGGACGGTCAGGACAAGACGGCGCTCGGGGGCGGGCTTGGGGGTGGGCATGGCCATGGAGCAGGGATTATACGGCGGCTTGACTCCCCGCGGGGGGGCGGGATAATGCCCGGTGCCGTCTACGACGGGGGGCGATTAGCTCAGCTGGCTAGAGTGCCACGTTGACATCGTGGAGGTCACTGGTTCGAGTCCAGTATCGCCCACCAATAACCCGGCGGCGGAAAGCGGAATCTTTCGGATGACCAGGCCCCGCTGGCACAACAAGCGTTCGAAGCTGGCCCTGGCGCTTTTGGGTCTTGTACTGCTTTCGGGCGGCCTCACCCCAGCCCGAGCCGACTTCACGCCCAACCCCGCCCAGCAGATCGCGATCCAGCTCTCGTCCGCCTCCATGACCCTGGCGGTGGACGGCGACATGCCCTTTTTCTACACGACCGACGACGGCCAGGAAGCCGTGGCCTATCTCGACGGCCTCCACCGCCTCCAGAACGGCATCGCCTTCCCTCTGGGCCTCGTCGGCGTGGGCACCCATACCGTCCACGTCCATCCCGTCCTGTCTCCCGAGCGCATCACGGAGGTGAGCTTCCAGGTCACTCCCGGCATCACCACCCTCGAAGATGCCCAGAATGTCCTCGTCCATCTTCGGATCGAGCCAGGGTCCCTGTCCCGCCTCGTCCCCGGGAGCCTGAAGATCGTCTCCGTCAACGGCCAGACCCTCCAGCCCGGCCAATACGTCTCCGCCACCCTGCCGCTCACGACGGCTTTCATCGAGTCCCGCTTTCCCTTGAGCGAGGCCGTGGTCCAGTTCAGCAAGGCGGCGATCGCGGCCCTGACCCAGGGCCAGCCGGCCAAGCAGATCGTCCTGAAGGGCACGCTCGCCGCCTCGGGTGGCACGCCACAGCAGGACTTCGTCCTGGATGACAACGTCGACCCCGATCCTCCTGGCGGGGTCACGGACAAATTCATCTTCGAACGCGCCTGGGGCGATCCCCTTCCTCCTCCCGACCTCGCCCTTTCCTCCCCGCGCGGCCTGGCGGTCGATCCCGTAGGCGGCTTCGTCTATGTCGTCGACCTCGACAACCGCCGCATCGTCAAATACAGCACGGCTGGAGTCCTGGTCACCAGCTGGGGAGGCTCCGGGAGCGGACCCGGGCAGTTCTCTGGTCCCATCGACGTCGCCGTCTCTCCCGACGGGGCCTTCGTCTATGTTGACCTTGCCCCCTCAACCTGGTCCAGAGGTTTGATACCTTGGGCCGGAAAGGAGGGGTCGGATGAAGAAGCGAAAGACGACGGAGCAGATCGTGGAGATTCTGAGGGAGGGCGAGACGTTGGGAGAGCCTGAGACCTGC
>ORMF010210380.1_pt1 | contig 43498 bp, 40 predicted proteins | sample 1779871 | NCBI WGS metagenome assembly ORMF01 (sample SAMEA104232316, study PRJEB22302) | groundwater metagenome | biome: forest; feature: aquifer; material: groundwater | place: USA | collected 2011-08-07 | depth 5.4 m
CACACTTTTTACTAGAAAACTGATTGAATATCTGCTATTCTTTAATACAGAAAGGGTACACAAAGCCCATGGACTAAAAACTCCAATGGACTATCTTATCCTGAAAGGAGGATTGTCTAAAATGTCCGTAACCTCTACATACAGTTGAAAGGCATGTGATTTTTATGTATAATCACTCCTACATGAAACACCCGATACTGGATGCTCAGCCAAGAAAAATACTTGGCAAAAAAGTTAAAAAGCTTAGGCGTGAAGGGATACTTCCTGCCAATGTATACGGGAAAAACCTTTCCTCAATCTCGCTTCAGGTAAAGCTTGTAGATTTTCAAAAGGTATTTAAAGAAGTTGGTGAAACCGGGCTAGTCGATCTTAAAATGGATGGGCAGAGCCGGCCCGTTCTTATTAAAAACCTTCAGATGAATTACCGCTCCCAGACTCCCCTCCATGCAGATTTCTACCAGGTTAATTTGAAAGAAAAAGTCAAAACAATGGTTCCTCTAGCCTTAATTGGCGAACCAAAAGCTGTTTCTGAGAAAATCGGTATGCTTCTTCAGACACTCTCAGAAGTTGAAATTGAGGCTCTTCCCGATCAGTTACCTGAAAAAATCGAAGTTCCGGTTGAGCACCTTGCGGCGATTGACGATCATATTACAGTTGACGATCTTAAAGTTTCAGAAGGCGTTTCCATCTTAAGCGATGCCGGTCAGACAGTTGCAAAGATTGCAGAGCTCGTTGCTCCGGAACCTGAGCCTGAACCTGAAGTAACGGAAGAAGCGCCTGCCGAAGGCGAGGAAAAGGGAGAAGAGACTCCAACTGAGGACCTGCCTACCGGCAGGCAGGGAAATAAAGAAGAAGAGCAAACTACTGCTAAACAAGAGGCTCCAGCGGAAAAGAAAGAAGAATAGGGGCTCTACAATCCTACTTTTTCTCCAAGTACATTACCTGACTTAAAATTTGGATCAAGCTCAAGTGCTTTTTTAACATATTTTTTAGAATCATCGATATTCCCCAATTTATACTCAAGGACCGCAATTTGATAATATGCATCTCGGTAGTTTTTGTATTCCTTGGCAACTTTCTTCCAGTAGTTGACTTCCCCATTAATTTGCGCCCGCACGTTTGTGATTCTTTTCTCTTCTTCAAGATTATGAAGGAGCGTCATGCTTCTTAGGATAATCTGTGCTAATAACAAGCCTGAAACAACGCTAATGATAAGTACTTTTGAAATCGAGAGACTTTTCTCTATGAATTGGCGTTCGGTAATAAATCGGTAAATGTTCGGGAAATCAACGAGTCTTCTTTTCTGCGGGAGAGTTGCGGGAACTGCAGTTTCGGAGTGAGATTTGGGCAGATTTCTTTTCATATGATTTTGGATTACTCACCGCATCTTATGCAGTGGTTGGCCACTTCTCTATCATAATGGATTCGGTGTGGTTTAGCATTTTTTGGTAAATTTCTTCAGTAACAAACGGCATAAAGGGATGCAGAAGCTGTAATTGTATTATAAACAAAAATTCAAGAACTGCAAATGAATTGGGATCTATCCGGTTCTTAACATCTTCAATATACTTATCTGCGAACTCGTGCCAAATAAATTCATACAAACGTTCCGCAGCTAAATTAAACTGATAGTTATCTAAATATTTTGTTATCTCCCCTGTTAGGCTTTTTGTCTTTTTAATCCACTCTTTGTCTTTTGTATTCGTTGCCATCTTTTCTAAATCCTTAAGTGAATTTTGTGATTTTAATTTTTCACTTTTTATCCTATTCATTTCAATAAACCGCGCCATATTCCATAATTTGTTACTAAATTTTCGCATCGCCTCAAGTTTTGGATACGATAATGATTGGTCATGGCCTAGAGCTGTCCCATACACCAAGGCGAATCGGATTGCATCTGCTCCATATTGCTCTGCAAGTTGAATCGGATTCACAACATTCCCCTTTGATTTACTCATTTTTTTCCCATATGGATCATTTACGAGTCCATGGAGGACAATGTGTTTAAATGGAATCTTGCCGGTTCTATACAAGCCCATCATTACCATTCGGGATACCCATGCGCGAAGAATATCATACCCTGTTTCCATGACAGATGTTGGGTAAAATGTTTCAAAATCTCCAGGCTTTGTTGTTTGAAGTGTTACATATGGCCATTGAGAAGAAGAAAACCACGTATCAAATGTGTCGGGATCTTGCTCAAGCTGACTTGAGTGACATTTTGGACACTGTTTTGGTAGCTCCCCACTTGTCACTACCCACTCTTTACATTTTTTGCAGCGCCATGCGGGAATTCTTATTCCCCAGACAATTTGCCGCGAGATATTCCAGTCATTTAACTTTTCAAGCCACTGAAAATACTGACTCTCAAAGTTTTTTGGAAATATCTTGATTTCTCCCTCCTTTACGACTCGTATCGCTTCTTTTGCAAGGGGCTTAACTTTAACAAACCATTGCTCAAGCGGTAAGGGCTCAAGGACGGTTCTACACTTATAGCAAAGCCCAATTCTATGCGTGTAATTAGTGTCAATTTTTTCAATTAACCCCTTTTTCTGCATTTCCTCAACAACTGCCTCACGTGCTTTCTTAACCGTTAGACCTGCGAATTTACCTGCATACTGATTCATCTTCCCGTCAAATCCTATTACCTTCCTCATCACAAGATTATGCCTCCTCCCTATCTCAAAGTCAGTAAAATCATGAGCCGGGGTGACTTTAACAACGCCTGTTCCAAATTCAGGATCCACTGCCTCATCCCCAACGACTTTAATTTTGGCTTTACCTAAAACTGTTTCGATTTCAATCTCTTTGCCAATATATTGTTGATACCTCTTGTCTTTCGGATGCACTGCAACACCGGTATCACCAAACTTCGTTTCAGGACGAGTCGTTGCAAGAGTAAGTGGACCATATTTAATGTAGTAAAGGGGACTATTTCGCTCCTCATAGACGACCTCAAGGTCTGAGAATGATGTACCGTCTCTTGTGCAATAATTAACTAACCTTAGTCCCCTGTATATTAGTCCTTCCGAATACATTTTTTTAAATGATTCATAAACCAATGCCACAATATCAGGATGAAGTGTGAACTTCTCTCTTGACCAGTCAAGGGAAAAACCAAGTTTTCTTAATTGATTCTCCATTCCTGATTTGTTCTTCTGTACATGATCCCAAATCATCTGATAAAGCGTATCCCTATCATAATCAAAACGTGATTTCCCCTCCTCTTGAAGCTTCTTCTCAAAAACAAATTGCGTCTCAAATCCTGCGTGATCCGCACCCGGCAACCAAAGCGTTTTATACCCAAGCATTCTGTGATAGCGAATTAAAATATCTTCAATAACATACATTGCGTGGCCAAAATGCAAAGGGGCATTGGCGTTTGGGGGCGGAAGAATTATTGAGTACGGCTTGCCCTTGGGGTTTATTTCAGGCTTGAAATATCCTTTCTCTTCCCACTTCTTATAGATTTTTTCTTCAACATCTTTATGATCATATACTTTATCCATAAGCTGCTTGCCCCGTATAAGCACCCCCCCCCGATTAAATCGGGGTAAGCTTTATATGGGGATTGTAGCATAGCACTAATTCCGTATTCAAGAAAGGATGAGTAGGTAAAAGTCACTCTTTTGCACCGGCTAATTTGTAGCCACGGGTCCGGACTGTTACAATCTCGTACGGGCTATGTTGCTCCCGCAATTTTACCCTTACCCTTGCGACTAGCCGGTCAATCGCCCAGTCAGATACGCCAAACTCACGGTATTCAGGCCATACGACTTCAATTATTTTCTCCCGCTCACATATCTCGCCAAGATGCGATTCAAGTAGAGTAAAAAGCAGGTGTTCTTTGCGTGTTAGATGGACTACTTGTGTTTTTTTCTGCTCTTCCCGCTCGAAATGTAAGACATAATGTTCAAGAAGTGGACTAAAAATTCTTCTTGTCTCTCCCTCCTCAACGATAAACCCTGTCTCCCAGAGATACGAGTTTTTTACCTTTTCCGTATCAGGTATTTTTTGTTTTTTCGCTACATCCAAAACTACCTTTTTTTCATCTTTTGATAGACTTTCCCATAATTCTTCCGATTCAAGAGTAACCCGCTCATCGGCAAGAAGAGCCTGTAATAGACCATCCCTTGTTTTAATGTTTCCTCTCCCTTTTTCATTTAAAATGATAAGTGCAATTTGCAAATACTGTACATTACCCGAAACAAGCTCAAACAGCGCTTTCTCAACGCTTCCTGAGAGACTGAAGTTGAAACGTTTAATGTATGCTTTATAAATGATTTTCATATCTTCATTGGTTGTTGGCAAGATATACATATGTTGTGCAAAAGCCGAAAGAGATGTTTTTGCACTTGGAAAAATGCGGTCTATACTTTTATAGCTTGTAAACACAAAAACAACTCTCTCATGCCCCGCATTATACAAACCTTCCAAGTTATCAAAAAAAGATATATTAAATGCCTCTTTCAAGCGGTCAAAGCGAAGAAAAAAAAGCGTTGGGTACATATCGTTTTCAACGATAAGCGAAAGCGCCTGCCTGACATTATCAACGACAACAAAGAGATCTTGAGACTGCATGCCCTTAAGGAAAAGGGACGCAACTTTTTTCTTAGTATCAGCCGGCAAAGCTGAGGCCTCACACGCATCAACTATGCGTTTAAGCGTCAGGGTCCAGAATGGGTAAATTTCCCGCTCTACAAGATCATTAAGGTCAATTGGCATAAAGAGGTGTTGATGTTCTCTGCCTATGTAGGTTTTAACAGTGTCTTTGTGGTAGAGGAAAAAGCGTAAAAAGTTACTGATGCCAACGCGCTTCATACCGATTAGGTTAACGCTTTGGCGCTGCTTCAAGTATTGCCCAAGGTTTTTTGCTTCTTCCTGCCGAAAACTCAATGGATAAGAGGCCTCAGCAACTCTGGTATCCATATTGCTCTTCATTGTAGCCGTTTTCTCTACAATTCACAATAAGGATTCTGAAGGATTATTGTAAGAAATAATTAGGGGGTGTAGCGGAATGATTGCGCAATCTGATCGAGGTCGGAAAAAAGGGATTCAGAAGTGGTAGAAATGTCATAGACTCCATAATTAATATAGAAAAAAAACGCTTTATTGTCCGGGTTACTAGTGTTAGGGTGTTTAATAATTGCTTTTACACTATCTAATCCATTGATCTCCACATGCTCTCTATTCGCAATTAGAACTTTATTTGCCTTGCTAAGTTGGTCTAAATACTCATCTACAGTTTTTAAATTAGTCCCCACTCTGTCAATAGTAATTAAGTTGTTATCTTGTTTTAAGTATATCGTTCCAAATTTTTCTTCAAGAGTAAATTTTTCTGAAGTCTCAATAGAAATTTTAAGTATTTTTGATTTGTAACTTCTGGTTATTTTTGTGTCACTATTCTCAATTTGATAATTATTGTAAGAGGACTGATGCTTAGCCAATTGTTTATTGACTATAACTATAGCTACTAAAAGGACAACGACTCCAATAACTCCTAACATCCATAAACTATTTTTATTTCCGCTTTTTCTTTTAGCCATTTTAGTAAGTATATTTCAGCGTACCGTTTTGTGTGTTTAATTGCAAGAGGTCTATTCCTCTTTTTTGTTCCTTTACAAACTTATTGCCCTGTGTTTTTACCGATATAGTTGTTGTGTTTGTTCTGTTTGTGTAGTTCATAATAATTATTTTATCTCCCTTTATTGCAAAGAATTGATCGAGTTGTTTTATTGACTTATCATTTACTATCCCAACAAGAACGCCATAGAGATTCTTTTCGAGGATGATGGATGGACTGGTGTTATATTGAAGTGAATCTAAGCCAAATAGGGCTTGTTTTCCTACAGAAAGATTCATTGTCGACATCTGTAAAATATTTCCTGCTTGATCGGTAATGATGTATTTCGGCCGCTTTGAAGATATGCTATTAATACTAACTAGTGCTGAGCCGGAACTGTCTTTCCCTGTTACTTGAATAGTAAATTTTGAAAGGTCATAGCGAATTTCCGCCTCTGGTGGTGTTTTGTCGATATCAAATTCTACTGTCTTTGTGTCTTCGATGTTTCCATCTCTATCAGCTGAATAATATGAAATTTTGTAATGCCCCTCGTTGGTAAAATTCAACGGAGCTGTATATGTTTCCCAGTCTCCTCCATCTCTTATGTATGCTATATAATCAACTCCTGAGCCATTTTCATTGTCTTTAGCGTTTAGAGCAAGCTGCACATCTGACCGGAACCGGTTTTGTTGCCCTTGTAACCCGACTAATTGTGCTTCCGTTGTAGCAGCTGTTGTATCAGCTCTTTCCCCCATAAAAGCAAATAACGTTAGGTGATTGACTTCTGCTGTCGCTTTTTTATTGAGAAAGTCAACAAATGTATTTTCTTTCTGCCAATGAGTTCCATCTGTGCTTGAATAAATTGATATTGTTCCCAGCTTAAACCTTGAGAGATCTGCTTTACTAAAATCTATTCCTATTGTCATAGGTTTGGTTAAGAGTGTTATGAGATTACCAAGGGGGTCTTTGAGAAACACATTTAGTATTGAACCGATTGATTCCACTGTTTCTGATGCCTTTGCCTGTGGCTCTGATTTCATTTCAATTGTAGCGTTTTGATTAATAGCATCTTTTGGAACGTCAATTTTAAAGCGTCCAGAATCAAAAACTCCTCCATTTGACGAGAGTCCTTCTTTCAAACCATCGAGCTTTTTCTTCCAGAGATAATAGCTTTTATTTCCCGTTCGCTGCTGTCCAGTGTAAAAAAATGAATAGCCCTCCCATGGATCAGGATCTGTCGACTGCCAGCCGAACGGATCTGTCACGCCATCAGGAATATTATCATCAAAATTTCCATCTTTGTTTTTATCTTGGAATACTCCGAAGTGAATATGCGCTCCATCCTCACCTTGCGGATTGACATTTCCTGTGAAACCTACTTTACCAATGACTTGTCTCGCATTTACCTCTGTTTTTTTATTTGGAATATTTGTTATTAATCCGTCTCTTTGCAGATGTAAATAGCGAGTCTGGTAGCCGTTTTGATGATCAATGACAATCATATTTCCACATGCGCCGCAAGAGTTAACATATGTTGCTATTCCTCCTGCAGCTGCCAATACGGGGTCACCAAGATGTACATTTGCCAATCTTGCATAATCATACCCATCATGAGAAGAGTATGGCTTATCAATTCTAGGAAACCCTTTATAATTAACTATTGTATTTAACGCATCACGTGGTTCTTGTAATACTAAGCTTGCACTTAGTAAGGGGTATTCATGATCAAAGTACGAAGTTACAGCAAGTGCTGCCTCATTAAACGTCTCTCCTTTCCCTTCATAATTCCACGGTAGATCAAGAAATGGTGAGGGAGGAGTAGGTGTTGGTACCGAAGTAGGCGTCGGGGTTTGTGTTGGGGGTACATCGGGAAGGTTATAAAAAATATTAAAAGACATCGTGTCAATATCAGTCGCTTCTCCTGTACTTACGCTCCTTACCTTCAATCGAAACTTACCGGAGTTGATATCTTTCCCAGTAAGGATACCAAAAGTATCATCGTAATAACGAAGCCTCTGCCAAGACATATAGCCAGTGTTGAAGACTGTATCCGGATAATAGGGCGTGCTCGTAACATACAGAACGTATGAGTTTCCAGAGTCGTAGGAGGCCACAGCCTCCCAGCGGGTAAAACTAAGAGAAGACCGCATTCTTGTTTTAATTTCAATACTGGATATAATTGCGTTATCCGGAACACTAAATCCCTCAAAAGTTGCAACTATCTCTTTTCTCGAGTATTGCTCCCATGAATTGTACTGATCATCTTCTGCACGCAGATTCTCACACGAGCTTCCCGTGGTCTGACAGGTTGTAGGAAATTTAAAACCGGTTTGTTGTGTCGGAGAAAAAGATGAATGTATTGAAGCAACTTTTGAAAGAAAGAATAAGAAGAAAAAAATACTAATATTAATAATGAGAAAAATTCGAATAACTCTCACAGAAAATCTAGCTCATCTATAATAATATAGTTAACAGTAAATGTAGTGCTTTCGTCAATGGGAAATTTGGTGAATTATTGTAAGAAATAATTATGGCATGTAGCGTAATGGAATTTTGTGTTTTATTTTGTTGTAAATAGGATTAATTTTTAGCTTTTGAGGAATTTGGAGCTACTATAATTTCTCTTTTTTTGTACTTGAAAGAGACATTATAGTTATTAAAGAATCCTTGTTGTCCTAATATTCCATATCCATTGTCAGAAATATCATCTGAAAATAAAACAAGAGTATTAGTTAATTTATTTGCAATTTTGAGATTAACTTCAACAAAACTTCCTTCACTTTGTTTACCGCTAGAACTTATACCTGCAAATGACACTTTTTTTAATCCTGATAGGTTTATGCCTAATATATCTGCGATATCCTTATGAAGGATATTAAAGTCAGCCCCTGAATCTATTAATGCAAGATATTTTACTTGTTTTCTCTTATACGCCAGTTCAACACTAATAATAGGCCTATATCATATATCTGCCTGGATGTATTTAAATTTCATTACATCTATGGGGAAGAAAAACCAACGTATGGTAGGTTATGTTTCGGCACTTTAAACAAGGTAGGATTTATATGACCTTTTTTAACAGCTTCTTTATGCGCTTCTTTTGCACTTTTATTTGAAGAGATTACTTTTTGAAGCTTTTCATCCAAGGCTATCCAAGACCCACTATATTTTTTATAGATATTTGTAAAATTCATATAAACCTTACTATTCTAGGTTAATAATTATCTCATACAATGTCAATATACGTTGTAAATAATAAGTAAATAGGTGTAAGAATATTGTCAGATATTGCTCTTCATTGTAGCCGTTTTCTCATCAATTCACAATAAGGATTCTGCAGGATTATTGTAAGAAATATTCAGACTCAAATCTAGTCAGGAGCAGAAACTCTACTACGTAGCCTCTTGTGATTGACAAACAAATAACTCTACTATTATGATTATGGTGATGAATCCTAATCAAAATCAATCTAGCGCTAAACCCACTCTTAAAACGGAACAGTCAGGTAACCAAGATAGCTCTTTGGTATTGTCAAAACGAAATAATAAAGTTTCAATTCTCATTATTGGAGTAGGCATAGATATCGTTATTACAATCGTTATAAATATCGCCATGATTATCTCATATCTTCAGCATGGCGGTAATCTAAGCTGGATTTTGTTTGGTCTGCTCATAGATGGTCCCTTATGGTTTCTGACTTTATTGATACCTTCACTTGGTATTGCTGTATTTGTAAGGCATTGGTTAGACAAAAAGTCAACGAAATCTTCCTCATAACGCTAAGAATTATTATTCGATAAAAACCGTTCGGACTTCCTCCGCTCTCGAAGTAGAATCACTTTATGCTATACTTTACTCAAGCACAGCTTATATTTCTCCGATGAAGTTTATTGATGAAGTTGAAATCTCACATAAGACAGTTCTTCTCCGTGTAGACTTTAATGTTGCGCTAAATCCCAACTACTCAATTGCAGATGACGCAAGAATCCGCCAATCCCTCCCAACGATCAATCTTCTCTTAAAAAACCACAACCGGCTAATTCTCATTGCCCATCTTGGTGAGCCGAAAAAAAGAAGCTCGGCAGACTCTCTCGTTCGTATTGCTAAAAGACTCCAAGAATATATTTCCAATTACAAAGTGATACTTATTGATGATTTTTTAAAGGACAAAGAGAAAATAGCAAATCAGAAAAGTCAGGAGATCATTATGCTTGAAAATATCCGCTTTTATGAAGGAGAGATGAAAAATGATCCGGAATTCTCAAAACAATTAGCTTCCCTTGCCGACGTGTACGTTAATGATGCTTTCAGCGTTTGCCACCGTGTATGTGCCTCGATCGTAGGCCTTCCACATATTCTTCCATCATACGGTGGGATTCTTTTGAAAAAAGAAATAACTATGCTTGGGAAAGTTATGGAGCATCCAAAAAAACCATTTGTCGCAATCATCGGTGGTAAAAAAATTACAACGAAAATAAAATTTATTGATAAACTCGTATCTGTTGCCGATTTTCTTCTCCTTGCAGGAGGATTGGCAAATACATTTTTGGTAGCGCTTGGACACCATATGGGGAAAAGCATTATCTCAGAAGAGGACATTCATCTTGCAAAACACATTCTTTCTCTTGCAAAACACGAGAACACCCGCATTTTACTACCGACGGATGTCGTTGTCGCTTATAATCCACATGCCAAACTAAGCGGTGTAAAAAGGATAGACGACATCTCAGAACACGAACAGGTTCTCGATATTGGTCCTGAAACGCAGGCTGAGTTTGCAGCTGTCATTGAGAAGGCAAAAACAATTATATGGAATGGGCCTGTTGGTTATATGGAAAACCCGGTTTTTAAACGCGGCACGGATTTCCTCTACTATGTTATTGTGCAAAACAATGAGGCAGTCTCTGTGGTCGGCGGTGGGGATACGCTTGCTGCTATTTCTGAAAAAGAGTACCTTGATAAAATAACCCACATCTCAACGGGTGGTGGAGCGATGCTTGAGTTTATTGAAAATGGAACACTTCCCGGCATTGAGGCTCTTAAAAGGGCTCATACTTCGTAAGCTATCACATCTGGTATAATAATTTTATGTTTAGCCTTGCCGACTGGGTACACGTATATGGAGCGACTGCCTCTTATGCTATCCTCTCAGCAATTATTTTTGCCGAAACAGGCTTGTTTTTCGGCTTTTTCCTTCCTGGGGATAGCATTCTTTTTCCTGCCGGAATTCTCGCATCTCAAGGATATTTAAATATTGTTACTCTTTGCACTCTTTCCTTTATTGCAGCTGTACTTGGAAACATTGTCGGTTATTTTTTCGGCAGGCACGTTGGAAAACGATTATTCACAAGAGAAGATTCAATCTTTTTTCACAAAGACCACATTAATCGAGCGAAAAATTTTTATAACAACCATGGCGGTAAAACGATTTTACTGGCCCGCTTTCTCCCAATTATCCGCACTTTCGGGCCGATCGTTGCAGGAGTGAGTGATATGAACCTCACGAGATTTATTATCTACAGCGCTGTAGGCGCGGGCTTTTGGGCAATCGGGATACCAGTAGCAGGATTTTACCTTGGGAAGTCTATTCCTGACGTTGATAAGTATCTTCTCCCCATTATCTTTCTTGTTATTTTTCTCTCTCTTCTTCCAGCACTTATTGAAGGCGTCAAAACCAAAGAACGAAGGGCAAAACTGAGATCCCACATTTTACGAAGGAGAGTTAAGTAATTTCCTTTTTTGATTTGAAGAAGAAATATCCGACTACCAGAAACGTCGTCAAAGGAGAAACCCATTCAGGAATATGCGCTCCAAAACTCTCAAGCAACATAACGATTCCCAAAACTAAAATAGAATACATCGCTCCATTTTTTAAATAGACGTAGCGATTAACCCGATCTATATTACTTATCGTTAATTGCCGGACAATAAAGGCTCCAAGGCCATTTCCAATCAAGATCAAAGGCACAGAAAGCGTAAAAGCAAATGCTCCCAAAACACCATCTAAAGAAAACGTCGCATCAATTACCATGAGATAAAAAATTTTACTGGTATCTGAAAGCTCTCCTTTACTTTTTAAAAGCTCTGTTTCTTGTTTTTCTGCATTCTCCCTAAACCCGTGAGTGATAAAAAAAGCCGTTGAGCCAAGTACTGCTCCAAATGCCATGAGGGGATTTGTCCGGAGAGTCAGCCAAACTATGGTTGAAAGTAAAATTGATACTACGGCAAAAAACCAGACGCCTTGGCGCTGAAAAAACCGCTCGCCTATCAGTCCATACTGTTTTTCTTCCAAAAAAAGCCAGTGGAAAAAAAGAAATACCAAAAAAGTTCCACCTGCAATAAGTAAAATTGGTGAAGCTGTCTCTATTGCCTGATGGACACGCGGATCATTGCTAAATGTTGCCGTTAATGCCCCAAGTGGTCCAAGACTTGGTACCGTTACCCAGACAATAATCCAAGGCAAGAGTCCTCGAATGATAAATACTGCAACAAGAAGTCCCCAACCGAGAAACCACCTTCTTGCGCTCTTACCCATAGTTGAGAGAACTTCCGCATTGATTATGGCGTTATCAATGCTTGAGATAGTCTCAAATAGACAAAGCCCTGCAACTACTAAAAGTATTGAGAATAAATTCATTGTTTATTAATAAACTAGCACATAGTATCAACAAGTTGACATACAGTGCAACTGACAAAGCCTTTATTTATTTTTTAGAAAATTCCGCTTGTATATTTTTATCCTCTGACAACTTCCCTTCGTAGGCGATCTTTCCGCCAACATCAGTTGCGCCTCCATTTATTCGAACAGGCTTGAAAAGAGACGGATAGGAAAAAAATAATGAGTAAGGATCTTCAATTGTCCCCGGTTGTTTATAAATTTGTAAATCATATGTGAATGCCGGGTTTTTCATATTGACAGCCTGGGAAATTGTGTAGATAATTGAAACTTCCTTTGTGCTTTTTGCTGGCACGATCATAAAAAAGCCAATAACCTGCTTTCCTTCCTCAAGCGATTTTTCAATCTCTAGTTCTGCTGGCGGAATAAAGTTTTTCCTCTTATATACATCCGGATCCGTTATCGCAGTCGTTGTAGAGACTTCTTGATTATCAATGATTATTGACTGAAGAGTTGCATTAGGTGGCAGAAGAAATCTGACATAATCCTTGTAGTCTCCTCCGAATTTACTATCGCTCTTGCTTGTGTTCTCATACTTAATCGTTGCTGTGGCTTTGATGTCGCCATTTTCATCAAGAGATATGTCCTGCTCCTGTGACCTTCTTACATAATAGTTTGCTTTATTGGCACCGACATTTGCATCAACGACGCCGTAAAAATCGAGAACTGAATTTTGATCATTTGTCCGTCCGTCCCAAAGTGCGGAGGAAAGGCTGTTTACGGTTAAGACTTTTTGGATTGCAACGTCTGATGATGCAAAGAGAAGATGTTTCTCCCTTATTGCCTGGCCTAGCTGTTTTATAAGCGTCAGGTATGGAATATTTTTTTTCTCCGAAAGATTAAGGAAAATTGCGTTTGATAATGCGCGTAAAAAGTCTTTTTTTTGTGTTGAGCCTGGAAAAAAATCCTTCTCAGCATGGGATTGTGTAAGAAGGTAGAAATTATCCGCCCTCACCTGCTCTTTATAGTCTGGGACATATACTGACCCCAATACTGACAGGATTTGTTGCAGTACATTTGTATCAAGAGCAACCACGCCATCGACACGCTCTCCTGTTTCAAGCTGTATAAATCTTGTTGCTTCCTGCGCATTTTGTCTGAAATCAGGAGAAAAGTTGCTGTCTCTTAAAAACCAATGTGAAGCATCAAGGTAGCGGCGCAGTCCATAAGGAGGCTCTATGTGAATACTAAGCTTCCCATCTGCGTCATAAACGTCATGTACCTGAAACTTTTTGACTTTTCCTAAATCGAGCTGCAATATGCCATATGAGCCGATAAATCCGCCTCCCGGACGAAGCTCCATATTGTTTTGAAAAAGTACAAGATATGTCTTTTTACCCTCAAAGCCCAGAAGAGCCGGATATGTATCTACTGTGTTTTCAAAAAGGTTCAGAGGGGTTGCCAGCTCATCAAATTTTAAAGTTATAGCTTTTGGCAGTGCTCCTTCTGCTTTCATCTGCTGAAGTGTTAATAGACTATTTTTGAATGTTGCCAGTGCATGGAAAAAATCATTTTTGGGGTCGCTGCTTTTCCCCTCGTATACCTTCTTAACAAGCTCTACTGCATCAAGGACCTCAAGCTCTGTTGTACTTACTCGTCTCCCAACCCGTACACTCTGGATGAGTTGTTGACTTGGTCCTCGTGCAAAGAGTCCAACGAGACCGATGCTTTCAGAAACTGCCTCAGCCGAAGCAAATGACAGCTTTGCAACCGAAGCATATGTATGCGCTTTTGAGAGATTTGCACCTTCCGCCTCTTTTACGGATTTATTTAATGCAACCCCTCCCCCAACGCCTAGTAAAGTTGTCATAAGAAGAGGCAGGAAGAGCGCACAAAATAAGACGACCGAAACACCGAGAAAAAGATCTTTTCTCCTGCGTTTCAATGGACGTGGAATGCTTTTTTGTAAAGGAGGCTCATAAGAGAACTTGTCTGAAAGATTTATTGCTTTTAGTTTTTCTTCAAGATTATAATTGTTAAAAAAATAACTTCCGTTAGGCGGAGTGTAGAAATCAAGGAATTGTTTTTTCTCGATTTTAAAATCAACTTTTAAGAGAGGATCTTTTTTTTGAAGTATTCTGGCAGCGGAGATTTCATTTATGGGGTGCTGAGGTAAAACAAGCATGATTCTATTTTTCTTCTCAACGGCAAAAGCGATCTGAATAATTGAGACCAGAACATCGTCCAGTAATACGGGATACAGTTTTCCAAGTCCGCTATTTGGTATCTGAACTCTTTTATACGTTCTTGCTTGGGAGATAAAGTAGTTTAAAATATTTCTCTCAACGATATGCGAAGAGTCAAATAGTTCGCCATAAACTACTATCCGCATCGGATGATACAAGTGATGGGAGAGATGTCTAAAAAGTATTTCGTTGCTATGGAGGAGAGATGTTATAAAAAAGAGCTTACCGCCTGTTTCGTTTGCTTTTTTCATAAAAGATGGCAACATATCAAGTATCTCTTCCTCGCCGTTATAGATAATAAACGTATGTGAGTAGAAGTTATCAGGAATAACAGGAATTTTTTTTCGGTAGGGAATATGGATGATGTTTTTATGCACCTCAAGCTTCTCCCTCTCAGATGGGCTGACCCCGATTAAATCGGGGCTGACAAGTACGACCAAGAATTGCTCCTGCAGCCTCTTAGCAAGAAGCGGTCCCATCATTCCTTTTTTATCTACTATGAGAAGTGGAAGGTTTGGGTTTTCTTCACTTGTTACAAGAATTGGTCTTTGCTGCATATATCCATCATACATCGAGGGCAGGAAGGTTGTAAACAAAGCTCGTTCAGACTATAAAAAACAGAGACCTTCTAATCAGATTTTAGCTTGATAAATCAGTCTGAAAATGTGGTGAATTACTTTGCGAAGTCGTATAAATTTCGACGAGAAATGTCTTTGTTTCATAGTGCAAAAAGCCTTGAAAAAATTGAACAATTGAAAAAAATAAGAAACCCAAGACGAGTTATTTTGTTTCGAACATTTTTCTACATACGAAAGGCGAATGTGCTTGGCGGTTTGCGTCAATGCCTTTTATCTTTTTTTGCTTTTCAAACTCCTCTTTCTTGGCAACACTTCTCGGCCTTCCATTTTCGACCGGCACAGCCCCAGAATACATGCAAACAACAGTTGTCCTTGCTGAAGCGTTAAAAGGTAATGGTCAAAGAATCCAAGAACTAAAACAGCAGAAAGAATAACGACAAAAGCTGGATTCCTGATATGTCTATACGTTTTGAAAACAAACCACAAAAAAAACATGAGGCCAATAAAACCTGTCTCTACTGCTACTAAAAGAAAAATATTATGAACGGGCTGAAGGTAGAGAGTCTGCGAAAGGGGTTTCTCAAAAACTGCAAGAGTCGGGAGAAAATTACCAAGGCCCACTCCTAAAAGTGGTTTTACAAGAAGCATCTTGAAAGATGCAGTGATAAGTGTTTCTCGCTGGATGACGGCTTCCTCAAACAGATTCGTCTGAATAAACCGGAACCCCACTTGGCTTAGAAAGAATACTCCTACCATAAAAAAAACTCCAAGGGATACAAAAATAAGGAAAATTCGTTTTGTCCTCTGCTTTGTTCTTTGAAGAAAAAACCTGAGAAAAAAAGCGATAAGAATAGAGAGCCAGATACTAATAGCAATTCTACTCATTGTTAAAAATAGAGCACCTGTTCCAAGCAAAAGAGCGAGTTTCACAAGTATGTTCTGGTAGTTTCTCTGTCTGTTCGTAAATGGGAAAAGAAGCAGAAGCACCATGCCGATTACTAAATAGCCGGCGAGAACATTTGGATGAGAAAACGTACCATATGCCCGAAGAACCAGTTGGCCGTTTATTGATGCATTCGCGATCCCGGGGGTTTGGGCCGTAAAGAACCGCTCTCCCAAAAAATACAAAGGCCCACCAATTGACCCTTGCGTAAGGTACTGAAAAAAGGCAAGAGTCGACTCGAAAATAATTCCACTTGCAAACAAAAGAATAACTTTTTCAAGTTGATTTTTTTTGCTAATAGTCGTTGCGATATAATAGGCGAGAAATGAAAATTCCAAGAACTTCAAAAGGCTATAGAGCCCTCCAAGAATTCGGCCTGAGAGCAAAATGGAAACTACCAGAAAGAATATAAAAAAGAGAAAGGCCGGGGATTGTTTTACAATTTCTGAGAAGAATGTTTTCTTCTGCCTGATGCCCCAGAGAAGGAATAATAGGAAAACAAGGATGTCTGTCATGTAGATTGTTGGCGAGAGATAGTCGACTCGAATACCTGAAACGATTGAGAATCCCGGCCAAAAATGCCTACCCAGCTGTGTTGGTAAAAAAAGAATTAGAAGAAGAAAGAGGGCTGTTTCGGCTCTATAACTTTGGCCTAACGATAAGAACCCGCTCTTTCCCTTCGCCAGATGACTCTGAGGTGACTTGCTCATCGTCTTGAAGGAAGAGGTGGATTATCCGCCTTTCCCATGATTTGAGAGACATCAAAACTTGTTCCGCGTTTTCCCCAACTGCTTTCTCCTTTGCCTGAAGTGCCAAATTTTTCAAATAGTCTGTTCTGTTCTTCTTGTATCCGTCGACTTCTATTGACAATCGAATAAATCGTCCAAGCTTTTTGGCAACGGCGAGTGAAGTTATGAGCTGGAGCGATTCAAGAATTTCTCCGTGATAACCAATGACAATACCACTGTCTTTCGTCTCCATCACTACCTCAAGCACTTCTTCATTTGACTCAAGTGTAAATGTGCCATCAATTTCAAGATGAGAAAAAAGCTTCTCTATTACTTGCTCAATTGTTTTTTTCTCTTTTGCGCTGAGTGCTTTTTCTTCCATACTTAGTTTTCTATGTGGACTAGGTTTTCGTTTCCGATTTTTTCGGTTGTCCCAAGAGGCCACCTAGTCCTTGCAGTCTATATTGCTGTATGATACCAAATACCGTAAAAGTATTCCAGTATAATGAAAGCCCTAGCGGGAACCTGAATGAGAAGAACCCAATCATCACGGGAAGAAGGTAAACTGTTTGTGTCTGAAACATGGTTGCAAAATCGTCTCCCTTTTTTTCTGGCTTTTGGGCAGGTGCCGGTTGGGTGGGCGTCATCATCTTTGATTGAATAAATTGCAGTGCTCCGGTCACAATGGCGACAAGAAGAATTGCAATACCAACTTTGGGGAGGAGATCGGCAGGGGTCTTGTCCAGTGGAAGCCCAAAAAAAGTCGTATTCCACAAATGATTTAATTTTAAGAAATCAAAATACAAGAGCCTATTAAGCTCCTGCACTGATTTAAAGTGCACGGTTCTCAAAAGAACTTGGTACAACGCAAAAAGAAGCGGAAGCTGGACAATTAAGGGCAAACATCCCGCAAGGGGATTTACCCCATGCTCTCTATAGAGAGCCATTGTTTCCTGCTGTAAACGTTGCGCATCCCCTTTGTGTTTTTCTCTCAGTTTTGATAGGTGAGGGGAGAGTTCCTGCATCTTTTTTGATGCTTTTAACTGAGATGAGGTAAGGGGGGAGAGAAGAAAGCGAATAAGGACAGTCAGTACAATTATTGCAAATCCCAACGCTGAGGGGATAGTAAGCCAGGCTAACAGGTGATAGATGGCAACAAGAACATTGATAATTGGGTTAACAAGTAAAGCGTCAAAGGGATTCATATGGTTTTGCAAATGGGTGGCAGGTAAAAATTCTTTTAACCGTCATCATTCCACCATAAAACGCTCCATGCTGTTCTATTGCCTCGTGTGCAAACGATGAGCAGGAGAGCGAGTATCTACATATATGCTGCATTCCAAAAAGTTGCCTAAGAAGGTGCGAGACAAATCGTTTATAAAAAGTAATTAGAAAAAGAAGTAACTGTTTCATTTGAGTAGTTTTTGCTCTGTTAAGAATTTGTGCACTTCACGACACACTTCGTCTTGATGTTTCTCTATTATACCTTTTTCAAGCAAAAAAAGCATATCGAAGCCTCCTTGTATTTCCAAAAGTTTCTCTTCAATGCACGAACGGAAAAGACGCTTTATTCTGTTTCTGACAGTTGCTCTTTTGTCTGTTGTTTTTTTAACAACAAAGCCAAACCTACTCACATCAAGGTTGTTTCTTACGACTTTTACGCTAAATTGCGGAGATTTAAAAAACGAAGGACGGTTTAGTCTAGTATGTGCCGGTAAACGGTGTTGCCTCTGTAGCATGACTAATGATAATTCACAATTTACTTTTAACAATTAGCCACTAGGAAAAATTCTTTGTTGTTAACTGTTAATTGTTAACCTGTGAACTGTTAGACAGTGAGCCTCTTTCTTCCCTGGCCCCTTCTTCTTTTCAGAATCTTTCGGCCTGAGTGGGCTTTCATCCGGGAGAGAAACCCGTGTTTTCTTTTTCTTTTAACTTTTTTGAGCTTTATCTTTTTTTCCATGAGGTAAAGTATAGCACGGCACTTAACGGTTTACAATTGACAGTTAACCCCCATGCTTTGCTGTTTTAACGATTAGTAATTCACGTCTGGAAGCTAATTATAGGAGTCACTTGTTAATGGTTAAATGTTAATTGTTATTTTTGGCCCTTGACAAGAAGTTATCCACACTATTAAATTGCTAGTTACCGCCTTTAGGTGTATTTCATATGGATACGAACCTAACTAAACTCTGGGACAGTGTCCTTTCGGAGATTAAGACAAAAGTGTCGTCCGGGAATTTTGCGGCTTTATTTAAGCCGACATTTCTCTTGTCTCTTGAAGGAAACGTCGCAACGGTTGCTGCGCCGTCAAAAATAATTATTGACATGCTGCAAAAGCGGTTTTCACAAGACATACAAGAGCTTTTAAGTAAGCACCTGGATCATAAGGTCACTTTGGTCTTTGTTCCAAAGGCTAGGATAGTAAGTGAGGAACAAAAAGAGAAAATGGGGCCTCTTTTCTCAGAAGAAATTGTCCCCAAGCGGCCGGTTGTTGGTCACCTTCCGCGAGTCAGAGCGGATTTTACATTTGAAACATTTGCCGTTTCATCAAGTAATCAGCTTGCTTTTGTTTCAGCAACTACCGTTTCTTCACATATTGGAACATCCTACAACCCGCTTTTTATGTATGGCCCGGTTGGTGTTGGTAAAACCCATTTGATGCATGCGATTGCCAACGAGGTATACCAAAAAGCTCCTGAGAAAAAAATCATTTATATAACAAGTGAAGAATTCACTAACGAGGTAGTTGAGGCCATACGAAATAATGACACAGCCCGGATGAAAAGGCGGTTTCGGTCAGCTTACGTTTTGCTGATCGATGACGTACAGTTTATTGAGGGCAAGGAAAGGGTGCAAGAAGAGCTCTTTCACACGTTTAATATCCTCATAGATAACGGCTCGCAGATTGTCCTCACATCAGACCGTCCTCCGCAGGAGATCAAAAAACTTGAAAAGCGCCTTTCGTCCCGATTTGCCGGAGGTTTGACTGTGGATATTGAGAAACCGGACCTTGAGCTTAAAACAGCAATTGTGCAAAATAAAGCTCAGAAATACGGTCATGAGATTCCGACCGATGTAGCGTTGTTTTTGGCAGAATCGGCAGAAGACGCCAGAACGCTTGAAGGACTACTCCTTCGTGTCATCACGCAGGCGTCAACAACAAACTCTGAAATTACCTCTGACTTAGCACAAAAAGCATTAGGCAATATCCATGACGCTCGCATAAAAACGGACCACCTTTATGCACAAGATGTTATTGACTATGTATGCTCCTACTACCAAATTAAGCCTACGCAATTAAAAGGGCCAAAGCGGAATGCGTCACTTGTTAGAGCGCGCCAGGTTGCTATGTATCTTCTTAAGCACGAGCTGCGGTTGACTTTAGTTGAAATAGGACATTTGCTTGGGGGGAGGGATCATTCAACAATTATTCACGGTGTTGAAAAAATGGAGAAGCTTGTGGAAAAGAAGGATAGAGTTTCTGGGGATATTGTGGGCATTACAAAAAGTTTTCGTGGATAGGATGAAGATAAAAAGAAAGAGAACTGTTATTAACAACTTATGCCCATTTCTATCAACAAGTTTTCCACACTTACGTAGTCTTAAAAACTAATTTTTTTTCATTTCATATAGGATTTGTTTTTATTAAACTTTACTGTAAATAAATACTGTTTTTTTATTTTTTAATCTTGTCTTTGTATTGAATACTCAAGGTGTTAACTTTAAAATATTAAAAATAAAAACATGTTTTTATTTTTTCCATTTTTTGCTTGAGACGATTTTTATGGGCTTTATATATCTTGCATTTTTCCACATTTCCATATACACTACTACAACTACAAATATATATATATGAAAGTTGATGTTTTACTAAGTAACCTACAAGGAAAACTAACATATCTTAATCACGCGGTATCTCAAAAAAGCCAACTACCCATACTCCTTAATTTTTTACTAGAAACAGAGAAAGATAAATTAAAAATAAGTAGCACTGACCTTGAAATAGGAATAGAGACTTCCATTCCGGCAACAATCAAAGAAGAAGGCGGGATCACGGTTCCGGCAAAAACATTCACAGAGCTTATCCACACTCTTTCTGAAGAGTCAGTTACTTTACAAACGACAGACACAACACTTGAAGTTATAAGCAAGAAAACAAAAAGCAGGTTTCAGACAATCAGTAAAAACGATTTCCCCAAGCTTTACGAAGAAAAAGGGGAAAAGATAACAGTGTTAAAAGAAGAAGAGGTACAGAAAGACTTTTCATCTGTCATCTTCGCGGCAAGCCAAGACATAGCAAGGCCCGCGCTTTCAGGCGTGTTGGTGAGAAAGGAAGACGAAGGGTTTCTCCTTGTCGCAACAGACGGCTACAGACTCTCTTTAAAGCACTACAAGACCCCAGACAACGCGGCAAAACCAAACGAGTCGTTTATCGTTCCGGCAAGAGTGTTCAGGGAACTGTTATCAATAAAAGAGGAGAAGGGGGATATTGGTATGTATATTGCAACAGGCAGTAATCAAGTGCTTTTTGAAAAAGGAGAGACTCTGCTTGTCGGAAGACTCATTGAGGCGGAATTTCCCCGTTTTGAAAAAATAATCCCATCCGATTTTTCAGTCAGTGTACTTTTTGAGAGGGAAGAGATGCAAAAAGCCGTCAAAATCTGCTCTATCTTTGCCAGAGACTCCGCAAATATCATAAAACTATCTCTTCAAAAAGACGGCATTGTTGTATCTTCTCAGTCGCCGTCACTTGGTGAGAATACTGTGCATGTAGATGCAAAGCTAAAAGGGGAGGAGAATGAAATTGCGTTTAATGCGAGGTATCTTTTAGATTTGTTTGCAAATCTCTCAGAAGGGGAGATCGTATTTGAAATGGCAGGCCCATTAAATCCCGGAGTTTTTAAAATTCAAAACGACAAATCCTATCTTCACCTCATCATGCCTATCAGAGTACAAGGGTAAAACAAACGAAGCTTCTATTTATTCAGGGGTAAACCATCATTGCCGAAATTCTCAATGTAGCTATCTACAGTTGTGGGTTTGAAGAAATGCTGTTCGACAACCTGTTGTGTTTGTTTATCAACGACAATAGAGAAGCCCCTCTGAGCGTAGATATACTCAAGCGCAGTGTCCCCATAAAAGCTAGGGCCGTTAACCATTCTGTCCGGTTGACCGAAAAGCTCAGTAAAATTTTGTACAGGAATATCCGCGTTTGGTGAAGGAATTGTTCGCTGATAAAGAGTTATATTGTCTTTTGTAATCATTATGTTGGGACGCGCAGGACTTGCAGAAGTAGCTGTATATTTTTTCGTTCCATTTGGCAGATCTTCCACTTTTTGTATTCCCTGGAGCGACGAGGGGTCAGAATCCCAATAAGAATCCACATAAAGATCTTCAGGGTCTATATGAGGAGGCTCGGTCGGAGAGGTGTTCACAACCCCGGGAGACATGCTGATTTCTTCAAAGGGTGCAGTCGGACTAGTTGGTGTTGTATTTGGGGCAGGATTTTGGGCAGAGAATAGGTACACAGTAATGAATACAAAAACAATAAGTGGGATCAAAGGGAAAAGCAACCATTTATACGTTTTAATTTTTGATAAAAAACCATTCATGTATCCAATCATTGTGGTAGCTTGTTAAATGCATCAATTAACTCAGGCTGAATATTTATATAGCCCTGACTGTTCAAGCACGGACAGCTCGGGTGAAACGTATAGGTTGCCGGCAGCACATCAAAATGTAAGTGGCTGGGCGTGCCTTCTGCATCTGCGTTGGTGCCAACCTTGCCGATTGGCTGGCCGGCAGTAACATGTTGTCCAACAGCAGTAATACCAAACTCTTGTGGTGAATTTTCAAGCATGTGATTATGAAAATAAATCCTGCCGTCCCCAGGGTCTCCCTTAAGGGTTACTCTATGTCCCCTGCGTTCCCGTCCGCTGCCACCAGCATACGCCAGTTTGATAACTGTACCTGGCCTTGGCGCCACCACTATAGTGCCGGTAGCGGCAAAAATGTCTGCTGCGTTATAGACACCGTGCTGGTTGTTCAGGCAGGTGCTACACCACGCCGGGTTATGGGTTGTGATAGCGGTTTTGGTTGTTTTGAGCGGAAACACAAAACCACCTGGACCAATACCAACACCACCACCGCCTCCTGCAGCAATGCAATGCGGAGGAAGAACAGGCTGCCCCTGCGGGCTACCAATTTGGGTAATCACACAGTTACTTTGTCCTGACACCGGCGCTCCGGCAGTTCCACCGGCACCGCCTGATCCGGCACCTGCAATAGCTAAAGCAATGAGATTTGCACGGTCCTGGTAGTGCGTGCCAGTAGCATGGACTCCGTCGCCCCCGACCCAATCGGGATGCGCTGACACAGCAGCGTGCCAGTCTGCGATCACAATTCGTGAAGGATTTGCTGCAGCCTTAAGCCTAAATATATTATTTGCCTGATCCGCATACGCAGGGCTCTTGCCATTGTAGATCGTTACCAAAATAATTTTTGAACCAGGGGCAGCAGCAAGAAGCGCATCAACATCAGATGCGCCAACTGGAGGATTTGTCCCGAAAGCGAATACAAGGGTTGGATACAATTTTCCCTGCGCTTTCAGCACGTTTAACTGATCCATTCCCCAGCTCCAGGGTTGAGACCCTTTATCAATAATAACGGCAGCCGGAAACATTTTCTGAAGATATGGCTGAGCGCCAACGGTAAGCGAGTCACCGATTATTGTTACGGGAGCAGTGGAGATAGCTTGTTGAGCGGAGGCTTTCTGGAAGGAAGAAATAAGGAAAACTACACTCACCAGGAGTAGCGCAAAAACAAGCATTAAAAACCTCTTCATACTAAAATCATAATATGTTTAACAGCCAGGTGGCAAGGGGTCAAAAGAACGCTCCTCATCAGGCATACTGTTTTTAACGTCGAAATTAAGATAAAACGAAAGAGGTAAATTGCAAATTCCCTCTTGGCTCATACCGTAATTTTTAAACCATAATACAGCTTCGTTTTTTGCCGAAGCAACATCTTTTGTCAATATTTCAACCTGAAAAATGTTGGCAGAATACGTATAGTCAATAATTATATTAGAGGATCTATGAAGTACTCCAGAACGTTCTCCTTGGGGCAAAAGAGTGAGAATTTTTGTTTTTGCATCCCTGTCTTTTTGTGATAACGGTGCTCTCTTCTTAATTTTTTCAAGTAGCCGCTCTTGCGCATTCTCAGAAGAAGAGACAGTGATTGTCGGAGAAATAACAGATGTTATCGTGGGGTGAATAATAAAGGTAGGGGAGGGAGCTTGGTTGAGTGTGTCATTTTTTGCGCCCTGCGTTTTTACAAACACATATATATTTAACGGTATGAGCACCAGCAGGCCTAAGAGTAAAAGGGCTACTAATGTATGTTCGCTTGCTAATTTTTTAAGTGAAAATTTCATACTAGCAACTATTTGGCAACGGGCTAAATTGAACATTTGACCCTCTCAGCTTCGTTGCAACATCAAAATTCAAGTAAAACATGACCGGAAGATCGCATATTCCCTGTTGGCTCATGCCCTGTGACCGGAACCAAATATTTGCTTCCGCTTTCGCCTGTTGGATATCAGTTATCAGGATTTCAACCTGAACAATATCGGCAGAATGGGTGTAGTCTATAATTATATTAGTTGATTGAAAGAGTATCCCTGACTGTTCTCCCTGCGGAAGAAGCGAAAGGATTTTTGTTTTTGTAGAGGCATCCTCGTTGGTAAGTTGTCTTCTATGCTGAACCCTATCAAGCAACTTATCTTGGGCACTTTGGTCATATTTGACAGGTGGATTTGTTTTCGTCTCAATAGGTGTTGGTGTAGCGGTGGGTGTAGCGGGGATAGATTGCTGAGCAGGCTTCGTGGAAAAGGCAAGGATGGCAATCACAAGAACAATAATACCAAGCGTTAATGCAAGAAAGATTAAGAAGTAGTCCTGTTTTTTTCTCTTCATAAATACAGTATATGTTATTAACCAGCTTAAATTCCATCAGCTGGCATTTATCCTGCGCAACTCCAATACCCAGTACCTCTTTCTTTAAGCAATTTAACAGCGTTACTAATCTGTAACTGCCAATTGACATCTCCCCTATCAGTGACTCCGCCATGCCCGGCAATGTTTGGTGCAAGTCCTGGTTGCTGAAGTAGGTCACTAGGCTGTACACTCCTTGTCCTAGGTGTTCTATTAACTGCATAAAAGTTATTCGGAGGAGGTATGTTTGGTAGATTAATAGAACTGCCGTCTTGAAAAAGTCCCCATGCTCCTCCACCGTCAGGAGTTGCGGGTCTTGTGTCAGGGTCTCTCCAAGTGTTTGGAACATAGCCACTTTCACACGGAATAACTTTTGCATACCACCAATCTGCATTTGCAGGATCTTCTGCTTTAAGTTGTGCATAGAGTTTATCTTTTGTGAAGTCACATGCTGGGTCACCAAAGTTTTTTGGGAGGAACCGATTCCTACTTATATTGCCAGCGTATTTTCCGCCACATGTATTTTCGTTTGGCGGAACGCCTGGTCCACCACCCCCACCAGTGCTCACAAATGGGGTTACTATTGCCTCGGCCCAGTTGACAAGATTTGTATTGTCCTTCAACGCCTTAAGCCTGAGGGTAAGAGGAATATTCACCGAAGCAAAAAGAGGTGAGGAAGGAGGAGTATTTTCTTTTGCGGTCCATAAAATAGTGTGTTTTGCAGCATCTACATGTACTTTCGCCCAGCTTGATGAAACATACTCTGTATCTGCCGGCATATGGTCAATGATTACGACCTCCTCAACAGCGTTGGGATAGCTAACATTTATTTGGTAATTAAGCATATCTCCCACCTTTGCAGTATCTGGGCCGGTTTTTGTAACCGTCACTTGATCCTGTGCAAGTTCTTCGTTTTGATTATGTTGGAATAGGGCGAGGATAAGAAAGATAAGAATTAAGATTCCAATCGCAATCCCAAGTCCAATGAGGACGGGCGGGCTTGCAAGTGCCCTTTTCGCAGCTTGCTCTGCAGCTTTTTTGGCTGCTTCTTTTGCAGCGTTTGTAATTTGCTGAGTAGCTCTCTGCTTTAAATTTGCGCCAATCTTTTTGCGCAACTGTTTAGTAGCCTGTTTTCTTGCAAATGAGGGATGTTTGTGAGGCGAATGTCCCTGGTGCCTGCTTTTCTGATCGCTATTTTGCTCTTCTTGAGGATTATCAGATTGCTCGTCTTCTGGTATTTCCGGATCCATAGTAATTTTATCATAGCAGAATTAAGGTTTTGGTAAAACAGAGGGCGGAGCAGGAGGGGATGGCGTGGTTGAAGGTGGTGAAGTGCTCGGCTCTGAAGGTATTGATGGATGAGGCTGTGCTGTGGGGGTAGACGATATTGGCGGCAGTGGTACAGGGCTAGTTGAGGGTAACGTGCTGGTCGGTGTACTGCTGAACGAGTGGACACTGGGCGTGGTATTTGTGTCAGGCGAGTGAGCTGTCACTGGGGGCATTCCGCCTTCCTTGGGTGGAGGGGGTGTTGTGGGAAATGCTGATCCTGCGGGTGAAGCTGAATCAATTGGCGTGTGTGTAATAGTGCCTCCACCCCCCATGTTTCTATCTGTTTGGCTTGGTTGCTGTGTAGTATGGACAGCCGGCTCTCCCCCAATAGGCGAAGGCTGTTGAGACTTTAAAAGTCTTTCCCTATCTTGCTGTTTCTTCAAAAGCTCTATTGGGTTTGAAGTGATTAACTCGTGCTCAAATGGAGCAGCAAAGACCTTCATTGCTACGTGATTTTGCCCTGCAAAGAAAAGGCCCTCCCCGACATCGGCTGAGAGGAGAAGCGCTTTCTCACCCTCTGAGAGGTAAAATGTATCGGCAATCATGTCAACTTCTGCTGTGCCTTGTTTGAGGAGAATTTGAATCGACGAGTTTGTAAGTACGGCTTTTCCATATTCGTTTTTTAAGAAATCTTCGACATCCTGCGTCGCTGTCGTCAACCCAAGATAGTATTTTCTAGCCCTCTTTGCGATAGAATACACAAAGGACGCGGAGTCCTGATATTTCATCATATACCACCCCTCATCAAGTATGAGGATTCGTTTTTTCAAAGTCTTTTTTACTTTAGTCCAAACAAAATCGAGGATAATATGCATTGCAACCGGCCGAAGCGCCTCCTCCAAATTCCTAATGGAGAAGACTGTTAGGGGATTATTAATCTCGAAATTTGACTGCTGGTTAAAAATACCAGAGGCCGACCCTTTAATAAATTTTTCAAGCGAGTAGGCAATCTCTTTTGCAGGCTGAATTTCCATCCCAAGAAGCACTTTATACAAATCTTCCATAAGGGGAGGTTCTTTTTTTTGGGTTGCAGGATCAGTCGTAATACTTTTTTCTCTATAGGTTTCAATAAGCGCTCGATCCAAAATAGCTTCATGTTCTGCATCCAGATCGCCTGTGATGATTTTTAAAAGACCATGAAGAGAGAGAATCTTAAGTCCTAATTGGTTTTCCCCTTCCTCGTACACATCTGCGAGGTCAAATGGATTAATTTTTATCTCAGAGCTTGAGGAAAAGTCAACGACCTCTCCTCCTAATGCAGGGGTTAAGGTTTCGTACTCTCCCTCAGGATCAATGACGATGACTTCGGCGCCAAGCATAAATTGACGGCTGATCTCAAGCTTTATTGTATATGACTTTCCCGCACCTGACTTCCCCAAAACCACCTCATTCGCGTTTTCCAGGGTAAAGCGGTCGAAGATAATAAGTGAGCCATTTTGCTGGTTGACTCCATACATAACCCCTTTATTCTGGGTAAGAATTGCAGAGGTGAATGGAAACGTTGACGCAAGAGAGGAAGTATCCATGTTGCGTGTTATATATAATCTGTCTTGCCCCATTGGAAGCGTTGATTTAAACCCTTCTTCCATCTGAAGCGTTGCAAGCTTTCCTGTGAGAAGAAGCGATCCAAGAGCAGTCTGCAGCTCCTTGATTGTTTGTTGAAGAAACGGAGTGTCTTCCGCAGAGACAGATATATAAAAACCAAACTGAAAAAACCGCTCAATTCCTTTTGCAAGCTCTTCTTGAAGGCCTAATGCATCCTCCAAAGCCGCCTCAACTGTCGGATCGGCGGCTTTTCCTTGTTCAGCATCTGATGCAAGCGTTGCCTGCATTTCGGCAATTTTTCTTTTCAAGTCAGCAAGGACGTCTGAGCTTGAGGTTGGGTAGCAAAACATGGCAATATCAAGCGTGTGGTCATAATCAATGATTGACTCAAGCCATCCGGGAGACACATATCGGGGGTACCCTGCAATAAAAAGCGTTGAGTAATACATATCTCCGACTCGGATGTAGCGAAAATCAACCTCAACAGATGAGGGGGCAATAATGTCAATTACTGAGGTTAGTCCTTTTTCCAGTGTTTCAACTCCTTTTGGTTGGGTAGGTGGGGATTTTTTGACAGCTCCTGCCGGATGAACTGGCCCGCCTGCCGGACGGGCAGGTTTACTCCCGGGGAGGGCAGATTTATGAGGTAAAATCTTTTTGGCAGGTGAATTTAAGAACGGAAGCTTCATGGTTTACCCCCTCCTGTTATAATTGGCGCTTCAATGCCCGAGCCTACCTGCTCAGCCTCCAAGCCGGTACCACCATTATAGACATCATAGAAGAGTTTGATAAGATCCTCTTTTTCAAGCACGCGGGCAGACATCGCGAATTTTTGCAATTGGGAAAGAAGTGACCCCGCTTTTGTTGAAAGCGTTTTCTTTGCAGTCTCGGCAAAAGCTTGAGATTGAGCCCCTCCTTTTTGCCTGGTTTGACTAACCCCTCCAACGCCTGTCTCAAGAGATGAATAGGGAATTACAATATAGAATGATTTACTCAAAACAACATTTACCGTTACCATTTCATGAACAAACGTTCGATAGTACTTAATATATGTTGCAAGTTGAGTATTTTTTGTAGTTTTTATTACTTCATCAAGGTCCTTGATGTAATTGGTTATATCGACCCTTTTATTTCGGATAATAATCTGAATTGGAAAGGAAAGAGAGTTAAGGAGAGCGGCGTATGAGAAAATCCGGGTATCTTGCTCCCTTTTTGATAACAGAGCAAAATTACTGGCCGTGATTTCAATTATGATACATGCGTATCCACCTTCAAAGACGACAACGTTATCAATAAAGTCAACAATCTCAGTGAACTTTTGGGTTGTTGCATGAATTTTCTGTGCAGCCATAGACGTTAATTAAACAGTTGTTTTCTAAGCTCCTCTCTTGCGTCATGAGAAATAATTTCAATAGGCATCATAATTTGGTTATCTGCGGTGATCTGAATAATATCAAACGAATGCTGCTTTTTGGGATCCTCAAGTTCAATCGTATACACGCCTTTTGCAAGAGGCGTCGCGGAAGCAAACTGTCCAAGCGTATTGGTTTTAAATGCTCGAACCGGGTTTCCGTCTCCGTCTTTTATCTCAACAAGAATACCGGTTAAAAAATTACCGCGTGAATCCTTAACAATTCCCACAACAACATTGGGCGTATCTGACACATGCGGGAGACCGGCACTTTTAGTACCAGCTTGCGGGATATTTCTCACATGGAGAGGATCTTGTTTGGGTCCTGTTTGACTCCGATCGAACCCCGATTTTATCGGGGGAACTCGGGGTTGAGCCGGAATAGGAGCAGATTTTGTCGATAATTGAGACTTAAGATGCTGGATCTCTTGTTCAAGTTGTTGTTTTTGCATTCGTATCGTTTGCACCTGCTTCTCAAGCTCCAGCACTTTTTGGTGGGTACTTGCTGCAACCGCTGGCGTGCGTCCGGACGTACCGGATGCTTCTTCTTTTTTTGCAACTGCCAATTCCTGCTCAAGAACCGTTTCTTTTTTTACAAGGTCCTCAGTTTTTGTATTTGTGGCCTGTCCGGTTTTCTCAATTTCCGGCAGATGAGGCAGTTTTGACTCAGGGATTGCAGAAATAATCCTTGGTGGGATAGGCCCTTCTGCCTGATTGACAGATATTTTCTGCATGACGCCCCGATTCGGCAGGGTTGTCTTAGGAGCATGGCCGTTTGGCGATACGGAAGCAATTGGTGAGGCAGCCGGCACAGCTGAGAATTTGTGTAAAAACGCCATTTCTTTCTCATCGAGCTCGTTTTTAACAATATTATGAGAGCTGAGAAGGTATGCCTGCAATTTCTGCCCCCTTGTGTCCTCGTGTTTTTGTTTTTCAGATGTTTTGGTTTGTTGCTCAGGTGTTTTTGCCTGCTCTTGCTGCTGTTTTTTTGTATATGAGATATTTGAAAAACTAAATTTTCTACCTTCCTTACGATAGACATATTGATTAGGCGAAAACATCGCTTTTACAAAGTTTGTCACCATTAAATCTATCGGCCTTCCTTCGATTGGGACAAAGGATATGATAGCGCCACTTGATCCGAAAAGCGGAATAAGTATGGCTTTGAAAACAATTGCATAAAACGTATTGATTCCTCTCACAGGAAGGTAATAGAGGATTACTGCGGAGATTACCCCTGTGGCAACATAACCAAATTGCTTAACGGTCATGCTGCCTATGAGTTTAAATTGAAACCCTGTTACGTCTTGTGGTATCGGATGTTGATCCATGGGCAGTATATTTCAAATATCAAAATTCCTTTAAGGGAATGGTATCTGAAATTAAATATTCTTCTTTGTTGCTAAAAGTGTATAACGTGAAAAATTTGATTGCAAGGTTATCAAAATATGTCAAACAGGGTATAAAGACGAGCTATTTTGTGAAAAGTGGGGGTTAATCTACTGTGAATATTTGAGAGATTTAAGGCTAAGGACCACAGCTTGTCAAGTCAAATTTGGTAATACATTGTACATTGGTTAGATAACTGATGAAGTAGATTATTCCAAAAGAGGAAAGGACAAGAACAAGGCCTAAAATCGCATATGTCATGATTTGCCTCGCTGCAGCAACCTGTTTCTGATCTCCTCCTGAGTAAATAAATTTAATTCCTGAGTAGATAATGAGAATGACCGCAACAACTCCGACAAAAAGTAGGGCCGCACTGACAAGGTTTTGAAGTACAACCGGGATGCATCTAAGTGAAGCTATCTTGGATCCATCATCTAGGATTTCAACGCACTTATCCCACTTTTGAAACGGCATATAACTTCAGCCTAACAGAGAAACTCAGAAAAAAGCAAGAGGAGAAAATGCAACGCAGTGTTACTGGGTAAATTTCGGCAGTACAAGCTTATCGAGGGTGACGCCGAAGAAGTTAAGAATCAGCGTTAGAATGAAGAACGCCAAAAACGCAATAACAAGACCAATAATCGCTGAGATGATTGTATTTCGTGCGCTTTCAACTTTTGCTTTGTCTCCGCCTGAGGTGATCCAGCGGATACCTCCCCAGATAAGAAAAAGAAGGGCAATAATTGCCGCCAAAATCAAAAGCGTCGTGACAATAACTCCAATAATTCGCCCGATATCGGCCGCGCTAAATTTACACAATGGGGCAACAAAACCACCTGTACTGGTAGTGCCACATGGATTAACATTAACCTGAGCGTATGCAGGGAGCGCAAAGGTTAAAGAAGCGATGATGCCAAGTGCGGTTGCAAAAATCTTTTTCATAGTGTCTTACTCATCATAGAACAATTTTTTTTTCCTTGTCAATACCCCAAATTAAATTACTTGAATTTCAAAAGGGGTACATTGAAGAAATAGCCGATGACATTGATGATAAAGAAGGCAAGAAGGACAATCAGAAGCCCGACAACTGCCCATGTAAGCCTGGATCTTGCAGCTTGGAGTTTACTCTTATCTCCACCCGATCTGATCCATTGCGTGCCGCTCCAAACAATTACTATCACGACTGAAATGACAGCTAGAACAATCATAAGCGTGATAAAGTTACCTAACACTTTTCCAAGAAAAGGAAGGCCTCCTTGGGGGAGTTCTTTCGGAGCTGCAATGGTTTGTCCGCCTGGAAGACCAAGCGAAAGATAGCTCATCATCTATACAGTACAGAGTTTTAAAAAGAAAAGCAAGAAACATACAAGTTTACAGTTCAAAGTGTAAAGTTTTTCATAATTTTGAATTTGCAACTAAGACTTTTAATTTTTAACTTTGAACTTTTAACTGACGACCACTTTTGAAAAAGATGCTAAAACAATGACTGTTGAAGATTTGATTTGGAGCAAGTACAATGAATGCTATGGAGCAGGAGCATTTTGAATCATTTTACCCGGACGCTACACGCTCAGAAGAGATAGACAAAATCCTACGCTTTATAAAAGAAGGCAGTTCCTGTCAGGTTTTAAGTCTACCCGGAGCAGGAAGAACAATCCTTTTTGGACTTTTAACCTACAACAAACATGTCCGGACGAAACACCTCGGAGAATCGCAGAAAACAATCCATTTCGTTGTGGTCAACTTCTCAGAAGTTAGAAAAAGGCCCCTGACTGATGTAATGAAGTTTTTATTTCTAAACCTCACAGAATCCCTCAGAGAGCGGGGGATGGTTGAGGAAAATAAGGTGGTTGGGCAAAAATTCCGGGAGCATTTGAAATTTAACGACGAACTGGTCCTTTTTCAAGGCTTTAAAGAGGCAATTGATTATCTGGCTCTTGAGAAAAAGCTGACAGTTGTATTTCTCTTTGACCGGTTTGAAGAATATGTGCCAAGTGTTTCAAGCGAATTTTTCACCAATCTTCGGGTTCTTCGAAACAGAGCAAAATATCAATTTTGTGTAGCCTTTTCCCTCAACAGACCCCTTGAGACACTCCTTGACCCGACTCTTTTAGCTGATTTTTATGAGTTTGTTGCAGGCAACTTTGTCTATCTTAAACTGTATGATAAGGAAACAACTGATTTTCGCGTATCCCAAATTGAGAAAATAACAGGGAAGAAGGTTCCAAAAAATCTTCTTCCTGAAATTATTACCTTAACAGGCGGACACGGAAAACTTGTCAAATTATCAGTTGAGTCACTTCTTGCAAGGGGCAAAAACGAAAAAAACATAGGCGAATTTCTTCTCTCGCAAAAATTAATCAAAGCGGCGCTTTCTGAGATCTGGCTCTCATTATCCCCTTCCGAGCAATCGGATCTGAGGGAGGGAAAATTTGAGGATCAAGACATTTTGGAATACCTCACGTCTGTGGGACTGCTTAAGGATCGGAAAATACAAATACCCCTATTTACCGAGTTTATAAAAACGGATTTGACAAGTCCTGTAAGTCAGAAGCAATCGATTGTTTATGATCCAAACACCAACTCCATCAAAAGAGGCATAGTTACCCTGTCTGACCAGCTGACAGCCTCGGAATTTCGCCTGCTTTCCTACTTTTTACAACATCAAGAACGGATTGTTGAGCGGGAAGAAATTATCAATGTTGTGTGGCAAGAAGTCAAGTCAACAGCAGGCATCACCGATCAGGCAGTTGACCAGCTTGTTTTTCGGCTCCGGCGAAAAATCGAAGAAGATCCCAACAACCCAGTCCATCTGCAGACAGTTAAAGGAAGAGGATTCAAGTTTATTCCATAAACTAAATTCAAAATTAAAAATAACAAATTCCAAATAAATACTAATGATAAAGCCTCAAAAACCAAAACAATATGATTTAGAGGAGAGAACACTTGAGTTTGGAAAAAGAATTATTCGCCTAGTAAAAGCTTTGCCTAAAAACTCGGTAAACTTTTCCTTATTAAATCAAGTTATACGTTCTGGAACGTCGATGGGGGCAAACTATCGAGAAGCAAATGAAACAGAAACAAAAAAAGACTTTATATATAGAATAAGAATTTGCAGAAAAGAAGGGAAGGAAACGATTTATTGGCTTAATCTTATTATTGAAGCAAATCCAGAATTTACCGAGAGAATGCAACCGTTATTAGAAGAGACTATTGAATTAGTGAAAATCTTTGCTGCAATACTGGAAAAATCAAAATAATTTGGATATTAAATATTTGAATTTAAGATTTATTTAGGATTTGTAATTTCGAATTTGTAATTTACCCCCTTTTGTAATCTTCCTGTAAGGCAAATATCAAGCTATTTTTATGAGCTGGCATTAAACTGATGCCATGAAAGAGCAAGAAAAAGCACGCAAATTGACAGTTTCTTCTTCAACTGAGTATGATAGAAGAGACGTTTATATGCCAGAAGGAAACGGAGAACATCTACCAAAACACGCAGTCTCTCCTGAGGGCGCAACAGGAGAGAAAAAGGAGGCTCTTAAGGTGGCAAGCATGAATGAAGCGATGAGCGCCCTTATTCCTGCATCTCCTGATGCCGCAACATTTCTTATTGAGCTTGCCAAAGGACATCGTCTTGACAAAGAGGAAGAAGAGGAACATCAGAAAGCTTGGAAGAATTTATATGAGGATGGAAATGGCGACACGGAACTTCTATCACTTGGAATGCAAAGAAGAATTGAAAGCCTGGTTGAGCCTGAAGGAACATTCACAGAGGCAGTCGAAAAATCACTAGCGTCACAAAGCCCTGAGGAGTTGAAAAGACGGCATAATGACTGGAGCGCATGCAAATCAATTGCCGAAAAAACTGACTTTGCAAAAGAAGCCGAAGCATCAGCGTTTATTGTAAAACTCATTGAAGATACGGCTGAGAAGAGACACATCAAGCTTGAAGATGTCCATCTCGGACCACAGAAAAAAGAAGAAGAGCGAAAAATTACCTTTGTAAAACCTGAGAAAAAGGAACATCATGAAAAAAGACAGTCAGTTGAAGACAAAGGGAGAGATGACCTTGAGAAAAAAATCAGCGAATTGAAAAACCGGTTGGAACAGGTTGAAGATGACGAGTTAAAAACGTACCTTGAAGGCTATGTTCAAAGACTAACAGGCTTGCTCCAAGGACCGACAGAAAAGCTTGAGGAAGAGTATAAAAATTTAGTTATCAAAATTGATTTTTTAGAAAGACACGCAGGAGATAATTTCGCAAAAACTGAACGCATAGCAGACGAATCGAGTGAATTTATAACATCACTTATTGATGAACTGTCAAAACGAGGCTCTAATACATCAAAGCTTTTCCAAGAAGCTAAAAAAGAAAGCCAAGAAAAAGCAGAGCAATTTGGAGATACAAGACGCGCAAGAGCAATCGGCGCTGCCAGCGGCCCTGAGGAAGAGGATCCTTTCAAGGAGTTTGACCCTTCGGATTTTCCCATAGGTGATGAAAACGATCCTGAGCCTGTGAGGAAAGCTAAAGATGAGTTTCACAGAATAGTAAATCTCGCTAAGAAATCAGGCGATGACCTACAGGCTTTAAGAAAGCTACATGGCGACGCATTCCATTTGCTAAAAAAAGGGGAAAGCACAACACAGCAGGAAGAGTTTGTTAGATCTCTTTCTCAAAAGATATTCCAGTTGAAGTTATCAGAAAGGGTAACAGCAGATCTACAAGCAGAACAAATTAAACGACAACATGAGCTTGGTGCTCGTGACCCAAGATCAAGCGGTGAGCTTGATGAGCCTCCATTCAAAGAAGAGGACCGAGACTTGTATGAAGGATATGTTCATGAGACTCTTGAAGCCCGAATGAGCAGGATTTTTGATCACCCTGATGAGTATAGTAGTGACGAATTAATTACATACTATAACGAGCTACGGCAAAAAGTAGGCGTAGTCTTACGAAATCATGAGGAAAAAAGATTAAACCTGCTTGATTGGCGATATGATAAGTTTAAAGAAATAAAAGATACTGATCTGACAGCGACAGACATTACTGCGATACAAGACAATGTGCAATGGCTCCAAGATGAAGAAAAAGGACGCCTCAGCCGTTACTTCAAGCAACATGAAGATCAACACAGACACGGTGGAGAGACGATTGGCGTTCCCCTTATGGAAACTTGGAAAGAAATGCGGCCTCGTGAGGGGTACTTCCCTCTACCCGTTTCTCTTGAAGATACAATGGGTCTTATAAGGATTCAATATGGCGAACAATACGCCCCAGGAGGCGAGTTTGAATTGATTGATATCAATGGAAATTTCCATCGTGAGAACTTCGCCGCATGGGCGAGAAGTAGGGTAAGTTACTTTGCTGAGGAAAATCCCGCAAGCCCGATAGATCCATTAAATCAGCAGATTAGAATACGTGCTGGATATTCCGAAATTCCTCTTTTTGAAATACTTTACACACCACAATATACATTGCATAAACCATTTGACATTATAGGAGATGAGGAGAAAAATCCTGAGAGTGTTGAGGGGGGATGGGGAATGACCAGGGAGCATGAGAAATTTAAAAGAGCACAGGCAGAAGATCTTCTTTATGAAATAAACTGGTTTGGCCGTGGCCATAATGAAAGAGTTGTATACCGGTCGAACCAAGGCGATAGGCAAAAGTGGGAAGAGACAATGATGCAGATCCATGGGGATAATTACCTTGGAAGAAGTAATAATATCTTTAGAATTCTTCGCAGGCCTTCCAGAGGAACTGGGAGAGAGAGAGGAAATGAATTCGATAGCTTTTACGAACACGGAGAACAAGGAAGTTTGGGAAAATCGCTAAGCGATATGGTCCTTGCATATTCATATCTACCTGATTTTACGGAGTTTCATGAGGATAAAATTACCAAGGAGGAAAAACCTTTTGAAGAAAATATGTTCTATAGATTTATGGAAGTTGATGGTTCGACTGCATTTTTGACGGCCGTTTCAGAAGGGGTATTAAATGAGAATGCAAAGATGAAAGACGCGTATGGAAAGTTTATAAAAGACCGAATAGTGGCAGCACGCAATGAATATCTGGCAAGGCCTAATATTGCCGGGGATGAGGCGAAAAGAAAAAAGGTGGAGCAACTTTTTGAGAGCCAAGTGGAGAAAATAGGAAGCGTTGAAGTCAACTTTACTAGTAGTTCTCACATAGCAAGTTTTCACAACGATGTCAGAGAATTAGTGCTGGGCGAAAATGCAGATCGAATTGCCCGAGCGGAGAGAACAAAAGAAATAGCAATAGATGTAAAAAAAGATCTTCTCAGAAACCTCAAAGAAGGTTATTTCAAAAAAATAAAAGACGTTGAGATAGATGATCACGACCCGGGGGATAAGAAAACCGGAAGAGATATAAAACTGAAAGACGCTCATGCAGGACATGGGAAAACAATGGGTGATCTTTTTGATGAATTTGATCCTGCACAAGTAATGACTTTTGATCGCGATCTTGGTTATGCCCAGGGCAATTATGATCCTGATAATCCTTTTCAAAATGATCGGCAGAGAGAGTTATTTGAAAAAAATGAACAACTTGCACTGGCTTTAGTAAAACGAGTTGCTCATACAAAAAGAAAAGATCTCAATTACTTCAATGTCGAAAGATCAAATCCAATAACTGAGAGAATCATAGATGGTGCCATCAGAAAAAGCATCGCGGAGCTGCATGGGCTGGATGAGGTTGAGGGGAAATATGCTTGGAGGTGGGCACATAACTGGCTTTGGCCGATGGGTATCGCTGCCTCAAACGATACAAATTTCATAGGCTTTGACAACTGGACCAAGCTCATAAGAACTGAAGGCTGGAGGATTAGACAATCAAGCAAAAGAACGTATGCGGGAAATGAAGAAACTTTTCTGGAAATTGGAGCCCTAAGTCGAGACTGGTTTCAATTGTTACGTGTCCGAGAAGAAGGCGAATCATTGCCTGAGCGAAGCCTTAAGGACATCATGCAAGGAGGGAAAGGCGGAGAGCTTACTAGACGATTAGACAGAAAACTAAAATCACCTTCCGAATATAGTATTAATACAAATGCCCAGTATAATATCGTCAAAAATAATTTGACAAGCGCGAATAAATTCCTTGCACTTCTCATCTCCGAAAAAGACCAATTTCATCAGCTTATCCGTACAGATCAGTATGGAAACTTAGTTATCGATCATGAGAAAGCAGGGGAGCTTGTGAGAGATTGGTGGACATCAATTCGCTATACCTACGGCCATAATGATCTGGATTTCAGCGATAAAATATGGGCAGATGGAAAAGAAACTGACTTTCTCCACATAATTTATGGAGAGAAAACAAGAGGTCTTCTTGAGGTAATACGGAGGCAAAATCTGGAGGGCAGTAGTCAAAAAGATATTAAGGAATCTTATGAGGAGATCTATAAAGATCCGGCAGCTGCAGCTTTTGCAACTATTATCGGCGCTGATATCGCTGTCCACCACCGATTTATAACCTCATACAATAGGTGGACTATTCAAAACATCCAGGAAATTGAAGCATTTTTTGGCGAATTGCTCCATGAGACAAAGAAAGTGGAGGTAAAAGACAGATTTGGAAATCCGACAGGTGAATATAAGATTGAAAAAGGAAAACGGTTATTTAGTTATACGACATTTGGGGCAATGCTTCGTGCATACGATATGAGTCGTGGAAAAATGGAACGGACAGAGCTCGCAAAAGCGTCTCTCGAAGGAGCAGGTACAGGATTTGCGCAAGCATTCGCAGAGTTTATGCGGGCAATAGTTCCTCAGGAATAGTTATATATAACTAGAGTCCAAGTCTTGATTATTTTTTCTCACCAGGCTTTACTCCTTCAAGGAGTGGATTAAGAAGTCTATATCGAAGCTGTGCGAACTTATTCATTGCTGATTTATCTACCTTACCATCAGCCCCAACATTTGGATTACCAACAGCCCATTTTCGAAATGCTCCAGCTTCCTCCCCTGTTTGATAATTATGTTTTCGGGTCAGTCTATTCCATGTTGCTCCACTTAGTGCGCGAGGGGCTGCTGCACCTGCAGCAATCCCGGCTGCTATGGCAGCACCATGCTTGGTGCCGGGGGTTTTCAGCGCATCACGAAGTACATTCAGAAATGTTGGCGCCATAAGGATTACTCCAAATGCCAGAAATGCACCGAATCCTTTTAAATTAGGATTACCAACAAGTGGCGGAACAAATGACTGTGTGGGATCGGCATTTTTAAATACGTCCATAAATACACGAGCTAAGACTAAAAGAAGCACAGTCATCGGAAAGACAGCAACATTTGCAAAAAGGGCGCGGAGCCATTTTTCAAATCCTAAAGGCCTTCCGGGAAGAAGGCCCATGACTATCCATATTGGCGCTGTGATCACATAGATAAGTATAAATACATATGCTTTAAGAAGCGTAAACCATATACGGAATAAGGCGACAAGTAAAACTATAAGAATAACCAGTAATATCGCAATTCTAAACAGAAAGCCGATAAAATTTGCCATACAAGCACCAATATTTACTTTTGGTAAACTAGTGGGAATAGGTCCAAAATGGTTGATTTTAAAACATCCATCTCCTTCATTTACTCCTAACAAGTCTTTTATAATCCCTTCTACAACAAGCCCAGCTCCATGTGCCACCTCAGAAGTTAGATGAATGATTCCGTTATTTGCTACGTTAGCAAAACCACCACCCTTTGTGTGGAAAACCTGGCTTACAAAAACCAGCGGTGTCTCCAGAAGTGTTTCGGTTGCTTTCTGTGAAAGGCGTTTTGGCGGGTTATCTCCGCTTGCCGGTGGATTAAATTCAGCCCTTTGCGTAATTGCGTTGATGCCAACATAAGTTGTGACCCACATCATATCAATCAAAAATGCGGCAATAGCATAAGAAAATGTAATAAGAAGGATACAGATAATAACACGCGGAATTTGATTTTGGATCGTCATAACAGTGCGAGGATCAATCCTCACCCGGAGCATAATTCCAAGCCCAATTAAGATAAATGCAAACACCAAGAGAATATAAGCAATATCAAGCATAAGTTTCCATAGTTCTATCACAGGCTTCAGAGCATTAAACCCTTCACTCCCAGTTGCTGCGTGGGCTGTTTTGACAATCCCAAAATTATCTCCCAGATAACTCACATATGCGGATGTACCAACCGTCGGGGTATATAAAACAGCAATCATATTTGACGTAGCGCCAAGCATGCCACCAACCTTCGGTTTGCCATCTTCACCAATATTTGAAGTAGCATAACCAAGCTTATGGGTTACCGGGTTAATATCAAGACAAGGAGTGCTTGGGTCTACAGGATCAATCCCCACCAACTGACAAACAGCGGCCGAGAGCACCTCAATTATAGTAGATTGAACGAAGGTATGTTGATTTCGGGGGACTTCAGGATCCATGTTGGGAGCGGTGAAAGAATTACGAGAATAGTTTGCGTTTGTAGTTTGTCCCGTGTAGGATGGAGTTTGTGCGTAGAGCGGCTGTGAAAAGACTAGTGAGAAAAGAAAAAGAAAAAGTAAGACTGCGCTTGCAGAAAAAAAAGTTGCCGACAAAAATCGCACGGCAGTCAATAAGCGGGCAGGGTATCGCATAGTGATTTTAGTGTGCTATATTTCCGAACTGTTGTCAAGTTACTGTTGGGTTTGATGCAACGATGAGGTGAAAGTATCACGCAATATATTCACCCTTCGCTAAAGCTATGGGTGATACACTTCGCTCAAAATGGCTGAAAGCTACACGAAGCTTTACGCGAAGTGTAGCGGTGGGACCGGGATTCGAACCCGGGGTGACCTTTCGACCACACACACTTTCCAAGCGTGCTCTTTAAACCACTCAGACATCCCACCATGAAACCATGCTTTATATATCCCTATTCTCTTAAACAATATCTCTTTTTGCTTTTCCCCAAATTTCTTTATCCGATTTATAAGTTAGCCTCTTCTCAACTTCCGGAAGAGAAACCCATTCAACATTTTCCATCTCCATATCATGATTTGTTATATCACCCGATACATACCCCATAAGAAAATAGTAAACGGTTTTTTTTCTTTTCTCTCCCTCCCATACATACCAATAGGTAACAGGTGGAAGAGGTTTGATGATTTTTCCGATGGCACCAGTTTCTTCTTCTACCTCTCTAAGAGCTGCTTCTTCTTTTGTTTCACGCTTTCCTTTTGGTAAAACTTGTCCTGAGCCTGCTTGCCCTGAGCTTGCCGAATGGGTCGAAGGATGATCTCCGATTAAGCCTTTTGGAAAAACCCAGCCGTGGTGTTGAGAATGCTGCGCAACGAGTACAAGTGTTTTGCCGGACTCTTTCTTGTAGACAATTCCACCTGCCGAGAACTCAAATTTCATATGTTAGTCAAGATTGTTGTATTGTTAAACTGTTTTATTGTTGGTTAGCAATATAACAATAGAGCAATGTTAACTTGTAAGCATCGTATAAGGTTTTTGTAATCAGAATATCAAGCTTGAATACAGTGCTTCCCATTATACTTATCGTGTAATTATAACGGATTTACTTGACATTTGCAGTATTTTTAAGGAGGATAGAATATGAAGAGTGAAATTATTTTTATGGCTAATGGAGGAGAAGGAGGAGAAATGCCGCAATTGGCCCAGACTTCAGAGGTAAGAGTGAGTGAGCCTTCAGCGGCTTTTCCACAAATTGGAGAAAAAGAGTCTCAACCGAAGACCCCTAATAGAGGAGGTTCAATTCTTCGAAGAACATTTGTGGAGCCACTTAAGCGTGGGAGGGATCGTCTTGTCCAGAAATATATTGATAGTATTTCCTTTGTAAGACCAGGAATAGATACTAAAAAATATGCTACTACAATTGGAAACCAAGAAGAAACTGACCAAGCTGCCATATTACATCTGCGTGAGCAAATAGCAGAAGCTGGTGGAAGTCCTACCATAAGAGAAATGGTTGCAAGAGATACTGATCAGCAACCAAAAACAACAGAAGAAGTGGGAGTTCCCAGAGATGAAGTTTCTCTAAAGGAGATTATTGACAGTTCTCCGGAGGATGTGCAACAAAAGCTTCAAGAAAGCGGCAAACGAGACTTATATGAAAGAGTCCTTACGCTTTCCGAAAAAGGCACCGATAATTTAACTCCTGTGGAAAATGAAGAATTGGCTAAGGGTGTTGAGGAATTGTCCAAAGATCCGGTACTTGGAAAAGTTCAAAACGAATCAGGAGCCGGCAATCCCCCGACAGAGAATACAAATCTAACAACAAAAGACGAGAATGGTTTAACACCGGCACCTACCTCCCCGGATGTCGAAAACGGAACCGGTGAGCCTCAGGTATCTGCTCCAGTTGAAGGTGGGGTAGAAGTAATGCCAGCACCTTCGGAAATGGCTCAAACGGCCAAAGATTTAGTCAAAGAAGCAAAAGAAAAAGGAATTACTTTACCAGCTCCGGTATTAAAAGCAGCAAAAGAACTTGAAGAAGCAGGTACTGATGATGAAGCTAACAAAAATGCAGACAAATGGATGACGAAAAAGAAAGCGCTTCATGCCCTTTATGTACTCATACTTCTCACAATTGCTTTATATAGCGGCGCAACCTACGCGGTAAGCAGTGCCGTTGGCGGAAGAAAAAGGTAATATAGGCCTGCTGTACCCCTGGTGGGAATCGAACCCACATATCAGGATCCGGAATCCTGCAGTTTATCCGTTAGCCTACAGAGGCAGGTCTAAGTTAATCTTTTATTTCGAAAAGCTTGTCCCGAGCCAGATTTTAGATAGTTTTCAAACCTTCTTGCTTGTAGCCTAGTAGGAAATGCACCGTACCATATAAGTTTAACAGGCCTAAAATTCTTAGTAGATATGCATTTGCCTTTACTATGTTCATTAAGCCTTTCTTTAAGAGTCGGCGTTGAACCTGTATAGATGAATTTGTTTGCTAGCTCAAGTAAATATACGTAGTACATATTATTCACCCTACGCTAAAGCTACGGGTGACACACTTCGCATTAAGTAGCTGAAAGCCACACGAAGCTTTATGCGAAGTGTGGCGGTGGGAGCAGGATTCGAACCTGCGATCACCTTACGGCGACAGTCGTTTTCGAGACGACCCGATTCAACCACTCTCGCATCCCACCAATAAGCCTGCACTGAGCCCTGCCTGCCGGCAGGCAGGGTTGCCGAAGTGTACTCCCGAGAGGATTCGAACCTCCGACCTCAACGTCCGCAACGTTGCGCTCTATCCAGCTGAGCTACGGGAGCGATTAGGTGTATTTTACCTGATAAGAATTGAGCAAGCAATCTGATAGATAAGAGCGCTAGTCAGTTGATATAAGAAACTTTATGTGGATGAATTTTCAAGGGGAATATTTTTCTCAAGCCAGTCTCCGGCCCGCTCGATAAAAGTCGGCTTAACATACTCTCTGAAAGGAAGGTAGGGGAGAAGGGCTGCTTTTACCTGATCAGTAGTGATGTCGCCAAGTGTGATAGTTAATTCGCCAGGAAAGTACGCTTTTGTCCGTACCTGCAACAAATTCTCATGGTGATATTTTAAGAAGTAAAAATCGTATAATTCTTCCCAAATAAAGAAATGATCTTCGACACGTATGCCTTCAGAGGTGATTTTATAAAAAAACGAATGAGGTGGTACGATCGACAATGCAAACCATAAAAAAGCAAGCGAAATCACGACAAGCATGAGTAAATATTGAGAAAAGAGGAAAAGGATAATCTCGACAGCGACCATAATCAAAAAACCATTAATGAAATATTCTCGTGCGTGGGCTCGAAACGGTCTTCCGGGAGCATTCCAGGAAAGGTACGTTACAACATCATGATTGGCAGGATGTTTCACTTGAGGAGAGATTTGCAGTTGCGGGGTCTCAACAACTGCTGTAGATGAAGGTACGATTCCTTTTTCATGTTTAGATTTGTCAATGCTTGCTGAGCTCATATGTTCACTGTATCTTATTAAAAAAGAGATGTCAAGAAAATCAAAACTACTGTTACACGAATTATGAACTTTTAAAGATAAACGAACTTTGAATTTTTAAAATATACTTATCTTCTCGAGGGGAGGTGAGCAATATACAAATAAAAAGTTTAGAAGAGAAACAACAAGTTATCTCAAGCGTACTGAAAGG
>ORMF010330585.1_pt1 | contig 43400 bp, 38 predicted proteins | sample 1779871 | NCBI WGS metagenome assembly ORMF01 (sample SAMEA104232316, study PRJEB22302) | groundwater metagenome | biome: forest; feature: aquifer; material: groundwater | place: USA | collected 2011-08-07 | depth 5.4 m
CATCTACGATCTGATCGTCGCCCTCGACGGACGGCCTGTCGGCAGCAACGATGCGCTCATCCGAGACGTGGCCGCTCGAAAGCCAGGCACGACCGTCACGCTGCAGATTGTCAGAGACGGGCAGGCGCTGTCGGTTCCGGTGAAGCTGGCCGAGCGCCCGCTGCGCGACCGCCGCACAGCGTCACCGCGCGACGAGAACGGTCCGGCCCCGCGGCCGTCGAGTCGTCAGGGCAACCGTCTCGGCCTTCAGGTGCGCGAGCTCGATGCCCGAGCCGCCGCCCGGCTTCGGGTGCCGGAAGACCTTGACGGCGTTCTGGTCTCGCGGGTCGAGGCGATGAGCCCCGCCTTCGATGCCGATATCGAGCGCGGCCATATTGTCCTGGAGGTCAACCGCACTCCAATCCGCACGATCGAGGACTATCGGCGACTGACGACCGGTGCCCGCTCTGGCGATGTGCTGACCCTGTACATCTACAAGCCCGAAGTGAGGCAGCGGGCGCTGCACACCGTCCGCATCGATGAACGATAGTCGCATCGATGCTTCCGTTCCAGTTCCGGTTCAATGTTCATAGTTCGTGTTCAGGTTCGTATCTGAACGTGAACACGAACCCTGAACCGTGAACCTGGAACCTGGAACTGTCCTTGCCAATCAAGTCCCGCGTCCTGGTCATCGACGATGAAGCGGCCATTCGCGATTCGCTGCGGATGATCCTCGAGTACGAGCACTACGAATTCGTGGGAGCGTCGAATGGCCCCGACGGCATATCCCTCGTGCAGCGGGATCGTCCGGAAGTCGTGATGCTCGATATCAAGATGCCGGGCATGGACGGCCTCGAAGTACTGCGCAAGTTGCGGGCGCTCGATGACACGCTGCCGGTGGTCATGATCTCGGGTCATGGCACGATGGCGACGGCGGTCGAAGCGATCAAGCTTGGAGCCGTCGATTTTCTCGAGAAGCCCCTCAGCAGCGAGCGCGTCATCGTCACGCTCGCCAATGCGCTCAAGCAGCAGGAACTGGGACGCGAAAATCGCGAGCTCAAGCTCGCGATGGAATCTAAGTACGAGATTATTGGCGACAGCCCGGCGCTGCGGCGGGTGCTGGAATCGGTGAAGCGGGCGGCGCCGACAAACGCGACGGTGCTGCTGCTCGGCGAAAGCGGCGTCGGAAAGGAGCTGGTGGCGCGGACCATCCATCGCAACAGCTCGCGGGCCGGCCAGAAGTTCATTCAGGTGAACTGCGCGGCGATTCCGGAGGAGCTCATCGAATCGGAGCTGTTCGGCCACGAGAAAGGGTCATTTACCGGCGCCACGGAGAAGCAGATCGGCAAGTTCGAGCAGGCCGACAGAGGAACGATTTTCCTCGACGAGATCGGCGACATGAGTCAGAAGACCCAGGCCAAGGTCCTGCGTGTCCTGCAGGAGCAGGAGGTCGAGCGGCTCGGCTCTGCCCGCACGATTAAAGTGGACGTCCGGGGGATTGCGGCGACGAACAAGAATCTGGAGGAAGCGATCGCTCGCGGCGAGTTCCGTGAGGACCTGTATTTCCGACTGAACGTCATCCCGATGGTGGTGCCGCCGCTGCGTGAGCGGCGTGAGGATATCCCGCAGCTCGTCCAACATTTCGCCCGCCGCTTCGGCGAGGAGCACAACATCCGCCCGAAGCGGTTCGACCCGCGCGCGATGGAAGCGCTGCAGCGCTACCGATGGCGGGGCAATATCCGTGAGCTCCGGAATACGGTCGAGCGGCTACTCATCATGAGCCCCGCGGACACGATCCGTCTGGAGGACCTTGCGGGTGAGATGCTTGGCGGAGGGCCGACCGGACCGCCTGCCGAGACGAATGCTGCTGCGAGTGTGGCTACCCAGACGTTTTCGACCGCGGCCCCGACGGGGGCGGGAGGCACGTTGCGCGAGTTCAAGGACAACGCCGAGCGCGCCTACTTAGTGCAGAGGCTTCGCGAGAACAACTGGAACATTTCAAAGACCGCCGAGGTGATCGATACGCCTCGCAGCAATCTGTACAAGAAGCTGGAGCAGTACGGCATCAAACAAGAGATTGATAGTTGAGGGATTGACGAATTGACGGATTTGGAGGGCGAAGGAAATTCGTCAATTCGTCGATTCGTCAATTCCTCAATGCGATAATGGAGTTCGCTGCAGTCGGCCGGATGACCGTCGTCGGGTGTAACCGTGGCTCACGCCGCGAAGTGCGTCCGGGGGAGGAAAGTCCGAACTCCACAGGGCAGTGCGCCGGGTAACGCCCGGGCAGGGTGACCTGACGGAAAGTGGCACAGAAAAAATACCGCCTTGCGTGTCGGGCTGGGGTGGAGTGGCGGCGCTGATGAAACGGGCGCCGCCACTCCGTCCAAGTGCACCGGGTATCACCGGGTCCTTGGGTCCAGCCCGGCGCGCAAGGTAAGGGTGAAAAGGTGCGGTAAGAGCGCACCGCGCCCGTGGCAACACGGGTGGCAGGCCAAACCCCGCACGGAGCAAGACCAAATAGGGTGGCGTAGGTGCGGGATGCGCAAGCGTTCCGTGCCGATCGAACGGCCCGTTCGAGCCACCGGGTAGGTCGCTGGAGCCCGTGAGCAATCACGGGCGTAGAGGAATGGTCGTCACTCGCGGCCGCCTGCGAGGGTGAACGCGAGTACAGGATTCGGCTTACAGGCCGGCTGCAGCGGTTCTTTTTCGCACACAAAGCCCGCATCTAACCCAAGTTACAATCCGGCCATGTTGAAACGCGCACTTCTCGCGGCGCTCGTGATCTGCGCCGTCGCGCTGGCGGCCTTCGCGCAGAATCAGGCAGCAGGCCAGCAGAGCGTAGGGGCCACGCGCCCCCGGCCTGGTGCAGGCCGAACGCCGGAGTTTCCCCCGCCGAGCATCATCGATTACAAGCCACGCTCGACTCTGGTGGTGCCGGCGCACTCCGTGCCTCGCGCTAAGTTCGGCGTGGTCGACATCCATGGACATCCGCCTGCGCTGACATCGTCGCAGGTCATCGACCAGGTGGTCGCGTCGATGGACGCGCTGAACCTGCGTGTAATGGTCAACGCCAACGGCACGTCAAGCGACCGCCTTCGCCAGCAACTCGAGGTGCTCCGGGCGAGCCGGCATCGCGACCGTTTTGTGATGTTCACGACGATCGAGTTCCGGGACGTTGGCCCGGGCTTTGGCCGGCGGGCTGCCCAGCAGCTCGAGGCGGACGTGAAGGCGGGCGCGGCCGGTGTCGGTGAGATCGGCAAGGGCTTTGGGCTTCGCGTGCGCAAGATCGACGGGAGCCGGCTCAAGATCGACGACCCGGAGCTCGACCCGATCTGGGAAGCGGCCGCCCGGCTGCAGGTACCGGTGTTCATCCACACCGCCGACCCTCAGGAGTTCTTTCAGCCGATCGACCATGACAACGAACGGTGGCTGGAGCTGGCGCTCTTTGCAGACCGTCGATATCCCTCACCGCCCAATCCAAGCTTCGAGGAGTTGATGGCGGAGCGCGATCGACTGTTCCGACGCCATCCCAAGACGCGCTTCGTGGCCGCCCACCTTGGCTGGCACGCCAACGATCTGGCGCGTCTGGGCCGCATGTTCGACGCGATGCCGAACCTCTCCGCCGAGGTGGGAGCTGTGCTCTACGATCTTGGGCGACAGCCCCGAATGGCACACGAGTTCTTCGTGAAGTACCAGGACCGTCTGCTCTTCGGTAAGGACAGCTGGCAGCCCGACGAATATCCGTACTTTTGGCGGACGTTCGAGACTGCGGATGAGTATTTCGACTACTACCGTGACTATCACGCGTTCTGGAAGCTCTATGGCATGGCGCTTCCCGACGCGGCGCTTCGCAAGCTCTACTATCAGAACGCGGCGAAGCTCATACCGGCTCTCGAGGGCAGGGTGGGCGGGTAGGGCGGGTGAGGCGAGTGGGGGCCACGATCGCCCACCGCCTCACCCGCCCTACATGCCCCACCCGCCCACTTGACCGGCGCGGGTTTTGCTGAGGTCCGAGACGTTATGGCCCATTACCTTGTCACCGGCGGCGCCGGATTTATTGGTTCACATCTCGCGGAGGAGCTGATCAGCCGTGAACAGACCGTTCGCGTCGTCGACAGCCTGATCACGGGCAAGCGCGAGAACCTCGCGCATCTCCCAGCGGTCGAGTTCATTCTGGGCGACCTGGCGGATCCGAGTGTCGCGCGCCGGGCGGTCGAAGGTATGGAGTACGTGCTGCACCAAGCGGCCATACCATCGGTGCCGCGCTCGGTGAAGGACCCGATCACCTCCAACAGCGCCAATATCGACGCCACGCTCAACGTCCTCGTCGCCGCTCGGGATGCCGGAGTCCGGCGCGTGGTCTATGCGGGATCGTCATCGGCGTACGGCAACACGCCGACGCTGCCAAAAGTCGAAGCGATGCCCACGGCACCGCTGTCGCCGTATGCGCTTCAGAAGCTCGTCGGGGAGCAGTATTGCCAGATGTTCACGAGCCTGTATGGGCTGGAGACGGTCACGATCCGCTACTTCAATGTGTTTGGTCCCCGACAGGATCCCTCGTCTCCATACTCTGGCGTGATCTCTTTGTTCATCAGCGCGCTCTGCGAAGGGCGGCGGCCGAATATCTTCGGTGACGGTGAGCACACGCGCGATTTCACCTACGTGGCCAACGTCGTGGACGGAGTGCTTCGGGCGACTGAGGCGCCGGGGGTCAGCGGTGAGGTGATCAACGTCGCCACCGGCGGACGAATCTCGCTGAACATGCTGTTCCGACAGGTGCGAGCGCTGGCGGGCGCCGACGTGGAACCGGTGTACGGCGAAGCGAGGCAAGGCGATGTTCGCGACTCACAGGCCGATATCGGCAAGGCGCGGCGCCTGCTGGGCTACGAGCCCAGCGTGACGTTCGAGGAGGGCCTCCGCCGGACCGTCGACTGGTATCGCGCGGCGCAGGTGTCGGTAGCGTAAAATAGGGCCGTGCCTCTATTCGACTACATGTGCAAAGCGTGTGATGCCGTGTTCGAGTACCTGACCCGACCCGGGCAGGATCCCGAATGTCCATCGTGCGGGAGCAAGGAGGTCGAGAAGCAGCTCTCGCTGTTCTCGGTGGGCCTGCCCGCGCCGACTCCCGTGCAGAAGGAGCGCGACCTGATGCGTCGCGCCGGGTGGGTGCCGATGGGCAAGCCGTTCAAGACGCCGCGCTAGCAGTACTCCGCTTCACAGGTCCGCGGCGCTCCGCCCGACAAGGACTGACGGCGCGGATCAGCGCGCCGGCCATCCTACCGACGCCGCCACTGTGATTGCCTCCCGCTGCAGCGATGCCGCCGTGCGATAGCTCCACGTGCGGCTCGCTCCGAGCTGCAGCGACAGCAGCATTCCATTCACTACGCGGGCCGCGCCCACGCTGGCAGCGGCGCCGAACGTCGGCGCCCAGAATCGGATGACCCGGTCTGGATATTTGTCGGGCAGCCACACGGTGAGCCGACCCGTGGTCACAGGGCTGGCCTCGGTGCGCCACGTGAGCCGCCACGTGCCAGGCGTCACGGTACCCTCGATTCCCACGCGAACCTCGTGCACGTCGGACGTCGTGGTTTCACGTGTTGTCACGATGCTTTCTTCGAGCGATGGCGGACGCGTGTGTATCACGGTTTTGTAGCCCTCATGGAAGCGGGCCCGGTCTCGGCGGTAGCCGTATCCCACGTACACACGGAGCTGCTTGCTCGTGAATGTCGTCATGCGATGGTCCAGCCGCCAGGAGCGAAGCGACACATTGCCGCGCGTACCCGAAGTCACGACATCGCCGTCCGACTGGTAGAAGGTGTCGTAGTCGTCCCCGTACGTGACGACCTCCGGCGTGACTGCAACTTCCGTCGTCCATCGCCGCGCCTCCGGCCGATAGGCTACCCGCAACAGCAGCCAGGGGCTGTCGCTGTCGTAATGCTGACGGAAGAAATGTGGAACTAGTCCCTGGTCGAAGCTCGACGGGTTCTCGAAGCGGTAGGTGAACTGGTCAATGCGGTACTCGGAACCCGCGGAGAATTGCGCCTCGTTCTGGGCTTCCACCGGTGCGGACGCCACGACACAGGCGCTGAGGGCGAGCAGGAGTCCGGAGATGACGCGCATCGACAAGAAGAGGATAATAGCGCGGCATATCTATTGCTCCTCCGGGCACCTATGGCTCTGTGGCGCTTGACTCACCTTGCTCGCACCTGCGGCGGATATGCTGCGGCGTCAGCGGCCGTGTGGCTGCTCGCGAATCCCTTTGAACTCATCGCCAGCGATCGGATGCGGCCGTTCCGGGCGGCCATCGATCTGATCACAGTGGATGTCTGCGTTCGAGACGCGGCCGGCCGCTTCATCCCGACACTCAACGCAGACGATTTCGTCGTGCTTGAGAACGGCAAGCCGCAGCAGGTCCAGTTCTTCACTCCTGGCGGCCATGTACCGCTGCGCGCCGTGCTCGTCATCGATCGCAGCGCGAGCATGCGAGGGCTGAAGCTGACGCGTGCGATCGAGGCGGCCTCTCAGTTCGCGGCGGCGCTGGGTCCAGAGGACCAGTTGGAGGTCGTCGCGTTCAACGAACACGCGATCGTCATTCATCCGTTCGACCGTCCGGCGGCGGAAGCTCGTGCATCCCTTTCGGGCGTCACGCCCGCGGGGATGACCGCGCTCAACGAGGCCCTGCTCGTTGCGGCCGACCACCTCGCGCGCGCAAGACGGACGCGTGGAGCAGACGTCCGCGAGACGATCGTGCTCTTGTCCGACGGTGACGATACCGCGAGTTCAATTGATTTTCAGGAGGTCCTTGTTGCGGTTCGCCGGAGCGGCGTGATTGTGTATGGGATCTCGCTACGCACTGCGCCCGACGGCAAATGGCTCGGTGCCAACTGGCCGCTGCTACAGCTGGCTGCCGATACTGGCGGACGCGCCGTGGGTGTGACCACTCTCGATGCGCTGCCAGACCTTTATCGTGAGATCGACGCGGAGGTCAGGCATCTGTACCGCCTCGCGTACGTGCCGAAGGCGCCGGGAGTGAAGGGAGAGTGGCGGTCGATTTCGGTGAGGGTGCCGGGGCACGACGCGCGCATCCGCGCGCGAACTGGATACTACGCCTCACGGCCTCGCTGAATCAACGGTCATTCGGTACGTAGGCCGGGTCCTTTCGGACCCGGCGGGAGGCGGATCTGGTCCACGATACGGGCCGCTGCGCCGGCTCCGCAGAACAGGCTCCGGCCTACGTGAGGCTGGTGAGCGTGACGTCGAGCACCCGCCTTTCTCGCGGGGCGCGCTGCCACTGCACGAGAATCGGGCTCTGGTACGTGCCCTCGATGAAGCCCGCGCGGCCGTCCTGCCGGTCGGCGACCAGCAGGTCGATCGAGCGGCGCATCCGGAAGAAGCGAGCGGCAGGAACGGCCAGGGTTCTTGCCAGCACCTTTTCGACGAGCGAGCCGCGAAGGCCGAGCGTGTCCAATCCTAAGTTCAGCACGCGGACGAAGTCGTATTTCGCATAGCCGAGCGCTTTCCCCGGGACCGCACGAGGGTTCGCGATCGCGTGCCGGTACTTCTCTGCCGCGAAGCGCAGCGGATTCCGCAGGACCTCGGCAAGGTCGTGGCGCATCAGCAGCGTCTCGAACTCGTTGACGGTCAACCCTGAGTGCCGCTCCACATCGCTGAGCGCCAGGTGCAGGCGCCCCTTGCGGACGCCAGCGCGCGCGATGAGCTCCTCGAGCTGTTCGTGAATGCCGAGTCTCGGATCCTTCAGATTGATCGAGTCGATCGGGTGCGACGACACCGGCACCTCGATAACCGCCCGTTCGACGACGGTTTCTTCATGAAAGCCGATCACGCGCGTCTGGCGGCGGCGGGGCCGGCCGTCGGTCACGCCGTCCAGCTCCACGAACCAGACGGACTCGCCAGGACGATTAGGGTGCGTCACGCACGGACGGAGGCCGCTCGCGATGAACGCCAGATGCGAATCCGCGTTCCGCGGCTCCACGGCGCGCTGTGCCGCGTCGAGGTCCTCGCGCCGCTCCAGACGATCGTGCTCGTATCCGGCGCCTTCGGGAAACATCGCGCGAAACACATCGACGTAGGACGGCACTTCCGTCGGGCCGAGGCGGGCCGTGACGCTCCGATCGAGGAAGCCCGCCGTGGTGTGGGCGGACCAATACAGACACGAAGGGTACGGCGCGAGCGCCTCGCGGTGTTCCGTGTCGAACCGGCTTCGCAACTCGACGACTTCGAAACGCGCCTGAGGTGCTAGCTCGAGCGTCATCTCGAGTGGTTCAGCGGCCATTCACCTCTCTCAGGAAACCTGTGGAATCAGTAGGTTAGCACACCGGGAACCACTCTTCGCACCGCCTGCAGCAGACATGGATCCCCACGCCCTCTTCTGGCCGCGGAGCCTCGCATCTGGAAAGACCCGGGAGCTTGCCGCGGTGTGACTATCATCGATCTGATGGCGTGGCGGTGGCGATCGACGGGGGTGGCGCTGGGGGCAATCGCTCTTCTTCTTGTGGCGATAATGGCCCTCGTTCACACCCCGCCAGTGCGTCGAGCAGTGCTCCGCCGCGCGATTGTCACCCTCCAGGATCGCACTGGCATCGTGCTTTTCGCCGACCGGCTTTCGTATAACGTCGCGGCGCTTCGCGTCACGTTGACGAACGTGAAGGCGGCCGCGGAGGAAACGCCGAACCTTCCGTTCCTCCACACCGATACCGTGAGCGTGTCCCTGCCCTGGTCGGCGCTGCTGGGACCGTTCCGGCTCGGTTCAGTCCTGCTCGACAATGCGCGGGTGTACATCGTGCGGCGAGAGGACGGGACCACGAATCTGCCCCGAACCAATAGCGACGCCACGGGTTCAGGCGCCGTTCCGGTTGGACGTCTTGCTGTTGCGCAGCTCGCGATCGAGATGGCCGATGCGGTCTCGGGGTTTGCGCTATCGCTTCCCGCGTTGACGGTGGATGTTGGTCCGGATGACGGGATTGTCGAGCTGACGCGCCGTGGGTTTGTTTCGCAAGCTGGCACGAGCACGCAAATCACGAAGCTGCGGGGTGGCATGTGGTTCGACGGACGTGCAGTGCATCTGAACCGAATATCGCTCCAGGCGGATGACGCGTCGATGACCGCTGACGGCACGCTGGAGATCCTGGTTGATGAACCGAGTATCGAGCTTCAGGTATCGGGCGACGGCGATCTGCGGCGGCTTGCTCGATGGTCCGTAGATGAACCGCGGCCGAGGGGCGCGGTCGCCTTCCAGGGCAAGGTGAGCGGCTCTTTTAGCGACCCGACCGCCTCATTCGACCTCGAGGCTCCGACCATCGAATGGGCGGCACTCGCGGCGTCCGACGTCTCGGCGTCATTGCGCGGGAACAGCGCGCGTGTCGACGTCGCTTCCCTCAATGGACATATCGCCGCTGGCACGGTGGAGCTGTCCGGCGCCTTCACGTTTGCTACGCGTCAGATCGACGCGCGCGCAAGGTGGAAAGACGTCGACGCGGCGCAACTGACGGGCATGCTCAACGCCACGACGCGGATTCGGCCAAGCGGCCACGCAAGCGGTACCGCAACGCTGACGGGAACCGGATTCGACGTGTCCGATCTGGTGTTGACCGCGAGCAACACCATGCAGGCTGGCCCCCTGCAGCGCAACCGACTTCCGGCCGCCGGGACCGTTGATCTTGATCTCGATCTGGGGCAATGGCGGCTGGCTGCGACCCAGCTCATCGCCGGCGTCCCGCTACGCGCGGATCTTCGTGGCCGGCTGAACGCGGATCGGTTCGCGGGCTCGTCCGTTTCCGGAGTGTTGCGAATTGGCACCGTCTCGCTCCCGACAACGTTCGCGATGCTGACGTCAGCCGGTGTGCTCGACCCCCCGACGGTTGCGTCCGGCATCGCGACCGGTACCGTCAGACTCGCCGGCAGGCTCGATGCCCCGGATCTTCGGACAACGGTCAATGTGGGCGAGCTCGCCGTGGGGGAGGTGAAGAACCTTGCGATCGATCTCACGGCCGCAGGAACGCCGCACCGCCAGAGCATTGATGTGCGCGTGCGGCAGTCGACGGGCAACGTGGGCGCAGCGTCGGGGACGGTCTGGCCGATGCGTCAGCGCCTCGACATCCAAGCCACCGGTCGGATTGTGAACCCGGGCAGTCTCGCGCCAGGGCTCTCGCTCGAAGGCCCTATCGATCTTGCCTTTGCGGGTCAGGGACCATTCGACACCATCCAAGGCCGCGGGACGGCCTCCGCCGATGCTCTCACCTATGAGGGGATATCGATTGGAGCCGCACAGGCCACCATCGAGCTGACGGAGTCGTCTGCTCGAATTGAGGGCCTTCTGACCGACTTCAACGCGCGCGCTGCCGGAGACATTGCGCGCGCGGCACCTCATCTCGCCACGATCCGAATCGAAGCTGCTGAGACCGATCTTGCGCGGCTTGCACGGCCATTCCAGCCGGAGGCGCCGCTGGCCGGGACGGTGACCATCAACGCCGAGGCTGCCGGACCATTGGACGAGTGGCGGCGGGCAAGCGGTGTCGTTCACGTTGTGCGACTCGACGCCCGCACAGGGGAGCTTCCTATTCGTCTGGTCGCACCGGCCCGGGCAGAGTACCGCGATGGTGTTGCCGATATCTCGACGCTCGAAGCCACGATCGGCGAGACCCGCCTCTCGATTGCCGGACGCATTCCCGTGCTCCAGGACGCAGAGCAGGTGCCGCCGGCCGAAGCGTTACGCGCCACGCTGACTGGCGATGTGGCGCAGGCGCTCAGCGCCGTCCGGGCTGCCGCGCTTGTCGATCTGCCACCAGTCACGGGTCGCGGGCCGATCGCGTTGCTGGCGCGGGTCACCGGCTCAGCCCAGGCCCTCGAGCTCGCAGCCGATCTTGAAGTCGGGCCAGGGAGCGTCCAGTTCGGCGACCTGCCCGAGGTGAGCCACCTCGAGTTGCGGGCACACCTGAAAAACGGATTGCTGCAGCTGGCCCGCGCCGGCGGTGAGTGGCAAAAGAGCCAGCTCACCGCCGACGGCCATGTCCCCCTTCGCCTCCTGGAGCCGTATCTACCGCGCGCGCTACAAGAAGCGCTTCCTCGCACGACGGGACCAGCGGCGCTCAATGCCCGCGCGACCGGTCTGACGCCCTTCGTCCTCGCGCCGTTTCTCGACGCGGACACGCTCTCTGAGCTCGAAGGCGCGGTGGACGCCTCGCTGCGGCTCACCGCATCGTCGTTAAAGCTCGAAGACCTCGAGGGTGAGGTGCGGCTGGACCGGCTCGATATCAGAGTGGCCGGCCTTCCAGTAACCCAGCGTGAGCCAACCCGAATCGTGGCCGACCGCGGCTTCGCGCGAGTGGCGACATGGGACTGGGTTGGTGAGGGTGCGACGCTTACTGTGCGCGGCCAGGTCCGGCTAGAAGACCGACAGTCCGCGATTCTCGCGAACGGGTACATCGACCTCCGAACCCTCACGCCGTTCCTCCGCGATGCCGGCGTGACCACGGCCGGCATCGTGGAGCCTCGTCTCTCCATCACTGGTCCTGTGACCGACCCTCGCATCGATGGCGACATTCGACTTGCTGGCGGCGAGCTCCGCCTCCAGGCCCCCCGCGTCGTGGCCACCGATATCAGCGCCCGCGCCGTGCTCTCGAAAACGACCGCTCAGATTACGTCGCTTACCGGCGCTGTGAATGGCGGCTCGCTCACGGGAAATGGGAGAGCGGACTTCAGCGCCGGGGCACTGCGCGCGCAGCTGACGGCAGCGATCCGGAGCATGGCGATGAACGCTCCGGAGGGGCTACGAAGCGAGGTCAACGCCGACGTCACAATCGACCTGGCGCGGCAGGACGACGAGGCCTTGGGGGGTGCGGTGATGGGAACAGTGACCGTCCTCCGCGGCGCATATCGTGAACCGCTGGCGCTCACGGCCGGACTGTTCGGTGCGATCCGAGCGCAGCAGCTCGGCGCGTCGCCAGCCGACGAAGACTCATTGCTGAAGCGGCTGCGCCTCGACGTTCGAGTCGTCACCGACGAGGATATCGCCGTCGACAACAACATCGGCCGTCTGCAGCTTCACGGCGATTTGCGCCTGATCGGTACTGCGGCGGCACCATCGCTGTCGGGCCGGGCCGAATTGCGGCCGGAAGGGCGTCTGTTTCTCGGCCGAAACATCTACACAATTGAGTTAGGCGCAATTGATTTCGCAAACCCGTCTTTCATCGAGCCGATCCTCGACATCACCGCGGCGACGCGCGCAGGTGGTGAGGACGTCACGATCGAAATCACGGGTACGCCCGACTCTCCAAATGTCGAATTGTCTTCCGGCAATCCAGATCTGACACAAGCTGACCTCGGCGCCCTCCTGGCCACGGGCCGCACCCTCGATCAGCTCGGCGACGCGGACGCAGAGTTCGTCGGCAGGGAGCTGGTGCTCGGCAATTTGTCCGGCGAGATTCTGGGATTCGCGGGCCGTGCGGCCGGTCTGGACTCGATTCGTCTTGGCGGTGTCGCCCCCTCGGCGGTTCGTCGCGATTCAACGGCGGCCGCCTCGGAGATCGATCCGACCTCGCGGCTGACATTCGGCAAGACGCTGGGTCGCAACGTGGAGTTGACGTTCTCACAGAGCCTCATCGAGAGCGACGCCCAGACCTGGATCGTCGATTACATGCCGCTCCGTCAACTCGAGCTGCGCGTCGTGTCGGGAGACGACGACCTCCGATCGTATGAGTTCCGTCACGACGTCTCCTTTGGCGGGGTCCGCCGAGCACGAGCGGAAGCTGCTCCTGCCAAGCCGCGGGAGACACGCGTCGGTGAGGTGACCTTCAGCGGGGAAATTGGAGATATGGAATCCCGTCTGCGAAAGGTCGTGCGCCTCGGAGTCGACGACCGGTTCGACTTCGTCGAATGGCAGCAGGATCGCGACCGTCTCGAGCAGTACTACGAGGACCAAGGTTTTCGAGAGGTGCGGGTGGCCGCCCGCCGAGACGACACCACGGGCGTGGTGGCGCTGGGCTACGAGATCACCCCGGGGCCGCGTACATCAATCGAGGTGTCCGGGTACCAGCTGTCCCGCGAAACGACGGCGGCGCTGGAACACGCCTGGTCGGACTCCGTATTCGACGGTTTTCTCATCGAGGAAGCAGTCGATATTGTCCGAAGTGCGCTCGCAGCAGATGGCCACCTGGAGGCGAAGGTAAACGCTTCGATTACGAAAGGCGAGACGAAGAGGTTGCAGATTGCTGTTGAGCCTGGCGCGCGTGCGATCGAGCAACGCGTGCGAGTCGAAGGGCCGGACACATCCCTTAATGACGGTGTTAACGCATGGCTGGCGAGCCGGGGTTTGGACGACGAACGGGCGCGCGACCCCGGATTCCTCGAACGGCAGGTCACCGCCTACCTCCGGGGACTCGGTTATTTGCAGGCTCGAGTGACTGCGGGCGCCGTCGCCGTCGAAGGTTCGGTAGCAACGCTTCCGCTGTCGGTCGAGGGGGGAGCCATATTCACGGTGGCAGACGTTGTCGTCCGTCGTAGTTACACGCTAGAGGACAGTGACGGTACGACCCGCGGACTCGCTGCAGGCACCCCTTACGACCCAGCCGCCGTCGACATGGTCCGAGATCGCCTGACATCTGCGTATCGCCGCGCCGGTTTCAGCCAGGTTGGAGTCACGGCGCGGCCGGAGATCAGAGATGCACGGGTCACGGTGAACTTCGATGTTGTGGAGGGACCCCGACAGGTCCTCCGCGAGGTTATCGTCGACGGTAGCCGATCCATCGATGCGGATGTCGTGCTGCGGGCATTGGATTTGCCGATGGGTGAGCCGCTCAGCCCTGATGCCTGGCTGCAGGCCCGACGACGCGTGTTTGATACTGGGCTCTTTCGACGGGTGGACATTGCGACTGAAGCGCTGCCTGCCCTTGGCGACGGCGAACAACCTGTCCGGCTTCGCATCAGTGTGGAGGAATGGCCGGCGCTTCGTCTGCGCTATGGGTTCCAGGTGGCCGAGGAACGTCCCGAGACGGAGATCGAGGGACGGGATGTGTCTCCGGGTCTGACAGTGGATCTCAGTCGCAGGACGCTTTTCGGCCGCGCCATCACCCTTGGATTGGCGGGGGAGTATCAGCGGCGCGAACAGGAAGCGCGCACGTTCGTCACCGCCCCGAGTCTCCTGGCGCTGCCGATTGAATCATCGCTGTCGCTCGGATGGACGCGCCGTCCCATCGGAGGAACGGATCTGATCGACGAGCGGACGAGCGTGTCCGGCGAGCAGCGGATCCCGATCGCCGAGCACCTGCGGTTGTCCTACGGCTTGCAGCTCGAGCGCAGCCGGACGCAGAGCGGCGGTGGTCTGATTGGCGGCTCAACTCTCGAAGTACAGACATCCCGCCTCACCGTGGCGGGAGTGTGGGACACGCGCGATGACCCAACGAACGCGACGTTTGGCACCTTGGTGTCGTCGAGCCTCGAATATGCGCCGGAGGCATTGGGCTCCGATATCCGCTTCGCGAGGTTTGTGAATCAGGCGTACCACTTCAGACCCTGGCGGGACCTCGTGTTCGCTTCCGCCGGCCGCTTTGGTGTCGTGCGGCCCTTCGGAGGACAGGATCTCCTTTCCTCAGAGCGCTTTTTCACCGGCGGCGCGCGAACTGTCCGCGGCGCGCCCGAGGAAGGGCTCGGCCCGGGCGATTTCTTCGGGCCGATCGGGGGCGAGGCGCTGCTCGTGCTGAATCAGGAAGTGCGCTTTCCGCTCTACCGGTGGGTGCGCGGGGTGGCGTTCGTGGATGCCGGGAACGTGTTTCCCCGGCTTGAGGAAACCTCGTTTGGTTCGCTCGCCGGCTCCGGCGGCTTCGGTGTGCGTGTCACGACGCCGTTCGGGATCCTGCGAGGCGACTACGGACGCCTGTGGTCGCCCGAACCGGACCAGCCGGCCGGGCGATTCACGTTCGGCCTTGGGCAGACCTTCTAGAATGCTGAATGTCGAATGCTGAATGAGGAACGCACATTCAGCAATTCATTCAGCATTCAACATTCGCGATTCAGCATTGCCTACCGTCCTCTGACGGTTTTCATGATCTGCATCACCTCAGGCCGCTCTGGCGCGTTGGGCGCGAGCTTGAGGAATCGATCGAACTGATTGGCCATCCGGTCAAGACGGTTGGCGCGGTAATGCATCAGGCCGCCGTAATAGTAGGCATATGCCAGCGATGGGTTGAGCTGCGTGGCGCGATCGAACGCTTCAGCGGCGCCGCCCCAGTCCTGCATCTTCGCCTTGACCAGGCCGAGCTGGAAGTGAGCGTCGGGCAGTGCGCTGCCCGCATTGACCGCCTGTTGTGCGAGGTCCAGCGCCGGTTCGTACTCGTTCCTGAGAAGGTGCTGCCCCGAGGCTCCGATGAACCTCCACGGATTGTCTTCTGGAAGGTCGGCGAGACGACCGTAGGCTGCAATTGCCCCTTCGGTGTTGCCGAGCATCTGTTGACTCTGCGCGGTTGCATACACGACCTCGGGGGGTGCGTCGGGTGATTCGCCGTTCTGGACCACGTCCTGATACTGTCCGGCTTCGAACATCCTTCGCACAGACGATGCGTCCTGGGCGGCGAGCGAGGTGACCATCAGCATGACAGCGGTAACTCGGAGCAGTGTTTTCATCGGTCTCTCACAGGATTCGGCAGGCAGCGCCATTCTGACCTCTATTGTACGGTGGCCATGAGCTGAACTGATGAGCTCCCCCGAATTGCTTGAGCATGTGCAGTGAGGTTCGACGATTACTGCCGCCGCAAGACCGCTGAGGCAGCGCAGGCGACTATCCCCGGTTGCAGGACTGTCGGTGAGACATCCATCGCCGCGCCGCTTGCTCCGATCGGCAACGAGTGGAGCCGGCGGTTGTTCGATGGGGATTTCTACAGGTCCGAGCCTATTCGTGCCTGTCAGCGGCCGGCGATAAGCCTTGTGTTCGTCGAGTCACGAGACGGCAACACCGAAGCAGAGGAGCCGTCGACACTCGGTGGAGGGGACACCGACAAACATCTTGTATACGAGGGCCTCTCGCGAGTGGACGCCGATGCCGTGCTGGCTGGCGCCACGACCGCGAGCGCTGAGGAGCTCGTGTTCTCGGTGTGGCATCCGGAGCTCGTACGGCTCCGCGAGCAGCGGGGCCACCCGCGTCATCCCGTGCAGATCGTTCCGAGATCAAAAAGAGGGGCGGCCCACCATACCTGCGCCCGCCAACCCATCTGGCACAGCCCGACCAAGAAAGTGCTGACAGGCAGAGGTCCCTAGGCCATAATCGCCCGCGGAGTTAGGCAGGCCTTAATTGTTTGCAGCAGGGGGTTAGCGATGAGTACAGATGAAACCCGGCAGAGCCACGCGGTGTCCTCTTCCAGACGCAGGTTTTTGACCGGAATTGCCGCGGCTGGAGCAAGTGCCGCGCTGCTTCCCGACCTGCTGCGCGCGCAAAGAGCAGGGCAGGGAGTGGTCGACATGCACGAGCATGCCGTTCCCCTTGCTCTCGCGAAGCTGAGAGGCGGCGGCGGCGGAGGCGGACGAGAGTGGGACGTGAACACGGCGCTCGCCCATATGGAGGAGGCCGGTGTCACCCTGACGATCAACTCGGTGTCGGGTTCGTTCTGGGCCGGTACGCCGGGGCCGACGCAGGAGGCCGCCCGGGTCTTCAACGAGTTCGCGACGAAGGTGAGCAACGATCGCCCGACCAAATTCGGAGGGTGGGCCATTATTCCGTTGCCGAACGTTGACCAAGCCCTGAAGGAGATCGCGTACTCGCTCGACGTGCTCAAGATGGACGGCGTGCAGCTGATCTCGAGCTACGAGAGCAAGTGGCTAGGCGATCCGGCATTTGAGCCCGTCTTCGAGGAATTGAATCGCCGGAAGACGGTCGTCTTCCTTCATGGAGCGTACAGTAAGTGCTGCGACGGCCTCATGCCAGGAATTCCGACGAGCGCTATGGAAGTCCCCACCGATACGGCTCGAACCGTTCTGAGCATGGTGTACGCCGGGACACTCATCAAGTTCCCGGAGGTGAAGATCATCGTGAATAACGGGGGTGGGGCAATTCCGATGCTGGCACACCGCATCGAGGAGCTGACACCGCCCAACCCGAAGACTGTGCCAAACGGGATCGAAAACGAGCTGAAGAAGTTCTACTACGACACCTCCAGAGCGGTGAGTGCTCCGGCAATGGCTGCGCTGATGAAGCTGGTTCCGGTCTCGCAGATAATCTTCGGGAGCGACGGAGGGGCGAAGGAAGCTCTGGCAAAGCTTCGCAAGCTGGGATTGTCAGCAGCAGACCAGAAGGCGATTGAACGGGAGAATATTGCGAAGTTGCTGCCTCGTGCGAGAAGGACGTAGCTGGCAGCGGCCCGACCAGAAAACGTGCTGACTGGCAGTAGTCGCGAGGCCATAGTCGCCCGAGTCAGGCAGCCTTAATTGTTCGGCAGCAGGGGGGTAGCGATGAGTGCAGATAAAGCCCGGGAGAAACAGGCAGTTTCCTCTTCCAGACGCAGGTTCTTGACCGGGATTGCCGCGGCTGGAGCAAGCGCCACACTGCTTCCCGAACTGCTGCGCGCGCAGAGAGCAGGACAGGGAGTGGTCGACGTCCACCAGCATGCCGTTCCTCTTGCAATCGCGAAGCTGAGGGGCGGCACAAACGCACGAGACTGGGACATCAAGAAGGTGATGTCCGATATAGAGGAAAGCGGGGTCACCCTGGCCTTCAACTCGGTTTCGGGTGCAACTTGGGCCGGCATGCCGGGGCCTCCCCAGTCAGCCGCCCGCCTGTTCAACGACTTTGCGGCCAAGGTGAGCAGTGACCACCCCGCAAAGTTCGGATGTTGGGCCATCTTGCCGTTGCCGGACATCGACGCCACCTTGAAGGAGATCACGTACGCGCTCGACGTGCTGAAGATGGATGGCGTGCAGCTGATCACAAGCTACGAGAAGAAATGGCTGGGAGATGCGGTGTTTGTCCCTGTCTTTGAAGAGTTGAATCGCCGTAAGGCGGTGGTATTCCTCCACGGATCGGTAAATCAGTGTTGCAACGGGCTCATGCCCGGAGTGCCCGCCAGCTCGTTGGAGGTTCCCACCGATACCACTCGAACCGTTATCAGCATGGTCTACGCCGGAACGCTTATGAAGTTCCCGGACGTGCGGATCATCGTGAATAGCGGGGGCGGGTCCTTGCCCATGCTGGCCCACCGCATCGAGGAGCTGACGCCGCCAAACCCGACCACTGTGCCGAACGGCATCGAAAACGAGCTGAAAAAGTTCTACTACGACATCTCCACTGTGATCAATCCTCCGGCGATGGCCGCCCTGATGAAGCTGGTTCCGGCATCACAGATTGTGTTTGGCAGCGACTATCCGGGGACCCCGATGAAGGAAGCGGTCGAAAATCTCCACAACCTGCGATTGTCAGCGGCAGACCAGAAAGCGATTGAACGGGAGAACGTTGCGAAGATGCTGCCTCGTGCGAGAAGGACCTAGCCAGCACCAGCAGCCACAGCGTGTAAGTTGGAATCTCAGGGCGGGATCAGGCAGCCAGCTTGGTCCCGCCCGTTCCATTTAGTTCCCACCCCGAGACCCTTCTTTCGCGTTACTTCAGGCGCCGAGCTCCGCGTCGCTCGGAAACCCATGCCGCTGACGGCCGATCTCGCCGTCGTGCGTGGCCGTTGTCTTGTACAGCTCGACACTTCGCGTTTCAACGTATTGACATCGTCAATTCATGTACGATGGCCGTGGATGCGCGACCAACGTTCGCGCGACAGATGAGGAGGCGGCGGATGCGTGGTAACGACAAGGTCATAGCCCATTTGAACGAGGCGCTCCGGGAGGAGCTCACGGCCATCAACCAGTACTTCCTGCACGCGGAGATGTGCCACAACTGGGGTTACCACCGAATCGGCGACTACATCAGGAAGCAGTCGATCGATGAGATGAAGCACGCCGAGAAGTTGATCGAGCGCCTCCTGTTTCTCGACGCAGTGCCCAAGATGGACTACCTACCGTTGAGCATCGGGCAGTCGGTGAAGGCGCAGCTCGAAGTCGATCTGAAGCTCGAGGTCAACGCGGTGGCGATGTACAACAAGGCGATCCAGGCGTCCCGCGAGGCGGCCGACGATGCCTCCGCGGATCTGTTCAGGCTGCTGCTGAAAGACGAAGAAGAGCACGTCGACTGGATCGAGGCGCAGATGCACCAGATCAAGGAGATCGGGTACGAGCGCTACCTGACGACCCAGATCGACGGACCTAAGGATTAGTGCGTTGGTTTAGCTGGCGGTCGCCTCAACAGTGATCGCCACCGAGCCGCGCATCGCGTTCGAGACAGGGCATCCTTTTTCGGCGGCCGCTGCGATCTCCTGGAGCTTCGCCCGGTCGACTCCCTCCAGTCCTTCTACGACGGCCTTGAGGTGGGACTTGGCGATCTTGATGCCTGCATCGCCCTTGTCTGCCGTGACGGTGGCGGTGACTCGCACGCGCGAGGCCTTTCCGCCCTGGCGGCCGATGGTGGCTGTCAGTCCCATGGCGTAGCAGGCGGCGTGCGCCGCGGCTATCATCTCCTCGGGCGTGGTCTTGCCGTCGCTTTCGCCGATGCGGCTGGGAAATGTCATCGGCACCGTAAACGCGCCGGTGCCGGCTTTCGCCATGCCGCTGCCATCCATCAATCCCCCTGTCCACTCTACGTTCACGTGCCGCTCAAACGTTGCCACGCCAACCTCCTTCGAAGAAGAACCGCTTCCGACCGCAGAGCGTTCATCATACCGGTTAAGGTGTTGCCCGATCGATGCTCGTGAGTCGCGACGTCAATCTCGAGCTGGCCGGCTTGCTGCTCGACCTTGCCCACGTGGCCGGCGAGAAGACACAGCGGGCGTTCGGCTACAAGCGCGCCGCGAAAGCGGTGCTGAGGATTGACCGAGCGATCACCCCACTGGTCGAGGCAAATACTTTCCGTGCCATCTCGGGGATTGGCCCGACTACCGATCGCGTTGCGCGGGAGTTGATCGACGACGGTCGTTCAGACTTTGTCGACTCGGAAGTGGAGCAGGCAGGCAAGCAGGACGCCGTGCGAGCGCTCCGGGGCCTGCGGCAGCACTTTCTGAGCCGGGCGGCCGTCCGCGACATCATGGAGCGCCCCGTCCCCCCGTCACGCAAGAGCTATCGCGGCGACTTTCAGATGCACTCGGTTTGGAGCGACGGCGCGGAGACACTCGAGTCCATTGCGGATGCCTGCTTGGCGCGAGGACATTCATGCGCTGGCATCACGGATCATTCCTATGGTCTGCCGATCGCCCGGGGCATGTCCATGGAGCGAGTGGCGGCGCAGCACAGTGAGATCGACGCTCTCAACCGCACGTACGGTCGCCGTTTCAGATTGTTCAAGGGGATCGAGGCAAATATCACCCCGGAGGGTACCATCGACATGCGGTCCGAGGAGCTGCGCGTCTTCGATTTCGTCGTTGCCTCTCCGCATTCGTTGCTTCGCAAGGGCCACGACCAGACCGCTCGGATGGTTGGTGCCGTCTCCCAGCCTGGCGTGGCGATTCTTGGACACCCGCAAGGACGTCGGTTCAACGTGCGCCCAGGCGTAGCCGCCGATTGGGACGTGGTGTTCAGCGTTGCGGCGCAGCGTCAGGTGGCTATCGAAATCGACGGGTCATGGGACCGTCAGGATGTCCACTTTGCTCTGGCGGCAAAGGCACTCCAGCACGGCTGCTTATTCGCGCTCGACAGCGATGCGCACTCCCACCCAGAGCTCGATTTTTGCGAGATCGCGATTGCCCACGCCCGGCTCGCCGGCATCCCGGAAGCACGTATCGTCAACTACTGGAGCAACAGGCGGTTCCTGGAGTGGGCACGGGGATGCTGGGATAGATAGTCAAATCCCAAAGCCCAAATCCCAAATCCCAACGAAATCCCAAAGCCCACATCCCAACTCAGCATCGAACGCACATCGACGTTGGGGATTTGGGACTTGGTCATTTTTTGGGTTTTGGGATTTGGGATTTGGGATTTGACGTGCCTTCGTCCCCCTTCTGATGTTCCACATTACGGAAGGCGAGGGAACGGCCAGGCAAGGTCCAAGCAGTTTTCAGCGCCTTTGCGAGATCGGGATCATCGGGTTCAACCTGCGCGGCGAGCGCCATGAGTTTTTGCTCGATGCGGCTCACCCTGGCCGTGTAACGATCGAGGTCGCCTTGGTGCTGCAGGTCGCGGCGCAGCAAGCCGGTCTTCTCGACCAGCTCGATGAGCAACTCCCGCATTTCGTTGGGCAGATGGGTCACGAGGCTATTTTCCCGTATAATTCCGTGGGTTGTCTCAACTGAAGCGTTCCAGCTACGACAAGCCCTCGACAGCGATCATCCGGCCGTCGCGATAGAGCGGCCGTAGTGACTTGGGGAAGGATTACCACCGACTATGTGGACCAAACAGATGGCGGGCCTACGCAAGAAGGCTCCGCGCACTATCGCCGTTATCGATCCGGACCGCTGTTTTGGCGCCTTCTCGTGTTCGATCTGTCAGGCTGCCTGTCCTGTGGCTGGCTGCATCGTGGAAGTGCCCGATCGGGACGGCCGGATGGTGTGCGCGGTTCGTGCCGACCTCTGCATCGGGTGCGGTCTCTGCGTGACGCTGGGCAATCCCACCGCACCTCAGCAGCGCGAGTTCGGGTGCCCGTCGGACTACGACGCCATCAACATGGTGCCGTTCGAAGACATGGTGACGGCGCTGAAGGCTGCTGAGAGCGGCGCGATCCCGCTCGAAACACCGCTGACGGGCGTGGCCAATGAGTGGGCCGGCACATCCGACCCGGCGATGGCCGCCACGCAGAACAAATAGCGAGTTCGGCTTTCCGCCCTCAGTCCGTTCCGACGATCTCGGAGCCCTGTCTCATCCGCACGACCTTCCCCGCGGATACTTCCATCTGCGCCATCGTGGTTGCCTTGTGCTGTCCCTCGCAGAGCGGCACGCAGCCGTCCATCAGTTGATGGGCACGAAGTGCCGACACGACGACGAACTCGTACGCCCGAAGGGCGACGGGGCGAGTAACCATGCTGATTCCTTCCGTGGAGCCGTGCGAAAGTACCGGGGCTTTGATGAGAGAATGCCGCGTGGCGGGTGATGTACGGCGCTCAGGAAAGCATCTTGAGGATACCACACCCCCCGTGGCCCTGTAGAGCTGCGCAACCGCTGCTCGAGTGATCGACACGACATGTCAGCAGCGAGAATCGCGTGTCGGTGGCTCGAATCGAGTGTCGGTGGCTCGAATCGAATGTCGGTGGCTCGAATCGAATGTCGGTGGCTCGAATCGAATGTCGGTGGCGTAGCGCTTTAGCGCTGCGTCTTCGCAGCCTTGTGAGCCTGGACCACGCGAGACGGAAGCGGGTGGCCGAGCGTCGCCTCGAGTGCGATCGAGGCCTCCATGACTCCCTCGAGGCTCACGCCCGTGTCGACGCCGAGCCCATCGAGCATGTAGAGAAGATCCTCGGTCGCCAGGTTTCCCGCGGCGCCGGGCGCGTACGGGCAGCCGCCCAGTCCGCCTGCTGAGGCGTCGAAGGTCCTGACACCGTGCTGCAGGCCAGTCAGCACGTTCACCAGCGCCGTCCCGCGCGTGTCATGGAAGTGCAGCGCGATCTGGTCGAGCGTGAGCCGATCGGCAACCATGTCGAGCACGTCGGCCACCTGCGCCGGGTGAGCAATGCCGATGGTGTCGCTGATGGCCACTTCATACACGCCGATCTCAATGAGCTGCCGCGCAATCGTAGCCACGCGCGCGGGGGGAACGTGACCCTCGAAGGGACAGCCAAAGCAGGTAGACAGATATCCGCGCGCGCGTAGACCAGCTGTCGCGGCCTCGGCGCAGACGGCCGCGTAAGTCTCGAGGGACTCCGCAATCGACTGGTTGATGTTGCGGCGGCTGAATGTCTCCGACGTGGCCGCAAAGATCGCGATCTCGTCGACGCCGGCCTCACACGCGCGAGCCAAACCCTTCAGGTTCGGGACCAGCGCGGTGTAGCGGACGCCAAGCACGCGCGTCAGCCCCCGAAAGACCTCCGCAGCGTCGGCCATCTCCGGAACCCACGTCGGACTGACGAATGCGGAGACTTCGATCGTGCGATGGCCTGCCTGCGCGAGCCGGTTGACGAACGCAATCTTGTCCGTCGTCGGGATGGCGCGTTCATTCTGCAGACCATCGCGAGGGCCGACCTCGATGAGGCGGACCCGCGCGCCCCGCAGGCCGTCGAGGTCGAGCCTTCGTGAGGAACTCATTCGAGCTCCACGAGCGGCACGCTCGGCTGCACGAGGTCGCCCTGCCGGCAGGCGACCCTGCGGATGGTTCCATCACGGGGGGCATGGACGGCGAATTCCATTTTCATCGCTTCGAGCACCACGAGCACATCGCCGCGGGCAACCGGCTGCCCGGCGATGACGTTGATACGTGCGACCGTCGCCGGCATGGGCGACGATAGCGTGTCCTCATCCGGACGTCGCGCGATCGCAGGTCCGCCGGCGGTGGCATTGACGATGTAGGTGCGTCCTTCGATGAAGACCCATCGTGCAGCGGTGGGACCAGCAGCGTAGGCGAGCCGGGTTCGTCGATCGTCGCTCACGCGAAATGCGCCGGCGCCGAGGCTTTCCACGTGCAGTGCCTCGATGCGGCGATCACCCACGGTACCCTCGCAGCATCCCCCAGGGATCGCTCCCAGGCGACACGTCTTCCGTATGTGATGTTGCAGAGGCTGCGGCGGCCTGCGCCACGGCGACAACCTCGAGCGGAATCTCATCGCCTCGTGTCTCGATGAGTACAGCCGCCTCGTCGTCGAGGAAGCGGGTGTCGATGTCGCCGGAGACAAAGCGAGGATGCTCGAGCAGCGCGATGAGAAAGCTGATATTCGTGCGAATGCCGAGGATGGGAAAGTTCCGTAAGGCAGTTACCAGCCTGCGACGCGCGGCCCCACGCGTTTCGCCGGTCGCGATCACCTTCGCCAGCAGCGGGTCGTAGTGCACGGACACTTCGTCACCCTCCGAGAGGCCGGAATCGACACGCACGCCCGGCAGGACTGGTTCTCTGTACAGGAGGAGCCGTCCGGCCTGGGGCAGGTAACCTGTTGCCGGGTCCTCGGCATACACCCGCGCCTCGATCGCATGTCCACGCCTGGTGAGCTGCTCCTGTCGCCATGCTAAGGGCTCGCCGGAGGCTATGGCGATCTGCGCGCGGACGAGATCGACGCCGGTCAGCTGCTCGGTGACTGGATGCTCGACTTGCAGCCGCGTATTCATCTCCAGGAAGTAGAACGAGGCATCCTCGCCCGAACCATCGAGCAGGAATTCCACGGTGCCGGCGCTCTGGTACCCCGCCGCTTTTGCAAGGGCGATCGCAGCGGCTCCCATTCGCTCTCTCAGTACCGGAGAGAGCGCGGTGGAAGGGGACTCTTCCACAACCTTCTGATGCCGGCGCTGGACAGAGCACTCTCGTTCGAACAGATGCACGACCGTCCCGTACCGGTCGGCCAGCAGCTGAATTTCGATGTGGCGGGGGCGGTCCAATAGTTTCTCGGCGTACAAGGTACCGTCGCCGAATGCCGCGATGGCCTCTCGCCTGGCCTGTGCGATTGCGGTGGGCAATGCTGCGGCCTCGCGAACGGCCTTCATTCCGATCCCGCCACCTCCTTCGGCTGGTTTCAGCAAGACCGGCAGTCCAACGTGTCGTGCCGCAGCGGCGATCGCCTCATCGGTCTGGGCGTCCGGCATCTTGCCGGGAACGACTGGCACTCCAGCCCTGGCCGCAGCCTCTCTCGCCCTAGGCTTGGATCCCATCTGCGCGATGACGTCGGCCGGCGGGCCGATGAACACGAAGTGGTTCGCGTTGCATGCCAGGGCGAATTCGGGATTCTCGGAGAGAAAGCCGTAGCCGGGATGGACCGCGTCCGCGCGGACGCGGCGTGCGGCGTCGATCACCACGTCGATGGAGAGGTAGCTTGAGTGTGGGGCGGCAGGGCCGAGGCGAACGGCATGGTCGGCCAGGAGCACATGACGCGCCTTCACGTCGGCGTCGGAGAAAGCCGCTACCGACTCGATGCCGAGCTCACGGCAGGCGTGGATGACGCGGACGGCAATCTCACCCCGGTTCGCGATGAGAATCCTTTTGAAGACCCGGCCTACGTCCTGTTCCATGTCGGCTTCCGCTTTTCCAAAAAGGCCTTCAGCCCCTCCTGACCCTCGGAGGAGGTACGCCGCGTCGCGATAGCCTGTACGGTTTTTGAAGCGACTTCGGAGTACGGACGATTTGACACCTCGCTGATGAGAGCCTTGGCAGCAGCGATCGCCTCGGGGCCGCCGCTGAGCATCTCGGCGACGTAGTTGCGGACGGTCTCATCGAGGTGAGCTGCCGGGACCACTGCGTGGACGAGGCCGATCTCCCTGGCTCGGGAAGCGGTAAATCTGGTTCCCGTCAGAAAGAGCTCGCGAGCGGCAGAGCGGCCGATCTTGGCGATCGCGTACGGCGCGATGACCGCCGGCAGAATCCCGAGCTTGACCTCTGTGAATCCGAACTGCGCCGTCTCGTCCGCCACAGCGATGTCGCAGACAGCGGCAAGCCCGGCTCCGCCGCCGAGCGCGGCCCCATGGATCCGCGTGATCAGTGGAATAGGCAATGAATCGAGGGCTTGAAACATCCGTGCGGCGGTAGCCGCGTCCCGCAGGTTGTCCTCGTGCGAGTACGCGATGGCCTTTGCCATCCAGGCGAGATCGGCGCCCGCACAGAACACTGGCCCAGCCCCGGCGAGCACGGCGACCCGAAGGCCGGAGTCGGCGGCGGCAGATTCGGCCCACGCCGTCAGCTCGCCGATGAGCTCGTCATTGAATGCGTTGCGAACCTCTGGACGATTGAGGGTGATGTAGGCAGTCGGGCCGTCGCGGCGAATCGAGATGCAGTGGGAGGCCATGTCAGCCGATCATACCCAGCGGAAAGCGGCGCAGTGTCCCAGAGATGGTTGTCGGCGCTTGAGCATTGACCGCGTTCTGTCGCCGAGCTACTACATCCGAAATACGCCAAACCTGGCCTGCGGGATCGGCGCGTTGAAGGCAGCGGAAATGCCGAGCGCGAGCGCTTCGCGTGTGTGCGCCGGATCCAGAATCCCGTCGTCCCAAATTCGTGCGGTCGAATAGTACGGGGAACCCTCGAGGTCGTACTTGTCCAGGATCGGCTGGCGGATGCGCTGCTCCTCCTCGGCGTCGAGCGACTTGCCCTCGCGGGCCAGGTGGTCGCGCTTCACGGTGGTAAGGACCGAGGCTGCCTGCTCACCGCCCATGACGGAGATCCGCGCGTTCGGCCACATCCAGAGCAGCCGTGGCTCGAAGGCGCGCCCGCACATGCCGTAATTCCCCGCGCCAAACGATCCGCCCGTGATGACGGTGAACTTGGGCACCACGGAGTTCGCCACCGCGTGCACCATCTTGGCGCCGTCCTTCGCAATGCCACCGCGTTCGTACTGCTTGCCCACCATGAACCCCGTCACGTTTTGCAGGAACACCAGCGGGATGCTGCGAAGGTTGCAAAGCTCGATGAAATGCGTCGCCTTGAGCGCGGATTCTGAGAACAGCACACCGTTGTTGGCGACGATGCCGATCAGGAAGCCGTGGAGACGTGCGAAGCCGGTGACGATCGTCGGCGCATACCGTGCCTTGAATTCATCGAATCGCGAACCGTCCACGAGACGAGCGATGACCTCCCGGATGTCGTATGGACGGCGCAGGTCGCCGCTGACCACGCCGTAGATTTCGGCAGGGTCGTACGCGGGCTCTTCCACCGCTGTTGTGTCTGGTGGAAGCGTCTTTGTGGTGTTGAGTGTCGAGATAATCGTGCGGGCGAGGCGCAACGCGTGGTCGTCATCTTCAGCGTAGTAGTCGGCAACGCCTGAGACAGTGGTGTGGACGTCGGCGCCCCCGAGCTCCTCGGCGGTGACTTCCTCTCCGGTGGCGGCTTTCACGAGCGGAGGACCAGCCAGAAAAATCGTCCCGGTCCCTCTCACGATGATCGTTTCGTCGGACATCGCCGGCATGTACGCGCCGCCGGCGGTGCACGAGCCCATCACCGCCGCCACCTGCGGAATCCCAGCAGCCGACATACGAGCCTGGTTGAAGAAAATCCGCCCAAAATGCTCCTTGTCGGGAAAGACCTCGGCCTGTAAGGGCAGAAACGCGCCGCCGGAATCGACCAGATAAAGGCAGGGCAGGCGGTTTTCGATCGCGATCTGCTGGGCGCGGACGTGTTTCTTGACCGTGATCGGGTAGTAGGTACCACCCTTCACGGTGGCGTCGTTGGCGAGGATCAGGACCTCGCGTCCGCTGACTCGGCCAATACCCGTGATGATGCCGGCCGACGGCGCCTCACCACCGTACATGTCCACGGCGGCCAGCGGGGACAGCTCGAGGAATGGGGATCCGGCGTCGAGAAGTCGGTCGACCCGTTCACGGGCCGGGAGTTTGCCTTGCTCGTGGTGACGCTGGATGTTTCGAGGATCGCGTTTGCGGGCCGATTCAAGCCGCTCCCGAAGGTCGGTGACGAGCGTTTCCATCAACGCACGGTTCCCGCGGAACTCTGCGCTGTCGGTGCGGATCTGGCTCGGGATGAGGTCCACTACCAGCCGCAGCAGTCGGTTTTGAACCCGCAGCTCGGACAACGCCAGACCGCATGCATGCGGTACATCTCGACGCCGCAGCGCTCGCACAGGGTTTGGTCACTCGACTCGCACGCCGCGGGCGTCGTCGGGACGCTTTCCGGGACGGCCGCCGAGCCGCCCGGCTTTGGAGGAACCGACATCCGCGGCATTATAGCTAACGCTTCCATGGACGAGCCCCGCGATAAGCTGGACAGTGCAAAGATTACATCCTGTCTAAATACCAACGGCTTTTCCGTTTCTGTATTGATCGGAAACGGACGTATGGTACGCTGGCATCCCGAAACCGACTGTTCAGTAGGTAAGCCGATGCCGACGCCCGCTGCTAGCACAACCAAACGCCGCAAGCGAGTTCTCGCCATAGACGACGAGCCGGCCATGACCGAATGGTTGAAGATGGTGGTCGAGGCGGAAGGGTACGAAGTCCGAACCGCGTTGATTGGCACCCGCGGAGAGGAGATCTTCAGGCAGTGGCGCCCCGACGTCGTGCTCACCGATCTGATGCTGCCGGATGTCGATGGCGTCCAGCTCCTTCGACGGCTCAAGGAGATCGACTTGGCGCCCGAAGTCATCGTTGTGAGCGGTCACGGAACAATCGAGCGTGCGGTCGAGGCGGGGCAGGCGGGCGCGTTTTTCTTCCTGCAGAAACCGGTGAGTCAGGACGGCTTGGTGGATCTGATTCGCCGCGCCGTGACGCAGACCCAGGAGCGGGCCGAGCACCAGCAACTCAAGGAACATGTTCGCGGGCAGTACAGCTTTGCCAACATCATCGGGCAGAGCAAGAAGATGAAGGACCTCTTCGAGCTCATCGAGAGCGTAGCCGCGAGCGACGCAAACATCCTGATTCAGGGAGAGAACGGCACCGGGAAGGAGCTGATCGCGAACGCGATCCACTTCAACTCGAACCGGGTGAAGGGGCCGTTCATCAAGATCAACTGCGCGGCGATTCCGAAGGACCTGATTGAAAGCGAGCTGTTCGGCTACAAGAAAGGCGCGTTCACGGGAGCGACCGGCGACAAGATCGGCTTGTTCGAGATGGCGGAAGGCGGGTCGTTGCTGCTCGACGAGATCGGAGAGATGCCGCCGTATCTCCAGACCAAGTTGTTGCGGGTGCTCCAGGAGCGCGAGTACCGGCCGATCGGTAGCGACCGGCTAGTGCACGTGGATTTCAGGCTGATCTGCGCCACGAACATCGAGCTCGAGGTGGCGCTGAGAGAGGGAAAGCTTCGCGAGGATCTCTACTTCCGCATCAACACGATCACGCTACGGGTGCCGCCCGTGCGCGAGCGCAGCGAGGACATTCCGCTGCTGTGCACTCACTTTCTCTCGAAGTTCAATCAGCGGTATCAGAAGAACGTCCGCTCGATTTCGCCGGCGGCCTACCACCTGCTGATTCGCAACCGCTGGCCGGGCAACGTGCGCGAGCTCGAAAACGCGATCGAGCGCGCCGTCCTCGTGTGCAAGACCGGCGAGATGGTACCGAACGACCTTCCTGAATCGATTCGCGAAGAAGGCAGCCCGTCCGCCGACTTCACGATTCCCCCCCACCGGACGCTCGCCGAGATCGAGAAAATGGCCATCCTGCAGACGCTGCAGCGGACGAACTGGAACAAGCAGGAGGCGGCGCAAATTCTTGGTCTCTATCGCCCGACGCTCTACAGCAAGATGAAGAAGCACGAGATCAAGGACATGCGCGCTCAAGCCCGTGCCTCGGCCACCCCTCCCACCTCAACCACAGCCGCCGGGTAGGGCGGGTAAGGCGAGTAGGGCGGGTAAGGCGGGTGAGCCTCGTCCCACGCGCCCCATCTCAACTACCCCACTAGCCCCACCCTGGCCCAGCAGTTGCACAACGGCTGGGCGTGACCGAGCGTCTGGGAGCAGCCATTCTCGCGGGCCTGGCCGGAGTCGGTGAGGTTTCTCTGTTTGGCCTTCGCGCCCTTGTCGAGGCATTCAGGCCGCCGTTCGAGCTCCGCGAGATCGCGCGCCATGTGTTCGAGATCGGATGGCGGTCGATGCCGCTCATCGCGACCTCCGGCTTTGCCGTCGGGGTGGTCCTGTCGATGCACACGCGCGCATCGCTGGAGCGCTTCGGCGCCGAGGCCATGATTCCCGCCGGACTTGCGATTGCGCTCATTCGTGAGACGGGACCGCTAACGTGCGGGCTTCTGGTGTCGGGCCGTGTGGGAGCTGGGATCGGCGCCGAGCTCGGGGCCATGAAGGTCACCGAACAGATTGACGCGCTCGAGGCCGTGGCCGTGGACTCGTTCAAGTTCCTCGCGGTGACACGCATTCTGGCCTGCATCCTCGCGCTTCCGCTCCTCACGGCCATCATGGATTTCTGCGGGATCATCGGCGGCTTCCTGGCTGAGACCGCAATCAGCGGCATGTCCTGGGAGCTCTATTTCCGGCGTGCCTTTTCGCTCATCGAGTTCAACGACTTCATCCCCTCGACGCTGAAGACCGCGGTGTTCGGGCTGCTCATCGGCACGATTGCCTCCTATCTCGGGTTTACGACCACGCAGGGCACCGAGGGCGTAGGCCGCACGGCAACGCGGAGCGTCGTGCTGGCGTCTATCGCGATCATCATGAGCAATGTGGTGCTCGTGAAGTTCATCTTCTTCATGTTTCCAGAGATCGGATGAACGCCCCCGTGATCCGGCTCGACGGCGTCAGCAAATCCTTCGGCAGCCTCAAGGTGCTGGACGACGTGACGCTGGACGTGGCGGAGGGCACGGCGTTCTGCCTCATGGGCCGCAGCGGCACGGGCAAGAGCGTCACGCTCAAGCACATCATCGGGCTCATCAAGCCCGATCGTGGACAGGTGCTGGTCCACGGCAAGGACGTGACGGCGCTGACAGGCAAGGCACTTGGCGAGGTGCGCCGCCGAATGGGATTTCTCTTTCAGAATTCCGCGTTGTTCGACTCGATCACCGTGGGTGAAAACGTCGCGTTTCCGCTCCGGCGGCACACCGATTGGAGCGACGCGAAAATCCGCGACGTGGCGAAATCGAAGCTGACGGACGTCGGCCTCGAGAAGGAATTCGACAAGATGCCGTCGGATCTCTCCGGCGGCATGCGCAAACGCGCGGGACTGGCACGCGCGATGGCGCTCGATCCGGACATTCTGCTGGTGGACGAGCCGAGCGCTGGCCTCGACCCGATCACCGCCGACGAAATCGATGAGCTGCTTGTCGATCTCAAAAAGGCAGGCACGACCCTCGTGGTGGTCACCCACAACATTCCCAGCGCGCGCCACATCGGCGACGAGCTCGCCGTGCTGCACGAAGGCCGGCTCATCGCCCGGGGCACTGCGGCGGAGCTCGAGCGCAGCGACCATGAACTGGTGCGGACGTTCATGCACTCTGAAGGGGCGGGCTAGGTGCAGCGACGGCGACATGCCTGGTGGAGCAGCCCTTCAGGGCTGCTTGACGTCCGCAGCGCTGAAGCGCTGCGCCACCATCACTCTCATCGACGGTTGGATTAGCACGTGACTTCCTCGCGAGTGGTTGGAGCGGGTGCGTTCGTGGTGATTGGCTCGCTGATGTTCACGGTCGCCCTGTTCATGATTGGCGAGCGCCGGATGCTGTTCGAGGACCGGTTCGAGCTGTACACGGAGTTCGCGAAGCTCGGGCAACTGGAGGTCGGGGCGGTCGTCCGCGTCTCGGGGATGGACGCCGGCGAGGTCGCCGACATCGAGATCCCGCCGTCGCCCTCCCAGAAGTTCCGCGTGAAGATGGACATTCGCGAAGATCTGCACGGCATCGTCCGGGCGGACTCGGTGGCGTCGGCCCAGATGGAGGGGCTGGTCGGAGCGATCTTCGTCAACATCGCGCCGGGAACCGAAGCGGCGCCGACGGTCCCGACGGGCGGAACGATTCCTAGCCTGGAACCCTACGCCTTTGCCGATCTGCTCGCCCAAGCGAGCCAGACGATCGCCCTCGTCAGCGAGACCGTCGAATCAATGCGCGGCGACATCGAGAAGGCGGTGAAACAGGTTTCGTTGACTGCGGAGGACGCCCACGGGCTGCTGGAGGACATTCGACCTGACCTTACGGCCATGGCCCGCACTGGCACCCGCCTCGCGGCGGACACCCAACAGATCGTGGCGAGCATCCGAGAGGGAAAGGGAACGATCGGCAAGCTGATCAACGACGACGCCCTCTATCAGCAGGCTCGGAAGATCGCGGAGGAGACGACCGCGGTCATGGCCAACGTGCGCGATGTCTCGGCAGAAGCGAGGCGGGCGATCTCCGATTTCCGCTCGCAGGACGGTCCCGCGCAGGGCCTCCTTGGGGACGTTCGCGTGACGGTCGGCGAGGCGCGCGAGGCGATCGGCGACCTGGCGGACAACATGGAGGCGCTGAAGCGGAACTTCCTCGTGCGGGGCTTTTTCAACAAGCGCGGATACTTCGACCTCGACGCGATATCGCCGGCCGAATACCGGAGCGGGGTACTCGAGAACGGGCGACGCAAGGCGATGCGGACGTGGCTGAGCTCACGAGTGCTGTTCGAGATGCTACCGGACGGCACCGAAATCCTCAGCCCCGATGGCAAGGCGCGCCTCGATTCGGCGATGGCGTCGTACCTGGAATACGTCCCATCGAACCCGATTGTGGTGGAGGGTTACTCCACCGGGGGCATTCTCACGGAGCAATTTCAGCAAGCCCGCCACCGCGCCGGCACCGTTCGCGAGTACCTCTTGGGCAAGTACGCGCTGGCGCCCCAAGCGACGGGATCCCTCGCACTCGGCGCCGACGCGCAGGGGAGCCCCGATGATGGACGGTGGGACGGAGTGGCAATAGCATTGTTTCTCGATCGTACCGAGCTGAGTTTTGCCCCCACTAAAGGCACTAAAGGATTGGGTTCGGGGCTCCTGAAGCCTAAGCCCTGAAGTGAGAGGCCTGAGGTGGCACATGGTTTGGAGATGCGTGGGGTGGAGCGAAGGAGGTACGTGTGACCCAACAAGCTCGAGTATGCGCGGGGGCGGCGGTAGGGTCGTTGGTCGGGGCAGCGGTGGCCTATCTCTTTTTCACCGATCACGGCCGCGGAGTGCGCGACAGCCTTGAACCAACAGTTGACGACCTGATGGGAGAGTTTCAGCGTTTCCGCCGGACGATCGAGAAGGTAGGCGAGATGGCCAATGATGGTCTCCGGGCCTTTCACGAGTTTCAATCCGCTCGGGCGCAGTACCCGGATGGGGGCATCTCACATTAGCTGAGTAACACCTGAGGTGGAGCAGCCTTTCGGCTGCCAGGAGCTCGCAGCGCTGAAGCGCTGCGCCACCATGACGACAGGTGGCGGCGGGATCAGTAGAGGTTGACGTCAGGGGTGATGCACATGGCTGAAGGAAATCTGGACACAACGAATCTCCTGCTCGGCATCCTCGCGGCCGTCGCCGTGCTGGAAGCACTGCTGCTCATGGCGGTCGGTGTCATGGCGTGGAAGCTCTACGCACGAACGCTGGCGCTCGTGCAGCAAGTTGAAGAGCGGCACATCGCGCCGCTGACGGCGCGCGTGCATGCCTTGATCACCACGGCCGACGGGGTCCTTGCCGACGTCAGGGGCATCACGTCGCGCGTGACCGCCCAGACGGAGCGGGTCGATTCGGCCATCCGCACGACCATAGATCGCGTGGACGAAACGGCCGATCGCGTTCGCACGTCAGTCTCGTCTCGTGTTAATCGCGCCCGCGGGATGGTCAGTGGCCTGCGGGCGGCATTCGACACGCTTTTCAACGGCCACAGCCGGTCGTCGGATCCGGCGACCGGGCACGTATAGAGAATGGTAATGGGTGATTTGATCACCAATCGTCAACCAATCACCAGTCACCAATCACGAATCATCAATCGACTACCAACCAGAGGAGGGGCGCATGGCGGATAACCACGATCGTTACGAAGGAAACGGCGCTGGCGGTGGCTTCATGATGGGGCTGCTGACCGGCACCGTGCTCGGCGCGGGGCTCGGCATGCTGTTGGCGCCGAAGGCGGGATCTGAGCTGCGCGACGAGATTGGCGAACAGGCCAAGCATCTTGGCTCGTACGCCGCCGACCAATACCGGAAGGCCGGCGGGACAGCAAGCGACTGGGCGGAGCGCGGGCGCACCGTTGTCGATCGCGCCCGCGAAGCGGTGTCACAGGGCGTCAACGAAGCACGTCAGTACGCCGGCAGAGCCACAGGCTCCAGCTATTCGGATAGCGAGAGCTCGTTCGGCACCGCGGGATCCTTCGGCGGCGGCGCTTCCAGCTCGAGCACCACAGGCACCAGTCCGTATGGGAGCGGAACCGGCCCGTCGACCGACTTCGATCGGTCCTGAGAGCAGCAATGTCTTCTGGTTACGGGCGGCGGACGCCGGGCGTGGCAGACGCATCGCACGCGCCGGATTCGACCCCAGCGTTCGTGGCTCGTTCGCACGCGTTGAGCGGAGACCGGCCTGTGTTATCCCAGGAGGCGAGGGCGCGAGCGCTTTCAAACGTCGCGATGACAGCGCTCGGCGCGCTTGCCGTCTACTACGTGATGACGCACCCGCCACTCAGGCGGACCGTCTGGCGCCTCATGAAGTATGGTCTGGTGACGGGAATGCCCGGATACCTGTGGGAGGAAGTGAGGGGCGCCTGGAGGTCAACGGCTGCGGATCGCCGGGGCACTGAGATAATGGCCGGGTGAGCACGAGGCAGGTGTCGACCGCGGGGGTGGGGCCGACGCTCCATCTTCGCCGTCCGACGCTGCGCGTGTTTCGTCGGCTTCGAGCCGAACTTCGACTGTCAGGACGCGCCGCGTGGCGCGGGATTGTAGAGCTGGTCAACAGCAACGATCTCACCCACGCGGCCGCGATCGCGTACTACGCGCTTCTCTCATTCTTCCCGTTCCTCCTCCTTGCGATCTCCCTGCTCGGGGCGGTTACGGCCGACGAGCAAGACCGCATCGCCGTCCTTGGCTTCGTCTTTCGCTATTTTCCTGCGCGTTTCGACTTCGTCACCGATCAGCTGGATGCGTTCCGCCAGACCCGTGTGCAGGTCGGCATTGCCGGTGCGCTCGCGTTGACCTGGGCGTCGCTCGGCGTATTCGGCGCCGTCACCAGCGCGGTCAACGAGGCATGGGGCGTGGAGCGCCAGCGGAGTTTTCTGAAGCATCGCCTCGTCTCGTTTCTGATGCTTGTATCTGCTAGCGGAGTGATGGTGCTGGCGCTCGTGCTGGTGAGTGCCATGGAAATCGCCGATGCGTCATGGTTCGGGATATTGCTCGCCCGATTCGAATGGCTGGAGGCGCTGCGATCCCTCACGCTTCGCTATGCGGCTACCATGCTTCTGATTCTGGGCGTGGGCCTCGTCTTTTATTTCATTCCCAACGCCAAGACGCGTTTCAGGGACGTATGGGTGGGTGCGGTGCTGACCGGGGTGTTATGGCGCATCGCGTTCGACGGATTCTCCTGGTACATCGGGCAGAACAGGCAATTGAGCCAGATTCATGGCTCCATTGCCGCCGTGGTGGTGTTCCTGCTCTGGGTGTACGTGTCCGCCGTCATTCTCATGTACGGTGTTGAGTTCACGGCTGCATATGCGCGTCTGCGGCGCCATCGTCCGGACGCGATGCCCGCCGCGCCGACCCCAAGAACCTAATCGCGGGAGTAGCCGGAATTAGAATGGGCGCGACTGGCGAATGTTCGCGACTTGGAGGGAGAACATGAAACGTAGCCGATCCCTGAGATGGTGCTGGTGCGTGCTCGCGCTGCTACTCGATGCGACATCTTCGCCGAGCGGCCAGGCCGACCGGCCATTTGTTCGGATCAATCCCGAAGACGTCAAGTGGGTTGCTGAAGGGAACCTTGGTGTGCAGGTCGCGAACGTCGAAGGAGATCCATCCAAGCCGGGCTTTTATATGACGATGATCAGGTTTCCCCCGGGCGTCATGAGCCGGCCTCACTTCCATCCGGCGGATAGGTACATCGTGGTCTTGAGAGGCACGTGGTATACCGCAACGGGCGACAGGTTCGAGCCGGAGAAGGCGCTTCCAGTCAGGGCTGGCGGCTACATGAGGCATCCGGCCGGCGGGCATCACTACGACGGGGCGGGGCGTGAGGAGGTCATCCTCGCGATTTCAGGCCACGGGCCGAACAGAAACAACGTGCTCGACGGCGGGGAGCTCTTCACGCGCTGGACGCCAGCGAGATAGCGTGGTCCAAGGCGCGGACGTTGCGTCCTCATCATGAGTGCTATGTGGGTTTTGCCTGGGGTCATGCTGTTTTCGACTGTTGCGGCAGCGATCACGCTCGTCTCGGTGCCGCAGGAAATTCAGATTGGCCAGGAAGCCAACGCCCAGGTGCGTAAGCAGGTGCCCGAATTGCGCGACAGGGAGATTTCGGGCTACGTGCGGAGCCTCGGTCGCCGACTATCGTCGCAGGCCGGCGGTCCCGACTATCCGTACAGCTTTCAGTTGGCCGACTATCGGGAGATCAACGCATTTGCCCTCCCGGGTGGGCCCGTATGGATTCATCGGGGTATCCTCCAGGCAGCCTCTAACGAGAGCCAAGTCGTCAGTGTGCTCGCGCACGAGATCGCGCACATCAGCCAACGTCACGCGGCCGATCAGCTCACCAAGGCCACGATTGCCAACCTGGGACTGGGTCTGCTTGGTGCGGTGCTCGGCAACGATACCGGCGCTGGCGTCACACGAATGGCGGCCGGAATGTTAGCCAACGGTCTCTTTCTGAAGTTCAGCCGCGACGACGAGCGGGAGGCGGACTCCGCGGGGCTGCAGATGATGGTCCGCGCCGGGTGGGACGCCCGCGGCATGATCGAGCTCTTCGACGTGCTCGCCAGCGAAGCGAAGCGCGATCCGGGAATGGTCGCGGCCTTTTTCTCGAGCCATCCTTCTCCGCAGGATCGAATCAGCCGGCTGCAGGGTGACGTGAAGCGCCAGCGCGGCGGTCGGCGAGACAGCCAGCAGTTTCACGCGATCAAGGCGAAGCTCGCGCGCATGCCGGCGGCGAAGGCGATGCCCAAGAACTGAGGCCCCAGGCCCCAGGCCCAAGCCGTCAAGACCCCGAGAATCTCAATCCTCGACAAACATAGGCTGCGGGTGGATAATTTCGCACCGCAGACCGGCTTCCTCCAGATCGGATCATTGCCTGAGGTGGAGTCTGTGACATCCAGAAGCGCGTGAGGAGACGTTCGGATCTCCGCATCGGTGTCCTTACCGCAGTCCTTTGCCTCACTGTCGTCTCGGGCGACGAGGTGGCGGCTCGGCATCAACAGACTTCGTCCTCGACGGCGAAGGTCGCTTCACCCCACCGCGACATCCCGCAAGCGCTCTCGCAGCATCGAGCGGTCCTGGACCGTTATTGCGTCACCTGCCACAGCGAGAGACTCAGGACCGCCGGACTGACGCTAAGTGACGGCTGGTGTTTCGCCCGACATGCTGTAGCAATTGCGCACGACTTGAAAACGTAGCTGTTCTGACCTCACGGAGGAGCCAATGCGCGGACAAATGACTGTGGGAGTTCTGCTGCTGTGGGGATTGCTGCTCGTGCCTCGTCCTGGGGACGCGCAGTCCATCACGAGCGGTTCCATAGCGGGCGTCGTCAGAGACACGACCGCCGCCGTGCTGCCCGGAGTTACGGTAGAAGCGGCCAGCGACGCGCTGATAGAAAAGGTCCGAGCCGTCGTCACGGACGACCAGGGCCAGTACAGGATCATTGATCTCCGACCTGGCACTTACACGGTGACGTTCAGGCTGACCGGCTTCAGTGCGGTGAAGCGCGAGGGGGTAGCGCTCACAACCGGGTTTACAGCCACTGTGAACGCAGAGCTCGCGGTTGGGTCGCTCGAGGAAACGATCACGGTCTCGACCGAAACCCCAGTGGTGGATATTCAGAACGTGCGGTCGCAGACCGTATTGCCGCAGCAGGTGTTGGATGCCGTCCCGACTGGAAAGACCATTTCCGGCTACGCCACGCTTCTCGTCGGAGCCGTGCTTCCTCCGGGAGCGCAGGATGTCGGCGGCAATCGTGGCGAAGTGTCAACCTCGTTTGCGATTCATGGGGGTCGTGCGAGCGACCTCAAGCTGATGCTGGACGGGATGGGCTTCAATTCGCTGCAAGGCACGGGCGGTGGAGGGAGTCGGAACTTCGTCGTCAACCAGGTGAGCACGGAGGAAATCACCCTTCAGACGGGCGGCATGTCGGCCGAGAGCGAGACAGGCGGAGTGCAGCTGAACGCAGTGCCGAAAGAGGGCGGCAATACGTTTTCGGTTTACTCCCTGGTGAATTACACGAATGGGGATCTGCAGGCGTCGAATCTCACCGACGCGTTGATCGCCCGCGGCTTCACCACGGAGACGCCGGTCGAGAAGGTGTACGACTACGGGTTCGGCCTCGGCGGTCCCATCAAGAGGAATTCTCTCTGGTTTTATACCGGTCACCGCTGGTGGGGCGCGCAGCAACCGAGTGGCCGGCTCAGCGGCGGGTTTTTCAACGCCACGCAGGATACGTGGTTCTACACCCCGGATCTGAGCAAGCCAGCGCACCGCGATAACTATGTTCGCGACAACAACATCCGTGTGACCTGGCAAATAGGCAAGCAAAAGCTCAGCGTGGCGGACTACAACCAACACGCGTGCAACTGCTACGGCCTCTTGGCGCCCGGCCGTTCGCCTGAAGCCGCGCAGAGATTCTTCTGGAATCCCGACAACGTGTCACAGGCCGTGTGGACCTACCCAGCCACGAGCCGATTGCTGCTACAGGCTGGAGCCTCGTACCACGTTGTGAACAACAACGTGAAACCGGCTCCGAATGTCCGCCCGGAGGACATTGCGGTGTTGGAACTGTCCACCGGGCTGCGATACAAAGCCCGCGGCGAGCTTGATTCGACGGCATACGGGGTCAGGTCTACAGCCCTCGCACAGCAACGCTTCTCCGTTTCGTACGTTACGGGGTCGCACGGCCTGAAGGTCGGTTTTCTCATCCAGGAAGGGAAGCAGGATTCGCCACGGGAAATCCATCAGGCGGTCATGTACACCTTTAACCTTGGCAGACCCACCTCGGTGACGCAGTTCGCGACGCCGTACCTCAGCCGGTTCAAGCTGATGCCGAATCTCGGCGTATATGCACAAGACCAGTGGACGGTACAGAAGCTGACGCTCAATGTCGGCCTGCGAGTCGATTACTTGCGGGGATATGTGCCCGAGACGAACCTGGATGCCGGCCGGTTCGTGCCAGCGCGGAATTTTGCACGAGTCGACGATGTTCCGAATTGGAAGGACTTCTCGCCGCGTCTCGGTGCTGCGTACGACCTGTTCGGCGACGGCAAGACGGCGCTCAAGGCATCTCTTGGCAAGTATCTGGCTGGCGAAGCGTCGTCGGCGGCAGAACTGAACAGCCCGGTGAACGCAACGGTCAGTAGCGCCACCCGAACCTGGGATGATGCGAACCGCGACTACGTGCCCCAGGAGAGCGAACTAGGACCTCTCTCTAATGCGAACTTCGGCAGGACGATTATCACAACGAGATCATCGCCGGACGTGATCACCGGGTGGGGGGTTCGCGGCTTTAACTGGGAGGGTTCAGCGTCTCTTCAGCACGAGCTCAGGCCCGGCATTGCGCTGAATGTCGCGTATTTCCGCCGGTGGTACGGGAACTTCACCGTGACCGACAATCTCGAGCTGGCGCCGTCCGACTTCGATCCGTTCTGCGTCACCGCTCCCGCGGATCAGCGGTTACCTGGGGGCGGCGGCAATCGGATTTGCGGATTCTATGACATCAGCCCAGCCAAGTTCGGTCGTACCAACAACCTCATTTCGCAGGCATCGAACTTTGGAGAGCAGACAGAGGTCTTCAACGGTGTCGATGTCACCGTAAATGCGCGCTTTGGTGGGGCAGGTCTGCTGTCGGGCGGGGTGAGCACGGGACGAACGGTGACTGACAACTGTTCTGTCGTCGTGGATTCCCCGCAGAAACAGTTCTGCAGGGACACAGTGCCATTCTCCGGACAAACACAACTCAAATTCAATGGCATCTACCCACTACCATGGAATTTACAGGCAAGTGCAACCTTCCAGAGTCTGCCTGGCATTCCGATTAGCGCAAGCCATGTAGTCGGAAATGCCGCGATTATTCCGTCGCTCGGTCGTAATTTGGGCGCATGCGGCAGCAGGCCCGTGTGCACGAGCACGGTGACCATTGAACTGATGGAGCCCAACACCCGGTTTGAAGGACGGATCAACCAGGTCGACGTCCGTCTGACGCGAAACTTCCGCGTAGCGCGGGCTCGCCTTCAAGGAATGTTCGATTTGTACAACGTACTCAACGCGAGCCCGGTTCTGGCGATGACGACGCGGTACGGGTCGGCATGGCTCCAGCCCAATCAAATTCTCGGAGCACGACTCTTCAAATTTGGTATCAAGGTCGAGCTCTGAGGCTGTTCTGTTGTGTCAGGATGGCGGTTCACAAATCTCCGTGAATCGCCATTAATCGTGCGTCGGTAGCAACCAGTATTCATCGTCCTGCAAACGGAGCCGAAGCCACGTAGGCCCTCCGTTGCCGGTAGAGTGTCAGGCGCTTTCGCAGTTCGGTCGCCTGCTCTTCGCTGAGATGTCCTCTCAGGGCGCGTTCGCTGTTTGCGATTGCGAGATCAAAGCGGCCGCTCGCAGCATACGAAGCGGCGAGAACGTCCAGAATGGCAGGCTCCGGCCCGGCCTGCGAAAGAGCGCTTTCCGCTAGCACGACGGCGCTCGCTGGATCTCGGAGACTCGCGGTCGGCGCCGCTGCAAGTATCCACGCCAGTTGGACCATCACAGCTCGGTCGTTGGGATTGAGCAGGAGGGCGCGGCGATAATGCAGCGCCGCTTGGTCGTACCTGCCTAGCGCCTCCAACGTCGTGGCAAGTGTGAAGCGTGCGGCGGGGTGATCTGGGTCGATGGCGAGAATGCCCGCGTACGCATCGACCGCAGCAGTAAACCGTCCGCGAAGTCTCAGCGCCTCGGCTACGTTGTACAGCGGCTCCGTATAAGCGGGGGTGATCCGCACCGCCTCGCGGTACTCGTCGATGGCCTCGTCTATCCGTCCGAGTGTTTGAAGTGCGACGCCTAGGTTGTTGTGGGCATTGGCATACAGCGGTTCCAATCGCAGGGCCTCACGAATTGCCTCGATCGCCTCGACCGCGCGCCCGGTCTTGACAAGTAAGACGCCGAGGCCGTTGTGAGCAAACGCGTCCCGAGGGTTGAGCCCGATTGCCTGACGGAAGCGAGCCGCGGCTTCGTCGTATGCTCCTGCTTGGACCAAAGCGGTTGCGAGATTGTAGTGAGCGGCACTTGAACCAGGCTGGAGCCGAACGGACTCGCGCGCATGTCTGGTACCTTCCTCCAAGCGGTTGAGTCTGATGTAGGCGTTCGCCAGGCCATCATGTATCGACGCATCATCAGGCGAACTCCCGAGCATCGTGTGATAGCCCTCGATGTCCTCCGCGCTTTCCTTCTCCTGATAATCGTTCATGAGGAGCGCCCGGTCACGCCGGTCACGTGTGAGGACCTGGATCCAAAGATCGCCCATTTCATCGGTCGTCAGCTGTCCGAACCGCACTCGCTTGGGTGGAGTGTTCGGGTTGAGTGGATTGCTGGCTGAATTGTCGTAGATGTATTCCATGTGCAGGGTGCTGCCCTTTGGCAACCAAAACGGCTCGCGATATCGATAAAGATCCTGCCAATGAAAGTTCCATTTCTTGATGTAGATGAGCCAACGCCGAGTACCGTCCGGGAAGGTCACAAAGCCTTTGATATCCTTCGCCAAATAATGCGCGTGCGGCTGAATGCTCTGCACCTCTACATCCACTGGGAGCACATACCGATCCCCAACGACATAGCTCGTCTCACCGGCCGGAATATCGATACTCTGTTCGCCGATCCGCAGCATGGCAGGCCTACGGTCTGGAGGGACGTCTGTGAAATAGAGGCCGACCTCCAAAAGAATCGGCTCCGGCTTATTGGTTGGCATCAAGTGCATCTGGATGACGAGGCTGCTGCCGGGATTGAGCTGCCAAGCCATTCCCGCGCGAAGAAGCGGCGGCACCTGCCCTGGGGTCCAGGCCAATAGGTGCCCGTCCGGGTACACCGCGCTCGGCGCCGTGATTCCGCCGTAGCCCGGTTCGGGATCGAGCTCGTCGAGTCGACGAGAGGCACTCGTCTGATCGATCCGAATGTTTGCATGATGCGCAACCGCGCGATTGCTGGGTTGAAACTCCAGGCCCGTCACGTACCGCGTCTGGCTAATGGGAACCGGAATCACGAAATTGCGTAGGACGTCGCGAGTTCCGGCCGCCACCGTGTATGGCACAGGCAAACTCACCACAACGTCTGGGACGCCCAGTTGCCATCCCGTGCGACGGGGGGATGTCAAAGGCGGTAACGTAGCTGTGGATCCCCTGGCCGCACCGCTGGTCGCCCATTTTTGGATGCGGCCGATTTCGTCATCGGCGAGGCGGCGCTCGCCCTCGAATGGTCCACCGTATCCGGGTTCAGGGTTCCATGGGGGCATCAGGCGGCGTCGCACGACCGCGGCAATCTGCCTGGCCCTTGGTCTTACCTCGTCATACGTGACCAAGCTGAATGGAGCTGAGCCGCCGGGATGATGGCAGCCGGCGCAGTGTTCATGCAGAATGGGGGCGATGTCGCCGGCGAACGTGAAGGAGATCTGTGGTGCGGCCGTGGTGACCTGTCTCGTCGGACGGCCAGCACCCAGGGCTGGTCCCGCAGTCAACAAAACGAGACTGGCCAGCGCAACATTTCGCCTGTGCAGGCTGAGCATGTCTCCTCGCCGCGGCACTATACCACCTTGAACCTCGCTCGCAGGCCCCGATGTCGAAAGCCGAACCCCGAAAGCCAAAAGCCACCACTCCCAACCATGCCGAACCGCCTCGCATCCGAACAGAGCCCGTACCTTCTCCAGCACAAGGACAATCCCGTGGAGTGGTATCCATGGGGCGACGAAGCGTTCGAGCGCGCCCGCCGCGAAGACCGGCCGATCTTTCTCTCGATTGGTTACTCGACGTGTCACTGGTGCCACGTCATGGAGCACGAAAGCTTCGAGCAGACGGACGTCGCTCATGCCCTGAACCGAGACTTCGTGTCCATCAAAGTGGACCGCGAGGAGCGCCCGGACGTCGACCGCGTGTACATGGCGTTCGTGCAGGCGACGACCGGCTCTGGCGGATGGCCGATGAGCGTGTGGCTCACGCCCACCCTCGAGCCGTTCTATGGCGGGACGTACTTTCCGCCGACGTCTCGGTGGGGCAGGCCGGGATTCATCGAGGTGCTGCAGCAGCTTGCGCGTCTGTGGCGCGAGGAGCGCGTCAAGGTTCTGGAGTCGGCGGCGACTGTTGTGGCGCGTCTCCGCAGCATGGGCCCACCGGGCGTCGGCATAGGCGTGGCCGGTGTCGACACCCTCGATGAAGCCGTGCGCCAGTTCTGGGGCACGTTCGATCCGCGGAGAGGCGGCTTCGGGGACGCGCCGAAGTTCCCTCGACCCAGCGAGCTCCTGTTCCTGCTGCGCGAGCATGCTCGAACAGAGAACGTCCAGACGCGCGACATGGTCCTTGTCACGCTGCGGGCTATGGCGCTCGGTGGTATGAGGGACCACGTCGGCGGCGGGTTTCACCGCTACTCCGTCGACGGCGACTGGCGCGTGCCGCACTTCGAAAAAATGCTGTACGACCAGGCGCAGTTGGTGCTCGCGTACCTCGAAGCGGGCCAGTCGACCGA